>ENA-UOUJ01000069-UOUJ01000069.1-activated-sludge-metagenome-genome-assembly--contig:-NODE-69-length-87210-cov-7.322058_pt1 | contig 87210 bp, 72 predicted proteins | sample MGYA00249839_ERZ747224 | MGnify/ENA primary metagenome ERZ747224 (study PRJEB28782, sample SAMN03220277) | activated sludge metagenome | biome: wastewater; feature: sewage sludge; material...
GTACTCACCAAGAAACCAGGAAAACCCGGAACATCTTCGCTTTTCTCATCTGCGGTATATTACTTTAGACTGCGGTTTCCATTCCGTCAAACCGGCGTTTCCGCCATGTTCACCCGGTGCTCACCGCGGTCCCCCCAGACTTCCTCCGGGCCACCGATGTTACACCCTCAGGGCGCACCAGTCTAGGCCTTCATTCAGTCTGGGTTCGGCCGCCGATTTCCCGCTTTCGCGGCTGGCGACTTGAAGAACTATACACACGCTTCGGCGCCGGTGCCAAATCGGCGCCCGGGGCGGTCTGCACCCCTGGAATCCCCGGATTTCCGGGCTTTTCCCGTCCACCGGCTGACGTCCGTCCGCCACTGTGAGGCACGTCTCCCGCGGGTGTCGCGGCCTAGTCGGCGATCCGGTCCCGGGGGGCCTGGTGGTCGCGGTCCCCCGGGGTCCGCGGTTGGTGACCGCCTCGGAGAACAGGTCCCAGGAACGCAATTCCCGAAGCAGCGTGCGCTTCTTGGACACGTGCTCCTGCATCCGTCCGAGGACGCCGGACAGGAAGGCGATCGTGTCCACCACGAAGGGGCCCTTGTTCAGCATCACGGCCTCGGCGCGCTCGGCCATCGCCGCATCGGTGACCTCGGCACGACTCGGCAGCCCGGTCCGGGCCAGCGAGTCCAGGACCTGGGTCGCCCAGATCACCGGCACGTGGGCGGACTCGCACAGCCACAGGATCTCCTCCTGGACCTCGGCCATCCGTTCGAAGCCGGCCTCCACGGCCAGGTCACCGCGCGCGATCATCACGCCGATGTCCGGCCAGCGCATGGCCTCGAGCAGGATCTGCGGAAGGTTCTCGAAGGCCTCCACGGTCTCGATCTTCAGCACCACGTCCAGGTCCTCGCGCCCGAGGCCGGTGAGTCGTTCCATCAGGTCCGCCACGTCTGCCGGGGTCCGGACGAAGGACAGGTTGACGATGTCCGCGTGCTCCGCCACGAACGGCAGCGCGGCGAGGTCCTCCTCGGTCAGCGCCGGGATGTCCAGGTGCGTGTCCGGCAGGTTGATGCCCTTCTCCGCCTTGAGCCTGCTCCCCGACACCCCGGCCGACTCCACGCGCACCTCGATCTCCTCGGGACTGACCTCGGTGATCACGCCACTGATCCTCCCGTCGTCGACGTGGATGCGCTGGCCCGGTTCGGCGTCGTCGAAGACCTGGGCCAGCGAGCAACCGATCCGGTGAGGACCGCCGGGCACCGGCTGGGCCGGTTCCAGGGACCGGGTCAGGACGAGCCGTTCGCCGGGACGGATGAACAGCCGCTGCTCCTTCGGCGGCAGTGCTCCGACCTCGGTGAGCGTGCCGTCGGCCGCGTAGAGCACGACCCCGGGCATGAAGTAGGCGGTCTGCGCCATCTCGCAGGTGAGCCGGCCCGGCTCGCGGGCGGCCACCGTCATGGTCCGGGCCGAGCCGCGGGCGTCCGTGAAGCGGAGGGTCTCCCCCACGGCGCGACCGTCCACCCACCGAGGGTCCCGGACGGGGATGCGCTGCGCCGGGTCCACACCGTCCCCGCCCGTGCCATCACCACCGATGCCGTCTCCGCCGCCGGACGCTCCGTGTGCGCCCGGTTCCTGTCCGGGAGCGACCAGGACCACGGTGGCCGGCTCGACGACCTGCCCGGTGGCCGAACGCTCCGGCCTGATCTTGAGCACCTCGGGACCGGGCGCGATGGGCCCGGTGCGCAGCTTGGGGCCGGCCAGGTCCATGGCCACGAGGCAGCGGTCCGGTGCCGGTTCTCCCCCGCGGCTGAAACACGCCCCGTGGAGAGGACGCCCGGGGCCGCCGGCACCGTCCACGGGCGGGAGCCCCTGGGCGGATCTCAGGTGCCGGATCATGGCCCGCCACTGCTCCGGACCGTCATGGGCGCAGTTGATACGAGCCATGTCCATGCCGGCGCGGAGCATCTCGGCCACGAGTTCCGGATCCGTGGCGGCCTGGGACGGGAAGGTCACCATGATCCGGGAGACGCGTTCCTCGGGGCTGGGGCCGAGCAGGCTGGTCGCGTTCTGCTCCAGCCGGTCCGGTCCGGCATCCATGTCCGGCCATCCGGTGGCACGGCCCGCCCCGGTCCCGACGGCGGCGCCGGGTTCACCCGTGGAGACGGCACGCGCCAGCCGGAGGCCCTCCAGGCTGGCGGCGATGGAGTGCAGCGTGGGCAGTACCCGGGACTCCAGCCGTCCCAGGGAGGACAGGCCGAGGTCGGCGAGACGACCCTGCAGCGTGCGGATGTCCCGGCCGCGGAGCCAGACGTAGTGCACGAGGTTGGCGGCACTGTCCCGGTGCTCGGGCCGGACCCGGCCGATCCGGTCCGCCTGGTCGGCCTCGGCGGCGCGCGCACCGTCGATGAGCTCCTGCACCTGGGCGAGGAGCTCCTCCAGGTCCGCCGCGGTCGGCGCCGCGGGGTCGGCGGACGCGGGGCGGCCGGGTCGCACGGAATCGGTCACGTCGTCCACTCTGCCATCCGTCCGGGACCTTCGGGGTCGTCAGACCCACCCCTTCGGGGATTTCACCGCGTGGACACGGAACCGTCACTCAGGCGGACAGGTCCACCAGCGCCATGTTCTTCTTGCCTCGGCGCACCAGCAGGTAGCGCCCGTGCAGGGCCTGATCGCTCCCGAAGGCCTGCTCGGCGTCGGTGACCTTGACGTTGTTCACCGAGGCGCCTCCGTCGGCGACCGTGCGGCGGGCCTCGGAGTTGGAACCGGACAGCCCGGTGGCCACCAGCAGCTCGACGATGCCCACCGGGCCACCGGCACCCAGGCCGGGAGCCGCCGTCGGGAGCTCGGCGGTGGCGGCGGCGAGAGTGGCCTCGTCCACGGCGGCCAGGTCGCCCTGGCCGAATATGGCCGCGGAGGCATCGATGACCTTGCGCGTGGCCTCCTCCCCGTGCACCAGGGAGGTGACCTCCCAGGCCAGGGTCTTCTGGGCCTCGCGGCGGAACGGTTCGTCCCGGACCTTGGCCTCGAGCTCCTCGATCCGGTCCCGGTGCAGGAAGGTGAAGACCTTCAGCCGGCTGATGACGTCCGCGTCCGCCGTGTTCAGCCAGAACTGGTAGAAGGTGTACGGCGAGCACATGCGCCCGTCCAGCCAGATGGCATTGCCCTCGGACTTGCCGAACTTCGTGCCGTCCGCGTTGGTGATCAACGGGGTGCCGAAGGCGTGTGCCGCGGTTCCCTCGACCTTGCGGATCAGGTCCGTCCCGGAGGTCAGGTTGCCCCACTGGTCGGAACCGCCGGTCTGGAGCGTGCAACCGTAGTCGCGGTACAGGTTCAGGTAGTCCATGCCCTGCAGCACCTGGTAGGAGAACTCCGTGTAGGAGATGCCCTCGTCCGAGTGCAGGCGCTTGGCCACGGTCTCCTTCCGGATCATCGTGCCCACCCGGAAGTGCTTGCCGATGTCCCGCAGGAAGTCCAGGGCGCTGAGCTGCCCCGTCCAGTCCAGGTTGTTGACCATGCGGGCCGCGTTGTCCCCCTCGAAGGACAGGAACCGCTCGATCTGACCGCGCAGGTAACCCACCCACTCGCCGACGGTCTCGCGGTCGTTGAGCACCCGCTCGGCCGTCTGCCGCGGATCACCGATGAGCCCGGTGGAGCCACCGACCAGCCCGAGCGGCCGGTGACCGGCCAGCTGCAGCCGGCGGAGGACGAGGATCTGGACGAGGTTGCCCAGGTGCAGCGAGGGGGCCGTGGGGTCGAAACCGCAGTAGTACGTGATCGGGTCCCCGGACAGCACCTCCTCGAGCGCGGTCTCATCCGTGGAGACGTGCACGAGTCCGCGCCACTTCAGCTCCTGCCAGATGTTCGGGAACGAGGGATCGTTCGACTGGCCGGCCAGGGCAGGGTTCACGGGCCGGGGCTGCGCCGGGGCGCCCTCCGGCTGGCGGTCCTGCGGTGCGGTGGACGTGGTGGTCACGGATGCTGCCTCTCGGTGCGTGCGTCGTTTCGGAATGCGGGGCGTGGGACGGTCCTGGGGGACGGTCCGGGACGGGCGGGGGTCGGCGGAGGGTGCGGGGGGCCGGTCAGGCGTCGCCCAGCCCCGCCGGCAACCCGCCGGTGGAGAGGACGCGCAGGGTCTGGGTGGACCGGGTCATGGCGACGTACAGGTCCCCGACGACCCCACCGGTCTCGGCGACGATCTGTGCCGGTTCCACCAGCACGACGGCATCGAACTCCAGCCCCTTGGCCTCTCCCGGGGTGGTGGAGACGATGTCCTGGCCCAGGCCACCGCCGCCGGACCCGACCCGGTCACCGTAGCGTTCGACGAGCAGGGCGGCGATGCGCCGTTCGAGGGAGGCCGGGGCGATCACGGCGAGCAGGCCGCCGTCGATCCTCTCGAGGTCCTCGGCCACCCCGGCCATCAGCGCGCCGACCGCCTGCGCCTCGGGCACCTGCTGCACCGTGGGCTGCCAGTCGCCCTCGCGCACGGCCTGTGGCGAGGAGACCGGCAGCCCGGCCTCCTGGGCCACCCGGGCGGCCAGCCGGGTGATCCGGGCCGGGGTGCGGTAGTTGACCGTCAGCTCCTCCAGGCGCCAGCGGTCCTGGACGAAGGGCTCCAGGGCCTCGGCCCAGGAGGTGACGCCGGCCGCCGAGGACGCCTGGGCGATGTCCCCCACGATCGTGAACGACTTCATGGGGCAGCGCCGCATGAGCAACCGCCACTGCATGGGCGAGAGCTCCTGCGCCTCGTCCACCACGACGTGCCCGTAGGTCCAGGTGCGGTCGGTGGAGGCCCGCTCGGACGCGGAGACGTAGCGGTCACCCTCCTCGTTGACGTCGGCCAGGGCCTCGGCGGTCACCACGCCGTCCACGCCGAGGTCCTCCAGCATGGCGTTGACGTTCTTCAGGGACGCCTCGGCGTTGGCCAGGTTCCGCTTGCGCTCGACCTCCTGTCCCGCCTTGCCGCGGCCCGCGCTGGGATCGAGCTCCCCGAGCAGTTCCGCCGCCTCGTCCAGCAGGGGGACGTCCGCCTCGGTCCACATCGCGTCCGCCGGGCGCACCAGGCGCCGGCGGTCCTCGGGGTCGAGGAACGGCGCCGCCATGTCCAGGTGCTCCGGCTTGGAGAACAGGTCCGCGAGCAGTTTCTCCGGGGTCAGGGGCATCCAGCACAGGTTGAGGGCGATCCTCACGTCCCGGGAGGTCCGGACATCCTCCGCCAGGTAGGACCGGTCGATGTTGTTGCCGGCGCCCGAGGACTTCTCCAGCTTGTCCTTCAACTGGTCGGCCAGTTCGCGGACCATGATCTTGACGAAGGTGTTCCGGGCCTCGTTGTGCGGCTTGCCGGTGGCCCGGGCCCGGTCCCGGGCGCGCCGGACCTGCTTGGGGCGGATGGTCAGGACGGTACCGCCGACGTCCACCGTGCGCGGACCGGCGGGGAGCCGCTGGCGGTTGGCCACCGCGTTGGCCACCACGTCGGCCATGAACAGCCGGCCCTTGATGCGGGCCACCCGGCGGTCGGCCTCCGGCACGGCCTTGATGCCGGGCATGAGCCGGCCGAGGGAGGACATCACCACGCCGGTCTCACCCAGGGAGGGCAGCACGCGGTCGATGTAGCGCATGAAGGACTGTGACGGGCCGACCAGCAGCACACCGGCGGACTTCAGCCGTTCCCGGTGGGTGTAGAGCAGGTAGGCGGCGCGGTGCAGGGCCACCGCGGTCTTGCCGGTGCCCGGGCCGCCCTGGACCACCAGCACGCCCTTGATCGGGGAACGGATGACGGCGTCCTGTTCGGCCTGGATGGTGGCGACGATGTCCCCCATCTGTCCGGTGCGCCGCGCCGAGACTGCCGCCAGCAGGGCGCCGGCCCCGTGGTGGCCGGTCTCACCGTCCAGCAGGCTCGCGTCCAGAACGTCGTCCTCGAGGTCCACCACGGTGCGCCCGCGCAGCATCAGGTGACGGCGGCGGCGCACCCCCAGCCGGTGGTGGGCCGTGGCCTGGTAGAACGCCCCGGCCTCGGGCGCCCGCCAGTCCACCATGAGCCGCTGCTGGTCCTCGTCGGTCAGGCCGATGCGCCCGATGTAGCGTTCGTCCCCGCCGTCCAGGTCCAGCCGGCCGAACACCAGCCGGTCGTCCACGGCGTACAACTGCGCGAGGCGGTCCTCGTAGAGCGTGGCGAAGGCGTCGCGTTCGGAGACGTTCTGCACCGAGCCCTGGGGTCCCTCCTTGCGCACGCGCGCCAACTGGCGCTCCTTCTCCGCCCGCAATTCGTCCAGACGCTGGTAGAGCCGGGCGACGTAGTGGCGCTCGTGCTCCAGTTCGGTCTGGTGGACCGGGACCACATCAGTCATGCCTTGCACACCTTAGGGCTATCGACGGTGCTCCCCGGGGGAGCCTGACGACCGGAGGGGTCCGGCACGCCCCGGGGGCACCACGGAACGAGTGACCATCCATGGTACAGCGGTTGCGGTGAACACACCGTTAATGCCCGACCCCGCGCGACGGGGCCCACCCCGTGGATCACGCCCGTGAGGTGCGACGACGCGGCGCCGCCGGACGGTAGGGCGAGACCGAGGGCTCGTCCGGCAGCCAGAAGCGCCAGGGGAACTCCGGTCCTCCCCCGGGCCCGGAGACGCCGGTGCGGGGCCCGGTCAGGGTGCCCGGCCGGCGTCGCGAGCGGATGCCGGAGAGCCAGATGCCGTCCGGGGCCTGCGCCGCGTGGTCGTCCGGGCCGGGCCCGGACAACAGGACCGAGCCGTCGTCACCGGCCCCGATGCCGAGGGCCTGGGCCAGGCGCGCCGGACCGGAGGCCAGCCTCGGTCCGGCCGGGGCGCCGCGCCGGGCGACGGCGGCGTCCAGTCCCAGCGTCACCTCACCGGCGCGCAGCAGGACGGCGGAACTGGTTCCCTCCGTCCCGCAGACGATGTTCATGCACCAGTGCATGCCGTAGGTGAAGTAGACGTAGACGTGACCGGCGGGGCCGAACATCGTGTCATTGCGGCGGCTTCGACCGCGGTAGGCGTGCGAACCGGGATCGCGCTGACCCTCGTAGGCCTCGACCTCCGTCAGCCGCACGCCGACCACCGTCCCGCCCCGGGCGACCGTCAGCGTCGAACCGAGCAGGAGCGGGGCGGCCCGCAGGCCACCCCGCTCGAGCACGCTCAGGTCACCGGGCATGGATGCCGGGCTCCCTCACGCCAGCGGGCCGGACGCCCCGAACTCGCGCAGCGGCACGAGCTGGCGCCGGAGCTCGGCCAGCTGGGCGGCGACGGCCTCCGGGGCCGTACCGCCCTGGGCATTGCGGGAGGAGAGGGACCCCTCGGTGGACAGGACGGAACGGACCGCGGGGGTCAGTGCGGGCGAGATCGCCGCATAGTCCTCGTCCGTCAGGTCCCAGAGCTCCACGCCCCGCGACTCCGCGACCTTCACGGCCTCGCCCGAGAGCTCGTGCGCGTCACGGAACGGCACGCCCTGGCGGACCAGCCACTCGGCGATGTCCGTGGCCAGGGCGAACCCCTGCGGGGCCAGCTCGGCCATCCGGTCGGTGTGGAACGTCAGCGTGGCGATCATCCCGGACACGGCCGGCAGCAGCAGTTCGAGGGTGTCCGCGGCGTCGAAGACCGGCTCCTTGTCCTCCTGCAGGTCGCGGTTGTAGGCCAGCGGCAGTCCCTTGAGGGTGGCCAGCAGCCCGGTCAGGTCGCCGATAAGCCGCCCGGACTTGCCCCGGGCGAGCTCGGCGACGTCCGGGTTCTTCTTCTGCGGCATGATCGAGGATCCGGTGGAGTAGGCGTCGTCCAGGGTGACGAAACCGGCCTCCTTCGTGGCCCAGAAGATGACCTCCTCGCTGATCCGGGAGAGGTCGACGCCGATCATGGCGCACACCCAGGCGAACTCGGCGAAGACGTCCCGCGCGGCGGTGCCGTCGATCGAGTTCCACGCCGCGGAGTCGAAACCGAGGTCTGCGGCCACGGCATTGGGATCCAGGCCGAGCGAGGACCCGGCCAGGGCCCCCGAGCCGTAGGGCGACACCGCGGCACGGCCGTCCCAGTCCACCAGCCGCTGCACGTCCCGCGCCATCGCCCAGGCGTGGGCGAGCAGGTGATGGCTGAGCAGCACCGGCTGGGCGTGCTGCAGGTGCGTGCGTCCCGGCATCGGCGCGTACGGGTGGGTCTCCGACTGGGCGATGAGCGCGTCGATGGTGTCCAGCAGGCGGGCCGCGATCAGTCGCGCGTGGTCGCGCAGGAACATCCGACCCAGGGTGGCGATCTGGTCGTTGCGGGAGCGCCCCGCACGTAGCTTGCCGCCCAGCTCCGGACCGGCGCGCTCGATCAGTCCGCGCTCGAGCGAGCCGTGCACGTCCTCATCGGAGTCCGCGGCGACGTAGGCGCCGGAGACGACGTCGGCCTCCAGGCGGTCGAGCGCGGCCAGCATGCCCTCGAGCTCGGCGTCGTCGAGCAGCCCCGCGGTGTGCAGGACCCGGGCGTGGGCGCGGGAACCCGCGATGTCATAGCGGGCCAGTCGCCAGTCGAAGTCCGTCGACTTGCTCAGCGCCGCCAGGGCGTCCGCGGGGCCGCCGGCGAAGCGGCCGCCCCACAGCGAGCCCTCATTGGTGCCGTGGCGCTGTGGCCCCGGCGTGTTCTCCGCGCCCTGATCCGCCACGTCTCAGGCCCCGGTGCTCTCGTTCGACAGCTTCGCCACGTCCTCGAGGGAGTCCACGGACCCAGCGCCCTCCACCCGCTGGTCGCGCTCGGTCGCGACCTTGGAGGAGAGGCCGAAGATGTCGATGAAGCCCCGTGCAGAGGACTGGTCGAAGGCATCGCCCTCGTCGTAGGTGGCGAGGCTGAAGTCGTACAGCCCCGTGTCCGAGCGACGGCCCTGGACGGTGGCGCGGCCGCCGTGCAGTTCCATCCGGATGTCCCCGGAGACGTACTTCTGGGTCTCGTCCACGAAGACGTCCAGGTTCTTCTTCAGCGGGGAGAACCACTGGCCGTCGTACACCAGCTCGGTCCAGCGCTGGTCCACGGTCTTCTTGAACCGGGCCTGCTCGCGCTCCAGGGTCACGTTCTCCAGCTCGCGGTGGGCGGTCATCAGCGCCATCGCACCGGGGGCCTCGTAGATCTCGCGGGACTTGATGCCCACGAGACGGTCCTCGACGATGTCGATGCGCCCGATGCCCTGCGCACCGGCCCGGCGGTTCATCTCCTCGATGATCTGCAGCGGGGAGAGCGAGCGGCCGTCCAGCGCCACCGGGACGCCCTGCTCGAAGGTCACGGTCACCACGTCCGGCGCCGGCGGGAACGCCGGGTCGTCGGTGTAGTCGTACACGTCCTTGGTCGGACCGTTCCAGATGTCCTCCAGGAAACCGGTCTCCACGGCGCGGCCCCAGACGTTCTGGTCGATGGAGAACGGGTTCTTCTTGGTGGTGACGATCGGCAGCTCGTTGCGCTCGGCGTACTCGATGGCCTTGTCCCGGGTGAGCGCCAGGTCCCGGACCGGGGCGATGCACTTCAGGTCCGGCCCGAGGGTCTGGATGCCCACCTCGAAGCGGACCTGGTCGTTGCCCTTGCCGGTGCACCCGTGGGACACGGTGGAGGCGCCGAACTGGCGGGCGGCGGCCACGAGGTGGCGCACGATCACCGGGCGGGAGATGGCCGACACCAGCGGGTAGGCGTCCATGTAGAGGCCGTTGGCCTTGAGGGTCGGCATGCAGTACTGCTCGGCGAACTCGTCCCGGGCGTCGGCCACGTAGGCCTCGACCGCACCGCAGTCCAGGGCACGCTGGCGCACGGTCTCGAGGTCCTCCCCACCCTGGCCCACGTCCACGGCCACGGCGATCACCTCGGCCCCGGTGGCCTCGGCGATCCAGCCGATGGCCACGGACGTGTCCAGTCCGCCCGAATAGGCCAGGACGATGCGTTCTGTCATTGCGTGCTCCTCAAGCTCTCCTGCAGTGGCGGGCCGGTCCCCACGCGGGGGGAAGGCGGCCCTGGTGGACTCTATGCAAGAGTCTACATATTTATGCATCGTTGCGCACGGACGACGCCGTGGAGACCCTCCGCGACGCGGCACCCCGACCACACTCACCGTACTGTGGACCCATGAGCAGCGACATCCCCGGACCCCAGAACCCGGACCACTCCACCCCGGGACCCGGCACCCCGGCGACCCACGGAGCCCCTGAGCTCACGGACGAGCAGCTGGAGTTCCTCAACTCCCTGTTCGACTTGGCCCGCGCCGGCGACTCCGAGCCACTGCTCGCGGCCGTGGACCAGGGGGTGCCGGTGAACCTGTCCAACCACAACGGGGACACCCTGTTGATCCTGGCCACCTACAACAACCACCCCCGGCTCGTCCGTGCCCTGGTGGATCGCGGGGCGGACGTCCACCGGGTCAACCAGCGCGGCCAGTCGGCCCTGACCTGCGCCGTGTTCGTCCAGAACGAGGAGTCGGTGCGCGCCCTGCTGGCCGCCGGAGCGGATCCCGACGCCGGCCCCGTCAGCGCACGCGCGGCGGTGGACCAGTTCGGACTCGAGGCCATGCGCAGCCTGCTCGACGAGGCGCCGCGTGACGAGGATCACGGCCCGGTCTCGACCCCGTGACCGCTCGTTCCGGCGTCACCACCCACACTGCGCCGTCCCCCGGTTGACCGGGAAGCACGCCGCGCCTTGCCCCTGGACTCCCACCAGCGACGCTCCTGAGCGTTCCATGGGAATTGCCTGAAGAAGCCGCCCCGGATTTGACGTTATCGTCCTGATGCCTTTCACTGGTTTCAGACCTGCTCCGTGATCGTTTCGTGATCCGGCAGGAAAGAACGACAGCGGGCCTCCCCCACCAGCACCGTCCCTTGGGAGCCTCGCGCCGTGTATTCCATCACGGACGGCGGACGGTGCTGCTGTGACGACCGGGGACGGTTCGAGCAGGGGTGGGCCGACATCTCCCAACATCATGCAGAACACCTCCACTGCCACGACTGCCCGCCGCTCCATCGTCCGTCGCTCGGCCGCCGGCCTGGCCGGCGTCGCCATCGCCGGCGCCGGGCTGACCGCCCTCTCGGCCCCCGCCACCGCCGCCCCGGTCTCCACCTGGGACGCCCTGGCCCAGTGTGAGTCCACCGGCAACTGGTCCATCAACACCGGCAACGGCTACTACGGTGGCCTGCAGTTCTCCCCCTCCACCTGGCGCGCCTTCGGCGGCTCCGGCATGCCGCACCAGGCCTCCAAGGCCGAGCAGATCCGCGTCGCCGAGAACACCCTGGCCGCCCAGGGCTGGGGCGCCTGGCCTGCCTGCTCCGCCAAGCTGGGCCTGTACGGCACGCCCTCCAACGCCAACGTGACCACCCAGTCGGCGGACTCCAACGCCTCCGCTGAGCGTGCCGCCGCCAACAAGGCCGCTGCCGAGCGCGCCGCCGCCCAGGAGGCCGCCGCCGCCGAGCGCGCCGCCGTCCAGCAGGCACAGGTGCAGCAGGCCGAGCGCGCCTCCTCGGTCACCCCGGTCGAGCGTTCCGCCAAGACCGTCACCGTCAAGCCGGGCGACACCCTGGCCAAGATCGCCCGTTCCTACGGCGTCGAGGGCGGCTGGAAGGCACTGCACGCCGCCAACGCCGACACCGTGTCGAACGCGAACCTGATCTTCGTCGGCCAGACCCTGCACCTGCCGGCCTGATCGACGGCCGTCAGTCTTGACGGAACGCGCCGGATGGGGAGTCCTCCCCATCCGGCGCGTTCTCTCGTTAAGGACGCCGGCCGCTAGGGTGAGACAGCGGTCATCACCGCGCGCGGCGTCGACGAGTCATCGCCCCGCGCGCCGCATCACACCGGATCAGCAGTCTCGAAGGGGAACATCCATGCCTCAGACCACCAGCAGCCACACCCCCGTCCGCCGCCGGTTCCGCGCCCTGGGCATCACCGCACTGGGCGCGGCCGCGGCGCTGACCCTCTCGAGCTGCGGCACCAGCGCCCCCGCACTCGAGGACGTGTGGCCCGAGGTGAGCCAGTCCATCCAGAACGCCAAGTCCGTGGCCATCGAGGGCAACGTCACCCAGGGCGGGCAGGACATGTCCGTGGCGATGTCCGGTCAGATCGACGACTCCTCCTACTCGGGCTCCGTCTCCATGGGCGATGCGCAGGTCGAGGTCATCGGCAACGCCGAGAAGACCTACCTGAAGCCCAATGGCGCCTTCTACCAGGAGATGGGCGGCGCCGGGCTGCAGGAACTCGTGGGCGAGAAGTGGCTGGAGATGCCCGCGGAGGACGGCGGCTTCACCATGTCCAGCTTCTGGTCCAGCGTCAGTGAGGACATCCCCGGCTCCGACCAGTTCCAGGACTCGGAGTACACCTCAGAGGTCGTGGAGCACAACGGCGAGGAGGTCTACAAGTACTCCGGCACCAGCGCCGAGAACGGTGAACCGGTGGCCATCTACATCACCCAGGAGAACAGGCTCGTCCGCGTGGAGGTCGACCAGGCCGGGCAGGGTGAGGGCGGGTCGGCGGACGCCTCGACCCCGGCCTCCCCCCAGGCCAGCGCCAGCCCGGATGCCGGAACCGGGACCGTGGACTTCTCCGACTGGGACGCCGTGGAGCCGGTCGACATGCCCGCCAAGGACGAGGTCTTCGCCGTCCCCGGCATGTGACACCGACACGGGTCCTCCCGGACGCCGCCCCGTGGCACCACGACCGACGCCGGCCTAGTCACCTCGGCCGGCGTCGGCGTGTCCGGCGTCGTCGGGAACGGTGCCTGGTATCCGCCCGGCCTGACGGCAGGATCAGCCGTCAGCCCGCGTAGCCCAGGAACCGGCCGGCCACGGCCACTCCCCCGTCCGTGGCCCGGGCCACGATCATGATGGTGTCGTCACCGGCGATGGTCCCCAGGACATCCGGCAGCCGGGACTGGTCGATGGCGGAGGCCAGGAACTGCGCGGCCCCCGGCGGGGTCCGCAGGATCACGAGGTTCCCGCTGGACTCCGCCGAGACGAGGAGCTCGCGGCACAGTGTCGCCAGGCGGTGCTCCATCGCTTCCGGGGCCCGGTGGCCCGGAGCCTCCCCGGCCACCGGGCCCTCGGGAGGCACCGCGTAGGCCAGCTGGCCGCCGTCGCTGCGGACGCGGTAGGCGCCCAGTTCCACCAGGTCGCGGGACAGCGTCCCCTGGGTCACCGAGACCCCGCGGGAGCGCAGCCTGTCCAGCAGTTCGGACTGGCTGTGCACGGCCACCTCGGCCAGGACGTCCTTGATGGCGGCCTGGCGGGCGGTCTTGGTGGACGGGGCGCTCATCGACCCTGCGGCGGCGTCGCCAGGCCGGACCGGTACAGCAGCCAGGCCATCAGCGCCTTCTGGGCGTGCAACCGGTTCTCGGCCTCGTCGAAGACCACGGACTGCGGGCCGTCGAGGACCTCCGCGGAGACCTCGAAGCCCCGGTAGGCCGGCAGGCAGTGCAGGAAGATCGCGTCCGGCGCGGCCTGGGCCATCGCGGCGGAGTCCACGGCGTAATCCCGGAACAGGTCCTGGCGCTGTTCCTTCTCGGCCTCCTGGCCCATCGAGATCCAGGTGTCGGTGACGACGACGTCGGCCCCGGACAGCGCCCGCACGGCGTCCGTGGTGACCAGCACCGACCCGCCCGTCTGTGCCGCGCGCTCCTCCGCCGCGGCCACGACCGCCGGGTCCGGGAGGTAGGACCCGGGCCCGGCGATGCGCACGTGCATCCCCGCCGTCACCCCGGCCAGCAGGTAGGAGTTGGCCATGTTGTTGGCCGCATCGCCCAGGTAGGTCATGACCAGGCCCTGGGTGCGGCCCTTGTGCTCACGCACCGTCAGCAGGTCGGCCAGCAACTGGCACGGGTGGTAGTCATCCGAGAGGGCGTTGATCACCGGGACGGTGGCGTTCTCGGCCATCTCCTGGAGGCCGGACTGGGCGTAGGTGCGCCACACGATCACGGACACCATCCGGGACAGCACGGCGGCCGTGTCCGCGATGGTCTCCTTGTGCCCCAGCTGGGACTCACCGGGGTTCACGATCAACGGCTGGCCGCCGAGGTCGGCGATCCCGGCGGCGAAGGACACCCGGGTCCGGGTGGAGGTCTTGTCGAAGAAGACGATCCCGGTCTGCGGCCCGGCCAGGGGCCGGTGCAGGAACCGGTCGGCCTTCATCTCCTGGGCCAGGTCCAGCACCTCGGACTGCTCGGCGGGCGTCAGGTCGGTGTCCACCAGGAAGTGGCGCAGGGCGGGATTCGGTGTGTGGACCGGTGCAGGGCTCATCAGTGGGTCTCCTGGGTTCTCAGGTCGGAACCGCCCTGGCCGGACGGGGCCGGGGCCTCCGCCAGCGCGGCGGCGTGGATGCTCGGGAGGTCGGCGATCAGGGCGTCGACCAGGTCGTCGCCGATCACCAGCGGCGGTGCCAGGCGCAGCGTGTCCGGCCCCGTGGCGTTGAGCAGGTACCCTGCCCGCAGGCCGGCGCGCACCATGGCCGGCGCCAGGCCGCCGTCGGGCACCGGGGACCCGGCCGGGGCGGTGACGTCCACGCCGACCAGCAGCCCGTACTGGCGCACCCCGGTGACGAGGCCGAGACCCCGCAGGGCCTCCGCGAGGCGTGCGCCGAGGCGCCGCACGTGGGCCAGCAGGTCCTCGTCCTGGATGACGCCCAGCACCGCCAGGGCGGCAGCGGTCGCCACGGGGTTGCCGCCGAAGGTGGTGCCGTGCTGTCCGGCGGTCAGCAGGGAGGAGGTCCGCGCACCGAAGCTGACCATCGCGCCGATCGGGATGCCCCCGCCCAGGCCCTTGGCCAGCGTCATGGCGTCCGGGATCACCGGGTCATCCTGCCCCGTGACCTGCGGGGACTGATGGGCGAACCAGTGACCGGTCCGCCCGACGCCGGTCTGGACCTCGTCGAAGATCAGCAGGGCCCCGTGCTCGCGGGTGAGGTCCCGCGCCGCCTGGAGGTACCCGGCCGGCCAGCCGTGCACCCCGGACTCGCCCTGGACCGGTTCGATGACGACGGCGGCCACGGTCTCGTCCACGGCCTCGCGCAGCGCCTCCACGTCCCCGCCCTCGATGAACTCGATGCCCGGCACGAGTGGTTCGAACGGCTCGCGGTAGGTGTGCTTGTAGGTCATGGACAGCGCACCCATCGTGCGGCCGTGGAAGGCGTTGCGCAGTGCGATGACCCGGGTGCGCCGGCCGGACGGGTCCTCGCCACCGTGGCGTCGGGCCAGCTTCAGGGCGGCCTCGTTGGCCTCGGAGCCCGAGTTCGCGAAGAACACGGTGGAACCCTCCGGCGCGCGGGACAGCTCCAGCAGCCGCTCCGCCAGGTCGACCTGCGGGCCGGAGGTGAAGAGGTTGGAGACGTGTCCCAGCGTCGCGAGCTGCGTGGTCACCGCCTGCACGAGGGCCGGGTGGGCGTGGCCGAGCGCGTTGACGGCGATCCCACCGAGGAAGTCGGTGTAGCGCCGGCCGTCGGCGTCCCAGACGCTGGCACCCTCGCCGCGGACCAGGACCGTGCTGGGTGCGCCGAAGACCCCGGTCAGCGCGTGGCCGTAGCGGTCGAGGTAACCGGCGTTGGAGTCGGGCGAGGTCATGGGGCTCCTGTCTCAGTGGGGGCGTCGGGCAGCACCTGGGTGCCCACCCCGGCTGCGGTGAAGATCTCCAGCAGCATCGAGTGCGGCTCGCGTCCGTCCACGATGTGGGCCTGCGGGACCCCACCGTCCACGGCGTTCAGGCAGGCGGTCATCTTCGGGATCATCCCGGACTGCAGCCCGGGCAGCATCGCCCGCAGCTCGGAGGCCGTCATGGAGGACACCAGTGAGTCCCGGTCCGGCCAGTTCGCGTACAGTCCCTCCACGTCCGTGAGCACCACGAGCTTGGCCGCGCCCAGCGCGACGGCCAGCGCGGCGGCCGCCGTGTCCGCGTTGACGTTGAGCACGTCCCCGGTGGGGACGCCGTCCGGGCCGATCTCCGGGGCCACGGAGGACACGACCGGGATCCGGCCGTTGTCGATCAGGTCGCGGATGGCCACGGGATTGACGCCGGTGACCTCACCCACCAGCCCGAGGTCGACGTCCTCGCCGTCCACCTCCGTGCCGGTGCGCACGGCCCGGAAGAGCGCGGCGTCCTCACCGGACATCCCGACCGCGTAGGGGCCGTGGCCGTTGACCAGTCCGACCAGCTCGCGGCCCACCTGCCCGGTCAGCACCATCCGCACCACGTCCATGGCCTCGGCCGTGGTCACGCGCAACCCACCGCGGAACTCGGAGTCGATGCCGAGCCGGTCCAACATGGCGTTGATCTGCGGCCCGCCGCCGTGGACCACCACGGGGTGGATCCCGCAGTGGTGCAGGAAGACGATGTCCTCGGCGAAGGCCCGGCGCAGCGGTTCGGAGACCATGGCGTTGCCGCCGTACTTGATGACCATGGTGGTCCCGGCGAAGCGCTGGATCCAGGGCAGGGCCTCGATCAGCACCCCGGCCTTGGCGGTCGCCCGGTCCCGGTCCGGTCCGGTGGCTTCCTGTGCGGTCACGGTCGCTCCCTCAGCTCGAATAGGCGGAGTTCTCATGCACGTACTCGTGCGTGAGGTCGTTGGTCCAGATGGTGGCGCGCTGGTCCCCGGCGTGCAGGTCGATGAGCACGTGCACCTCGCGGGGTTCGAGGTCGACCAGCTCGCGCGGCTCACCGATGCCGCCGCCGCGGCAGATCTGCACGCCGTTCATGGCCACGTCCAGGTCCTCCGGCTCGAACGCGGCCCGCGTGGTGCCCACGGCGGAGAGCACGCGGCCCCAGTTGGGGTCCTTGCCGAAGATCGCGGTCTTGAACAGGTTGGACCGGGCCACGGCGCGGCCGACCTCCTCCGCGTCCTGTTCCGAGGCGGCGTTGACCACCTCGACGGCGATGTCGTGGCTGGCTCCCTCGGCGTCGCCGATGAGCCGGCGGGCCAGGTCGGCGCAGACCGCCCGCAGCCGCTCCTGGAATTCACCTGGCTCGGGGGTGGTGCCCGAGGCCCCGGAGGAGAGCAGGATGACGGTGTCGTTGGTGGACATGCACCCGTCGGAGTCCGCCCGCTCGAAGGTGGTGCGCGTGGCCTCGCGCAGGAGACCGTCCAGGGTGCCGGGTTCCAGCACGGCGTCCGTGGTCAGCACCACGAGCATGGTGGCCAGCCCCGGGGCCAGCATGCCCGCCCCCTTGGCCATGCCGCCGATCGTGTAACCGTCCCCGCCGATCGCGTGGGTCTTCGGCACGGTGTCCGTGGTCATGATCGCCTCGGCCGAGGCCGGCCCCCCGTCGGCGGACAGGGCGTCGACGGCGTCCTGGACGCCGGTCAGCAGCCGGTCCATGGGCAGTCGCTCCCCGATCAGCCCGGTCGAGCACACCAGGACGTCTCCGGCGGAGACGCCCAGCAGCTCTGCCGCGCGCTCGGCCGTGGCATGGGTGTCCTGGAAGCCGGGTGCGCCCGTGCAGGCGTTCGCCCCGCCGGAGTTCAGCACCACGGCATCGGCCCGGCCGTCGCTGACGGCCTGCCGGGACCACTGCACCGGGGCGGCGGCCACGCGGTTGGTGGTGAAGACGGCGGCCGCGTGGCGGTCCGGACCCTCGTTGACGACGACGGCGACGTCCGGTCTCCCGGTCGACTTCAGTCCGGCGGCCACGCCGGACGCGCGGAAGCCGAGTGCACTGGTGACGCTCATGGTGCAACCCCCTGTTGGGTCAGGCCCGAGTCCTCCGGGAGGCCGAGGGCGAGGTTCATGGACTGGATGGCGCCTCCGGCGGTGCCCTTGGCGAGGTTGTCGAGGGCGGCGGTGACGATGACGCGTCCGGCGTGTTCGTCCACGGCCAACTGCATCACCACGTGGTTCGAGCCCAGGACCGAGCCGGTGGTCGGCCACTGGCCCTCCGGCAGCAGGTGCACGAAGGCCTCGTGGTCGTAGGCCCGCTGCCACGCCGCCCGGATCTGCTCGGCGGAGACCCCCGGACGGTAGCGTGCGGTGGCCGTGGCCAGGATCCCCCGGGGCATCGGCGCCAGGGTGGGGGTGAAGGAGATGGTGACGGGTTCCCCGGCGGCCTGGGACAGCCCCTGTTCGATCTCGGGGGTGTGGCGGTGGCCCCCGCCCACGCCGTAGGGGCTCATCGACCCCATGGCCTCGCTGCCCAGGAGGTGGGGCTTGAGCGACTTGCCGGCCCCGGAGGTCCCGGACGCGGCCACGATCACCACGTCCCGCGGCTCGAGCAGCCCCGCGGTGAACCCGGGGGCCAGGGCCAGCAGGGAGGTGGTGGGGTAGCAGCCCGGGACGGCGATCCTGGTGGCGCCGGTCAGCCGCTCCCGCTGTCCGGGCAGTTCGGGCAGGCCGTACGGCCAGGTCCCGGCGTGCCCGGAACCGTAGAACCGCTGCCAGGCCTCGGCGGACTCCAGCCGGTGGTCCGCCCCGGCGTCCACCACGAGGGTGCCCGGTGAGCGGGCCTCTAGTTCGGAGGCGATGCCGCCACTGGCCCCGTGCGGCAGGGCGAGGAAGACGACGTCATGCCCCGAGAGCACTTCGGCGGTGGTCTCCTGGAGCACCCGGTCGGCGAGCGCGTGCAGGTGCGGCTGCAGGGCACCGAGGCGTTCCCCGGCGTTCGAGTGGGCCGTGATGGCCCCGATCTCGACCTCGGGATGGCCCAGCAGCAGGCGCAGGACCTCTCCCCCGGCGTAGCCACTGGCTCCGGACACGGCGACTTTCAGGCTCATGCGCCCATGATAGGGGAAGTATGCAGACCTGCCAATATTTATGCAGACAGGGCCATCGTGGATCCGGACCCTCGCACCGGTCGGTGCCCACGACTACGGTGGGCACCATGACGGTGAACCCTGTGCCCACCACCCAGCACGCCATCCGCGTCGACGCCTCCGGCGGTCCCGAGGTCCTGCGCTGGACCGAGGTCCCCGTTCCCTCCCCCGCCTCCGGTCAGGTGCTCGTGCGCACCGCGGCAGCCGGCCTGAACTTCATCGAGACCTACCAGCGGTCCGGCGTCTACCGGATGCCGCACCCGTTCGTCCCGGGCTCGGAGGGATCGGGCACGGTCGTGGCCGTGGGCTCCGGCGTCGGGAACGGGGTCTCCGTCGGCGACCTCGTCGCCACCGCCGCCGGTTCGGGCACCTACGCCGAGTTCTTCACCGCACCGGCCGAGCAGCTCCTGCCGGTCCCGTCCGGCGTGGATCCCGTCACGGCGGCGGCGATCCCCCTGCAGGGGATGACCGCCCACTACCTGTGCCGCTCCACCTTCCCGGTGGAGACCGGGCACACGGTGCTGATCCATGCTGGGGCCGGGGGCGTCGGACTCCTGCTCACCCAGTTGTGCGTGTCCCTGGGCGCCACCGTGATCACCACCGCGTCCACGGACGAGAAGAAGGAGCTGTCCCGGCAGGCCGGTGCCAGCGAGGTCCTCGACTACTCCAGCTTCGCGGACCGGGTCCGCGAGCTCACCGGCGGTGAGGGCGTGCACGTGGTGTTCGACGGCGTCGGCAAGGACACCTTCGAGGAGTCCCTGCGGTCCCTGCGGGTCCGGGGCATGCTCGTGCTGTTCGGCGGCTCCTCGGGCCAGGTGCCTCCCTTCGACCTGCAGCGTCTCAACGCCGCCGGGTCACTGTTCGTCACGCGCCCGTCGCTGGCGTTCTACACCCGCACCGCCGAGGAGACCCGCTGGCGGGCCCGGGAGCTGTTCTCCGCGCTCGACGACGGCTCGCTGTCCTTCCGGGTGGGCGCCACCTACCCGCTGGCGGAGGCGGGCCGTGCCCATCAGGATCTGGAGGGGCGGAGGACCACGGGGAAGTCCCTGCTCCTGCCCCAGTGACACGCACCACCGGGCCGGTGGGGCGGAAACACGATAAACTGGCACGCATTCTTTTGTCGTTTCCCAGCATCCACCTCTGACGAGAGCAGGCCGAGCCCCGCCGTGTCCACGCACCAGCCCCAGTTGCCCGCCGCCGCCAAGGCTCCTCCGGTCCGCACCCTCGTGGACGTGCTCGTGTCCACCGCAGAACAGCACCCGGAGGCCCCGGCGCTCGACGACGGGGAGACCGTCCTGTCGTATGCCGAGCTGCTGGACGAGGTCAAGGCCACGGGGCGTGCCCTGCACGAGGCCGGCCTTGGCGCCGGGGACCGGATCGGCATCCGGATCCCCTCCGGCACGGTGGACCTCTACGTCTCCATCCTGGCCACGCTCTACATCGGTGCGGCCTACGTGCCCGTGGACGCCGATGACCCCGAGGAACGGGCGCGCCTGGTGTTCTCCGAGGCCCGGGTGGCCGCCATCCTCAGCGGCGGGGGCACGGTCCGGACCTCCTCGGCCCGGCCCAAGCCGTTCCCCGCAGCACGGCCGGCGGAGCCCGGAGACGACGCCTGGATCATCTTCACGTCCGGATCCACCGGCACCCCGAAGGGCGTCGCCGTCAGCCACCGCAGCGCGGCGGCCTTCGTGGACGCGGAGGCGCGGATCTTCCTTCCGGACGATCCCCTCGGCCCGGGCGACCGGGTGCTGGCCGGACTCTCCGTGGCGTTCGATGCCTCGTGTGAGGAGATGTGGCTGGCCTGGCGCTCCGGCGCCTGCCTGGTCCCCGCGCCCCGGTCACTGGTGCGCTCCGGCATGGACCTCGGGCCCTGGCTGGTGTCCCGGTCCATCAACGTGGTCTCCACCGTGCCCACCCTGGCCGCCCTGTGGCCCCCGGAGGCCCTGGAGAACGTCCGCCTGCTGATCTTCGGCGGCGAGGCCTGCCCGCCCGAGCTGGCGGCCCGCCTCGCCGAGGACGACCGGGAGCTGTGGAACACCTACGGCCCCACGGAGGCCACCGTCGTGGCCAGCGCCGCCCGGATGGACGGCACGGGCCCGGTGCGCATCGGCCTGCCCCTGGACGGCTGGGACCTGGCCGTCGTGGACCCGACCACCGGGATCCCCGTGGCCGAGGGCCAGACCGGTGAGCTGATCATCGGCGGCGTGGGCCTGGCCCGCTACCTGGACCCGGCCAAGGACGCCGAGAAGTACGCCCCGATGCCCACCCTTGGCTGGGACCGCGCCTACCGCTCCGGTGACCTCGTGGTGTGGGACCCGGAGGGCCTGCTGTTCGCCGGCCGGGCCGATGAACAGGTCAAGCTCGGCGGACGCCGCATCGAACTCGGCGAGATCGACGCCGCCCTGCAGTCCCTGCCCGGCGTCGCCGGCGGCGCGGCGGCCGTCCAGACGGCACCGGCCGGGACCCAGCTGCTCATCGGCTATCTGGCCATGTCACCGTCGGCCCCGGAACCCGACCTGAAGGCCTTCCGGACCCGGCTCGAGGCCGAGCTGCCCGGGGCGCTCGTGCCCCGGCTGGTGACCGTCGAGACCCTGCCGACCAAGACCTCCGGCAAGGTGGACCGCAAGGCACTGCCCTGGCCCCTGCCCGGCCAGGCCGGACAGGGCTCGGGGCATTCCGGGTCCGGACCGAACGCGGACCTGCCCGTGGACCCGGGGTCCCCCGGCGGCTGGGTGCTGTCCCAGTGGACCGAGGTGCTCGGCGTCGCCCCGGATGACCTGGACACCGACTTCTTCACCTCCGGCGGCGGATCGCTGGCCGCCGCCCAGCTCGTCTCCCGCCTGCGCGTCCGCTATCCCACCGTCACCGTGCGGGACATCTATGCGCACCCGCGGGCCGGTGCCCTGCTGGAGGCCGTCACCGGCAACGACGGCCGTCCGGTCGAGCCGGCCGAGCCGGTCGAACCGCGGCCCGTGGTCCGCACCACGCGCAAGGCCCAGGTCTTCCAGACCCTGATGGGCATCCCGCTGGTGATCCTCGTGGCCATGCGCTGGGTGGTGTACCTGGCCGCCGGGTCGAACCTGGCGGCCGGCTGGGGCATCCTGCCCGGGGCCCCCACCGTGTCCTGGTGGTGGATCCTGGCCGCCTGGCTGGTCTTCGTGGCCCCGCCGGGCCGCATGCTCATCTCGGTCGTGGCCGCCCGGTGGCTGCTGCGCGGGGTGATCCCGGGATCCTACCCGCGCTCCGGCAAGGTCCACCTGCGCCTCTGGCTCGCCCAGCACGTCTCCGACCTGGTGGACCCCGTCTCCCTGGGCGGAGCGCTCTGGGTGCCCACCTACGCCCGGCTGCTCGGTGCCCGGATCGGCAGGAACGTCGACCTGCACTCGGTGCCGCCCGTGACCGGCCTGCTCGAGCTCGGGGACGGCTCCTCCGTGGAGCCCGAGGTCGACCTGTCCGGATACTGGATCGACGGGGACGTCGTGCACATCGGCAGGATCAGCATCGGCCCGGACGCCGTGATCGGGTCCCGCTCCACGCTGATGCCCGGGGCCTCGATCGGCACGGGCGCCCGGGTCCAGCCCGGGTCCACCGTGTCCGGCCGCGTCAAGGACGGGCTCGACTACGCCGGGTCCCCGGCCCAGCGCCTGGGCAAGGCCAAGTACTCCGGGCCGAACATCGACCCGCCGCGGGCCACCGGCTGGCTCGCCCTGTCCGCCGTCGGGTCCGGGTTCGTGGCGCTGCTGCCGTTCGCCGCGGCCGCGCTGGCCGCCCTGCTGGGGCTGTGGTCGCTCACCTGGTGGCCCGACTGGCAGCCCGGTGGCGCCGGGGCGGCCCCCGAGACGCTCTTCGGCTCCGGCTGGCGCCTGCTGGCGGTCAGCCCCCTGCTCGCGATCGTGTGGTTCGGGCTGAACATGGCCTTCACCGTGGTCGTCGTCCGGTTGCTCTCGGTGGGCGTGAGCGAGGGCTACCACGCCGTGCGCTCGCGGGTCGGCTGGCAGCTCTGGGCCACCGAGCGGGTGATGGACACGGCGCGGGACCTGTTGTTCCCGCTCTATGCCTCCCGTTTCACCCCGGTGTGGCTGCGCTGGCTGGGCGCCGAGGTGGGCACCAACGTCGAGGCCTCGACCGTCATCCTGCAGCCCGCCCTGACCCAGATCGGGGATGACGCCTTCCTGGCGGACGACACGATGGTGGGTTCCTACGAGCTCCAGCGCGGCTGGATGTACGTGGGCCAGGCCCGGGTCGGCCGGAAGTCGTTCGTGGGCAACTCCGGCATGGTGGCCGCCGGCCGCAAGCTGTCCAGGAACTCCCTCGTGGCGGTACTGTCCGCCACGCCGAAGAAGACCAAGGCCGGCTCCTCCTGGCTCGGTTCCCCGCCCGTCCGGTTGCGACGGACCGAGGTCGAGGCCGAGGATGCCCTGACCTACGACCCCCCGGCCGCCCTCAAGCGCGCCCGCACCGGATGGGAACTGCTCCGCAGCATCCCGGTCTGGGTCTCCACCGTCATCGCCGTCCTCGTGGCCCTCGCCCTGGAGGGACTGGCCCAGCTCGGCGGTGGGGCCGCAGAGGGGGCCGGCCCGGGTGGCTGGTGGCTGCCCGTGCTGCTGGGCGGAGTGGTGCTGATGCTGGCCGGCGCGCTGGCCGCCGGGTCCTCGGTGCTTGCCAAGAAGGTCCTCGTCGGCCGGATCACTGCCGGCGAGCACCCGTTGTGGAGCTCGTTCATCTGGCGGAACGAGGTGGTGGACACGTTCATCGAGATGGTCTCCGCCCCCTGGTTCGGCCGGTTGTCCTCGGGAACGCCGTCACTCGTGTGGTGGCTGCGGGCACTGGGTGCGAGGATCGGCCACGGTGTGTGGTGTGAGTCCTACTGGCTCCCGGAGGCGGACCTGGTCACCCTGGGTGACTCCTCCACCGTCAACCGCGGCTGCGTGGTCCAGACCCACCTGTTCCACGACCGGGTGATGTCGATCGACACCGTCCGGCTCGGCGACGGCGCGACCCTGGGACCGAACTCCGTCATCCTCCCGGCCGCCTCGATCGGTGACGGCGGTACCGTGGGTGCCGGATCGCTGGTGATGCGCGGTGAGATGGTGCCGGGACACACCTGGTGGATCGGCAACCCGGTGGCACCGTGGAAGGGCCCGAAGGTGAAGGGCCTGGCCGCCGCGATCACGCGCCTGGAACGCCGGGAGGCCAAGGCGGCCCGGGCTGTTGCGGCGAGGGCCGCGAAGGCGCAGAAGGCCGCGGCCCGGACCGCCGCGGATCCATCAGACCGGCCCGCCCAGGACCACCCCCGAGACCGTCAGGAGCAGACCCACCCGTGAGTGACGTCAGACCGGCCATCCCCGATCCCTACCTCCCCGGATCGGGAACCCCGGACTACGGCGTCGGCCACTACGACCTCACCCTCGAGGTGAAGCTGGCCGCCAACCGGGTCTCGGGCACGGCGCGTCTCGAGGGCACCCTGCTGAACCGGGCCAAGAGGATCGAGCTGGACCTGCACGGCCTCTCGGCGACCCGGGTCACGGCGGTCTCCCGGGACCGTTCCGTGAAGGTCACCAAGTACGCCACGCGCAACAGCAGGCTCGTGATCGACCTGGCCTCGCCGCTGGACGCCGGCACTCCCCTGACCCTGCAGGTCACCTACTCGGGGGTCCCGCGGATGATGCACGGCACCTGGGGCGAGATCGGCTGGGAGGAACTGGAGGACGGCGTGCTGGTGGCCGGTCAGCCCAACGGGGCGTCCACCTGGTTCCCCTGCGTGGACCACCCCTCGGTGAAGTCGACCTACCACTTCACCATCAGCACCGACGCGGGTTACCTCCCGGTCTGCAACGGGTTGCCCACCGGGCACCGCCGCCGGTCCTCGCGCGAGGAATGGACCTGGGAGCTGCGCGAGCCTGCGCCCACCTACCTCGTCACGGTGCAGATCGGCCGGTACCAGCTGGTGGCCGTGCCCGAGCGGACCCCCGGCCGGCGCCCCGCCCCGGGGCCCGTCCGCGAGGCGGTCCAGGGCCTGCTGGACGGGCTGCTGCCCGGGCGGGACGAGAGGCAGCAGGATGGGCGCCACGAGGAGTGGCCGGACCACGCCGCGCCGGTCTTCCTGGCCGCCTCCGCGGCGCTGCAGGACCGCGCCCAGGCGGTGCTGGGCCTGCAGACGGAGATGATGGCCTGCTTCAGCTGGCACTTCGGCCCGTACCCCTTCGCCCGCTACACCGCCGTCGTCACGGACGACCCGCTCGAGATCCCCCTCGAGGCCGCCTCTCTGTCCATCTTCGGCTCGAACCACCTGACCGGGTCGTGGGCCGCCGAACGTCTCGTGGCCCATGAGCTGGCCCATCAGTGGTTCGGCAACGCCCTGACGCTGCGTCAGTGGAAGGACATCTGGCTCCACGAGGGCTTCGCCTGCTACAGCGAGTGGCTGTGGGGCGCCGAGTCCGGCCGCGGTGCCCTGTCCTCCTACGCCCGCACCGCCTGGCGGGGCCTGTCCGGTAAGGACCAGGACCTCGTGGTGGCCGACCCCGGCCCCGAGCTGATGTTCGACGACCGCATCTACAAGCGTGGCGCCATGGCCCTGTTCGCTCTGCGCCAGGATCTCGGCGAGGAGGTATTCGCGGAGCTGCTGCGCGCCTGGGTCCGCGAGCACCGGCATGCCACCGTGGACACCGCGATGTTCCTCGCCCACGCCGACCGGCACGCCGCGGCGGCGGGCCACCCCGCCGGGCACGCCTCCGAGGTGCTGCGCCCCTGGCTCTGCCAGCAGAGCCTGCCGCCCTTCCCCACGTCCCCGCGGCGCGGGACTTCGTAAGATGGATGCGTGAGCACTCAGGAACAACGCCGGCTGGCGGGCGCGTACATCCGCCAGCAACGCAAGCTGGCCGACATGTCCATGCGACAGGTCTCGGCCATGGTGGGGATATCGAACCCCTACCTGTCCCAGATCGAGCGCGGGCTGCGCGCCCCCTCCGAGGCCGTGGCCGCCGGGATCGCCACGGCACTGGGGGTGAACGTGCACGACCTCTACGGGCCGGGCGAGGGCGGCGGAACCGTCAGTGGCCTGGAGGCGGCCATCCAGGCCGCCAGCGAGCTCACCACGGCCCAGCGGGCCTCCCTGACGGAGATCTACCGGTCGTTCGTCCGCGCGAACGAGGGTGACGCCGGCCGGGACGCCGGCCCTGAGGGCGACGACCCGGCCGGCGCAGCCAGCCCGGGCTGAGAGCGCGTCAGTCGACGGAACCGGTGGGGACCGCCTGGGCGACCGAGACCTTCGTGGCGGCCTTGCGCGGTCCCCGCCGGGTGGGGCGCTTGTGGGTCGGCTCATCGGTCAGGACCTCGGGATCGTCCTCCGGCGTCCTGTTGGACAGGGCCCCCATCTCGGCGAAGATGACCTTCCAGTGGTTCTCCAGCGAGTCGCGGCCCATGAACAGGCCCAGGTGGCCGCTCTCGGAGGACTGACGGCCGATCCGATCGGCGGGGGTGGAGACGTGGTCCGCCAGTGCCCAGACCTGGTCCGCGGGGGTGATGTGGTCCGTCTGTCCGGCCATCAGGAACAGCGGGCACGAGATGTTGGCCAGGTCCACGATCTTGCCCTCGACCTCGAGCTGGCGCTTGGTCAGGGAGTTGCGCATGAACAGGTGCTCGACGACCCACAGGTAGAAGGCGCCGGGCAGGTCCTGGGTCCACTGGAACCAGTCCTCGAACTTGCGGTAGCGCTCCATGTGCTCGGGATCGCGCAGGTGGGTCGCCAGCTCGAGCACGCGGCTGACCTCCTGGTCCGGCTGCAGGGCCTTGAAGCCGTCCAGCAGGAACCGCCCCGGCAGGACGCCGTCATTGGCCTCCACGACCGAACGGTAGTACGACAGGTCACCCCTCGGGGTGAGGTGCTGGAGCCACTCATGGATCAGCGGCTCTCCCGCGTGGAAGTCGATCGGGGCGCCGGCGATGGCCAGCGTGTTCACCCGCTCCGGGTGCGTGGCCGCGAAGATCGTGGCCAGCCAGCCACCCTGGCAGTCACCGACGATGTTGACCTTGCCCCCCAGGAGGTCGGTGACCTCCCGCAACAGGGCCATGTAGTCGTCGATACCCGTGTCCTTGGTCTCCTGGGTGGCACCGATCCACTCGAGGACCAGGATCCGGGAACAGCCGTTGTCCCGGCCCGTGATGACCTGGCTCTGGGTGTCGGCGAAGTCGACGATGCTCGAGTCGTGGCCCGCCTGCGGCGGCAGGATCACCGTGGGCAGGATGTCCGCGGGCGCGTCCGCCGCGGAGAAGTCACGCAGGCGGGCAATGGGCCACTCGCGCAGGACCGTGTTCTGGTGGGCCCACGGCGGGCGGCGCCGGTCGGACATGGCGGACACCCACGTGACGAAGTCACCGGCCACGTCCAGCGGGGTCGCCCCTCGCTGCCAGGCGTCCCTCCAGTAGTCGAGGGCGAACTTGTTCAGTGCTGTCCAGGTGCCGAAGGTGCCGGAGATGAGGGAATCGGTGATGCCGGGGGTGGCGGGACGATGAGACGAGGTGTACACGGGGACTCCTTGGGAAACATGGCTCATGTGTCGTGCGGATGACGAGCGGGTGACGAGCGGGTGACGCGCGTCACTTGACGTTGAATCCTACGCGCCAGTACGGGATTGTCTATGGTCCAAACGTCGAACGGCCCCATCGTCTATGGTCCAGACGTCGAACGGCCCCGTCGAAACTCGACGGGGCCGTTCGTCAGCGCAGGATCGGCAGGACGCCGACCGGGTCACTTGAGCAGTTCGCGGGCAGCCTTGATCCAGGCGTTGGTGACTTCCTCCGAGAACTGGATCTGGGTGTTCGCGGTGTTCTTCATCCACTCGTTCTGGGAGGTGCCGGCGATCTGGCGCTGCATCTCGAAGAAGGACTTGGCGGCCTTCTCGTAGTTGTCGACAACGGTGCGGCTGCCGGCCTTGGTGGACTCGGCCACGGCGGAGTTGAACTCCTTCATGCGCTCGGTGTTCTCCTCGAAGCGCTTGGTGGCCTCCTCGGCCATGCGGTTGGCGTTGTCAGCGGCAGCGTTGGTGGCATTGGGGTTGGCAGCAGCCATGATGTCTCCTTGGGTTGATGTCGATGGCAGCGGTGGACCTGCCTGCGTTAACAAAGTTAGCAGGGTCTTGCTAACCTCTGCAAGCCGGTACTGCAGGCCACCGTCTCACATGTCCATGCCGCCGTTGACGCCCCAGATCTGCCCGGTGATGTAGGAGGACTTGTCGGCCACGAGGAAGTGCACCACGCGCGCGATCTCGTCGGGGTGGGCCAGCCGGGCCATGGGGATGTTGCCCTTGATCTTCTCCAGGACCTTCTCCGGGACCGCCTCGACCATCTCCGTGTTGACGTAGCCCGGAGTGACCGTGTTGACGGTGACGCCGATCGAGTCGTCGTTGAGCTTGCCGGCCCGCTGCAGGTGGAAGATCGCCTCCCGCGCCAGCGTCTTCGTCAGCCCGAACAGGCCGGACTTCGAGGCGGCGTAGTTGGCCTGCCCGATGTTGCCCATCTCGCCGATGATCGAGGACACGTTGACGATCCGTCCGGTGCCCCGTTCCAGCATGTGCTTCAGCGCGGCCTGGGCCATGTAGAACGTGCCGGAGAGGTTGACCTGGATGACGGCGTCCCAGTCGTCGTCCTCCATCTTCAGGACGGTCTTGTCACGGGTGATCCCGGCGTTGTTGACCAGGATGTCGAGCTTGCCGTGCTCGGCGACCACGGCGTCGATCGTCGCCCGGCAGTCATCGGCCTTGGCCACGTTGCCCTGGTGGATCGAGAACCGCCCCTCCGGGAAGGTCTCCTGCATCTCCCGGAGGAACTGCTCGGCGCGGCCCGTGTCACCGCCGTAGCCGAGGGCCACCGCGGCCCCCTGCTGCGCCAGGCTGCGGGCGATGGCGGCGCCGATGCCGCGCGTGCCGCCGGTGACGAGGGCCACGCGATCGGCCAGCTTGCTGCCGCGGACTCCGTTGGTCTGGTTCTGAGCTGTCAAGTGGCTCTCCTCCGGGGATGGGATGGTACGTCCGACAGTCAGTCGGAGCGGCGGTCCTGGCTGCGGGGTTCGAGCCAGTCACGGATGCGGGGCCAGATGTCCCCCTTGGCGCGGGAACCGGCCATCAGGCCGATGTGGCCACCGACCCCGTCGAGGTGGTCCACGTCCGGGCTCGTCAGGACGTCGAGCAGCGGCAGGGTCCCGTCACGGGGCGCGATGTGGTCCCTCGAGGCGGTCACGACCAGGATGGACTGCTGGATCCTGGACAGGTCCACCCGGTGCCCCCGCAGGCGGATGCGGCCGGTGGCCAGCCGGTTCTCCTTGTAGACCCAGGTCACCCACTGCCGGAAGGCGCGCATGGCGAAGTTCGGGTTGTCGGCCACCCACTTGGCCATCGGCTGGTACGAGGCCTTGTCCGCGGTGCCGTCCTGGACCTGGCGGAACAGCCGCAGCGGAGTCCCGATGTAATTCGGCACGGGCTTCAGCAACTTGTTCACCGTGTCCACGTACGCGCCCGGCAGGTACGCGGCGTGCTGCTCCAGCCAGTCGGTGTCGAGCTCCTCGTTGCCGAGCATGGCCTCGTAGGTGGAGTTGCTGGCGTCGAAGGGCATGGTCAGCGGGACCCAGTTGCGCACCGGGGCATCGGGAGTCACGGACAGGTACATTCCGCTGAGCGCCGCGCCGATGCACCAGCCGATCAGCGTGATCTCCTCGGCGCCGCTGCTGCGCCGTACCTCCCGGACGGCCCGGGGCAGGTAGGTCAGGGCGTAGTCCTCCAGGCCGGTGTCCGCGTCCTCCTCGTCCGCGTAGCCCCAGTCCACGAGGTAGACGTCGAAGCCCTCCGCCAGCAGGAACTCCACGAAGGAGTTGCCGGGCCGCAGGTCGAAGATGTCGGGCCGGTTGATCAGGGCGAACGTCAGCAGGATCGGCACCGGATGGGTGCGCCGATTGCTCCGGTACCGGTACAGGGTGGTCTTGCGGTAGGTCCACACCACGTCCTTGGGCGTGGCGCCCACGACCGCGTCCGGCGTCGTCAGCTGGATGTTCGAGTACTCCAGGAGCGTGGCGGGCAGGCGGAGCATGTCCCGGAACATCGACGCCACGCCGATCACTTCCCCTGGTCGGCGTCGCCGGTGGTGGACCGGGACGCGGCACCCGTGGACCGGGAGGTCCGGCGGGCGGGCCGGGCCGGGGCCGCGGCGTCGCGCTCGGCGGCCTCCTCCACGAGGGCGGCGTTGCGGCGGCGCTCCTCGGCCAGTTCGTCCTCGAGCCGCTCCACGCTCTCCAGGACCATCTCGAGCTTGTCCTCGTTGCGGGACAGCTGGCGGTGCAGGGAGGTGACGTCGGAGCGGCCGGCCAGCCGGGCGTTGCGGATCACCAGGTCCAGGGCGTCATTGCCGAGCCGGTGCAGGGCCACCAGGTTACCGGCGGTCTGGGAGAGCATGTGCCCGAAGGCCTTGGAGTTGACGACCTCCTCGAGCCCCGGCGAGGCCGCGGCGAGGACGTCGTCCAGGTACTGCCGGTACGGCCGGTCGGCGTTGTTGCCGGATGCTTCCGCCATAAGGTGTTCCTCCCACCGGCCCGGGCAGATCAGAGTGCCGCCGGCCGCATGTCAGTGTCCGTGGTCGTGGTCTGAGCACATCGTACACACAGGCCCCAGTGGGTCATGACGAGGGAGTTAACAAACCTGCTAACTACTTGGTGGTAGCACCACCACGGCACCGACCAGCCCCTCGGGCGCGGATCCCCCGGGCCAGTACGGGTCCGCCGAGACCACCGCCCCCGGCGCCCCCGGAACCGCCCACGTCAGCCCGGGGTCCTCGACGTCGGGATCATCGGGTCCCTCATCGGCGGGGACCAGCGGCACCCCCGCCGGATCACCCCGGAAGCCGGTCCCCCGGGCCTTGACCAGGGCCTCCTTCGCCGACCAGAGCCGTGCCCGCGCCAGGGGCCGGTCGGCGGGAGGCAAACCGGCGATGGCCGAGGCCTCGGCCACCGAGAAGCCGACGGCACCGAGCTCGTCCGCCGTCGCGAACGCCGAGGACCCCAGCTCCTCGATGTCCACGCCGATCCGCCATCCGTCCGCGACCAGGGCGGCGTCCAGCCAGGCCGTGGCGAGCCAGCCGCGGGACCGGCTGAAACTCACGGCCGGCAGCGCACGGGCCGGGTCCACGGCGTCCGGGCCGTGCCGGCGGAGCGCCAGCCTGCTGTACCGCAGGACCGGGGCTCCGTGCTCGGCGGACCCGCAGGCCGGGCAGCGGTGCTCCACCTCGAAGGTGCCCGGCCGGTGCCCCAGGGACACCGCCAGGTAGTCCAGGGCCTCGCGCCGCTGGTCACCGGCGCGAGGGCCGGTGACCACCACGTGCCACCCCGGCCCGGTCACGACGTCGACCCGCCCGGTTCAGCGCTGGACGGCGCCGTGGCGCTCGGCGGCCAGGGCTGTGGCCGCGGCGCGGGCCCCGGAGGCCTCGTCTGCGGTCAGGGTCCGGTCCGGGGCGCGGAACCGCAGCGAGAACGCCAGGGACTTCTGCCCCTCCGGCACGCCCGGTCCGGCATACACGTCGAACAGGGAGATGTCCTCCAGCAGCTCCCCGGCGCCCTCGCGCAGGGTGGCCAGCACCTCCGCGGCCACGGTGTCGGCCGGCACCACGAGTGCCACGTCCTGGCTGGTCGGGGGGAAGGTGGAGAGCGTCTGGGCCACCACCACGCCTGCGGCGGCCGCGATCAGCGCATCCAGGTCCAGCTCCAGGGCCACGGTCCGGGCCGGCAGGTCCGCGGACTCGAGCCACGTGGGCAGCAACTCGCCGGCCACCCCGACGACGGTGCCGTCACCGCCGGCCAGGGACAGCCGGGCGGTGCGTCCGGGGTGGAACGCCTGGTGATGGCCCTGGGTCACGGTCAGCTCCACGCCCAGGAGCGCCCCCACGTCCAGCGCGGTCCCGATCGCGTCCTGCCAGTCCCAGGCCCGCGGGGCGTGACCGGGCCCCGCGACCGAGTCGTGGCCGGTGAACACGGCCGCCACGTGGCGCGGCTGGTCGGGGATGCCCGCCTCGAGGCCGGCCAGCACCTCGTCGGCGGGCCGCGCCCCCAGCGGGGGGATCGAGGCGCTGCCCAGGTGCTCACCGGGCAGGAACACCGAACCGGACTCGTACAGGGCCAGGTCGCGGAAGCCGCGGGAGTGGTTGCGCCGGGCGATCTCCAGCAGGCCGGGCAGCAGTGAGGTGCGCAGGTAGCCGAACTCCGCGGAGATCGGGTTGGCCAGGTGCACCATGCGCTGGGCCTCGCCCTCCTCGGCGGTGGCGGACCCGAAGAACCGGTTCTGGGCCGCGGAGACGAAGGGGTAGGCCAGCACCTCGGTCAGACCGGCATCGGCCAGGCCCTGCAGCACGCGGCGGCGGTCCGCCTGGGGCCGGGTCAGCCCGCGCCCGGGAGGCGCCACCGGCACGGTGGAGGGGATCTCGTCGTAACCGACCAGCCGGCCGATCTCCTCGACCAGGTCCTCCCGGATCTCCAGGTCGGAGCGCCACGGCGGCGAGGTGACGGTGAAGACCGTCCCGGCGGCGCCGCCGTCGGGACCCGGCCGTGCCGCGGTGGTCTTCTCCACCGTGGCCCCCAGGTCCGTCAGGGTCCGCTCGATCTGCTCCTCGGTGTACTCCACACCCATCACGGCCGCGGGGAAGGATGCCGGCAGCTCGACGACGGTCGGCTCGGGCCGGGTGCCGACGTCCGTGATGCCCGGGCCGGGGGTCCCCCCGGCGAGCTCGACGAGCAGCTGGACGGCGCGCTCGGCGGCCTCGTCCGCGACCTCCCAGTCCACGCCGCGCTCGTTGCGCTTGGAGGCCTCGGAGGGCAACCGGTGCCGGCGGCGGGTCCGGCCCATGGACACCGGGTCGAAGTGCGCGGACTCGATCAGCACGGTGGTGGTGGCCTCGGAGACCTCGGTCTCCCCGCCGCCCATGACGCCGGCCAGGCCGATGGGCCCACGGTCGTCGGTGATCAGCAGGTCCTCCGCGGAGAGCGCGCGGTCCTTGCCGTCCAGCGTGGTCAGCCGCTCGCCCTCCTGGGCCCGGCGGACCACGATGTCACCCTGCAGGGTGTCGGCGTCGTAGAAGTGCAGCGGCTGGCCCAGCTCCCACATGACGTAGTTGGAGATGTCCACGGCCAGGGAGATCGACCGCATGCCGGCCAGGCGCAGGCGAGCGCTCATCCACGGCGGGGTCGGCCGGGTCGGGTCGATGCCCGTCACGGTGCGGGCCACGAAGCGGTCGCAGCCGGGCACCCCGTAGATGGGCGCCCGGTCCTCGAGGCGGACGGGGTAGCCGTCACCGTCGGCCTCCGGGGCGGTGACCAGGGAGGCCGGGTCCGTGAACGGGGTACCGGTGGCCAGGCTGTACTCCCGGGCCACGCCGCGGATGGAGAAGGCGTAGCCGCGGTCCGCCGTGACGTTGATCTCCGCGGCCTCGTCGCGCAGGTGCAGCAGGTCGAACACGTCGGTGCCGGCCTCGGGGTCGTTGCCGTGCTCCGGGGAGAAGCCGAGGGATGAGAGCACGATGATGCCGTCGTGGTCCTCGCCGAGGCCGAGCTCGCGGGCGGAGGCGATCATGCCGGCGGACACGTGCCCGTAGGTCTTGCGCGGGGAGATCCGGAAGTCCCCGGGCAGCACGGCCCCGGGCAGGGTGACGATGACCTTGTCCCCCACCTCGAAGTTGTCCGCGCCGCACACGATGCCCTGGACGCCGGAGGGGTCGATGCCCTCGCCGGACAGCGGCTGCGGCCGGCCCTCGGGGGCCACCCGGACCTGGCACCAGTTGATGGTCTTGCCGTTGGACTGCGGCTCGGGCACCTTCTCGAGCACCTCACCCACCACGATCGGTCCGGACATCCCGTCCAGCGGACGGTGGACGTCCTCCTCCTCGAGGCCGACCCTCACCAGGTCGGCCATGACGTCCTCGGCGGTGGCGTCCGCCGGGACCTGCGCGTACTCACGGAGCCATGACAGCGGGATGCGCATGGGTGATCAGATCTCCATTCCGAAGTGCTGGGAGAAGCGGACGTCGCCCTCGATCATGTCGTGCATGTCCGGGACCTCATTGCGGAACATCAGGGTGCGCTCGACGCCCATGCCGAAGGCGAAGCCCGAGTAGACCTCGGGGTCCAGGCCGGCGGCGCGCAGCAGGTTGGGGTGGACCATGCCGCAACCGCCCCATTCGATCCACTGCGGCCCGCCCTTGGCCCCGGGGTGCCAGATGTCCATCTCGGCACTGGGCTCGGTGAACGGGAAGAAGTTCGGGCGCAGCCGGATCCTCGCCTCCGGGCCGAACATCTGCCGGGCGAAGTACTCGAGGGTGCCCCGCAGGTCGGCCATCGTCAGACCCTTGTCCACGGCCAGTCCCTCGAACTGGTGGAACACCGGCGTGTGGGTGGCGTCGAGCTCATCGGTGCGGAAGGTCCGGCCGGGGCACAGCACGTACACCGGTGCACCGCGCCCGAGCATGGCGCGCATCTGCACCGGCGAGGTGTGGGTGCGCAGCACCAGGTGGGCCTCGGGCGGGTCCACGAAGAAGGTGTCCTGCATCTCGCGGGCCGGGTGGTCCGGCTTGAAGTTCAGGGCGTCGAAGTTGTACCACTCCGATTCCAGTTCCGGGCCCTCGGCGATCTCCCAGCCCATGCCGATGAAGATGTCCGAGACCCGCTCCTGCAGCACCGACAGCGGGTGGCGGGCGCCCACGCGACGACGGCGGACCGCCGCGGTGACGTCCACCGTCTCCTCGACGAGCAACCGGGCCGCGCGCTCCTCCTCCAGCACCTCGGTGCGGGCGGCGAGCGCGGACTCCATCGCCTTGCGGGCGCCGCCCATGAGCTTGCCGGCCGTGGACTTCTGGTCCTTGGGCAGCTTGCCGATGGAGCGGTTGGCCAGGGTGAGCGGCGCCTTCTCCCCCGTGTGGGCCAGGCGGGCGGCCTTGAGCTGGTCGAGGTCGGCGGCGGCGGAGAAGGCCTGGAGCGCGGCCTCCACGGCGGCGCCCACGGCCGTCTCGTCGGCCGGGGAGATCTCGGGTGCGACCTGCTCGGTGGTTCCGTCCGGCTGCTCGACCGGGGTCTCGGCCAGGTCCTGGGGGGTTTCCGTCATGGCGGGCAACGACCTTCATGCTGCGGTGGGTTCGGACACGGGGTGGGCCACTCGGGAAGAAGGCCCCGGCCAGTCTAGTGGACCGCCCCGGGCACCTAGGCTGGACGGCATGGCCGGTCACACTTCCCGACGCCGGCCGGTCCGGTCCGAAGACCGGGCCGGCCGGCTGCCCGGGCGTGGGCCGGACCGCCTCCCGGCGCGGTTGGCGCTGCGGCGGTGGTGGAACGCGATCAACCTGACGACGCCCCTGGGACTGGTCCTGGCCCTGGGCTCCGGGTGCTCCGTGCGGCGGGGACCGCTGGGGCTGGTCCTGGCCACCGGGTACCGGTGGCCGTTCCCGGACGGCGGGGCGTTCACGGTCGGCAACGTCGTCCTGTTCCGGGCCCGGACGGTCATCACCCCGCAACTGCTGGCCCATGAGTCCCGGCACGCCACCCAGTACGCCTGGTGCGCGGGGCTGCCGTTCCTGGTGCTGTACGCGGCGGCGGTCGGCTGGTCGCTGCTGCGCACCGGGGACACCGCCTCCCGCAACGTCTTCGAGCGCCGCGCGGGACTGGAGGCCGGCGGGTACCGCGAGCGCCCGGTGCGCTGGCCGCGCCGGCGCGCCTGACCTCACTCTCACCAGCACGGACGGCACCACGCGCCGGCCCCCGGGTTCCCACGCTCGTTCCTGACACCTTCCTTGCACCATGATTCGAACATGTGTTCTAATCGGTCCATGCGATGGGAAGCGCAGGCACTGCAGGCCGGGGACGGAACCGGTCAGGACGGCGACGGCACTCCGGCCGCGCCAGCCGCCCTGCTGCCGCTCTCCGGCCTGCAGCGTTCCATCTCCACCCCGGACTTCGCCGGGATCACCTTCCACGAGGTCGTGTCCAAGTCGGCCCTGAACCGGGTCCCGGACTCCTCGCCCATGCCGTTCCGGTGGACGGTCAACCCGTACCGGGGATGCACCCACGCCTGCCGCTACTGCTATGCGCGCAGCACCCACGAGTACCTCGACCTCGACCCGGGGGCCGACTTCGACCGGCAGATCGTGGTGAAGGTGAACACCCCCGAGCTGCTGCGCCGGGAACTGGGCCGCCCCGGATGGACACGAGAGCTGGTGGCGCTGGGCACCAACACCGACCCGTACCAGCGGGCCGAGGGCCGGTACCGGCTGATGCCCGGCATCATCACCGCCCTGGCGGACACCGGCACGCCGTTCTCCATCCTGACCAAGGGCACGCTGCTGGACCGTGACCTGGACCTGCTCTCCGCGGCCTCGCGTCAGGTGCCCGTGCAGGTGTCGGTGTCCCTGGCCATGCTCGATCCCGGCCTCGCACAGCAGGTCGAACCGGGGACGCCGAGCCCGGCGGCGCGCCTGCGGCTGATCGAGAGGCTGGCCTCGGCGGGGGCGGACGTCACGGTCATGGCCATGCCGTTGCTGCCCTGGCTGACGGACAGCGACCGGCAGGTGGAGGAGCTCATGGCGGCGTTGGCCGCTGCCGGGGCACGGTCGGTGCTGGCCGGTGCCCTGCACCTGCGGCCCGGGGCCCGTCAGTGGTACCTGGACTGGATCGCCCGTGACCATCCGGAACTGCTCGAGGGCTACCGCACCCTCTACGCCCGGGGTTCCTATGCGGCGCCCTCCTACCGGAAGGCCCTGGGCCGCCGCACCACCGCGGCCGCCCGCCGCCACGGCCTGGACCGCAGCGGCGCCCACCGGATCACCGCGGCGGACGGGGAGGGGTCGGCCAGGGCCACCGCGCGCGGGGTTCCCGGGCGGTCTTCCCAGCACTCTCCGCAGCACTCTCCGCAGCCGGCACTGTTCTGAGCCGGCACCCTCACGGTCCGTCCCGCAGCATCTCCACCAGCGCGTCGACGATCGGCCGGTCGGCCGGGATCCACTCCAGTTCCTGGAGCCGGTCCCGGTCCAGTGCGCGCCACTCGAGCAGGTCGTGGTCCTGCAGCGGACGCGCCTCGCCCCGCTCGATGACCGCCGTGAACACCCGCATCCTGGCCCCGTTGCCCAGCAGCCAGCCCTCGGGGTGAGCTGCCGCCACCTCGCGGTCCAGGCGGACGTCCACGCCCAATTCCTCCCGGACCTCCCTCCGCAGGGCGGACCGGGGGTCCTCTCCGGGCTCGACCTTGCCGCCCGGGAACTCCCAGAGGCCGGCCAGGCCCTCGGGCGAGCTGCGCCGTCCCACCAGCAGCCGGGTCGGACGGTCCAGCCGGTCCAGCACCGCGGCCCCCATGACGGGTCGGGGGCCTCGAGGTCGTGCTCCCGCCTCGGCAGCCGGGGTGGACGTGGACGTGAGTTCAGTCATGGTCCCGATCCTAGGCCGGTCGCGCGGAGGCCTGGCCCGTAGGCTGGAATGGTGCTCCCCACTGCCGCCGACCCCTCCGCCCCACCTGCCCGGCCCGCCCGGCCCCGCCGTATCCTGCCGGGAATCCTGGCGCTGGCCCTGGGCGGGTTCGCGATCGGCACCACCGAGTTCGCGATCATGGGGCTGCTGCCCCAGGCGGTGGCCGATCTCGAGGTCGACCTTCCCGCCGGCGGCATCCTGATCTCGGCCTACGCCCTGGGCGTCGTCGTCGGCGCGCCCCTGCTGGCGGCGGGCCTGGCCCGAGTGGACCGGAAGGTCTCGGCGCTCTCCCTCATGGCCATGTTCGTCATCGGCCATGCCGCGAGCCTGCTGGCACCGGACTTCGCCACCATGCTCGTGGCCCGCTTCATCTCGGGTCTCCCCCACGGCGCGTATTTCTCGGCCGCGGCCCTGGCGGCCGCTCACCTGGCGGGTCCGGCCCGCCGGGGCCAGGCCACCGCCTGGGTGATGGCGGGCCTGTCCGTGGCCAACCTGGTGGGCGTGCCCGTGGCCACCTGGCTCGGACAGAGTGCGGGCTGGCGGTGGATGTTCATCCTCACCGGAGTCTTCGGAACCGCGACGATCGCCGCCGTCGCCTGGCTGGTCCCGGCCATCCCGGCACCGGCCGGCACCTCGGTGCGCGGTGAACTGACCGCGCTGCGCTCCGGCGCACTGTGGCGGGCCGTGCTGGTGGGCACCATCGGGTTCGCGGGCATGTTCGCGCTGTACACCTACATCGCCCCGGTGTTCGTGGAGATCGGCGGACTGCCGGAGCGGCTGGTCCCGGTCATCATGGCCCTCTACGGACTCGGCATGGTGGCCGGCACCCTGCTGGGCGGGGCCTGGTCCGACCGGTCGGCCACCCGCACCCTGCAGTGGATGCTCGGGACCGTGGCCGTGGCCCTGGCCCTCTTCAGTGTCACCGCACCGTGGTGGGTGCTCTCGTTGGTCCCCCTGCTGGCCGCCGCCACCGCCGCCTCGGCCCTGGTCCCCTCCCTGCAGGTGCTGCTCGTGGACGCCGCCCCGCACGCGCCGCAGTTGTCCGGGGCCCTGAACCACTCGGCGCTCAACCTGGCCAATGCCATGGGCGCCTGGGTGGGTGCGGCGGTCATCTCCGCCGGTGCCGGGCTCCAGGTGCCGGCCGGTGCCGGGGCCGTCCTCGCCGCCGTCGGGTGCGTGCTGTCCCTGCTGCTGTTGCGTCCCCGATCCGCGGCAACCCCCAGCTGACGTGTGGCGATGCCGCACCGTGCGGGCCATGCAGTCCGCCGGCCCGGGGCACCGGCGATGGCCCGTCCGGTCCAGCCCGCCAACCGTGGACGGGCCCGTGCATCCCGGCTGACACTATCCCTGTCAGCGCACTGCACGGCGAGCACGAAGGGGACACATCATGAGCATCATCAGCTGGATCATCATGGGCCTGGTCGCAGGGGCGATCGCGCGCCTCATCCTCCCCGGCGACCAGGGAGGGGGCTGGCTGGGGGCGCTGGTCACCGGCATCCTGGGCGCCATGCTGGGAGGCTGGATCGGTGGCCTGCTGTTCGGCCTCGACCTGAACGAGAGCTTCTGGAGCTTCTGGACCTGGGTGTTCGCCATCATCGGTGGCATCATCGTGGCCTTCATCTGGCAGGCCATCACGCGCCGCCGCGGCAGCAGGGTCTGATTCCGGCACGTCGGCGGGACGACGAAGGGCGCCCCTCGGGGCGCCCTTCGTGCTGTCGCCGGCCGGGACGTCAGGACCGGTCCGCGTGCTGGGACATGGCCGAGGCGTAGAGGCACACGGTCGCCGCCGTGGCGACGTTCAGCGACTCCGCCCTGCCGTAGAGGGGCACCGCCACCCGTTCGGCGGCCAGGGACAGTTCCGCCGGTGACAATCCCTGGGCCTCGTTCCCGAACAGCCAGGCGGTGGGCCGCGCCAGCAGGCCCCGCGGAGGCCGGTCCAGGACCACGGTGCCGTACCCGTCCGCGGCCAGCAACTGGAGTCCGCGGCCGGACAGCAGCGCACCGGCCGCAGGCAGGTCCGCCCCGGTCACGACGGGCAGGTGGAACAGCGATCCGGCGGTGGAACGCACCACCTTGGGGTTGAACAGGTCCACCGAGCCGGCCGTGAACACCACGACGTCGGCCCCGGCGGCATCGGCCGCGCGCAGGATGGTCCCCGCATTGCCGGGGTCCTGGACCCGGCACAGGACGGCCGCCAAGCGCGGCTGGCCGGTGAGACCGGCGAGCACCGACTCCGCCGAGGACTCGGGGATCCGGCACACGGCCAAGACGTCCTGCCCGGTGACCGCGTCGCTCATGGCCGTCAGCACCTCGTCACTGGCCTGCCGCACCGGGACCCCCGCGCGGGCTGCCTCAGCTGCCAGGGCGGTCAGGTCCGGATGACGATCGGCCAGCCTCGTCGAGACGTACACCGCCTCCACGACGTCACCCGGTGCCCACTGGGGGGATCCGAGCAGGCCCAGGTGTGCGCGCAGCGCCTCGCGGGCCGGCTGGGGACCCTCGGCGAGGAACAACCCCTCCCGCTGACGCGACGAGCGCCCCGCCAGCCGTGCGACCCTGCGCACCCGGTCAGCCCGGGGGTTGGTCATCACGTCCTGGTCAGGGCGCTCGTTCATGGTGTCCTGTCGCGAGGGCGCGGGCGATGCCTCGCCCGGCGGACGGAGTCCGGAATGCCTACTTGGCGGCAACCGGGGCGTTGACGTCCGCGGGCAGGGCCGCGCGGGCCGCGGTCACCAGGGTGGCGAAGGCGGCGGCGTCGGACACGGCCAGCTCGGCGAGCATGCGGCGGTCCACCTCGATGCCGGCCAGCTTCAGGCCCTGCATGAAGCGGTTGTAGGTCATGCCGTTGGCGCGGGAGGCGGCGTTGATGCGGGTGATCCACAGCCGGCGGAAGTCGCCCTTGCGCTTCTTGCGGTGCTGGTAGTTGTAGACATACGAGTGCAGCAGCTGTTCCTTGGCCTTGCGGTAAAGGCGGGAACGCTGACCGCGGTAACCGGAGGCGCGGTCAAGGACCACCCGGCGCTTCTTGTGGGCATTGACTGCCCGCTTCACACGTGCCACGTGCGTACTCCTTCGAAATCGATGCCGTCCGCGGGACGCTCCGCGCGGCGGCTGGCTGGATTGCGGCCCTCAGGCCACGGGGATTCTCAGATGCCGAGCATCCGCTTGATGGTCTTGACGCTGGACTTCGAGACCAGCTGGTCGCTGGCCAGACGGCGCGTCAGCGTGGAGGGCTTGTGCTCCAGGTAGTGGCGGCGGTTGGCCTGCTGACGCATCAGCTTGCCGGAACCGGTCACGCGGAAGCGCTTCTTGGCTCCGCTGTGGGTCTTCATCTTCGGCATGGCTGCCGTTCTCCTTCGTGTTGGCTGCCCGCCGGGGCGGGACAGTGCTGCATGGGCCCCGCCGTGCACGGGGCCGATCTGGACGGTCCGGGGATGCCGGACCGAAGGTGTGATGCCGGCCTTACTTCCTGCCGCCCGGCTTGGGGCCGGGCTTCGGGGCCGCACCGGGCTTGGGGGCCGGCTTCGGCATCGACGGCTTGGGCGCCGGCTTGGCCGCTGCCGGAGTTGCCGCCGGCTTGGCTGCCGGAGCCGCTGCGGGCTTGGCCGCAGCCGGCCTGGTCTCCGCCGGAGCCGTCGCGGGCTTGGCCGCAGCCGGCTTGGTCTCCGCCGGAGCCGTCGCGGGCTTGGCCGCAGCCGGCTTCGTTTCCGTCGAAGCCGTCGCGGGCTTGGCCGCAGCCGGCTTGGTCTCCGCCGGAGCGGACACGGGCTTGGCCTCCTCCGTCACAGCAGGAGCTGACACCGGAGTGGTCTCCGCCGGCGCGGCCGCCGGTGCCGCCGCAGCCGAACCGGCCTGGGCCATCTTCTTCAGCTGCTCGGGCATCGCGTCCGACATGGAGCTGGACAGCGGGGCGGACGAGGTGTCCTCCGCGACCTTGGACTTGGCCTCCCGGGCCGCGACGTCACGGCGCGAACCGACGCGCTCGGGCTTGGTGGTGTCCTGCTGGCTCTTCCGGGCCTCGGCGCGGGCCTCGGCCTTGTTCTTCACCGGCCCGACCACCATGACCATGTTGCGGCCGTCCTGACGGGGGGTCGACTCGACGCTGCCGACATCGGCGACGTCGGACGCGAACTTCTCGAGCAGGCGGATGCCCAGCTCCGGGCGCTGCTGCTCGCGTCCGCGGAACTGGATCATGGCCTTGACCTTGTCCCCCGCGGTGAGGAACTTCCGGGCGTGGCCGACCTTGGTCTCGTAGTCGTGGGTGTCGATCTTCAGGCGGAAGCGGACTTCCTTCAACACCGTGTTCGTCTGGTTCTTCCGCGCCTCACGGGCCTTGACGGCGGCCTCGTACTTCCACTTGCCGAAGTCCATGAGCTTGCAGACCGGCGGCTTCGCCGTCGGGGCCACCTCAACGAGGTCCAGATCGGCCTCAGTGGCAAGTCGCAGCGCATCCTCGATGCGCACAATTCCGACCTGCTCGCCCTGGGGGCCGACCAGGCGCACCTCGGGCACGCGGATCCGTTCGTTGATTCTCGGCTCGCTAATCTTGCAACTCCTGTGGTCTGGGTTCTTCGGGTTCGGGGCCGCTGTCCCGGGTGCGGTCCCCTGCGCCGGGCCCGGAGACGACTAAGGCCTCCGTGCTCAACGCAGACGGAGGCCGAGGCCAGCGGAGTACTCCGCCGACCGAACGGTGCGACAACCCTCACGGGACTGCCGGACCGGTAACCCGGCAACTCGGCCCGGAATCCGGGCTTCCTGCTGACGCGGGTGGGAGATGGCCTCCACTTCGATGGCTGGTGACCGTGGTCCATTCCACAGGGGAATGGCCAGCGGACCAGCTGGTCTGTGACAAGCTTACCAGCATGAACGATGCACAGCAGAATCCCTCCCCGTCCGGCGAGCCGGTGGCCGACCGGGTCCGGGAGATCCACGAGGTCCCGGCGGTGGAGATCATCAACACCACGGCCGTCCACTTCATGACCGCGGCGGCCGTGAAGGTCGGCCTGGCCGACCGTGAGGACGCCCAGGAGCTCATCGACCTGGACGAGGCCCGCAAGCTCATCACCGCCCTGGCCGGCCTCGTCACCGCCGCCGCCCCGGAGATCGGCAGCCAGCACGCCGGCCCGTTGCGCGACGGCCTGCGCTCCCTGCAGCTGGCCTTCCGCGAGGCCTCGCCGTTCCCGGACGCGCCGGGCAAGGGCCCGGGCGAGAAGTACACCGGCGCGGTGAACTGACCGCCGGTCCGCACACGCCCTCCAGACCCCGTTACCCCACCGGGCCCGGCGCCTCCAGCAGAGGACGCCGGGCCCGGCCCGTTCCGGCCTCGAGGACCCGAGCGGCCCGGGTGCCCCGGGCACGGCCGGACGGTCAGGAGGGCAGTCCGGCCAGGTAGGAGGCCACCTGCCGGGAGAACATGAGCACCAGGGCCACCGCGGCCGGCAACAGGAACACGGCGCCCATGGGCACGTTCCCGGCCGAGAAGAAGCTGATGGACAGGATGACGGCGAACATCTCGATGACCACGGTGGCCGCCCGGACCCACGGCCTGCCGCGCCACACGCCCAGGCCCACGGCTCCGATCCAGAACCCGGCGGCGACCATGAGGACGACGAGGAATACCTGGGCGCCCAGGTTCAGGGACCCGGTCCCGACCTGCACCCCGAACCCGGCAGCCGCCACCAGCACTCCGAGGGCCTGCAACAGCAGCACCAGGGCCACCGCCACCACGGCCGGGGGTCGGGGACCCTGCCGACTCTGCGTACTCACGTGCTCGTGCCGTCCTTCCGTCGTTGCCCTGTCCTCGACCTGATCCGCCCGCTGCCTCTTCCCAATCCGGCACCGGAATGGATCCCGTCACCCTTGACAGTGCCGCGCAGGGGCCGGAATAGTCGGTCCCGTCGGGACCCGGCTTGTGATCAACACCTCAGGATATCCGCCGTCCAATCCGCCGTACCCCTTGTTTACGTGCAATGTACATGAAAAGATATTTCACGAGTTCAGCGGGGGTCGTTGCTACGGCCCTTTTTTCTTTGCCGTCGTACGGATGGCGACGACCAGCCCCGCAGACGGACGATCGTCCGTTTCGACAGACGTAGGACGCGTCGGGTCGCAGTGTGCCCGGCAGAAGAGGAGTATCGATCAGCATGGATTGGCGTAGCCGGGCAGCGTGCCTGGACAAGGACCCGGAACTGTTCTTCCCCGTGGGGAACACTGGACCGGCACTGCTCCAGATCGAGGAAGCCAAGGCGGTCTGCCGTACGTGCGAAGTAGTCGACACCTGCCTGCAGTGGGCCATCGAGTCCGGCCAGGACTCCGGGGTCTGGGGCGGCATGAGCGAGGACGAGCGCCGGGCGCTGAAGCGTCGCGCCGCCCGCGCCCGTCGGGCCTCCTGAGGCTCCGACCACCCTGTGGGGCCTCCGGCCCCACCCCAGCCCCTGAAACCCCGGCCTGCCCAGCAGGCCGGGGTTTCAGCGTTCCGGGACCGGGGCCAGGATCACGACCTCCGTGCCTCCGTCCGGACGCCGGTGCCAGTCGATCGTCCCGCGGAGGTCCCCGGCCACCAGCGTCCGGACGATCTGCAGCCCCAGGCCGGCATCCTGTCCCGGTTCCGGCACGACGCCGGCCCCGCCCGGAGCCGCCGGGGACTCCGGGCCGGCGTCGGGCCCGGAGGACGGATCCGACGAGCCGCTGTCCCACAGCCGGACCTCCAGCCGCTCCCCCGCGGGCACGTGCGAGCGCCGCGCGGACAGGCCCACGTGCCCGCCCTCGGGGCGGGTGCCGTGCTCCACGGCATTGGTGGCCAGCTCGTTGATGACCAGGGCCAGGGGCGTGGCCAGGTCACTGGGCAGGTGGCCGAACCCGCCGGAGTACTCGGTGGTGACGGGCCGGCCGTCGCCGGCGACCTCCACGGCCAGGCGGAACTGGCGACCCAGCAGGGCATCCATGTCCACCTGCCCGTCCAGGCCGTGGGAGAGCGTCTCGTGCACCAGCGCGATCGTGTCCACCCGGCGCATCGCCTGTTCCAGCCCGCGCTTGGCCTCGGGCGAGGTCATCCTGCGGGACTGCATGCGCAACAGTGAGCCGACGGTCTGCAGGTTGTTCTTCACCCGGTGGTGGATCTCCCGGATCGTGGCGTCCTTGCCCACCAGCTGCTGCTCACGACGGCGCAGCTCCGTGACATCGCGCAGCAGGACCAGCGCCCCGATGCGCTCGTCCCGCTCCCTCAGCGGCACCGTCCTCAGGGTCAGGCTCACCGCCCGGACCTGCAACTCCGCGCGGGCGGTCGCCTTGCCCGTGAGGACCAGGGGAAGGGACTCGTCCACGGGGCGGCGCTCGTCCTGCAGGTCGGTGACGACCCGGGCCAGGGACCTCCCCTCCAGGGGGTCGGTCTCCCCCAGCCGGCGGAAGGCCGAGACGGCGTTGGGCGTGGCGAAGTCCACCCGGCCGTCCGTGGTCAGCAGCAGCAGGCCGTCGCCCACACGCGGCGAGCCGCGGTGCGGCCCGCCGACCGGGTCGTCCGGATCCGGCCACTGGCCCCGGGACACCATCTCCAGCAGTCGGTGGGCACTCTCTCGGTAGACGAGCTCGAGCCGGGAGGGGGTGCGCTGTCCGGTCAGGTTCTGGTGCACGGTCAGCACGCCGATGGTCCTGCCCTCACGCACCACGGGCCACACCGTGACCCGCATCGAACTGTCCGGCGCGTAGACCGAGGGCGCGGTGACCGTGGGCTCCCCGGTCTGCCACGCGTGGTCCACGAGGGACCTCAGGTCCGCGCGCACCCTGCTGCCCACGATGTCCCGGTGCAGCGCGGTCTGCGAGGTGAAGGGCCGGGCCTGGGCCAGGGCGACGAAACCACGATCGGGCTCCTCCGGCCCGGTGACCGGGTACCAGAGCACCAGGTCGCCGAAGGACAGGTCCGCCAGCAGCTGCCAGTCGGCGACCACGGCCTGCAGCCGGTCGACGTCTCCGTCCCGGAGGTCCGGATCGTCCTCGAGCGGTGCGGTCAGCAGGGACATCGGAACCCTACTGGGCCGTCACCGCGCGCAACTGGCGCAGCGCCACGGACAGCGAGGCCAGGTCATCGGTCCCGGCCTCGCGGATCTCGTCCAGGAAACCCTCGGCCCGCGTGAGGCTGGTCGAGCGGTCCTCGGCCCACTGGGACACGAGTTCGTCGACGGTGTCTCCCCTGCCGTCCAGGATGTCGGAGCAGAAGCTGACCAGCAGGCCGTACAGGTCATCGCGCAGCGCGGCCCGGGCCAGCGCGCGCCACCGCCCGTCACGCGGCAGGCCGGTGATGCGGTTGAGCACCGGATCCACGTCGAACCAGTCGTAGAGGCGGTAGTAGACCTCGGCCACGGAGCGCGGGTCGCGCCCCGTCTTCCGGGCCAGCCGCACCACGTCGAGCAGCCCGTAGGACTCGAACTGGTAGGCCCGTCGGCTGGCCAGGTCCTCCGGAAGGCCCATCTCCAGGGCCTCGTCACGCCACTGCTCGTAGCGCTCGGCGTCCTGGCCCCGGAGGATCTGCGGCAGGTCCGCCGCCAGTGCCTGGACATCGTCCCGGAAGTACTCCACCCCCGAGCTGATGCTGGCGCCGCTGCGCGTGCGGTGGTTGACGAACCAGCGCACGGCGCGGTCCAGCACGCGCCGGGCGTCGAGGTAGACGCGGCCCTTGGCCTCCCCAGACACGGACGCAGGCAGCGCCGAGATCGCGTCGAGGAACGGGCCGAAGCCGTAGATCTCCTTGATCGCGACGTAGGCGTGCACCACCGCGGGGGCGTCCGCCCCGGTCTCCTCCATGGCGCGGAAGACGAACGTGGTGCCGCCGGTGTTGACGACGTCGTTGGCGACCACGGTGGCGATGATCTCCCGGCGCAGCGGGTGCTGCTGGATCTGTCCGGCGAACCGCTCCCGGAGCTGCGTCGGGAAGTAGGCGTCCAGCGTGCGGTCGAACCAGGGGTCGTCCGGCAGTGCCGAGTCCAGCAGGACGGCCGAGAGGTTCGTCTTGGCGTAGGCGGCGAGCACGGACAGTTCCGGGGTCGTCAGGGATGCCCCGTCCTGCTGGCGACGTTCGAGCTCCGCGTCATCGGGCAGGAACTCCAGCGCCCGGTCCAGGTCCCCGTGCGCCTCCAGCCAGTGGATGTGCCGCTCGAAGCTGGGCAGCCACTCGGAGACCTTCTGGGAGTCGTTGCGCAACAGCCTGTTCTGGTCGACGTTGGTCTGCAGCACCAGGCGGGCGACCTCCTCCGTCATCGACTCGAGCAGCGCGGCGCGCTCCTGCGCCTCCAGGGCTCCGGTGGAGACCAGCTGGTCCACGAGGATCTTGATGTTCACCTCGTGGTCGGAGCAGTCCACGCCGGCGGAGTTGTCGATGGCGTCGGTGTTGATCTGCACCCCGGCCAGGGCCGCCTCGATCCGGCCCCGCTGGGTGAAGCCCAGGTTCCCGCCCTCACCCACCACGCGGACCCGGAGGTCGGCGCCGTTGATGCGGATCGCGTTGTTGGCCCGGTCCCCGACCTCCGCGTGGTCCTCGTCCGCGGCCTTGACGTACGTGCCGATGCCGCCGTTGTACAACAGGTCCACCGGTGCCTTCAGGATGGCCTGGATCAGCTCCGCCGGCGTCAGCTCGGTGGTGTCCGCGGGCAGGCCCAGCCGGGCCCGCACCTGCTCGGAGACGGGGATGGACTTGGCGGAGCGGTCGTAGACGCCACCTCCCTCACTGATGAGGGAGCGGTCGTAGTCGGACCAGGAGGAGCGGGGCAGCTCGAAGAGCCGGCGGCGTTCGGCGAAGGAGGCCGCGGCGTCGGGGTCCGGGTCGAGGAAGACGTGCAGGTGGTTGAACGCGGCCACGAGCCGGATGTGCTCGGACAGCAGCATGCCGTTGCCGAACACGTCACCGGACATGTCCCCGATGCCGATCACCGTGAAGTCCTGGGCCTGGGTGTCATGGCCGATCGAGGCGAAGTGGCTCTTGACCGACTCCCAGGCACCGCGGGCCGTGATGCCCATGGCCTTGTGGTCGTAGCCCACCGATCCGCCCGAGGCGAAGGCGTCACCGAGCCAGTGACCGTAGTCGGCGGAGATCTCGTTGGCGGTGTCGGAGAAGGACGCCGTGCCCTTGTCCGCGGCCACCACCAGGTAGGCGTCGTCACCGTCGTAGCGCACGATGTCCCCGCGCACCGAGAACACCGTGCCCTCGCCGGAGCGCTCCTGCTGGTCGGTGATGTCGAGCAGGGCGCGGATGAAGGTGCGGTAGGCGTCCTTCCCGGCCTCCATCCAGGCGCCGCGATCGGCGGCGGGGTCGGGCAGCCTCTTGGCGTAGAACCCGCCCTTGGCGCCGGTGGGGACGATCACGGCGTTCTTGACCTGCTGGGCCTTCACGAGCCCGAGCACCTCGGTGCGGAAGTCCTCCCGGCGGTCGGACCAGCGCAGCCCGCCACGCGCGATCGGCCCGAAGCGCAGGTGGACGCCCTCGACGTCGGGGGCGTACACCCAGATCTCCCGGGCCGGCCGCGGCTGGGGCGCGAACGGGATCTGCTCCGTGGCGATCTTGAAGCTCAGCCGGCGGTGCCCCTGGAAGAAACTGGTCCGCTGGGTCGCCTGCATGACGGTGAGGAAGCCCTGCAGGACGCGTTCGGCGTCGAGCGTCGAGACGGCGTCCAGGGCGTTCTCGGCGCGTTCACGGACGTCCTCCATGGCCTGGCGCCGGGCCGGGCCGGCGGTGGCGCCGTCGTCGTCCGTGGCCGCGGGCAGCGAGGGATCGAAGCGGGTGTAGAAGTACTCCACCAGCAGGGACGTCATCTCCGGGTGGGTCAGGAGGGAGTCGGCCATGAAGGTCAGGGAGTACTGGACGCCGAGCTGGCGCAGGTACTTGGCGTACGCCCGGAGCATGGTGACGGTGCGGCTGGGCAGCTCCTGGAACAGGACCAGCCGGTCCAGCGCGTCGGACTCGGCGGATCCCGTCGCCGTGGCCACCACCGCGTCCTCGAGCAGTCGGGCGGAGACATCGTTCTCCGTGCCCTCGGGATAGCCCAGTCCGAAGTCGTAGAGGTAGAACTTGCGCCCGTCGGCCGGCTCGACCTCGAAGGGGCGCTCATCGATCACGGACAGACCGAGGTTCTGCAATACCGGCAGCACCTCCGTGAGCGTCCGGGGCCGGTCGGAGTACAGCTTCATCCGGCCCACGGTGATGCCCTCGACCTCCTCCTCCGCCTTGCGGGACCTCTCGTCGCGGTCCTCCGGCACCACGTGCACCACCGGTTCGCCGTCCCCCGGCAGGCTCGAGAACCGGCCGATGTCCTCCAGGGCGTCGTCGATCTCGTAGGCCACCCGATAGGCGGGCGGGAACGCCTCGTCCCAGAGCCGGGCGGTGTCCACGCCGCTGTCCTCGCCGAAGGCCTCGATCGCCTTCTCGTCCACGCCCTCCTTCCAGGAGCGCACCGCGTCGACCAGGAGCTGCTCCAGCTCCTTGGCATCCACCGGTTCACTGCGCTCGCGCTCGCGCGGCAGCCGGACGCGGAAGTAGAGCCGGGCCAGCACGGACTCGGTCAGCCGCACCTGGAAGTCGAGGGACTCCCCCCCGAGCGTCTCCAGCAGCACGTCCTGGATCCGGCCGCGCACGGCGGTGTTGTACCGGTCACGGGGCAGGAACACGAGGGCGTTCATGAACCGCCCGTAGGTGTCCGGGCGCAGGAACAACCGGGTCCGGCGCCGTTCCTGCAGCTGCAGGATCTGCCGGCAGGTCTCCCACAGTTCCTCCACGTCCACCTGGAACAGCTCGTCGCGCGGGTGGGTCTCCAGGATCTGCTGGAGCTCGGCGCCCGAGTGGGAGTCCCGCGGGAACCCGGACAGGGCCAGCACCGCGGCCACCTTGTCCCGGATCAGCGGGATGTCCTCCACGGAGGTCGTGTACGCCTTGGGGTCCCAGAGGCCGATGAAGCGCCGCTCGCCGGTGACCCGGCCGTCCGCGCCGTAGGTCTTCACGGCCACGTAGTCCATGTAGGCGGCCCGCTGCACCCGGGAGCGGGAGTTGGCCTTGGTGATGATCAGCGGGTTGGGGCGCTCGATCTGGTTGCGGCCGGCGATGGACAGCGGTGCCGGGGGCGCACTGGGCCGGTGCCGCAGGATCCCCAGGCCGGTGTCCTCCAGAGCGACCAGCACCTGCCCGTTGTCCCCGCTCTGCAGCAGGTACTCGCGGTAGCCGGTGAAGGTGAAGTGGCCGTCCTCCATCCAGTTCAGCAGTTCGGTGCTCTGGCGCACGCCCTGGACGCTCGGCGGGGCATCGTGGGCCAGGGCCCGGGCCGCCGTGAAGGCCGCCGAGCGCATGCGGTCGGTGTCGGCGATGGCCGCCCGCACGTCCGCGAGCACCTCCTCGAGACCGTGCTCGAGGTCCGCCGCCTGGTCCTCCGTCAGCGGTCCCACGGTCTGGATCCCGATCCAGGACTCGACGACGGCCCGGGCGCCCTCACCGGCCATGAGCGGGCCGAGGTCGGCGAGCGCCGCGGTCGTGTCACCGCTGGCGGTACCGGACTGGGTGGGGACGCGGTGCACCGCCAGCAGCCGTCCGCTCTCCTGGTCCCGGTGGGTGATGACCGTGGGATGGGCCACGATGCGGATGGCGTGGCCCTGCCGGGTCAGCTCCGAGGTGACGGAATCGACCAGGTAGGACATGTCGTCGTGAACGATCTGCACGAGCGCGTACTGACGCATGGGCGTCACCTTCACGACCGCGTCCCGCAGTCCCTTGCCGGCAGCCAGGTCCACGTGCGTGGTCACCAGCGCCTGGCGGGTCCTCGGGTCCAGTTCGGCCTGATCCGCCTCGGAGACGTGCTCGAAGTAGGCATCGAACAGCGGGGCGGGGTCGATCTGGCGCTCCGGGGTGGTGGAGTCGTGCTGATCGGTCCACAGGGGAGTCGACGATGACATGTGGTGGTGTCCTCTTCCATCGCTTCAACGGCTCCGGGCACCGGGGCGTCCGGAGGCAGTGGAACGTCCTTGGTCCACTGGCTCCGAGCCTAGTGGCCCACGTCTCAAAGCGTTAACGGGCCGCGCCGAGCAGTCGCCGGGGAACCGGCAGGCGCCGTGCACGGCCCTCGGCCGGTTCCTGCGGCGTCCCCGCGAGCGCGGACAGGGCCCGCCGCAGCGCCGACTTCGGCGCGGCCTCCGCGAGCACCTGGCCGCCCAGCAGTGCCCGGTCCAGGGCCTTGCGGTCCCACGGGAGGAAGGCGGACACCGTCCTGTCCCCGGCGAAGTGTTCGAGGACGCTGCGGACCTGGGACCTCGGCGCCACGCCGGACGCCTCGGCCCGCAGCTGGTTGACCACGATCTCCACGACGGCGCCGGCCGCCGTCTCGGCCTGGTCGAGCTCGTCGAGGGCCCGGACCAGGCGCGGCAGTCCCACCGGGTCACCGGCGCCCACGGCCAGGATCCGGTCGGCGGCGGCGAGCCCCGCGAGGGTGGCGGCATTACGCTGCGGCGCGGGGATGTCGAAGCTGAGTTCCTCGTCCTGCTCCAGGCTGAAGCCACAGTCGATCACGACCTCCTCCCACCCCTCGGCGGCCGCGGTCAGGACGGCGTCGAGGGCGGACCGGCGCAGTTCGGGCCACCGGTCGGAGCGGGTCAGTCCCGTCAGGACCTGGAGCGTGGCCCCGGCCACGCGCGCACGGAGGGCGCAGCGGCCGACCCCCTCCGCGCTGATTTCACCCTGGTCCGCCAGTCGGCAGGCCTGGGCGATACCGGCCGATTCGTCCAGCAGTCCCAGAAGCACCCCGGCGGACGCGGCGTAGGTGTCCAGGTCGACCAGCAGGGTACGGCGTCCGGCCAGCGCCAGTTCGACGGAGAGGTTCACGGCCACGGTCGTGCGGCCCGGGCTGCCCGCAGGCCCCCAGACGGCCGTCGTCCGGGTGGGGCGGGCTCCGGCCTCGGAATCCGTCAGGACATCCGCCGGTGGGACCGGGACCGCGACCGGTGCGGCCGATCGGGCCCCAGACCGGTCACCGTCGTCATCGTCCTCGCCGCTGGCCGGGATCCACTCCCCCGATGACACCGGGGCCGCAGCGCTGTCCTGGCCCGCGCCGGGGTCGACGGCCCCGGCGCGGGCCGGGTACCCGGTGCGGCGGACCCGGACGAACCGGTCCGCACGATGGCCCCAGCCGCCCGGCGGCCGGGTCGCTCCGTCGCGCCGGGCGGTCGGTCGTCATGGTCGGAGGAACCGACGGGCAGTGGGTGACGCGCCGCCGCCACCGCCTCCTGCAGCAGTGCGGCAAGGTCGGAGGGCGGTGTCTCCGGGGGCACGGCGACGACGCCGAGGTGTCCGAGGCGTTCGCGTTCAGCGGCGACGTCGCTGAGTGCCACCACCGCCACTCGGCGTCCGCGGGCGTCGGCGGCGACGGAGTCCAAGAAGGTCAGCGTGAGCTGTCCCGTGTCCCCGGCCACGAGCAGGACGTCCGCGAGTCCGGATCGTGCCACGGAGATCAGTTCCGCCAGGCTCTCGCAGCGCCGGATGACCGTGACCGGCCCGCGCAGCCGTTCCAGCCCGGAGACGTGGTCGTGCCCCGGCATGATGGTGGTGGCGACCGAGACCTTGCGCATCCGGTGCCCCTACCGCCCGCCGAGGGAGGGAACGACGCTGATGCGCGCGCCGTTGCCCTTGGCGTCCAGGACACGCGGCAGTTCCTCGGGGCCGAGCAGGACCTGCAGCGAGATCTCACCCGTGGTGCCGAAGGATCCCGAGGCCTCGGAGATCCCGGCGAGTTCGGCGCGTGGGGCCACCAGCTCGGGTTCGCCGAACCCCTGCCGGCCGTCGGCGGCGGCGATCCAGACGTCCACGCGGGCCCCCGGACCGGTGCCCTCCGGAAGGGGATCCTCCAGCGTGAGGGCGACGGCCTGGCGGGACTCCGGGTCCACGCCAGCCACTGCGCCCACCGGGATCAGCTCCCCCTGACGGACCGTCCCCACCACCGAGGCGTCCGCCGGCAGCGGCCGCTCCGCCGGCAGGTAGTCGTCTGCCGCCTCGCCCAGACGTGCCTGCACCACGGTCAGCTGATCGGGCTCCACGACCGCTCCGGGCACCAGGTCCTGCCCTGCAGCCCAGTACCCCTCCGACCGGTCCAGCGACTGGACCAGGGCAACGGTCCCCGCCACGGACAGCAGGACCAGCAGGACCCCCACCAGCAGTCGGGGATCCTTCCATCCCGGTCGCCTGAGGCGCGGGGCCTCCGCGCTGTTCGTCCCCTCCACGAGCGCCCTCCCTGTTCGGCCCGGCGGTCCCGTCCACCACCGGATGCGCCAATCAGCCTAGTCACATCCGGAAAAGACCGCCCAGGGGACGGTCCGTCACTGTGGACATCGGTTCCTGGACACCGGCACTGGGGACAACCGCGGCCGGGATCCGCGGACGTGGGAGAATGGGCGGCAGTACGCCCGTCCCGACCACCCGGAGGACCGATGCCCCGATTCCTCACCCTGACCGACGTCGCCGAGGAGCTGCAGATCTCGATGGCCCAGGCCCGGGCGATCGTGCGCAGCGGTGAGCTCCCGGCCATCCAGATCGGGGGACGGGGCCAGTGGCGGGTGGAGCAGGTCAAGCTCGACCAGTACATCGAGGACCTGTACGCACAGCAGGCCGCCAAGACCGAGGCCCGTCGCGCCGGCGCACCTCAGACCGAGGACGCGTGAGCTGACCGGACCACCTGCACTGCGCTGAACGGGATCACCCGCAGCCCGCGGACGTTACGTCCACGGCGGTGCTCGTCCCGCGGATGGACAGCCAGGTCGAAGTGGTCCCGCCCTACCCTGTCGATGGTCCCCTCCCCGAGGGAGCGACCGTCTCGTCCGTAGACCACGACGCCGGCCCGCGCGCGGGAGAGCGTGCGGTAGGCCGCGGAGATCCCCAGTCTCCGGCGGCCGGGAGAGTCCTCCGGCGTCGCCAGGGCCAGTGGAGCGTCCACCGAGAGGACCCCCTCCAGGTGGACGAGCAGGCTCCCGCCCCGGTCACTGCCCCCGAGCCACTCCTCACCCACGGTGGACACGGTCATCTGCAGGCGCTCCCCCTGGGTCAGCTGGATCTGGAGGGTCGCACCGAGCGCCCCGCGGATCCGGTCCGCCAGCGTGATGCCCGCATGCTCACCGCGCGTCATCTCCGCGGCCTCGGCCTCCGTGTCCTGCCACTGGCCCTGGGCGAGCTGCGCCTCGAGGTCGGCGAAGAGCCGTTCCCATCTCATGGCCCCAGCCTAGGGGGGCGACCCATCGGCAGAAGCGCCACCGCGTTGAGAGTCCGCGGCCCGAGGAGACGAGCCCTCCGAAAAACACCACAAAGCATCAGATGACACCAAATAGTATCAAACATCATCAGAACGAGCCATAGACACTTGAAGAGAACCTATTGACATCACCGGGCGGCCACGGTTGGCTGAGGGCATCGAGAAGGCTCACCGGCCGTCGAACGAGTCGGCGCAGGCCACACCACCGAAGGGAAGCCCCGTGGACGCCCCATCACCGCACCATCGAAGCGCCCCGCGGGGCGACGACGTCGCCCTGACCGTACTGGCCACGGCGACCGGCCCGCTGTTGTGGTGGTTCGGGTCCACCGGACTCTCCGCCGAGGCCGTCTCGGGACTGCATGCGGTCGAGGTCCTGGTGGCCTCGGCCTGCGCGGGGACAGGCGCACTCCTGGCCGCCTGGTGGTTCGTGGCGCTGATCGGCACGGCCCTGACGGCCCTCGGTCAACGGTCGCGCTCGGTCCGGTTGGTCCGGTACGGACAGGCCCTGTCACCGCGGTTCCTGCGCCGGGTGGCCGCCTCCGTCCTGGGCCTCAACCTGCTGGTCGCCCCCGGCTCATGGGCGGCGACCGACGACCCCTTCGGGGTCGGCACAACCCCGGGGCAGCACGTCTCCGTGGCCCGGCAGCAGGCCGCCGTCCTGACCGTACCCGCCCCCCGGCCCGGCTGGATGGCCGCGTCGCGCGAGACACCGTCCGGGACGCCGCCTCCCTCCGCCGACGTCCCGTCGCCGACGTGGCGACCGGCCGCTCCGGCCCCGGCGGTCCCCGGGGCCGGGCAGCAGGGCCGCAGCACGGCGCCCAGGTCGGTCACCGTGCGCGCCGGTGACTGCCTCTGGGACATCGCCGCCGAGGAACTCGGTCCGTACGCCACCGACCTGGAGATCGACCGCAGGTGGCGGCAGTGGTATCAGCTCAATCGGCCGGTCATCGGAGCCGAGGCGGACGTCCTGGCCCCCGGAACGGTCCTCCAGGCGCCCCCGGTGTCCTGAGCCGGCCGGTTTGGCCACGCGCGGTGGGCACGCCCCGCGTGCGCGCCCTCGATCCCCCACACCTGACCCCCAGCACGGTTCGACCGACCCATCGGAGGAACGATGTCCACCACCCACCTGACCGCGACCCACCGCACCCCCGGTCCGCTGACCGTGTCCACGGTGCCACCGGCCCTGCCGCCCCGGTCCGCCCACGGAGGAGCCCCCGCCGTCGGACGCCCCGGGTCCGGAACCTCACGTCCAGCGTGGTCTCCCGGGCCCCAGACCGCCCCGGCCTCGACGCCTTCCGAACGGGCCCTCGCCGAACGGCGTCGTGAAGAGGAACGGCACATCAGGTCCCTGGCCCGGATCGTCGCCCTGGCCTGCGTCGAGGCCGAGCTCGGTCTCCGGCCGGCGCGCCAGCTCTCGGCATGGCTGGACCTGCCGACCTACGGCAAGATGACCCGACGGGCGGAACTGGCCCGCCGGATCCGGCCTGATCGCGGCGCTGCGGGCGCACCACAGGCCCTGGGATCCCGCTGCTGTCCCGCAGGGGACGGGGTCTACGAGGCCAGCGCCACCATCCAGTTGCCGGATCGCGTCCGGGCCATGGCCCTGCGGATCGAGCGCCACCGCGACCGGTGGAAGGTCACCGCGCTCGAACTCGGCTGAGCATGCTCGTACGCCGGGTCCACCTCGGGTCGGTGCCAGATCAGCGCCGGCGCTTGCGGCCCTTCTTCGAGGACGCCGCGCCCCGTCCTCCGGCGCCGGCCGTCTCGGCCTCACCGCGCCGGCCATCCGCGTCGGTGGTCCCGGTGCGGCGTACCTCGGTGGTGACCTCGCCGGAGTCGGAGGGAGCAGAGAACCGCAGGGTTGCCGGCTGCTGCGGCGCCTCGAGGCCCTTGACGTTCAGTACCGGGGTCATCGTCGCACCGCGCGCGTCCTTCACGCCGGGCAGGGAGGTCGGGGCCGGCGCCGTCTGCACCTCGAGGTTGAACAGGTAGCCCACGGACTCCTCACGGATGGCCTCCATCATGGACTGGAACATGATGTACCCCTCGCGCTGGTACTCGACCAGGGGGTCACGCTGGGCCATCGAGCGCAACCCGATGCCCTCCTTGAGGTAGTCCATCTCGTACAGGTGGTCCTGCCACTTCCGGCCGATCACGGAGAGCACCACCCGGCGCTCCAGTTCGCGCATGGTCTCCGCGCCGATCGCCTTCTCCCGGTCCTCGTAGGCCAGCTTGGCATCCGAGGTCAGCTCCCGCTTGAGGTCGGCCGCCTTGAGCTTGGTCAGCCCGCCGACCTCCTCGAGGACCTCCTCGATGGTGACCCCCACCGGGTACATCTGCCGCAGGTCGGTCCACAGCTGCTCCAGGTCCCATTCCCCTGCGTGGCCCACGGCGGTGCTCTCGTCCACCATGGTCGAGACCGCGTCCTCGAGGAAGTGCTGGACCTTCTCGTGCAGGTCCTCACCCTCGAGGATCTGCCGCCGGTCGGTGTAGATGGCCTCGCGCTGGCGGTTCATCACGTCGTCGTACTTCAGCACGTTCTTGCGCTGCTCGGTGTTGCGGGACTCCACCTGCTGCTGCGCGTTGGCGATCGCGGAGGAGACCATCTTGGACTCCAGGGCCATGTCGTCCGGCACCGAGGAGGAGTTCATGATCCGGGAGGCGGCGGCAGGGTTGAACAGGCGCATCAGGTCATCGGTCAGGGACAGGTAGAACCTGGACTCGCCGGGGTCGCCCTGCCGTCCGGAGCGCCCGCGCAGCTGGTTGTCGATGCGCCGCGACTCGTGGCGCTCCGTGCCCAGCACGTAGAGCCCACCGAGTGCGAGCACCTCCTCGTGCTCCTTCTGCACGCCCTCCTTGGCGGCCGCGAGGACCTCGTCCCAGAGGCGCTCGTACTCCTCCGCGTTCTCCTCCGGATCCAGCCCGCGCCTCTGCATCTCCGCCACAGCGTTGAACTCGGCGTTGCCACCGAGCATGATGTCCGTTCCGCGCCCGGCCATGTTGGTGGCCACGGTCACCGCCCCCTTGCGGCCGGCCTGGGCGACGATCGCGGCCTCACGGGCGTGGTTCTTGGCGTTGAGCACCTCGTGCCGGATACCCGCCTTGGCAAGCAGCTTGGACAGGTACTCGGACTTCTCCACCGAGGTGGTGCCCACCAGCACGGGCTGGCCGGCCTCGTGGCGCTCGGCGATGTCCTGGACCACCGCGTCGAACTTCGCGACCTCGTTCTTGTAGATCAGGTCCGTCTTGTCCTGGCGCTGGATCGGCCGGTTCGACGGGATCGGCACCACGCCCAGCTTGTAGGTGGACATGAACTCGCCGGCCTCGGTCTCGGCCGTGCCGGTCATGCCGGAGAGCTTCTCGTAGAGCCGGAAGTAGTTCTGCAGGGTGACGGTGGCCAGGGTCTGGTTCTCCGCCTTGATCTGCACACCCTCCTTGGCCTCGATGGCCTGGTGCATGCCCTCGTTGTACCGGCGCCCGGACAGGACACGACCGGTGTGCTCGTCCACGATGTTGACCTCGCCGCCCATGACGACGTAGTCCTTGTCCTTCTTGAACAGTTCCTTGGCCTTGATGGCGTTGTTCAGGTACTGGATCAGCGGGGTGTTCGCGGACTCGTACAGGTTGGTGATCCCCAGCCAGTCCTCGACCTTCTCGATACCGGGCTCGAGCACGCCGACGGTCTTCTTCTTCTCGTCGACCTCGTAGTCCTCGTCCAGGGTCAGCCTCTTCACCAGCTTGGCGAACTCGGTGTACCAGCGGCTGGCGTCCCCCTGGGCCGGGCCGGAGATGATCAGCGGGGTGCGGGCCTCGTCGATGAGGATGGAGTCGACCTCGTCGACGATCGCGAAGTGGTGGCCGCGCTGGACCAGTTCGTCCTTGGACCAGGCCATGTTGTCGCGCAGGTAGTCGAAGCCGAACTCGTTGTTCGTGCCGTAGGTGATGTCCGCGGCGTACTGTGCGCGCCGGGTCGCCGGGTCCTGGTTGGCCACGATGCAGCCGGTCTCCATGCCCAGGAAACGGAACACGCGCCCCATCAGCTCGGACTGGTAGGAGGCCAGGTAGTCGTTGACGGTGATGACATGGACGCCCTTGCCGGTCAGCGCGTTCAGGTAGGCCGGCAGCGTGGCGACGAGGGTCTTGCCCTCACCGGTCTTCATCTCGGCGATGTTGCCCAGGTGCAGGGCTGCCCCACCCATCAGCTGCACGTCGTAGTGCCGCTGGCCCAGGGTCCGGCTGGCGGCCTCCCGCACGGCGGCGAAGGCCTCGGGCAGCAGGGAGTCGAGCGTCTCTCCCGCGGCGAGCCGCTCCCGGAACGTCTCGGTCTCGGCGCGCAGGTCGGCGTCGGTCATCTCACGGAACTCGTCCTCGAGGACGTTGATGGCGTCCGCGAATCCCCTCAGGCGCTTGAGGACCTTCTTGTCCCCGGTCTTGAGGATCCGTTCGATGAAAGATGCCACGTGCCTGGACTCCCTGTTCCCCGGTGTCCCGGGTGCGTCGATATGGGTTGCGCTCTGGGTACCCCGGGTGGTCCGGCGCACCGGTCCGGGATACCAGCACAGTCTACGATCAAAACCCTTGGAGCTTCCTCAACGCCCACGCCACGTCCCGGGTCAGGTCCCCGTCCGCGTCCGGTTCGACGACCACGTCTCCCAGGGCCAGCCACGCGGCAAGCTCGTTCAGTTCGGCGGCCAGCTCCCCGGCCACGTGCCCGACGTCGGCCGTCCGGTCGAGCGCAACGGTCCCGCCCCGGGCACGGCCCGGGGACGCGGCCCCGGATGCGGTCCCGCGGGGCAGCCCGGCGGGGTCCTCCCACCAGGCGCCGCGCACCAGCAGCACCCCTGACAGGCGGTCGGCCTTGAGGTCGACCTGGGCGGCCAGCCGCTCCCCCAGCAGGAACAGCAGGGAGTAGTAACCGCGGGTGCGCCTGGCCGCGGGAGTGTAGATTCCCAGGCGGTACCGGACCCCGAACAGGTCCTGAACCCGCGGACGATGGAACACCAGGGGGTCGAAGGGGTTCACCAGGGCACGGCCGGTGGCCTGCCGGGGCGTGACCGCCGCCACGTGGCGCCAGGCCGGCACGGTCCGCCCGCCGGTGCCCGGCAGGCCGACCGGTTCCAGGACGCCCTCGCGGTGCAGCTCGCGGGCGGCGGCGCGGGCGGCCGTGACATGGATGCGGTAGTAGTCGGCCAGTGAGGCGTCGGTGGCCACGCCCAGGGCCCGCGAGGCGGCCCGGACGAGCTCGACGGCGGCCGCGTGGGCGTCCGGATCCCCGACGTCCGGGGTGAGCCGTGAGGCAGGGAAGAACCGGCGCTCGAACTGCGCGTTCCGTCCTGCACTGGCGATGCGCCCGGAGGCGAAGAGATCCTCGAGGACGCGCTTGACCACGGTCCAGTTCCAGCCCCAGTGCCCCTCGTGCCGACCGTGGTCTCCCAGTCGGTCCTGGACCTGCCGGGCAGTCAGGGGCCGGGAGGTCTCCAGCAGCGCCAGGATCCGGTCGGACAGGTCCTCCCGCAGTGCGGCGTCCAGCTCCGTGGCGGACATCCACGTGCGGCGTTGGACGGCCATGAGCGCGGGCCGCAACCGGGTCGGCACGAGGGAGGCCTCGTGGGCCCAGTACTCGGTCCAGTCACGCGGGGCCCGGTGCCAGACGCGGTCCAGCCCCGCCGTCTCGTACGGTCCGAGCCTGCTGTAGAGGGGCACGTAGTGCGCCCGGGCCAGCACGTTCACGGAGTCGATCTGCACCACGTTCAGCCGGTCCAGCACCGCCCTGATCCGGCGGCCGGTCACCGGCCCCGGGCGGCGCGGGCGGTCCAGCAGCTGAGCGGCCAGGACGGTGCGCCGGGCCTCGGAGGCGCTCAGGGCGGGCGGGGTGGACGTCATGGGCGGTCGGGCCTCGTGGTCGGACTGATCCGGACAGGGGCAGTGCCCGCCCCGGCCGGGGCGGGCACTGCCCTCAGGGGTTCGCGGGGTCTCAGACGGCGGCCGCCCGGTAGCCGATCTCCTCCTCGCGGGGTTCGGCGTCCGGATGCTCCGCGTCCAGGGCGATGACGCCGTACGACCAGCCCTTGCGCCGGTAGATCGCCGAGGGCCGTCCGGACTCCTCGTCGACGAACAGGTAGAAGTCGTGGCCGACCATCTCCATGGCGTCCACGGCGTCGTGGACGGTCATCGGCTGGGCGGGGAAGACCTTCTTGCGGATCGTCACGGGGGCCTCGCCGTTCTTCTCGCCCTGGACGTCCTCCTGCGCTGCCTGCTCCGCCCTGACCTGGTCCACGAGCGACCGCTCCGCATCGATCACGGGCAGGGCCGCCGTCGCGTCGGCGACGGACACTCGCTGGTGCTGCCGGTCCTTCTGCCGGTCGCGGAGCCTCCGCAGGCGCTCCAGGAGCTTGCCGAACGCCAGGTCGAAGGCCGCGAACTTGTCATCGGACTGGGCCTCGGCCCGGATGACCTTGCCCTTGCCCTGCACCGTCAGTTCAACGGTCAGGTTATGGCCCGAATGGCGGTGGTTGGACTGCTTGGTGACCTTGATCTCCAGCCGTTGAGCACGCTGCGCGAGCTGCTCGATCTTGCTGAACTTCTCCTGGGCGTAGTCCCGGAACCGGTCCGGGATCGACACGTTGCGGGCAACGTAGCTGACGTCCATGGTCATGATGTCCTCCTAGGGCCTCGCGGCCATCCGAACAGTGGTGTGGCACCGGGGGCCGGGGTACCGACCGGCCCCTTAATGCACATCGGCGGCGGGAAGAACTCCTCCTTCCTGCCGCCTCTGGCGGTTCCCTCCCGGGTCCCGCACACTCAGCCTAGTCGGTTCTTCACTCGGAGTTAAGTCCCTCAGCGGGCCCGGATCCGGGTGCCGTGACGGCGGCCAGGACCACCGCCGCGGCGGGTCTCACGCCCAGCCCGTCCAGGGCGTGCCAGGCGGCGGCGAGGGTGGAGCCGGTGGTCATCACGTCGTCGAACAGCACCACGGTGCGCCCCTGGACCCGAGGGGCCCGGCCGGTCGCGCGGAACCGCCCGGCGTTGCGGTGGCGGCGCAGGGTGGAGGCCGTCCCGGCATGGCTGGCGGTCCGCCCCGGTCGTCCGCGCGCCCGCGCGCCGGCGCGTCCACGGGCCGGGCGCAGCAGGCCGGGCGCCAGTTCCCAGCCTGCGGGGAGGGGACCGGTCAGCAGCTCGGCCACCGGGTCGTATCCCCGCCGCCGGAAACCGGCCGCGCTCCCCGGGACCGGGACCAGCAGGGCCGGTGCCGTCCACGGTACCCCGGGCCCGCACGGTGCCTGATCACCCAGCAGCGAGGGGACGGCGGTCAGCGCCCGGTGCACCGCCGGGCGCAGGTGCCGGCCGACCGGCGTGCGGCCGTGGTCCTTGAACCCCAGCAACGCCCGCGCCAGGGGGCCGCCGTACCGGCCCGCGGCCACCACCGCCAGCGGAACCGTTCCGGCGTCGGGATCCACGGACACCAGCGGCAACGCGGCGGCGTCCCGTTCGGCCCGGAACGGGTGCAGTACCGAGCCGGCCAGCTGCTCGGAGCACACGGGGCAGACGGCACCGTCCCGGACACCGCACACGGTGCACTCCACCGGCAGCAGCAGTCCGGCCAGTTCCCTCGCGGCGTACCCGACCGTCCGGACGGCCGGCGTCCGGACCAGCCGGTCCAGTCCGTGAGCGAGGGAACGGGACCACGGGTTCATGGCGCCATCCTGCCGCCCCCGTCCGCCCAGCAGGCAGGCGCGGACGCCGGTGGTGGACGACGCCCCGCCGACCGGGCACGTGTGGAGTGAGGCGGACCGCCCCGGAGGATCAGCCCGGGAAGGCCAGGTCCTCGGCCACTCCCGCCTGGGACCGCCACGTGGACCCCGCGAGGGCGTGGACGGCCTCTGCGGTCTCGGCGTAGATCGGGTTGTCCGCCGGCCCGGTCGAGAGGCCGGTCATGCCGAGCAGGGGCTTGAGGGTCCGCAGGGACCCGTCGAAACCGACCACCTGTGCCTCCACCGGCTCGTTGGGACTGGTGGAGGCCACCACGAGTTCCTGGTCGGAGAGCCAGGTGACCTCGGTGATCGGGACGGTCGGCTCGAGCCGCACCGGGGCACCCAGTCCGCGCGGCACGCCCTCGGAGTCGCGGATGACCCCGGCGAGGTAGAGGTGGTTGGATCCCCCCTCACCCGCCACGATGGCCGCACGCGTGCCGTCCCGCGAGATCCTCAGCGCCGAGACCTCCCGGTCTCCGATCCACTCAGCGCTGATCTCCCGCGTGGCCTCGTCCCCGGCGCCCCCCGTGCCGGCGTCGATGGCCATCACGCGGGTGCCCTGGGCGTGGTCGACGGTCCAGACCCAGCCGGAGAGGTCGAAGCTGGGCCGGGTGAGGTCGCTCCCCTGCAGGACCAGTCGTTGGGAGCCGTCCGTGTCCGCGGTGCGCATCTGGTCGCGGTCGGGGTTGAGGAACGCGAACCGGGTGCCGTCCAGGCTCATGGCCGGCAGTGCGGGCGGCTCGCCGGCGTCGGTCCGGAGGCCACCGACCGGGACGGCGGCATCACCCTCGTAGTAGACCAGCTGCCCGTCGGCCACGGCCACCTGGGTGGACCCCACGCTGGGGTTGACGCGCGCGGTGACGAAACCGTCCGGGGTCGGACCGAGGTCGATGGGGTCGAGGTCGACGGACAGCTCCACGGTGGAGACGTTGTTGAGACCGCCGAGGGTGAGCTCGAGCTGCTGCTGCATCCGGTGACGGGTCAGTGCGTCGGTGCCCTCGAAGGTCTGCTGGGTGAAGTCGACCTTGGCCGCACCGCCGCTGATCGGCACGGAGGGGCGGGCGAGCTCGGACCCGGACTGGAACGCGGTGCGCACCGCTCCCTCCAGGTACGGTGCCGGCCCGTCGAGCAGGGCGTCGACGATGTCCGCGGCGGTGCCGGGACGGTTCAGGAACCAGCGCACGTCCGGCACGGCGTACTGGTACGACTGGTCGTAGAAGTAGAGCTCGTGCGAGCCGAACAGGGCCCGGAACTGGGTGGTCTCCAGCACGACGCCGGCCGGCGCCCGGGTGATCCGCCACTGTCCGTCCTCCTCGGTCACCTCGAACTCCGCCGCCTCGGTGGTGTTCGCGGGCATGCGGCTCATGATGCCCCGATCGTCCACCACCGACTCGACCTCCATCTGCACGGTGAACACGTTGTCCGTGGCCGAGGGGACGAGCGTCGGTTCGGAGGTGTAGACCAGCGTCCGGGCATTCGGCTGCCACGCGGCGGCCGCGTCCTCGGTGAGGAACTCGCGGGCCGTGGCGTAGTCGTCCTGGACCCCGGTGCCGGCGGTGAGGAAACCGCGGATGATCTCCTCCGGGCTGTCCCCGTCGGACGGCCCCGCGGGAGTGAAGGTGTAGTTGACCTGGTTGTCGTTCCCGGCCAGGGGCTCCGAGGTGCCCACGGGACCGCCCTGCGGCAACCGGGCGCAGCCACTGAGGACGAGCAGCCCGGCCACGACCAGGACCAGCCACCGCCACCGCACCGGGTGGCCGGGGTTCCGGGGCGCCACCCGCCGGGTCATCCGCGTCACGTTCACCGCACCTCCTCGGTCGGCGTCTCGGGCGGGCGCCGGACCAGTGCCTGTTCGTGGACACGGTCCGGCAGGACCAGGCCGGCCGTGCCCGCCGGTTCCGTGCTCTCGATGTCCGTGGGCCGGCGCCGCTGGTCCTCGGTGTACACCGGCGGCAACTGCAGGGGCGAGCCCTCGCCCACCGCATCACCGCTGCGCCGCGGGATGGTCAGCCGGAAGGCGGATCCCTCGCCCGGTTCTCCCCAGGCGTCGAGCCGGCCGTGGTGCAGCCGGGTGTCCTCGGTGGCGATGGACAGGCCCAGCCCGGATCCGCCGGTGGTCCGGGCCCGGGCCGGGTCCGCCCGCCAGAACCGGTCGAAGACGCGCGAGGCCTGTTCGGCGGACATCCCGATGCCGTGGTCCCGCACGATGATGGCCACCGAGTCCTCGTCCGATCCGAGGATGACGTCCACCGGTCGTCCCTCCCCGTGCTCGATCGCGTTGTTGATGAGGTTCCGCACGATCCGCTCGATGCGCCGGGGGTCCACCTCGGCGGTCACGTCGGTGCCGCTGGGCACCAGGAACACCTCGGTGTCCGCCTTGCTGGCCAGCGGCTGGGCCGTCAGGACCACGTCCGCGGCGAGGTGCAGCAGGTCGGTCCTCTCCGCGGCCACGGTGGCGGCCCCGGCGTCGAAGCGGGTGATCTCCAGCAGGTCCGCCAGCAGCGCCTGGAAGCGCTCCACCTGGTGGTAGAGCAGTTCCGTGGAGCGCCGGTTGACGGGGTCGAAGTCCTCGCGCGAGTCGTACAGGACCTCGGCGGCCATGCGCACCGTGGTCAGCGGGGTGCGCAGCTCGTGCGAGACGTCCGAGACGAAGCGCTGCTGGATCTGGGACAGTTCCGCCAGCTGCGTGATCTGGTCCTGGATGTTGTCCGCCATCCGGTTGAAGGACGTCCCCAGCCGCGCCATCTCGTCCTCGCCGTGGACCGGCATGCGGACGCTGAGGTCCCCGGAGGACAGCGACTCGGCGGTCAGTGCCGCCTGGCTCACGGGGCGCACCACGGACCGGGTGACGTAGACCGCGATCAGCGAGTTCATCATCACCAGCATCGCGCCGGCCACGACCAGCACGCGCATCAGGTAGTCCAGGGTCTGCTGCACGCTGGAGAGGTCGTAGACCATGTACAGGGCATAGACGTTCCCAGGGGGAAGGGTCACCCGGGTGCCGAACGCCAGGCCGGGATTGGTGCCGCCACCGGAGTCCGGCAACGAGATCGACTGCCAGTACGTCCCCGTCCCGTCCTGGACGGCCTGGGCGAGCGCCTCCGGGATGACGCCGGCGTCCAGGTTGTTCGTGGTCCGGGTCCCCACGTACAGGTTCTGCGACTGCTCGATCGGGATCAGCAGCAGGTCCCGGCCCACCGTGGCGCCGGTCTGTCCGGCGAGGGAGTTCAGGGTGTCCTCGACCAGCTGGACGGTGTCGTCCGGGTCCGAGGAGACGCTGTTGCCGAAGATCGAGCGCGCCGTGCTCAGGCCGCGATTCGACTCCGCCTCCACCTGGTCGAAACGGGACTGGAACAGGCCCGAGGTGATCTGCTGGGTCAGGAACAGCGCCAGCACGGCGGCCGAGACCATGGTCAGCACCGCGGTGATGACCACCGTGCGCAGCTGCAGCGAGGCGGCCCACCGGCGGTGGACGGCGCGCCGGACCGTGCCGGCCGCGTCGCGGGCCCGAGACCCGAGGCCAGAACTGTCTGCTTCCGCCTGCTCAGGGACGGACGCCGGGCCCTCGGTCAACTCAGGCCTGGCCTGCCTTGTACCCCACGCCGCGGACGGTCAGGACGACCTGGGGGTTCTCCGGGTCCTTCTCCACCTTGGAGCGCAACCGCTGGACGTGCACGTTCACCAGGCGGGTGTCCGCCTGGTGCCGGTAGCCCCAGACCTCTTCCAGCAGCATCTCGCGGGTGAAGACCTGCCAGGGCTTGCGGGCCAGCGCGACCAGCAGGTCGAACTCCAGCGGGGTCAGCGGGATCGAGGAGTCCCCGCGGGTCACCTGGTGGCCCGCCACGTCGATGCTCAGGTCCGCGATCTTCAGCGTCTCCGGCGCGCGCTGCTCGCCCTCGCGCAACCGCGCCCGGACCCGGGCCACGAGCTCGGCGGGCTTGAAGGGCTTGGGCACGTAGTCGTCCGCACCGGCCTCGAGGCCGCGCACCACGTCCGAGGTGTCGGACTTGGCGGTGAGCATCACGATGGGGGTGTCCGACTCGCCGCGGATCGCCTTGCACACCTCGATCCCGTCCATGCCGGGCAGCATCAGGTCCAGCAGGACCAGGTCCGGCCGGGTGGAGCGGAACATGTCCAGCGCCTGGGCGCCGTCCGCACAGAAGGTCGGCTCGAACCCGTCATTGCGCAGCACGATGCCGATCATCTCCGACAGCGCCTCGTCGTCGTCGACCACCAGGATTCTGGCCTTCACCGGATACTTCCTCCCCTGCCTCACGTCCTCACCCGGACGGGCCGCTCTGCGCGACCGCCGGAGCCTCACGGTGGCCCACAGGACCGGCCCGGTCGGCCATCTGTCCCACCCTATCCGACCAGTGGGTCGACGGCCGATATAGTCGGTGCTGACCGGGGCGTGCCGTGGTTCTCCGCGTTGCCCCGCCGGCCGTGCCAGGGCACGGCCCAGGACCATTCACGAGGGGACCTTCCGGTGGACCACCAGCACCAGCCACGCGACGACGACCACCGGGGCCGGCCCGGCCCGTACGGCCCGGACCAGCCGTCCGGCTGGGGTGCTCCGGCACCGGGCCCCGGGTACGACCCCTACGGACGGCCCCAACCGCCCGCCCACGATCCCTACGGCCGGCCCGTGGACCACTCCCCCTACGGCTACCCCCAGCAGTCGGGCTACGGCGTCCCGTCCCGCCGGCCCGGGACCATCCCGCTGATCCCGCTGGCCCTGGGCGACATCCTCGGCGGCGCCTTCTCCACGATCCGGCGCAACGCCGCGGCCGTCCTCGGGACCGCCCTGATCGTGGCGCTGCTCGAGATCATCCTGTCCGCCCTGGCCGCCATGTCCTTCCTCGACGCCGCGTTCGAGCTGGTCATGCTGGAGGAGTCCGGTCAGGACCCGTTCGCGGGCGATCCCCTCGCGAGTCCGTACCTCGGCCAGCTCCTCGGTTCCCTGGGCGTCCTCCTGCTCGCCGCCCTGGTGACCCTGTTCACGGGGATCATCGCGCAGGGCGTGCTGTCGGTCGTCGTCCTGCGCGCCGCCGCCGGACTGAGGACCTCCCTGGGCCAGGCGTGGCGCCTGACCGGCCGGCAGGCCTGGTCGCTGGCGGGGCTGGGCGGGTTGTACCTGCTGGCCGGTGCCGTGACCATGGTCGTCTTCCTGGGACTCCTCTTCGTCCTCGTGGCCGGCGCCGCCGCCGGGGACACGACGACGACCGCCGTGATGGGCATCCTGCTGGTCGTCCTCTCGCTCGGGCTGGCGGTCGTCTGGGTGTGGCTCTACGTCAAGGTCCTGCTGGCACCGGCGGCCGTCGCGGTGGAGCAGCACGCGCCGTTCCGCGCCGTCGGCCGCTCCTGGTCCCTGACCCGCGGGCACTGGTGGCGGACCTTCGGCATCGTGCTGCTGGTGTCGGTCATCGTCGGCGTCATCTCCTCCGTGATCACCACGCCGCTGTCCCTGATCGGCGGCCTGGGCGATCCCTTCCTGGAGCCCGGCTCCGTCCAGCAGGCCCTCGAGTCCGCCCGGGTCTGGATGCTGGTGACCCTCGTCGTCACCGCGCTGGTCAACGCCGTCACCCGCGCGTTCCTCTCCTGCGTCACCGCCCTGCTGTACGTGGACTACCGGATCCGGCACGAGAGCTTCGACCTGGACCTGGCCGCGGCGGCCGACCGGGCCGGCGCGGCCGACGATGAGCGGTTCAGCACCGTGCGCGACGTCCAGGCGGCGGCCGGCACCGAGGACCTGGTCCCCGGCCGCCACCGTCCGACCGGGACCCCCGGGCCGGCCTGATCCCGCTGGCCCCGCTCACCATGCCGCCGGTCCCGACGGTGCTGGCCGTGTCCTCCCCCGCCGTTCGGGACGGCTGGCCGCCGGACCGGGACGCGGCCCGACGGCTCCTGCAGGAGGAACTGGCCGGCCGCGAGTACGCCGAGGCCGCGCCCAACCCGGTCCTGGACTGGCTGGCAGAGGTGTCCGCCGGCGTCCTGGAGTGGCTCGACTCCCTCGGCGGTGGCGTCCCGGCGCTGCCCGGCTGGGGGCTGCTGGTGATCGTCGTCGGGGTCGCCGTGCTCGTCCTGGTCCTGGTGCGGCCCCGGGCCAACGCCTCCTCACGGGCCCGACGGGCCGCCGTGGTGCTGGCCGAGCACTCCTCGACCCCCGCGGACCACCGGCGTGCCGCGGCCGCCGCGCTGGCCGCCGGGGACCAGGACGCGGCGCTCGTCTCCTGGTTCCGGGCCCTGGTCCGCCAGGCCGAGGTGCGCACCGTGCTGGACGCCCGTCCGGGCCGGACGGCCACCGAGGCCGCCCACGCACTTGCCGCGGCCTTCCCCGCCGAGCGCGACGCCCTGCACGGTGCCGCCGCCGTGTTCGACACCGTGGTCTACGGTGAGCGCTCCGCCACCGCCGCCCAGGCCGAGTCCGTCCGCCGGCTCGACGCACGACTGGAGTCCGCCCCCACCACCCACGCCGCCCCCACCACCCGCACCGTGCCGTCCCTCACCGGACGGGGCTCGCCCGCCCCGGGGGGACCGCGATGAGGATTCCCCCCGCCCGTCCGGCGGCAGCGCTCCACACCGCTCCCGCCGTCCCGGACACCGGGCAGGCGGTCCGCCGCTGGTGGCGTGCCGCCTGGATCTGGTTCGTCCTGGCCGCCCTGCTCGTGCTCGTCGCGCTGCCCTCGATCCTGCGCCAGGATCCCGGTAGCCGTCCCCTCGGCACGGACTCCGCGCGTCCGGAGGGCGGCAGGGCCGTCGCGCGCGTCCTGGGCCAGCACGGGATCGCGGTCCATCCGGTTGCCACGCTGCCGGAGGCCCTGGCCCTGGCCGCCGACCACCCCGGTGCCCCCGTGCTGTTCCACGACCCGGCCGGCCACCTGCCCGCCGAGGGACTGGAGCGGTTCGCCGAGGCGGTCGGCCCCGAGCGACGGGTGCTGGTCGAACCGGGGCTGACCGTCCTGCAGGGCCTGGCTCCCGGGGTCAACCAGGGCGGTGTCGTCCCCGAGGGCGCCCCGCTGCCCGCCAGCCAGCAGTGCCGCTGGCCCGCCGCGCTCGAGGCCCGGTCCGTGTCCGCGGGGGGACGGTCCTATCGCACCGGACCGTCCGGCCAGGGGTGTTTCCCGGTCCCCGGCACCGGTGCGGGGCCGTCCGGGGCCGCACACGCCGTGGTGACCACGGCCGAGGGCACCGTGGTCCTGGGGCACCGGGACATGGTGGCCAACGCCGGCGCCGCGGACGAGGGCCACGCCGTCCTGTCCCTGTGGACCCTGGGCCGGGACACGGACGTCATCTGGTACCTGCCCTCCCTGGCGGACGTCCCGGTGGACGGCGGCCCGCCCACCCTGGACCGGTTGCTTCCCGACTGGGTCCGCCCCGCCGGGCTGTGGCTGGTCCTCTGCCTGTTCGTGCTGCTGTTGTGGCGGGGACGGCGGCACGGCCCCCTGGCGGTGGAGCCGCTGCCGGTGATCGTGCCGGCCTCGGAGACGGCCGTGGGCCGGGCCCGCCTGTACGAGCGGTCCGGTCAGTACGCGGCGGCGGCCCGTGCCCTGCGCTCGGCCACGCTCGTGCGGCTGGCCTCGGTCCTGCGCCTCGGTCCCGCGGCCCCGATCGGGGCGGTGGTGGCGGCGGCGTCCCGGGTGAGCGGCCTGGACGCCGGCCGGGTCGGCTCCGCGCTGGACGTGGACGACGTCGGCTCCGGCCGGGACCTGGTGGCCGCGGCCGCCGCCCTGCAGGACCTCGAGGACGAGGTCCACCGGAGCCTGCAGGCCGCGGGCACGGCGCGGGGCAGGACATCCCCCACGACAGACACCGCCACCGACGCACCATCCGACGCCGACCCGAGGACACCATGAGCATCCCCCGCCCCGATCCGCAGCCGGCCCCGCCGGCCGACCCGTTCCGCCCGGACTCGCCTGACCGGCCGGACCGGCCGGACGACGCCGAACTGCGCGAGAGCCTCGACCGGGTCCGGCAGGAGGTCTCGCGCGCCGTCGTCGGGCAGCAGCCGGCCGTCACCGGACTGCTGATCGGGTTGCTCTGCCACGGTCACGTGCTGCTGGAGGGAGTGCCCGGGGTGGCCAAGACCCTGCTGGTGCGGACGCTGTCCGCCGCCCTGTCCCTGGACACCCATCGCGTGCAGTTCACCCCTGACCTCATGCCGGGTGACGTGACCGGCTCCCTGGTCTATGACACCCGGTCCGGGGAGTTCGAGTTCCGCCGCGGGCCGGTGTTCACGAACCTGCTGCTGGCGGATGAGATCAACCGCACCCCGCCCAAGACGCAGGCCGCCCTGCTGGAGGCGATGGCCGAGCGGCAGGTCTCCGTGGACGGCGTCTCCCGTGCCCTCCCGGACCCGTTCATGGTGGCCGCGACCCAGAACCCGGTGGAGTACGAGGGCACGTATCCGCTGCCGGAGGCCCAATTGGACCGGTTCCTGCTCAAGGTGACCATGGACCTGCCCGGGCGCGAGGACGAGGTGGAGATCCTGCGCCGCCATGCCGAGGGCTTCGATGCCTCCGACCTCGCCGCGGCCGGCATCCGCGCCGTGGCCGGTGCCGCCACCGTCCGGGCAGCCCGCCGCGCCGTGGCCCGGGTCCAGTCCGGCCCCGGGGTGATCGGCTACGTCACCGACCTGGCCCGGGCCACCCGTGTCTCGCCGTCGTTCCAGCTGGGCGTCTCACCGCGCGGGTCCACCGCCCTGCTGCACGCCGCGAGGGCGTGGGCGTGGCTGAACGGCCGGGACTTCACCACCCCGGACGACGTCCAGGCCATGACCCTGCCGTGCCTGCGGCACCGCGTCTCCCTGCGCCCGGAGGCGGAGCTGGACGGCGTCTCGGCCGACCAGGTGCTCTCCGGCCTGCTGGCCACCGTCCCCGTGCCCCGCTGAGGCCCCGCCGCCATGGTGCTCTCCGGCCGTCTCCTCGCTCTGGCCCTCGCGCTGCTCCTCCCCGTGGTGCTGCGGCCCGGGATGGACACCGTGGGCTGGTGCCTGCTCGCCCTGGTGCTGGTGGCCGGGACGGACCTGGTGCTCGCCGCCTCCCCGCGCGGGGTGCTGATCGCCCGTGACCTGCCCGCCTCCACCCGCCTGGACGCACCGGTGCAGAACGCCCTGCTCATCACCCAGACCGGCGGGCGCAGGCTGCGCGGCTCCGTGCGCGATGCCTGGCAGCCCTCCGCGGGCCAGCTCGCGGCGTCCGGTCGCGCGGACGCGGCGGTGGACCTGGACGTGCCCGCCGGGGAACGACGCCGGGTGGTCACCACCCTGGCCCCGCGGCGCCGGGGCACGCTGCGCAGCGCCTCGGTGACGGTCCGGTCCTGGGGGCCGCTGGGCGTGGCGGCCCGTCAGGTGACCCACCCGGTGCCCGGGCAGATCTCCGTCCTGCCCCCGTTCCGGTCCCGGCGCCACCTGCCCTCCCGGCTGGCCCGCCTGCGCGAGATGGACGGCCGTGCCGCCGTCCAGACCCGGGGCGGGGGCACGGAGTTCGACTCCCTGCGGGACTACGTCCGCGGGGACGACGTCCGCTCGATCGACTGGCGGGCCACCGCCCGCCGGCGGGACGTGGTGGTGCGGACGTGGCGGCCGGAGCGGGACCGGCGGGTGGTGATCGTGCTGGACACCTCGCGGACCTCGGCCGCGCGCGTGGACGACGAGCCCAAGCTGGACACCGGCATCGAGGCCTCCCTGCTGCTGGCGGCCCTGGCCTCGGCCGGTGGGGACCGGGTCGAGCTGGTGGCCGTGGACCGCCGGGTGCGTGCGCGCGTGTCCTCGACCGAGAAGGGCAGCCTGCTGCACCGGATGGTCACCGCCCTGGCCCCGGTGCAGCCCACGCTGCTCGCCGCCGACTGGTCGCGGGTGCCCGTGGAGGTGGCCGCCGTCGCCCGGCAGCGCTCACTCGTGGTGCTGCTGACGGACCTGGACACCGCCGCCCTGCAGGAAGGGCTGCTGCCCGTGCTGCCGGCCCTGACCGCCCGCCACCAGGTGGTCGTCGCCTCCGTCGCCGATCCGGGGCTGTCGGCGCTGGCCCGGGACCGGCATGACGTCGAGACGGCGTTCCGCGCGGCGGCCGCCGAGCGAGCGCTGCTGGAGCGGCGGGCCGCGGCCCGGGAGCTGAACCTGCTCGGCGTCGAGGTGGTGGACGAGCCACCCCACCGGCTCCCTCCCGCCCTGGCCGACGCCTACCTGCGGCTCAAGGCCGCGGGGAGGCTCTGAACCGTCCGGCCGCCGGTCATCCCGTACGGTGAGTCCATGGCGACTCCCTCCTTCACGATCGGCCCCTGGCAGGTCCGCGAGACCGGCCTGGACCTGGAGGCCCTGGGCGTGGCCGAGTCCGTCTTCGCCCTGGGCAACGGCCACATCGGCCTGCGCGGCGCGCTGGAGGAGACGCAGCCGAGCGTCTCCCGCGGCACCTTCCTGTCCGGGGTCCACGAGCACCATCCGCTGGCCTATCCGGAGGGCGGTTATGGGGCCCCCGAGCGCGGGGAGGCCATCATCGGGGTGGCCGACGGTGCCGCGATCCGCGTCCAGGTGGACGGGGCGGCCCTCGACGTGCGCGAGACCCCGCCGGAGGACCACGAGCGGGTCCTGGACCTGCGGGCCGGCACCCTGGAGCGCCGGACGGAGTGGACCACCCCCGGCGGGCGGCGGATGCGGTTGCGCTCGACCCGGCTGGTCTCGCTGGCCCATCGCTGCGTGACGGCCACGCGCTGGCGGCTCGAGGCGGTCGACGGCCCCGCCCGGGTGATCGTGACCTCCGACCTGGTGGTCAACGGGATCCCGCCGCAGGTCGACAACCCCGATCCCAGGGTGGGTGAGGTCCTCGGGCGGCCCTTCGAGGCCCTGGCCGACGGCCGGCACCGGACGGGGGGCCACCTCGTGCACCGCACCCGCAGCAGCCGGATCAGGGTCGCCGCGGCCGTGGACCATGCCGTGCGGCTGCCCGGCACGGCTGCCGTGCCGGAGAGCGCGGTGTCCACGGACGGCGACGAGGACCGGGTGACCACCACGATCGTGGCCGAGCTGGCGGCCGGGGAGACCCTGGAGCTGGTCAAGGTCACCGCGCACGCCTGGTCCGGCCGGGATCCCGGCGCGGACCAGCTCGACCTGGCCCGGGCCGCGCTCGCCGAGGCGGTGGACCGCGGGTGGCCGGGGCTGGTCGCGGACCAGCGCGAGGTGCTGGACGTGTACTGGGAGGACGCGGACATCGAGGTCGACGGCGATCCCGAGTTGCAGGACGCCCTGCGGTTCGCCCTGTTCCAGGTGCTCCAGGCCGCGGCCGGCGTCCACGACGCGCCGGTCGGGGCCAAGGGACTGACCGGTTCCGGATACAGCGGGCACACGTTCTGGGACATCGACGGCTTCCTGATGCCGGTCCTGACGCTGCTGCGGCCCCGGGACGCGGCCCGGTTGCTGCGGTGGCGCGCGTCCGGACTGGACCGGGCCCGCGAGCGCGCCCGCGCGCTGGACCTTCCCGGTGCCGCGTTCCCCTGGCGCACCATCAGCGGCCGGGAGACCTCGGCCTACTGGCCGGCGTCCACGGCGGCCATGCACCTCAACGCGGACATCGCCCGCTCCTTCCGGTTCTGGGCCGATTCCACCGGCAGGCCCCTGACGGAGATCGGGGGCGTGGACGTGCTGGTCGAGAGCGCCCGGCTGTGGACGGGGCTGGCCCACCACGACCACGGCGGTGCGGCCCACCTGCTGGGACTGACCGGTCCGGACGAGTACACCGGAGTGGTGGACGACAACGTGTTCACCGTCCTGATGGCCCGGTGGAACCTGCGCGCCGCGGCCGGTGCCTGCGCCGCGCACGCGCAGGACGCCCGGCGGCTCGGCGTGGCCGACGACGAGCCGCGACGCTGGCTCGCGCTGGCCGCGGCCTTGCACGTGCCCTACGACGCCGCGCTCGGCGTGCATCCGGCCAACGAGGGGTTCACGACCTACCGGGAGTGGGACTTCGAGGAGGACCCCGGACCGGAACCGCTCCAGGAGCACACGCACTACCTGACCCTCTACCGGCACCAGGTGGTCAAGCAGGCGGACCTCGTCCAGGCCCTGTGGTGGTGCCCCGAGGAGTTCACCGCCGAGCAGGCCGCCCGCAACGTGGACTACTACGAGCGGCGGACCGTGCGGGACTCCTCCCTGTCCGCGGCGGTGCAGTCCGTGGCCTGTGCCCGGGTGGGCCACCTGGACCTGGCGGTCGCGTACCTGCGCGAGGCCGCGCTCGTGGACCTGCGCGACCTGCAGGACGACACCCACCAGGGGCTGCACCTGGCCTCCCTGGCCGGGGCGTGGCTGGCGCTGGTGTCCGGGCTCGGGGGCCTGCACGTGGACGGGGACGAGTTGCGGCTCGCCCCGCGCCTGCCGGCGCGGCTGGGCCGGTTGTGCTTCCGGTTCCGCTTCCGGGGCCGGCGACTGCGGGTCGAGGTCACCCCGGAGGGCACCACCCTCGCCCTGCAGGGCGCCGGTCATGATGACGCCGGCCCCTCCGCCGACGCCGGCCCGCTGCCGGTGATCGTCGACGGGGCCGAGGTCACCGTGGAACCGGACCGCCCGGTCACCGTGCCCCTGACGGTGGACGAGCCCCTGCTTCCCGTGCCGGTCCAGCCGCCGGGCCGGGCGCCGACGGCCTGAGTCAGAGGCCGCCGTCCTGGCGGATGCGGTCCAGTTCCTCCGCGGCGGCCACGGTGGCCGCCAGGGCCCGGTTCGCGGCGTGCCGGGTGCCGGCGGACAGGTCGGGGGCGCCGAGCACCACGAGCGAGAGGTGTTGCGGGTCCAGCCCCATCCGTGCCCACGTCCGGGCGATGCCCACGGCGGTGTCCCGGTAGGGACGGTCGGCCCCGGCCGGGCCGGGTGCGGGGGCCGGCGACGGGTCACCCGGCGGCGGCAGCCGGAGCGTCACGGTCCGGCCGGCCTCGACCCAGCCGGCGATGACCTCCCAGCGGGCCGGGTCCGCCCCGGCACCCTCCAGGGGTGCCAGCGGCAGGACCAGCCCCCTGCCGGCGTCGTCCCCGGAGCCCTCACGGTCCTGCGCCCCCGACGGTCCGGGCGGGTCCTCCGGCACGTCCGGACCGGCCGGCGGCGGGACCACGGGCAGCGCCTCGGAGGCCAGCAGGGCCAGGTCGGGCCAGTCCCACTGCTCACCGGCACCCGAGCGGCCCGGCGCGTGCACGATACCCGTCGCACCGCCGTCGAGCGCCGCCTCGGCCACCAGCGTCCAGCCCTGCCGGACCTCGGAGCGGGGAATGGAGCGCACGGTCCGGTACCCGCTCGCGGTGGGCAGCGCCCCGGAGAGCACGGCCGCGGCGTGGGGCTCGTCCACGAGTACCGTCAGCCGGGCCGCCCCGGTCGCGGCGCGCACGGAGCGGACCCAGTCCGCCAGGCCCGAGGCCAGGGACTGGGCCACGTCGCGCCGGGCCCCGGAGTCGGACAGGGAGCGCTCGCCCCCGGGCAGCCACAGGCTGGCGGCCAGCGACAGGGGCCCGGTCACGCGCAGCACGAGATCCTCCACCGTGAGCCCGGCATCGCCGGCCACGTCCGTGAAGGCGTTGACGTCGGAGCGGAGCGCGGAGGCGGCCCGCCGGTGGTCCATCCCGGGCTCGGGGACCAGTCGCCAGCCGTGCGGCTGCAGGTCGACCGCCAGGCCGTCCAGCAGGACGGCGGCGCGGCCCACCGGGTCCGAACCGGGTCCCCGGCCGGGCAGTTCCGGCAGCACGGGCCGGTGCGGGTGGCCCAGGGCGTTGAGGATGTCCCGGGCAGCGGCCACGGGATCTGCTCCGGGCCAGGCACCGGTCAGGGAGGCACGGGTCATGCGCGGGCTCTCTCAGTCCTGCTGGTCGGCGATGGCCCGGTGATGCTGGATCACCTCGGAGACGATGAAGTTCAGGAACTTCTCCGCGAAGGCGGGGTCCAGGTCCGCGTCCTCGGCCAGCCGGCGCAGGCGGTCGATCTGGGCGGCCTCGCGTCCGGGGTCCGAGGGCGGCAGCCGGTGCTCGGCCTTCAGCCGGCCCACCCGCTGGGTGCACTTGAACCGCTCGGCCAGCAGGTAGACCAGCGTCGCGTCGAAGTTGTCGATGCTGCCGCGGATCTCGAACAGCTCCTGCAGCACCGCCGGGTCGGCCGTCCCCTCCAACGAGGTGGCATGGGGGTCGAAGTCGGTGTCCGGGCGGGGGCCGGTGGCGGGCTCGGTGGTCATGGGTTCCAGCCTACGGTGACGGTCCCGTGGCCCCGGGATCGTTGCGTCACGCGGCCCGCGCCGCGTTCACGGCGGTGTCGATCGTCGCCTGGCCCAGCACCCGGGTGCCCTGGTAGAGCACCGCGGTCTGGCCCGGTGCCACGCCCCGCAGCGGCTCGTCGAGCTCCAGGACCCAGCGGACGGCGTCGTCCTGGCGGTGCACGCGCGCCCGGGCCGGGACGGGATCGCCGTGGGCGCGGACCTGCAGGTGACAGCCGAACCAGTCCCCCGTGGCGTCCTCGGGCAGCGGTGCGCCGGCCCAGGACGGGCGGATCCCGGTGACGCGGTCCACGGCCAGCATCTCCTTCGAGCCGACCACCACGGTGTTGTCCCTGGGCCGGACCTCGAGCACGAACCGGGGCCGGCCGTCGGGGGCCGGCCGGCCGATGTTCAGGCCCTTGCGCTGGCCCACCGTGAAGGCGTGCGCGCCGGGGTGGGAGCCCAGGCGGTTGCCCTCGGTGTCCAGGATGTCGCCCTCGGTCATCTCGATCCGCTCGGCCAGCCAGCCGCGGGTGTCCCCGTCCGGGATGAAGCAGATGTCGTGGGAGTCCGGCTTGGCGGCCACGGAGAGACCCCGTTCGGCCGCCTCGGCCCGGACGAGGTCCTTGGAGGGGGTGTCGGCCAGCGGGAACATCGAGTGCTCCAGCTGCTCGGCGGTCAGCACGCCCAGCACGTAGGACTGGTCCTTGGCCCAGTCCGCGGCGCGGTGCAGTTCCAGGGTGCCGGTCTCCGTCCGGACGACCTTGGCGTAGTGCCCGGTGCACACCGCGTCGAAGCCCAGGGCGAGGGCCTTCTCCAGCAGGGCGGCGAACTTGATCCGCTCGTTGCAGCGCATGCAGGGATTGGGCGTGCGGCCGGCGGCGTACTCGGCCACGAAGTCGTCCACCACGTCCTCCTTGAACCTCTCGGAGAAGTCCCAGGTGTAGAACGGGATGCCCAGCCTCTCGCAGGCGCGCCAGGCGTCCCGGGAGTCCTCGATCGTGCAGCAGCCCCGGGAGCCGGTGCGCAGGGTCCCGGGCATCCGGGACAGTGCCAGGTGCACCCCGACGACCTCGTGCCCGGCGTCCACGGCGCGGGCGGCGGCGACGGCGGAGTCGACTCCTCCGCTCATGGCGGCGAGGACTTTCATACGGTGGGTTCCCTTCGGTACGTGGCGGCGGGGGCGAGACCCCCGGCTCTCAGCGGTGGCTGTTGGCGGTGCGGATGCCGGAACCGTGCCCGGCCATCCCGGCCTTGAGCGCGGCGGCATGGACGCCCGGCAGGACGTCCAGCACCCTCTCAACGTCCCCGGCGGTCGATGTATGCCCGAGGCTGAACCGCTGGACGGCCCGCGCCAGGTCCTCGTCCACGCCCAGGGCGATCAGCACGTGGGAGGGCCGGGGCACCCCGGCCGAGCAGGCCGAACCGGTGGAGGCCTCGACGCCGGCCATGTCCAGGCCGAACAGGATCGAGTCCCCCTCGCAGCCCGGGAAGGTGAAGTGCGCGTTGCCCGGCAGCCGGCGGGTGCCGGCCGGCAGCCGCTCCCCCGTGGCCGGATCCCGGTCCTCGGCACCGGTGAGCCGGGCCTCGGGAAGACGCTCGCGGACGCCGTCGATCAGCCGGTCCCGCAGCGCACCGACGCGCCCGCGTTCGACCGGCAGGTTCTGGGTGGCCTCGGTGGCGGCGGCGGCGAAGGCCTCGATGAGGGCCACGGGGATGGTGCCGGAACGGATGTCCCGTTCCTGGCCGCCGCCGTGCTGGACGGGGGTGAGCGTGGCGTCCCGGCGCACCAGCAGGGCTCCGATCCCCACGGGGGCGCCGATCTTGTGCCCCGTGACGGCCATGGTCGTGGCCCCCGAGGACGGGAAGTCGAGCGGGACGGCCCCGAAGGCCTGCACCGCGTCCGTGTGGAAGGGCACGCCGTGTTCCGCGGCGCAGGCGGCGGCCTCGGCGATCGGCTGGATGGTGCCGATCTCGTTGTTGGCCCACATCAGGGTGGCCACCGCGATGGTCTCCGGGTCCCGGGCGATCGTGGCCCGCCAGGCGTCCATCTCGACCGTCCCGTCCGGGCCGACCGGGACGACGTCCAGGTGCGCCCCCTCATGGGACTGGAGCCACTCGGCCGTGTCCAGGATGGCGGAGTGCTCGATGCCGGTCAGCACGATGCGGTGGCAGGCCGGCCGCCCGGCCCGGCGGGCGGCGTCCCGCCGGGCCCAGTACAGGCCCTTGAGGGCGAGGTTGTCCGACTCAGTGCCCCCGGACGTGAAGACGACCTCGCTGGGGTGGGCACCCAGCGCGCTCGCGAGCGCGTCCCGGGCGGTCTCGACCCGCAGCTTGGCCCCGCGGCCGGAGGAATGCAGGGAGGACTGGTTGCCCAGGGACAGCGAACTGGCCGTGAACGCCTCCAGGGCGACGGGACGGACCGCCGTGGTGGCGGCATGGTCCAGGTACGTCCGGCCGGTGGTGGGGGTCATCCCTCCAGTGTACGAGCGGCCGGTGACGGTGCTCAGGGGGCCGCCGCGGCCCGCGGCCGGACCAGCCGGCCGGCCTCGTCCGGACCGGCTGACGGGACCACGTCCCCCCGCGGCCCGCGCGAGGTCCGGTCACGACGCCGTGCTCCCCCGATCCCCCTGGCGACCTGCCAGAATGGGCGGAGGCCATCCCGTCCCACCGCCCCGATCCCCCGAGGAGCCCGCCGCCATGTCCCAGGTCGAGCCACAGTCCCGGCGCGGGGTCGGCGGATGAGGCCGGAGGACCTCTCCGGCAGGTCGGCCTACGAGGTCCTGGGCGTGGCCTTCGACGCGGACACGGCCACCCTCAAGGCGGCCTGGCGCCGCGCCGCCCGCCGCACCCATCCCGACTACGGCGGGGACGCCGCCGAGTTCCGCCGGGTCAGCCTGGCCTGGCAGCTCATCGGCGACCCGGACTCCCGGCGTGACTACGACCGCGCCTTCAGTGCTCCCGGCCGGGCGGGCGCGGCCGGGACCGCCGGGCCGGGGTCGACGAGCGGGCGCCGGACGACGCCGGGCCCCTCCTTCACCGCCTCCGCGGGCCGTGCCCGTGGCGGGCGGGCCCACGCCGGCGACGGTCCCGGCAGCGCCCGCGGCACCGTGGACTACGACCCGCCGCTGGGCGAGGACACCGTGCTGGACATGATCCGCAGCTCCCAGCAGGTGCACGGCGCGCCCCGCAAGCGCGGCATCCTGCCCGCCGGGAACCGGCTGGTGCGCGAGGCCCGCACCATCCGCACCCTGCAGGCCCAGGTGCTCGGCTCGCTGCCGGCGGCCCGGCTCGTCACCGGGCTGAACCTGAAGTTCGGCCGGATCAGTTCCGGCGCCATCGACCACGTCGTGCTGTGCGGGGACCGGCTGGCCGTGATCGGGTCCCTCCAGGTCCCGGACGGGGTGTACCGGTGGGACGGGGCGGAGTTGCTGCTCGGGGACCGCCGGGTCTCCCCGCCCTCGCTGGCCCCGGCCATGGTGGCCCTGCAGCGGGCCTTCCCCGACTGCACCGTGGGTGGCTTCATCCTGGTGCTCGGGCCGGAGGACAACCCGCACGCCCCCATCATCCAGCTGGACCGCACCCGGTCCCTGGACACCGACGCCGGTTTCCTCACCGATCCGCCCGCCAACGCGCTGCAGTTCGGCCGCGACCTGAAGATGTTCCTCGGCACCGGCCCGGCGGCGCGCCGCGTGGACCGCCGGGTCCTGGCCCGGCTGCTCGGCGCGATGTACTGAGACGCACTGACTAGCATGGTCCGGTGCCCACTGACTCCGCTCCCGGTCCCGACCCCGATCACGCCCCCGCGCCCGACGGCGCCGCGGTCCCCTTCCCGGACAATCCGCACCGGGGCGCCCCGCGGAGCCCCGCCCCCGGCACGCCGGGATTCCGGATCCTGTTCCACGCCCCGGAGATCCCCGGCAACACGGGCAACGCGATCCGCCTCGCGGCGATCACCGGCGCCGAGCTGCACCTGGTGGAGCCGGTCGGCTTCGACTTCTCCGACGCCAAGCTGCGCCGGGCCGGGCTGGACTACCACGACCTGGCGGTGCTCACGGTGCATCCGGACCTCCAGGCGGCGTGGGATGCCCTGCTCCCGGCCCGTGTCTTCGCCTTCACCTCCGGTGGGGACACCCTGTTCACGGACGTGTCCTACCGCGCCGGGGACGTGCTGCTGTTCGGGCGGGAGTCCACCGGACTGCCGGACGAGGTGCTGGCGGACCCTCACGTCACGGCCCGGGTCAGGCTGCCGATGCAGCCGGCCCGCCGCTCCCTGAACCTGGCCAACTCGGCGTCCATCGCGGTCTACGAAGCCTGGCGACAGCACGGCTTCGCCGGGGCCGGCTGAACCGCGCACCCGTCATGTTGCGCCACGGTCACGATCCGCGTGGCAGTATCGGCGTCCCGACCCGACTTCCTATGCTGGGATGACCATGGATAAGCGCGCCCCCGGACTGCCCGACCGACCGTCGACGATCGACGACGAGACCTCCCCGTCCACCACGTCACCCTCCGAGGCCTCCGCCCGTCCCGCCCCGACCGCGACGGACCTGGGCCTGCCCGGGCTCGATCACCTGCTCCGTCTCGCCGGTGAGGGCGACCAGGCCTCCTTCTCGGCGTTCTACGACTCCACCGCCCCCTGGGTGTTCGGCCTGGCCTGCTCGATCTTCGCCTCGCGGAACGATGCCGCCGAGGCCACCGTCCTGACCTACGTCCGGGTCTGGGACGCCGCCCCGGACGAGCGCTTCGAGGACGACTCGGCCAAGGCCCGCCACCGTTCGGTGCTGTGCTGGCTGGAATCCCAGGCGCACGAGACGATGACGCGCCTGCTGCGCACCGATGCACTGCCCGACTACGGCTCCGGCCTGCTGCCGGACAACGCCGGAGCGGCCCAGAGCGGGCGGCGCGAACCCACCACCGTGCTCTCGGCGCTGACGCAGGCCCAGTTCGAGGCCCTCGACCTCGCCTGGGCCGGGGGCCGCACCTACCGCCAGGTCGCCGAGGAACTGGGCGTGGCCGTGCCGACGGTCAAGTCACGGCTGCGCGACGGCGTCCAGCGGATCACCAAGCGCTACCAGGAGAAGTTCCTCGGCCGGGTCGGCGAGGAGGACCCGGTCATGCTGCGCGCCGTGACGCCGGAGATCGCCGCCCGGACCGGGACCACCCGCAACTTCACCCTGAACCTCAGTCAGGACCTGGAGAACGGCCTGGCCAGGGAATGGGCGGACCTGGTGGCCCTGGACGCGCTGGACGATCCGGAGCGCGAGGAACTGGACCGGTACGTCTCCCGCCAGGGACCGGAGTTCACCACGCTCTGGCGCGCGCGCGTGGAGAGCGCCCGCAGGACGGTGACCTGGGCCTTCCGCGGCCTGGCCCACGAGCCGCCGTCGTTCCTGCTCGACGAGCTCCTGCACCGGCTGCCGGCCCAGGACGTCGGCATGGGGCTGGTGGACGGGCTCGGCCCCTCGAACGGGACCGCCGCGAGGATGGTGTCCCTGAGCCGGCCGGTGAAGAAGTGGATGCTCGTGGTGGCCGGACTGCTCGTGGTGGCCCTGGGCCTGTGGCTGGTGGTGCGCCTGATCATGGGCCCCAACGTCGTGGCCGCCGTGGACGGCGCCGAGGACTCCTTCACCACCCAGCAGGTCTCGCTCACCGAGGGCGGGTCCATGCAGGGCCACATCTCCCGGGACCGGGACATGGCCTACGTGACCTTCGCCGGCCTGCCCGACCCGGGCGAGGGCAACGTCTACCAGTTGTGGTTGTTCCCCCGCGACGGTGCGGCGCCCAACACCCTGGGGACCTACGACCTGGACGACCTCCAGGACCCGGTGACGTTCCGCGGTATCCAGCGCTACGCCGACCTGGCGGTCACGGTGGAGCCGGAGGGCGGTTCCGAGACCCCGACGTCGGTCCGGCTGGGCGCGGTGGACCTGGTCCACCAGGTCACCCAGGGCCCGATCTACGGAGGCCACCCCAACAACACCCCGGCCCCGCCCGAACAGCAGGACGAGGCCGGGGGCGAGTGACCGAACCGCTCAGAACCCGCTGATGGTGCTCTCGTCGTTGACGGCCACCAGGTGGAACGCCTCGGCGTAGCGCTCGCCGCCGGCCGGTCCCCCGTCCTCCGTGTCCGGGCTCCAGGTCCGGTGCAGCCCCGCCATGGCGTCCAGCACGAACGCCTCCATCCGGGGCACGTCCGGGTGCTGGGAGACGTGGTGGCGCAGGGCCTGCAGCTTCAGCTGCTCCGTCCCGGTCACGTCCACGGCCAGGTTGGTCAGCGAGGCCGGGCCTCCGAAGAGCACCAGCCAGCGCAGCTTGAACGCCTCCAGGCCCTGCTCGGCCAGGTCGGGGTACGCGAAGGGGTTCTCGACCGCCGGATAGGCGGCGCGCACCACGGCCTCGCCGGCGGCCAGGTGATCCGGGTGCGACCGCTGGAGCCGGCTCCAGTCCCGCTCCGGGTGCATGGCGATCACGGCGTCCGGCCGGTGCCGGCGCATCAGGGCCACCACCTGCTTGACCACCTCGTGGCTGGGCTCGAGGTATCCGTCCCGCTCCCCCATGAACTCCACGTCGCGCACGCCCAGCAGGGCGGCCGCGTCGCGCTGTTCCTGCTGCCGGCGTCCGTCGATGGCGTGACGGTCCCGGGGGTCGAAGCCGCCGGCGTCGCCGTCGGTCATCACGCAGTAGGTGACCTCCACGCCGGCCCGCGTCAGCCCGGCCACGGTGGCGGCCGCCCCGAAGTCCAGGTCGTCCGGGTGGGCGCCGAACGCCAGCACGCGGTGCCAGCCGTGCGCGGCGGCGGCCTCGGCCGGGGTGGGCAGCGTCGACCGGCTCACGACCGACGGGCTCACTGCTGCTCCGCCCCGGACACGAAGGTGACCTCGGCCGACTGCTCCTGGCCGTCCCGCATGAAGTGCACGGTGGCGGTGCCGCCCTCGGGGTACTCGCGCACCACCGCGGTCAGGGACTGGCTGTCCGTCACGGGACGGTCGCCGACGCCCGTGATGACGTCGTCCTTCGTCAGCCCGGCCTCCTCGGCCGGGGAGCCCGAGACGACATCAACCACGCGGGCGCCGGCGCTGAAGCCACCGGAGGCCAGCGCGGCCTGGTCCGCGTCGGACACGCCACTGGCCTGGGCGCCGTCGGCCCCGGCCGGGGTGGCAGGCTGCGGGGTCACCGAGACGCCCAGGAACCCGTGCGTGGCCTCGCCGTTCCGGATCAGGTCCTGCGCGATCCGTTGCGCGTAGTCCACGGGGATGGAGAAGCCCACGCCGATGTTCCCGGCCCCCTCGCCGGCACCCCCGGCCGCGGAGGCGATCGCCACGTTGATCCCGATCAGCCGGCCCTCGGCGTCGATGAGCGCTCCACCCGAGTTGCCCGGGTTGATGGCCGCGTCCGTCTGGATGACGTTGATGAAGATGGACCCCTTGGACTGCTGCTGGTCCGGGAGACCGGGGATGCGGAACTCCGGGGCCCCCTCGGCTCCGCCCTCACCGCCGTCCTGAGGGGCAGAGGAGGACACGGAGATGGTCCGGTTCAGCTTGGAGACGATGCCGTCGGTCACGGTGCCGGACAACCCGAGCGGCGCACCGATGGCGATCGCGGCGTCCCCCACGTTCAGGGTCGAGGACTCACCGAGCTCCATCGGGGTCAGGCCCTCGGCGTCGATCTTCACCACGGCCAGGTCCGACTCCGGATCCGTGCCCACGACCTCGGCGGTGTGGACGGTGCCGTCCGCGGTCTGCACCGTGATGTCGGCGTCACCGGAGGCGCCGCCCATGGTCACCACGTGGGTGTTGGTCAGGATGTGGCCCTGGTCGTCGAGGATCACCCCGGACCCCGATCCGGCGGACTGCCCGTCCGTGACCGACAGCGTGACGACGGACGGTGCGGCCTTGGCCGCGGCCGCCGTGACCAGCGTGGCGTCCTCGGTCCGGTTGATGTCCAGGCCGTGGCCCTGCTCCCGCACCGTGCCGCCGTCCTGCTGCTGCGTGGTGCCGGCGGCAGTGTCCGCAGTGTCCGCGGCCGCGTTGACTCCAGCGGCCACTCCGCCACCGGCCAGGCCGGCCAGCAGCATCCCGGCGACGAGCGTGCCGACGCCGACCGTCCGGCGGGCACCGCCCAGCCTGTCGGGCCGGTCTCCGCGGGCACCCTGGTCGCCGGGACCGCCCTGGGGTCCCGGCCCGTACGCGGCCGGGCCGGGTTCCGCGGGGTGTCCGGATCCCGGGGCGGCACCGTAGGCGGGCATCGCCTGGGTCTCGTCCCAGCGGGGGTAGGGATCGCGGCTGGCGGACACCTCGTGCACGTCGTCGCCACGAGGACCCGACGGCGGGGACTCCGGGCGGGGTGGGACGGATCCCCCCGCCTCCCGTCCTGCGCCGGACTGGGGTCCGTGGTGGTCCGCGTCGTTCATGGTCGTCGTCCTTCCTGCCGGTCTCCCGGGTGAGGCGGTCCTGCTCCTGGTCTGGGCCGGGCCTGGTCCGCAGTCCATCCTGCCCGGTGCACCTGTTCGATTGGAGCATGTTCTCTGGAGGATTGCTGGAAGCCGGCTCCATAGTTCGCCGTTGGCGCAGTCGCGCTCGTGGCGATCCGCGCAGCGGGGCCCATAGACTTCAGGAGGAAGCCACAGTCCGCGCGGCGCGACCCTGCCGCCGCCGCCACCGGCCGGCCGACCGTGCCCCCGGTTCAGGGTGTCCCGGCCGGTCAGGGCCATGAAGGGTGATCGATGAAGTCCCACGCCGTCCCGCTCGCACCGCCCCGTCTCTCCCCCGCCGTCCTGGCCCTGGGAGTCACCGGGGCCTCCGCACTGTCCGCCGTGGCCGGACTGGCGCTCGCGGACGCCGCGCGGGCCGCCGTGGACATCCCGCCGGGCGTGTTCGTGGTGGACGAGGCCCAGGTCCTGACCCCCGCCCAGGAGAACGAGATCAGCCAGGCGATCGATGACCTGCGCCGTTCGGAGGGCCAGGGCCTCTACGTCCTCTACGTGGACGACTTCGGGGACGCCGCGAGCAGCGGTGAGTTCATCGCCGAGGTGGCCCAGGACAAGGGCATCGGGGACCAGGAGTCCGTCCTCGCCATCGCCGTCGAGTCCCGCCAGGTCGGCTTCGACGCGCACCAGGCCAACAGCATCGCGCCGCTGCAGCAGGAGATCTCGGCCGAGTACATCCTGCCGGCCATGCCGGCGCCGGGTGACGACGACTGGGTCACTCCCGCCCTGTCCACCGTCGAGGGCATCGCCGATGCGACCGACGGCTCCCTGTCCGGTTCCGCCGAGTCCGGTGAGAGCGGGGGCGGGGCCGGCGGCTGGCTGGCCGGCGGCCTCGTGGCGGCGGCCCTGGCCGGCGGCGGCATCGCCCTGGCCAGCCGCACCCGGAAGAAGAAGGCCGCCGGGGCACAGCCCGCCCGCGGCGCCCAGGGCCCCAGGGACCCGCTGGACGAGATGAGCGTGGAGGCGCTGCGCACCAAGGCGGGCTCCCTGCTGGTCGCCGCGGACGACGCGATCCGGTCCTCGGAGCAGGAGGTGGGCTTCGCGCTGGCCTCCTACGGCGAGGAGTCGGTGGAGACCTTCCACAAGGACATCGAGATCGCGAAGGACCACATGCGGGAGTCGTTCCAGCTGCAGAACCAGCTGGACGACCACATCCCGGACACCGAGGAGCAGCAGCGGGCCTGGCTCAAGGACATCATCGCCCGGTGTGAGGCCGTCGGCGCGTCCCTGTCCGCACACCAGAAGGAATTCAACGACCTGCGCCACCTCGAGGACAGCGCCGACTCGGCGCTGGAGGACCTCAGGGCACGCGCCGACCAGGTCGCCGACACCGTCTCCGGTGCCGAGCAGCAGCTCGTCGACCTGCACGGCCAGTACGCGGACTCGGCCCTCGTGGAGGTCACCGACAACGCCACCCAGGCCCGCGAGCGGCTCCAGTTCGTCCAGGCGGCCGTGGCCAAGGCCGAGCAGTCCCTGGCCGCCTCGGACCGGTCCACCGCCGTCCTGGCCATCCGCGCCGGCGAGGAGGCCGTGGCCCAGACGGTCACGCTGGTGGAGGCCGTGGCCAAGGCCCGCCAGCACCTGGACCAGTCGATGGAGAACCTGCGGGTCGGTGTCAGCCAGACGACCCAGGACCTCGCACAGGCCCGGGCGCTCGTGGACGCCGGCCAGCACCGCGAGCTCGCCGGACCCATCGCCGGCGTGGAGCAGACCCTGGGCCGCGTCAAGGCCGGGTTCAGCTCGGGCCGTCCCGATCCCGTGGACCTGCTGAAGCAGCTGGAGAAGGCCCATCGTCAGCTCGACGCGCCGCTCGCGGGCATCCGGGACCGGCAGGAACAGGAGCGGCGGGCCGCCTCGGCGCTCCAGTCGGCGATCATGCAGGCGCAGGCCCAGATCGACGGGACCCAGGACTTCATCGCGGCCCGTCGTGGCGCCGTCGGCTCCCAGGCCCGCACCAAGGTGGCCGAGGCCGAGCGCACCCTGCAGCAGGCCGTGCGGATCTCCGGCCAGGACCCGGTGACCGCGCTGAACCTCGCGAACCAGGCCAGCTCCCTGGCCGACCGCGCCAGCCAGCTCGCCCAGCAGGACCTCAGCAGCTGGGGCGGCGGCTACGCCGGGGCGGGGTACGGCCACGGCGGCCACCGGGGCGGCTACGGTCACGGCGGCGGGGCCGGCGGGAGCTTCGCCGGCGGCCTCGGCGGGGCCATCCTCGGGGGCATCCTCATGGGCGGCCTGCTCGGCGGTGACCATGACGGTGGTGGTGACTGGGGCGGCGGCGGCTTCGGCGGCTTCGGCGGCGGCGGGCTGGGCGGCGGCGACTTCGGCGGCGGTGGATTCGGTGACGCCAGCGGCGGTAGTTTCTAGGCAGGATGACCCGAGACCAAGGCAGGATGAGAGATGTCCGGCGCCCTCCGGCGTCGGGACCCAACGCCCGGTAGCGGGGCACGGGAGCAGGGGCACCGGAGACGCCGGGGTTCCAGAGAAGCAGAACGGAAGGCGACATCGTGGTTAAGCAGTCCATTTTCGGCCGTATCGCAACCCTGGCGAAGGCCAACATCAACGCCATGCTGGACAAGGCGGAGGATCCGCAGAAGATGCTGGACCAGATGGTCCGCGACTACACCAACAGCATCTCCGAGGCCGAGGCCGCCGTGGCGCAGACCATCGGCAACCTGCGCATGATCCAGGACGACTACAACGAGGACATGGACGCCGCCAAGAGCTGGGGGCAGAAGGCCCTGGCCGCCTCCCAGAAGGCCGACCAGTTCCGCACCTCGGGTGACACCGCCTCCGCGGACAAGTTCGACAACCTGGCCAAGGTCGCGATCGAGCGCCAGATGGACGCCGAGCGCCAGGCGAAGGCCGCCGAGCCGACCATCGCCTCCCAGTCCGAGATCGTGGACAAGCTCAAGACCGGGCTGGACCAGATGAAGACCAAGCGCCAGCAGCTGGTGTCCAAGCGCGACGAGCTGGTGGCCCGCGCCAAGTCGGTCCAGGCACAGTCCGCCGTGCATGACGCCGTGAAGTCGATCGACATCCTGGATCCCTCCTCGGAGGTCAACCGGTTCGAGGAGAAGGTCCGCCGCGAGGAGGCCCGGGTCCGCGGCCAGAACGAGCTGGCCGCCTCGTCCCTGGACGCCCAGTTCGAGTCCCTGGAGGACCTGGGCGAGCAGACCGAGGTCGAGGCCCGCCTGGCGGCGCTGAAGGCCGGCAGCACGCAGTCCCTCACCGCCGGCAACGGCTCCGCCGCAGGCGAGGTCGAGCTGGACTACACCCAGGGCTCCACCACGAACTGAGCCCCGTCCCCGCGAAGGCTCCGGCCC
>ENA-UOUJ01000070-UOUJ01000070.1-activated-sludge-metagenome-genome-assembly--contig:-NODE-70-length-87142-cov-7.510639_pt1 | contig 87142 bp, 66 predicted proteins | sample MGYA00249839_ERZ747224 | MGnify/ENA primary metagenome ERZ747224 (study PRJEB28782, sample SAMN03220277) | activated sludge metagenome | biome: wastewater; feature: sewage sludge; material...
ACGCAGGTGCCGGTTGAGTTGACGTCGTCGTTGGCGGAGTTGGACCCGGAGATCGCCGGGCACATCGATGCGGAGCTGGCCCGTCAGCGTGAGGGCCTGGAGATGATCGCCTCGGAGAACCACACCGCCGCGGCGGTGATGCAGGCCCAGGGCTCGGTGCTGACGAACAAGTACGCCGAGGGGTACCCGGGCAAGCGGTACTACGGCGGGTGCGAGCACGTCGACGCGATCGAGACGATCGCGATCGAGCGGGTCAAGGCCCTGTTCGGGGCGCAGTTCGCCAACGTCCAGCCGCACTCCGGGGCCCAGGCCAACGCCTCGGTGATGCACGCGCTGATCCGGCCCGGGGACACCGTGCTGGGGCTGAACCTGGCCCACGGCGGGCACCTGACGCACGGGATGAAGATCAACTTCTCCGGCCGGCTCTACAACATCGTGGCCTACGGGGTCGACGAGGACACCTACGAGGTGGACATGGACCAGGTCGCGGCCCTGGCCCGGGAGCACTCCCCGAAGCTGATCGTGGCCGGCTGGTCGGCCTACCCCCGGCAGCTGGACTTCGCCCGGTTCCGGGCGATCGCCGACGAGGTCGGGGCGTACCTGATGGTGGACATGGCCCACTTCGCCGGGCTGGTGGCCACCGGGCTGCACCCGAGCCCGGTGCCCCACGCCCACGTGGTGACCTCCACCACCCACAAGACCCTGGCCGGCCCGCGCGGCGGGATCATCCTGACCAACGACGCCGAGATCGCCAAGAAGGTCAACTCCGCGGTGTTTCCGGGCCAGCAGGGCGGGCCGCTGGAGCACGTGATCGCCGGCAAGGCGGTGGCGTTCCAGATCGCCGCCGGGGAGTCCTTCCGGGACCGCCAGGCCCGCACCCTGGCCGGGGCCCGGATCCTGGCCGAGCGCCTGACCCGCCCGGACGTGGCCGAGCACGGGATCACCGTGCTCACCGGCGGCACCGACGTGCACCTGGTCCTGGTGGACCTGCGGGACTCCTCCCTGGACGGGCGCCAGGGTGAGGACCTGCTGGCGAAGGTCGAGATCACCATCAACCGCAACGCGGTCCCGTTCGACCCGCGCCCGCCGATGGTGACCTCCGGGCTGCGGATCGGCACCCCGGCCCTGGCCACCCGCGGCTTCGACGAGGCCGCCTTCACCGAGGTCGCCGAGATCATCGCCCAGACCCTGATCACCGGGGCCAGCCCCACCGGCCCCGACGAGCAGACACTGCACGGCCTGCGCGACCGCGTCCACGCCCTGGCCGCCGCCCACCCCCTCTACCCCAACCTCGACCCGATGGGAGCCTGACCATGGCTGATCTGCTGCCCGAGCACCCGGACTTCCTCTGGCGGAACCCGGAGCCCAAGAAGAGCTACGACGCCGTGATCGTCGGCGGCGGCGGCCATGGCCTGGCCACCGCGTACTACCTCGCCTCCAGGCACGGCATGACCAACATCGCCATCCTCGAACGGGGCTGGCTGGCCGGCGGGAACATGGCCCGCAACACCACGATCATCCGCTCCAACTACCTGTGGGACGAGTCCGCCGCCATCTACGAGCACTCCCTGAAGCTGTGGGAGGGCCTGCCCGAGGAACTGGACTACGACTTCCTGTTCTCCCAGCGCGGCGTGATGAACCTGGCGCACACCCTCCAGGACGTGCGCGAGTCCCAGCGCCGGGTCAACGCCAACGTCCTGAACGGGGTGGACGCCGAATGGCTCGACCCGAAGCAGGTCAAGGAGCTGTGCCCGATCATCAACATCGGGGACGACATCCGCTACCCCGTCATGGGCGCCACCTACCAGCCCCGCGCCGGCATCGCCAAGCACGACCACGTGGCCTGGGCCTTCGCCCGCAAGTGCGACGAGATGGGCGTGGACATCATCCAGAACTGCGAGGTGACCGGTTTCGTCAAGGACGGCAACCGCGTCGTCGGCGTGGAGACCACCCGCGGCCGCATCAACGCGGGCAAGGTGGGACTGGCAGCCGCCGGGCACTCCTCGGTCCTGGCCGACCTGGCGGGATTCCGCCTGCCGATCTCCTCGCACCCGCTGCAGGCGCTGGTCTCGGAACTGTTCGAACCGGTCCACCCGACCGTGGTGATGTCCAACCACGTGCACGTGTACGTCTCCCAGGCGCACAAGGGCGAACTGGTGATGGGTGCGGGCATCGACTCGTACAACGGCTACGGCCAGCGCGGTGCCTTCCACGTCGTGGAGGAGCAGCTGGCCGCGGCGGTGGAGCTGTTCCCGATCTTCGCCCGGGCGCACCTGCTGCGCACCTGGGGCGGCATCGTGGACACGACCTTCGACGCCTCGCCCATCGTGTCCACCACCCCGATCGACGAGCTCTACGTCAACTGTGGCTGGGGCACGGGCGGGTTCAAGGGCACCCCGGCATCCGGGTACACCTTCGCCCACACCATCGCCACCGGTGAGGCGCACCCGCTGAACGCCCCGTTCGCGCTGGAGCGCTTCGAGACCGGCCACCTCATCGACGAGCACGGCGCCGCCGCCGTGGCCCACTGACAGCTTCAGGAGCCTTCGACATGCTTTCCATTCCCTGCCCCGAGTGCGGGCCCCGAGACGAGATCGAATTCCACTACGGGGGCCAGGCGCACGTCGCCTACCCCGAGGATCCCCACAGCCTGGACGACCGTGGCTGGGCGGAGTACCTCTTCTACCGGGACAACCCCAAGGGCCTGTTCGCCGAGCGCTGGCAGCACGCCGCCGGATGCCGCAAGTGGTTCAACGCCCTGCGTGACACCCACACCTACGAGTTCGCCGCGACCTACCGCGTCGGCGAGCCCCGGCCCGACGTCGCCGACCCCCACCCGGGGGCGGCGCCGGCCGGTCCCTCCACCCCTTCCACCACCCCTTCGAGCCCCGCGGGAGGCACCCTGTGAGCAGCGCACGACTGGACGCCGATCGGGCCCCCGGTCATTCCATCGACCGGACCCGCACCATCACCTTCTCCGTGGACGGCCAGGACTACACCGGTCACCACGGTGACACCCTCGCCAGTGCCCTCGTGGCCGCCGGCCGCCTCGACTGCGGCCCGTCCATGTACCTCGGCCGGCCCCGCGGCATCCTCGCTGCCGGCGTGGAGGAGCCCAACGCCCTGGTGACGGTCTCCGCCCGGTTCCCCGGTCACGTGGACGAGTCCATGCTGCCGGCGACCACGGTGGGCCTCACGGAGGGCCTCCGGGCCGGTTACCTGTCCGGCCTGGGCACGCTCGACCCGGGACGCGACGAGGCGGTCTACGACCACAAGTACGTGCACACGGACGTGCTGGTCGTCGGCGCCGGCCCGGCCGGACTGGCCGCGGCCCGCGAGGCGGCCCGGACCGGTGCGCGCACCATCCTGATGGACGACCAGCCCACGGCCGGCGGGTCGTTGCTGTCCGGCAGGGACGAGACCATCGACGGCGTCGACGCCCGTCAGTGGGCCCAGGACACCCTGACGGAGCTGGCCGGTGCGGAGGACTTCACCTACCTGCCGCGCACCACCGCCTTCGGCAGCTACGACGCCAACTTCGTCGTCGCCGTCCAGCACCGCACCGACCACCTCGAGCCGCGCGAGCGCCCGGGCGTGTCCCGGCAGCGGATCTGGCACGTGCGCGCCTCCCAGGTGGTGCTGGCCACCGGCGCCCACGAGCGCCCGCTGGTGTTCGCCAACAACGACCGCCCGGGCATCATGCTCGCCGGTGCCGTCCGCAGCTACCTGAACCGGTACGCGGCCGCCGCCGGCACCAACGTGGCGGTCGCCACCACCAACGACTCCGCCTACCTCCTCGTGCAGGACCTGCACGCCGCGGGCATCGGCGTCACCGCCGTGGTGGACTCCCGCCCGGATGCCTCGACCACCGCCCTGGAGGTCCTCGAGGCCACCGGCGTGCGGGGCATCTTCGGCGCCGCGGTGGTGGACACCGAGGGCGAGGGGCCGGCCGGCCGCATCAGCGGCATCACCGTGGCCCAGATCGACGAGTCCGGTGCCATCGCCGGCACGCCCGAGCGCCTCGAGACCGACCTGCTCGCCGTGGCCGGCGGGTTCACGCCGGTGGTCCACCTGCACAGCCAGCGCCAGGGCCGGTTGCACTGGAACGCCGAGATCGCCGGCTTCGTGCCGTCCGCCCCCGTCGCCGACCAGCACGTGGCCGGTGCGGTGACCGGTGAGTACACCCTGGCCGGTGCCCTGTCCCAGGGTGCCCAGGCCGGCGGCCTGGCCGCCGACCGCACTGGCTTCGGTGCAACGGTCCGGGTACCCGAGGCGCCGTCGTCGGAGTACGGATCGGTGCGCTCGCTGTGGCTGGTGCCGGCCCTGGAGGGCGAGCCGCGGGAGTGGCGTACGCACTTCGTGGACCTGCAGCGTGACCAGACCGTGGCCGACGTGCTGCGCGCCACCGGGGCCGGGATGCGCTCGGTGGAGCACGTCAAGCGCTACACCTCCATCTCCACGGCGAACGACCAGGGCAAGACCTCCGGGGTCAACGCGATCGGCGTGATCGCCGCCGCCCTGAACGAGTCGGACCTGGGCGAGGTCGGCAACACCACCTTCCGGGCGCCGTTCACACCGGTGGCCTTCGCCGCCGTCGCCGGACGCCGCCGCGGTGAGCTGTTCGATCCCGCCCGCCTGACCTCGATCCACCCGTGGCACGTGGCGAACGGGGCCCTGTTCGAGGACGTGGGCCAGTGGAAGCGGCCCTGGTACTTCCCGAAGGACGGGGAGGACATGGACGCGGCCGTGCTGCGCGAGTGCGCCGCCGTGCGCGAGTCCGTCGGCTTCATGGACGGGACCACGCTGGGCAAGATCGAGATCCGTGGCGAGGACGCCGGTGAATTCCTCAACCGCATCTACACCAACGGCTTCAAGAAGCTGAAGGTCGGCATGGGCCGCTACGGGCTGATGTGCACCGCGGACGGCATGCTCTTCGACGACGGCGTGACCATGCGCCTGGCCGAGGACCGGTTCTTCATGACCACCACGACCGGTGGCGCCGCCAAGGTGCTGGACTGGCTCGAGGAATGGCACCAGACCGAGTGGCCGGAACTGGACGTGGTGTTCACCTCGGTGACCGAGCAGTGGAGCACGATCGCCGTCGTGGGGCCGAAGTCCCGCGCCGTGGTCGCGAAGCTGGCCCCGGAGCTGGACGTCTCCAACGAGGCGTTCCCGTTCATGGCGTTCCGCGAGACCACCCTGGCCAACGGGACCCCGGCGCGGATCTGCCGGATCTCGTTCTCCGGTGAGCTCGCCTTCGAGATCAACGTCGAGGCGTTCTACGGGTTGTCCACGTGGGAGGCCGTGGCGGAGGCCGGTGCGGAGTTCGACATCACCCCGTACGGCACCGAGACCATGCACGTCCTGCGCGCCGAGAAGGGACTCATCATCATCGGCCAGGACACCGACGGCACGGTGACCCCGCAGGACGCCGGCATGGAGTGGGCCGTCTCGAAGCTCAAGGACTTCGTGGGCAAGCGCTCCTACTCCCGGCCCTACGCGGCCCGGGAGGACCGCCGGCACCTGGTGGGCGTGCTGCCCGTGGACCGCACCACGCGGCTCGCGGAAGGCGCCCAGCTGGTGGCCGCGGACACCCCCATCACCCCCGACGCCGGCCCGGTCCCGATGATCGGGCACGTCACCTCCTCCTACAACTCGGCGGCCCTGGGCCGGCCGTTCGGCCTGGCCCTCGTGGACAACGGCCGCAACCGGTTCGGCGAGATCGTGAAGTCCCCGCTCGGGGACGGATCCGTGGATGTCGAGATCACCTCACCCGTCCTGTTTGACCCTGAAGGGAGCCGTCGCGATGGCTGAGAACACCATGACGATCGACCAGTCCCAGGCATCCGGCCAGGTGGCCGCAGGCCTCCGCCGGACCCCGGCCGCACACCTGGCCGCCGAGATGGCCCAGGTGGGTGAACGCTCCCAGGGCGCAGTGTCCGTGCGCGAGCTGGCCTTCCCGGTGCAGCTGGGGCTGCGCGCCCGGCCGAACTCCGCCTCGGCCACCGCGTTGGAGGGCGTGCTCGGGGTGTCCCTGCCCACCGGACACGGACAGGTCACCGGAGACCCGGACGGCCTGCACGTGGTGTGGCTGTCCCCGGACGAGTTCCTCGCCGTGGACGTCTCCCGGGAGCAGGTGCCCGGCGAGGGGCGCGAGCTGGAGGACGCGCTGGAGGGCCTGCCCGGTCAGGCGGTGGACATCTCGGCCAACCGCAGCGTCCTGGACCTGCGTGGTCCGAGGGTGCGCGAGGTCCTGGAGAAGGGGTGCCACGCCGACCTGCACCCCCGGTCGTTCGGGGTGGGCACCGCCATCGCCACCCAGCTCGGGCCGGTGCCGGTGGTCCTGCACCGCTACGCGGACAGTGGATACCGGGTCTACCCCCGTGCCTCCTTCGCCGACTACCTCGTACGCTGGGTGCTGGATGCCGCCGAGGAGTTCTGCCATGAGGAGGTTCTGTGACCCTGAGCGTGCTTGACCTGTTCTCCATCGGGCTGGGGCCGTCGTCGTCCCACACCGTGGGACCCATGCGTGCCGCCCGCATCTTCGTGGGCGGCCTGGCGGAGAGCGGGACGCTGGAGTCCGTGGCCCGTGTCCAGGGAGAGCTGTTCGGCTCCCTGGCGGCCACGGGCATCGGGCACGGTTCGGATGCCGCGGTCGTGCTGGGGCTGGCCGGCCGGGACCCCGAGACGATCGAGGCGGACGAGGCTCCGCGCGTCGTCCTCGAGGCCATCGAGACCGGCCGGCTGGCCCTCAACGGCACCCACGAGGTCGACTTCGACAAGGACCGGGACGTGGTGCTGCACCGCGGCCAGTCCCTGCCCGGCCACCCCAACGGCATGCGCGTCTCCGCGTATGACGCCGCCGGCGGCCTGGTCGCCTCGCAGGAGTACTACTCCGTGGGCGGCGGCTTCGTGGTGACGGCCGAGGACCTGGGCACGCCGGAACCGGAGGACCAGGACAACCCGGAGCCGTACCCGTTCGCCGACGCGGCCGAGCTGCTGCAGCGATGCCGGGAGTCCGGCAAGTCCATCGCCGAGGTGATGCTCGCGAACGAACTGACCCGGCACAGTGAGGACGAGGTCCGTTCGTCCCTGCTCCACGTGTGGGCGGTCATGAGGGAGTGCGTGGAGAACGGGTGCGGCCGCACCGAGGAGACCCTGCCCGGTGGGCTGCAGGCCCGGCGCCGGGCGCCCGGGTTGCTCCGCCGGCTCCAGGAGCAGGAGGCGGCGGGGGATGACAAGGACACCCTCTGGGCCATGGAGTGGGTCAACCTGTTCGCACTGGCCGTCAACGAGGAGAACGCCTCGGGCGGCCGGGTGGTCACCGCCCCGACCAACGGGGCGGCGGGCATCATCCCCGCCGTGCTGCACTACTTCGACCGGTTCCGGGAGTGCGACGACGACGCCGTCGTGGACTTCCTGCTCACCGCCGGGGCGATCGGGACGCTGTTCAAGCGCAACGCCTCGATCTCCGGCGCGGAGGTCGGCTGCCAGGGCGAGGTCGGCTCGGCCTGCTCGATGGCGGCGGCCGGCCTGTGCGCGGTGCTCGGCGGCACGCCCGAGCAGGTCGAGAACGCGGCGGAGATCGGCCTGGAGCACAACCTGGGCCTGACCTGCGACCCGATCGCCGGACTGGTCCAGATCCCCTGCATCGAGCGCAACGCGATCGCCTCGGTCAAGGCCATCAACGCGGCCCGGCTGGCCCTGGTGGGGGACGGTTCGCACCGGGTCACCCTGGACGAGGCGATCAACACCATGCGGGAGACCGGACGGGACATGATGTCCAAGTACAAGGAGACCTCCCGCGGCGGCCTGGCCGTGAACGTGGCCGTCAACATCCCGGAGTGCTGAGGTGGGCTGACCGTCCTCCCGCTCCCGGCGTCCCGCGCCCCCGGCGTCCCGGCGTCGCCCCCGGTGGATCCCTGCGGGATCCCTGCACCAGGGGCGGCCCCGGGACCACCGGGGGCGCCCGGCGTTGAACGGGTCTCGCGGATCGTTGACAAAAGTGTTGCCCAGATCACACCTCAATACCTATGCTGAGAGGTATTGGCGGCCGGGTGATCGTTGCCGACGGCCGGACGACGCGAGGAGACAGTCATGACCGAGAAGAAGACCCTGCAGGACGTGCTGGACGCGGCCGGGAACCCCGTGGACCACATGCGCAACGTGAAGACCGGCGCGTACATATACCCGGTGGTGGCCCCGGAGTTCACCAACTGGCGCGACGAGGTGGGCGCCTGGCGCGACTCCGCCGTCATGTTCGACCAGACCCACCACATGGACAACCTGATCATCCGGGGCAGGGACGCCCACCGGCTGCTGTCCACAGTGGCCATCAACTCGCTGGAGAACTTCCCGGTCGACCGGGCCAAGCAGATCGTCCCGGTCACCCCGGCCGGCCACGTCATCGGCGACGGCATCCTGTTCCATGACGAGCAGGACCAGTACACCTATGTGGGCCGCGCCCCGGTCACGGACTGGATCACCTTCCACGCCGAGACCGGTGGCTACGACGTCGAGCTCACCGTGGACCGGCGCTCGCCGTCCCGACCGATGGGCAAGGCCGTCACCCGCGAGTTCTGGCGCCTGCAGATCCAGGGCCCCCGCGCGTGGGACGTGATCGAGAAGGTCAACGGCGGACCCGTCGAGCAGCTGAAGTTCTTCCACATGAGCTCCATGAACGTGGGTGGCACGCAGGTGCGCACGCTGCGTCACGGCATGGCCGGCGCCCCGGGGCTGGAGCTGTGGGGCCCGTACGAGGACTACGACCGTGTCCGCGAGGTGTTCATGGAGGCCGGTGAGGAGTTCGGCCTCACCGCCGTGGGCGCCCGGGCGTACTCCTCCAACACCCTGGAGTCCGGCTGGATCCCGTCCCCGCTGCCGGCCATCTACTCCGGGGACGGCATGCTCGCCGAGTACCGGCGGTGGCTCGGTGCGGACTCCTACGAGGCGATGAACACGATCGCCGGCTCCTTCGTCTCCGAGGACATCGAGGACTACTACACCACCCCGTTCGAACTGGGCTACGGCAACTTCATCAAGTACGACCACGACTTCATCGGCCGCGAGGCCCTGGAGCAGATGGACCAGTCCGCCCAGCGCCACAAGGTCACCCTGGCCTGGGACGACGAGGACATGGCGCGCATCCACGCCTCGATGTACGGCAAGGGCGAGCTGCCCTACAAGTTCTTCGACCTGCCCAACGCCAACTACGGCTCGTCCAACTTCGACGCCGTGGTGGACGAGTCCGGCAGGGTGGTGGGGCTGTCCATGTTCACCGGGTACTCGTTCAACGAGCGCACCGCGCTCTCCCTCGCGGTGGTGGACCCGGACGTGCAGGTCGGGGACCGGCTGAAGGTCGTGTGGGGTGAGCCCGACGGCGGTTCCGGCAAGACCACCGTGGAACGCCACCGGCAGATCGAGGTCAACGTGACCGTCTCCCCGGTGCCCTACTCCTCCGAGGTCCGCGAGAACTACGAGGGGTCCTGGCGCAAGGTGGGGGCCGTCTGACCGGCGCCCGTCCCTGAGGCAGCGCCACGGCGGCCCCGCGAGCCCTCCGGTCGCGGGGCCGCCGTGCGCCTGCCGCGCCCCGCACGCGAGGGTCCCGGAGCCGCGCCCCGGGCCCGCCTCACCCGCAGGCGGCGCAGTACGCCAGGCGCGCGAGCTCGCGGGAGATGTTGCGGGCCGTCGTGGTGACCGGGGGGATCAGCTGGTGGGAGGTGAAGCGGTCCTTCTGCACGGTGATGCCGACGGCCGCGACGACCTTGCCGTGGGAGTCGACGATCGGTGCCGCGACGGCCATGACGCCGGTGGCGATCTGGTCGTAGGCGACGGCGACGCCGCGCTGCCGGATCTCGGCCAGCAGCTGACGCAATTCGTGCTGGTCCGTGACCGTGAAGGGTGAGTACGACTCCAGGGGCCGGTCGAGGGCGAGGTCCTGCTCGTAGGGGTCGGCGGCCGCCATCAGGACCCGCCCGGTCGCGGTGGCGTGGCGCGGCCACCGGCCCCCAAAGCGGCTGTCCACGTCCGCCCCGCCGGGTGCCTTGAGCGACTCGAGGTAGAGGACGTCGTGCCCGACGGACACGGACAGGTGGACGTTGGCACGGGTCGCGTGGTGCAGGCCATGGAGGTAGGGATACGCGGCCGACTTGAGCGCCAGGCGGTGCTGCGCGAGGGAGCCGAGCTCCAGGATCTTCAGGCCCACCGTGTACTGCCCGCTGGCCTGCCGTTCCAGCGCACCCCAGTCGGTGAGTTCCCCGACCAGCCGGTGGGCCGTCGGCAGCGTGAGTCCCGCCAGCCGGGCGATCTCGCTGAGGGTGAGGCTGTCGTTGCGGTCGGAGAAGGCGTCCAGGATCGCCAGGACGCGGCCGGCCGCTGTCATCTTTTCGGATACCGCAGAGGTCATGATCTCACCGTGTCCACCATCGCATCATCGTATTCAACGAATAACTATCTTGATAGGTATTTCTGTCGCGCGGGCCGTCGTCGTCCCGAGGACCCCCGTGGGCCCGCGCGGCTGCCGATGAGGACCGGCAGCAGGGCCCTCATCGATCCTCCGCGGGCCAGGCCGCGCACCGTCCCCCAGGCGAAGGCGGCGTTCTCGACCACCCGCAGGGCCAGCAGGGGAAGGTCGGCCGGATGGCGCAGGCGCAGGGCCAGGTCCACGGCGACGCCACGCACCAGGAGGCGCCGCGCCCGTCGCGAGGACGGTGCTGCCAGGACCAGGGGCCAGAACCAGTAGCGGGCCACCAGGGCCGAGCTCTGCTCCAGGTTGGCCCGGAGCCCGGCGGCGGCCAGGCGCAGCACGGACCGCGGCGGCAGGCCCAATGGGGCCAGGCGGCCGCGCAACCGGAGCGCGGTCACGGCGAACACGCCCGGGGGGATGGCGGTGGACCATCCCGCGGGGGCGACGAGGCAGGCGGCGACCACCAGTCCGCCCACCGTGTACCGGGCCGGGGCCAGGAGGGGGCCGTGCCGCCGGGCGAGGGGACCGGAGCTCTCGCCGTAGCCCGCATGCTGGCGGCACCAGGCGCGCAGGCCGGGCCGGCTCGCGTGCCGCACCACGACCTCCGGGACGTAGCGGACCCACCAGCCCCGGTCCACCAGCCGCCAGGCCAGGTCGACGTCCTCGCCGACGCGCAGGGTCTCGTCGAATCCGCCCCGGAGGACCTCCGTCCGGGCCACCCAGCAGGCGGTGGGGACGTAGGAGACCCGGCGGCCCGGTCCGACGAGGCCGGGCACCGTCCCGAGGTCCAGGGCACCCCACCTCTGGTCGTAGCGCACCACGGGATGGGCTGCCGGCGTGGAGTGCGCGCGGACCCGGGGTGCGACGGCGGCCACCAGCGGGTCCGCCAGCTCGGCGAGCAACCGGCGCAGATCCGCCGGCCCGAGGGTCACGTCGGAGTCCACCAACGCCACGTAGGGGGTGGACACCGTCGCGATCCCGGCCGTGCGGGCGCCGGCCGGCCCCCGGTTGGCCGGCAGCCTCAGCAGGCGGGCCCCGTGGGCCCGGACGACCCGGTCGATCGACCGCGGGTCCGCGGAGGCGTCGTCGACCACCGGCACGGGGGGACCCGGGGCGGCCCGGTCGTCACGGGCGCGGGGGGCCAAGGCGCGGAGCAGGCGGTCCAGTCCGGCCGGGCGGTCCCTCACGGGGACCACGACCGTGAGGTCCTCCAGGGCCGGTGCCGCGGGGAGCCGATCCGGCCAGGGCACGGCCATGTCCAGTTCCATCAGCCGGCGCACGACCCCGGTGCCGACGTCCTCGCCCACGCGCACCGAGTCACCCTCCAGCAGCGCACGCACCGACGGGCTCATCCTGGCCACGGCGGGCCGGAGGGACGATTCCAGGACGCCGTGACGGTGGTGCCGCGCGGTCAGGCGCACGCGGAACCCCTCCGGCAGGGGGGTCTCGGAGGGCGCGGACACGGTCATCGCACGAGACGCCCGCCCTGGCCCACCCGGCCCTGCACCAGCCGCTCCTGCACCGTCGAGCACAACCGGTCGAACAGATCGTCACCGGCCGCCGCCGTCGCCGTGGTCGGGTCCCCGAGCACCCCGTTGGGGGAGACGGCGGCGACACCATGCTCCCGCAGCCGGGGCATGAGGTCCCCGACCGGATCGGTCCGGCCGCGTTCACGCGCCCGGTGGTGCACCTGGCCCGGGCGCAACCGCAGCATCAGCGAGGTCTCGGTGTGCCCGGCATGGGCGTCCGCTCCGGCCAGCTCCATGCCGGTCCACGCCGCGTCCCGGCCCTCTGACGCCAACAGTCCGCACGCCTCGATGAGGGAGGGGACGTTGCCGCCGTGTCCCGTGACGAACCGGACGCCCCGCGTCCAGCGGGTGGCGGACCGCACCAGTTCCACGAGGTACCCGACGAGCTGGGCCCGCCCGATGGACACGGTGCCGGCGAAGCCCTCATGCTCGCCGCTGCATCCGAACGGGATGAGCGGCCCCAGGACCCAGTCCGGTCCGAGCCGCGGGGCGACGCGCCGGCAGACCTCCCCCGCGATCACGTTGTCCGTGCCGAGGGGCAGGTGCGGGCCGTGCTGCTCCACCGATCCCAGCGGCACCAGCAGCATCGGCGACCCTCCCGACTCCGCGGACGTGCGCGCCTCGAGGCCGACGGCCCCGGTGGGCGTCGCGGTCGACGGCATCGCCCGTGCGGAGGGGGTGGTCACAGCGAGAGGGCGAAGTCGTCCGGCACCACGAGGTGCTCCGGGCCCAGGTCGTGGATGGACCCGACGCCCATGCCGGTCAGGGAGGCCTCGATGCCCGAGCGCATCAGGTCCAGGACGTTCTCCACGCCGGAGGAGCCGTTGGCGGCCAGGCCCCAGAGGTAGGCGCGGCCGATCATGACGGCGCGGGCACCGAGGGCCACGGCCTTCACCACGTCGGAACCGCGGCGCACCCCACCGTCGAGCAGGACCTCCACCTCGTCGCCGACGGCCTCGGCGATGGCCGGCAGCATGCGGATGGCGGCCGGCGTGCTGTCCAGGTTGTTGCCGCCGTGGTTGGACACGGAGATCGCGGTGGCGCCGGCGTCGACCGCCCGCCGGGCCTCCTCGACCTGCATGACGCCCTTGACCATGGTCGGACCACCCCACTCGCGGATGATCCACTCGATGTCCTGCCACGTGGGAGGCTGCGTCTGCAGCCATTCACCGTAGGCGCCGAAGAACGTCGGGCCGAGCTGGCCCGGATCGACCAGGTTGGGCACGGTGAGGTCCGGGATCCCGCCGTTGGCGAGGAAGGACGCCAGCCACCGGGGCCTGGTCACCACCGAGGGCGCCAGCCGCAGGGCGGAGCGCAGGTCGATCCGCTCGGGGATCTCCGGGCTGCCCCAGTCGCGCCCCACGGAGAAGGACCAGTCCGTGGTGAGGATCAGGCCCTTGGCCCCGGCCTGCCGGGCCCGCTCGATGCGCCGGACCATGTCCTCGCGCGAACCGGTCCAGTACACCTGGAAGAACAGGTCCGGATTGGTGGCGATCACCTGCTCGATCGGCTTGCTCGCGAACGAGCTCAACCCCATCGCCGTGCCGCGGTTCCGGGCGGCCTGCGCCACCGCGACCTCACCGTCGGGGTGCACGGCCTGCACCCCGGTGGGGGAGATCATCACCGGCATCGAGAGGTCGACGCCCATGACGGAGGTGGCCAGGTCATGCCCCCTCGTCTGGCCGACCGTCACCGGTCGCAGGCCGAGGCGGGAGAAGGCGGCGACGTTCTCCGTGACCGTCACACCGGCCTCGGACCCCGCGAGCAGCGCCGAGTAGACCGGCGAGGGCAGCTGCTTGCGTGCCCGCCGCTGCGCCTCGCTCACCGTCTCGAACCAGGGGTTCTTGGTCCAGGGGGTCGAAAGCCGTGTTGCCATGGTTCTCCTGCTTGCGGGTCTGGTGCGCGTTCAGCGCAGGGTGGGGGCCGGCTGGAACCCGGCGAGGGGGCTCTCGGCACAGGCCGAGACCGGCGGGGCATCGGGCCGTCGGCGCTGCAGCTGTACCAGGACCGGTTCGTTGCGCGTGGCGAACGGCCGGGAGTGGTCCTGGCTCGCCGGGGGGACGGATCGCTGTCCCAGCAGGGCGGTCTCGCTGTGGCCCAGGACGCACTCCGGATCGGGGCCGTCCATGGGCAGGCCGGTGAAGAACTTGGCCGCCATGCACCCGCCGCGGCACGAGTCGAAGAAGGGGCACGACGAACAGGCCCCGGCGGACTGGGGGTTCCGCAACTCCCGGAACAGTCCGGAGTCGCGCCAGACACCGGCGAACCCGCCCTCACCGAGCACGTTGCCGGCAAGGAACTCGTCGTGGATGGCGAAGGGGCAGGCGTAGACGTCACCGATGGGGTCGATGAGGCACACCACCCGGCCGGCGCCGCAGAGGTTCAGCCCGGGCAGCGGGCCACCGAGTGGGGCCAGGTGGAAGAAGGAGTCCCCGGTGAGCACGTCCTCACCGTGGGCCACCAGCCACCGGTAGAGCTCCTGCTGCTGCTCGGGCAGCACGTGCAGCTCGTCCCAGACGTCCGCCCCGCGTCCGGAGGGGCGCAGCCGGGTGAGCCTCAGGGTGGCACCGTAGCGGTCCGCGATCGCCTTGAACTCGTCCAGCTGGCCCACGTTCTGGCGGGTGACCACCACCGAGACCTTGGCGTCCCGGAACCCTGCCTCGTGCAGGTTGGCCAGCGCGCGCAGCGCCGTGTCGTAGGAGCCCGGGCCACGGATGTAGTCGTTGACCTCCGCGGTGGCGCCGTCCAGGGACACCTGGACGTCCACGTAGTCCGTGGCGGCCAGGCGGCGGGCGTTCTCCGGGGTGATCCGCACGCCGTTGGTGGAGAACTTGACGCCGACCTGGTGGGCGACGGCGTAGTCCACCAGGTGCCAGAAGTCCGGTCTCACGGTGGGTTCGCCTCCACCGATGTTGACGTAGAACACCCCCATCCGCTGCAGTTCGTCGATGACGGCCTCGCACTGCTCGGTGGTCAGCTCCCGGGGGTCGCGGCGTCCGGAGGAGGACAGGCAGTGGGCGCAGGACAGGTTGCAGGCGTAGGTCAGCTCCCAGGTCAGGCAGATCGGGGCGTCCAGTCCCTGCTCGAAGTGGTCGACCAGCCGGTTCTGAGGCCGGCGGTCCAGGGCCGGTGCGGTCATGGGGTGTCTCTTTCCTCGGGCCCGCCCTCGGGCAGGGCGTGGTCGGTCAGCATCCGGATGCGCTGCAGGTGGTGCAGCACCTGCAACAACGGTCCGCGCTCCTCGGCGGGAACCCCGGCCCGGTCCATGCAGTCCCCGACCGTCGTCGTGCCGTCCATCAGGCGGACCACGTGGGCCAGCCGGGGGGACTTCAGGAACATCAGCGTGCGCGTGCGGAAGTCGTACAGCAGGGCCCCGAAGCGCTCGGGGCGGACGGACACGCTGCGTGCCAGGCACGGGCTGGCGGTCACGTCCAGGGCGGGAGCGGCCTGGACCGGGGTGGACATCAGTACACCCCGCACATGCCGTCGATCGAGACCTCCTCGATCAGCTCGCCGAGGGTGTCGGCCGGGGTCTCGTCGGCGGGCTGGACGTCGTCCTGGTGCTGGGGTGCCATCGGGGATGCCATGGGATGTGACCTCTCTGGGATCGTTCGCCGGGCGGCGACGGGACCGGAAGGACGCCGGTGGGGGGCTGTGCGCCCTCTCCGCCCTGGTGCCTATCGCCATAGGGGCTGATCGCCCTGACCTCGATGTTAGGGAGATCACATCCGGAGCCCAAGGGTGGCTTCCGCGTGATGGAAGCCTCCCGGTGGCGTGGTGCTCCGAGACCGGGTGTCCGTACCCCTCAGGGTCGCCATGTGCGTGCCCACCAGCGCCGCCGTGGAGGCCGGCCCGCGGCTGGGCACGTCCGGGAGCACGGAGGTGTCCACGATGCGCAGCCCCTCCACCCCGTGGACGCGGCCCTGCTGGTCGGTGACGCTGCCGGGGCTCTCGGGCGGCCCCATGGGTGCCGTCCCCGCGGTGTGCACGGCCGTGCCCAGGTTCCGGGCCATCCAGGAGTCCAGGGCGGCATCATTCGCAGGCAGCAGATCCTCCAGGCGGCCGGCGTCCAGGAGGTCTCCCAGCGGACCGGACCTCAGGAGCGCATGGGTCGTCCTGAGTCCGGTGCGCAGGCGGGCGCGGTCATGCTCGGTGGAGAGGTGGCGGTGCCGGATCCGCAGCGGTCGGCGTGGGTCCGCGGACTCCAGGGTGAGGTCCCCCCGGCTCTCCGGTCGCTGCAATGCGACGATCACGGCCAGGTCACCCGACTCATCGGGGGCCCCGGCCAGCGCGCCGAAGGAGCGCAGCATGGGCAGGACCTCGACGTCTCCGGGCGTGGCCGTGGACTCACCGGACAGGTGCAGTGCCCACCCGAAGAGCAGGCGGTCGGGATTCGGCACCGGACGGCGCAGCGGGACGGTCACCATCAGGTCCGGATGGTCGCTGAAGGAGGCGCCGACCCCGGGGGAGTCCACGGCCACGGGCACCCCGGCCCGGCGCAGCGCGGTCGCCGGGCCGATCCCGGAGAGCATGAGCAGATGGGGGGTGGCGAGCGGACCGGCAGCCAGGACCACCTCGTCACAGTGGACGCGGACCGGCTGTCCGTCGCGTTCGGCCTCGACCCCCACGGCCCGGTTCCCGTCCAGGAGGATCGTCCGCACGGTGGTGTCACCCCAGGCGGTGATGTGTCCCTCCCGCAGGGCCGGCAACAGGTGGGTCAGTCCCGTGTTCATGCGCACGCCGTCGCGGACGTTGAGCGGCAGCGGTCCATGCCCCTCGGCCACGGCGGGGTCGTTCAGGTCGGTCACCGGTGCGAATCCCAGGTCGTCCGCAGCCTCGGAGAAAGCCTGCGCCACCGGGGAACGGTCGAGGCGGGCCCGGCTGACCGGCACGGGACCGGCCGATCCGTGGACCACCGTTCCCGGGCGGGCACCGCCCCGCCCGGTGTCTCCGAAGTCCGTGTCGTCCTCCAGGGTGCGCAGCACCGGCACCACCCGTTCCGGGGCCCAATCGGGGTTGCCGGCGGCGGACCAGCGGTCCAGGTCCGTGAGGCGGGGCCAGACGAAGTAGGCGCCGTTCACGGCGGTGCATCCGCCGGCACCGGCGCCCCGGCCGATGTCCGCCGGGGTGCCGGGTGCCAGTTCCGCCGGGAACCAGCTGGTGTGCGCGCCGCGTCCGGCCACGGTCGGCAGGGCCGCCGCGTCGAGAACCTCCGGCGGGAAACCGGACGCGTCCCGCGGGACCGGGCCCGCCTCCAGCACCAGCACCCGTGCCCCGGTCAGGGCGGCCGCGCGGGCGGCGAAGGGCGCGCCGGCCCCACCCGCTCCGACCACCACGATGTCGTACTCGTGCCGCTCTGTCGCCGTCATCGGTCCTCCGCCCGCCGTCACCGTCTCACCGTCACCGCCCGCGGTCCGCGCCTGCAGTCACTGCCTGCCGTCGCCACCCCTTCCGCACCCCGAGGCGGGACCGGCCCGGTCCGCGGTCCCCGGGCGGCCAGGGGGAGGCCGGCGGCCCGTGACCGATCCTCGCGGATGGACGCCGGTGGTGCGCGGTGCCTTCCACCGGGGGGAAGGCGGGCACCGGGCGCGCGGGGCCGGGCCTACCGTGGCGGACGTGGATGAGAACGTGGACGAGAACGTGGACAAGAACACCACCGAGGGTGCAACCGAGGGCCGTGCAGGACACCCTGGTGAGGGCACGCCGCCCTCCGGTGGCGGTCCGGCCGGTGCGGGTGCCCACGGGAGCCTGGCCGGTCAGGTCGCGCTGGTCACGGGATGCGGCAAGCCCGACGGGATGGGTCAGGGTATCGCCCGGGAGCTGGCCGCGCGGGGCGCGGCCCTCGTCCTGACGGACCGCGAACCGCGCGGCGTGGCCAACGAACGCCAGCGACGGCGGGGGGAGGCGCCGCCGTCGGGCCTGGCGGAGTTCGCCGGGGACCTGGGCCGGGCCGGGGCCCGGGTCGAGACCGTGCTGGCCGACATCTCCGTCCGTGACGACGTCGATCGGCTGTTCGACACCGTCCGGGAGGTCCACGGCCGGCTCGACATCCTGGTGAACAACGCCGCCGCGCCGCAGGGTGTGGACCGCCAGGACGTGGAGGACGTGCCCGACGAGGCCTTCGACCTCCAGATCGACGTGAACGTCCGCGGCACCTACTGGATGTGCCGGTCCGCCGTACCCCTGATGCGCGCCCAGGGATACGGGCGGATCGTCAACGTCTCCTCGATGGCCGGGCTCACCGCGGCACCGGGTTCCGTGGCGTACTCGGCCTCCAAGGCCGCCGTGATCGGGATGACGCGGGCCCTGTCGATGGACCTGGGGCCCTGGGGGATCACCGTCAATGCCGTCTGCCCCGGGCTGGTGGCCACGAGCCGGGCCGTCCTGGACCCGGTGGCCGACCTCGACCTGGCGCAGGCCATGGCGGCCCGCGGCCGGGCCATCCCGGTGGGACGGGTGGGGATGCCGGCGGACATCGGTGCCCTCGTGGCCTTCCTCGCCTCTCCCGATGCCGGGTACGTCACCGGCCAGGCCATTCCGGTGGACGGGGGCGGGCTGAGCCCATTCCCCCTGCGACGGCCCGAGCCGGTGCTCGGCAGCGCCGTCTGAACACGCACGTCCCTGACAGAAGGAGTCCTGATGGACCTGAACCTCGACGGCAAGGTGGCCCTGGTGACCGGCTGTGGTCCCAACATCGGCAGTGGCATCGCGCTCGCCCTGGCCCGCTACGGTGCGAAGGTGGCGTGCAACGACGTCTCCGCGGAGTCGATGGACGCCTGCATCTCCCGTATCGAGGCCCATGGCGGCGAGGCCATGGCGGCACCCGGTGACGTGACCGACGAGGCGCAGGTGGGCGAGTACGTCGGCGCCGTGCTCCGGCGGTGGGGGAGGATCGACATCCTCGTCAACAATGCCGCCCTGCTGGGCGGGCGCGGCGTGCTCGACGAGGACGCGGAGTCCTACGAGCGTGCGGTGCGGGTCTCCTCGCTGGGGTACTTCCTCAACACCAAGCACGTGGGCCGGGCGATGGCCGAGCGCGGGATCCGGGGGTCGATCGTCTGCGTCTCCTCGTCGAACGGATGGAGCGGGACGGCGGGGGTGATCGCCTATGCCTTCTGCAAGGGCGGGGTGAACAACTTCGTCCGCGCCGCGGCCATGGACCTGGCCCCCTACGGCATCCGGGTCAACGGCTTCACGCCCACCGCGCCGACCCCGGACAATCCGGACCTGCTGGCGGCCGGGGCGCGCGGCGTGCTGGACGGCCCGCCACCCCGGGGGACGGGACTGGGCGGTGCCGAGGGCGGGGAACCGTGGCGGCGCCCGAGCCGGTGGGGCGGTGACCGTCCCGCGCTGGTCCCGATGGGCACCACCGGCACGCCCACGGACATCGGCCACGCCGTGGCCTGGCTGTCCTCGGACTACGCGCGGCTCGTGACGGGCACGGACCTGGTCGTCGACGGCGGGGCCCGGGCCAAGAACTTCGCCTACCACCCGGCAGGGCCGGCGGAGCTCGCCGGGCCGGTCCCCGTGGTTCCCCTCGACCTGCGCGGTTGAGCGCCGCGGTCCGGCTGGGGAGGGGCCCGCAACCGACCGCGACGGGCGGCCGGGCATCCCGGCCGCCCGTCGCACGCCGGTGTCCGCGGTGCGTCCGTGCACCGGTGGCCGGTGATGCGGCCCGCGGGCGGGCACTCGCGGGGCCGCATGGGCACTCAGGGGGTGAGGTCCACGGCCTGTCCCGGGTGGACCGGGGGCGGCAGCCGGTGGTCCTGTCCGTAGACGGGGGACGAGGTCAGGAACGGGATGGCCGCCGCCCGTTCGGCGTCGAGGCGCTCGTCCGGGAACGCGTCCTCGATGGTCCGGTGCCGGTCGACCACGCCGTCCCGGAACTCGGGGTGGGTCAGGATGAACAGGTCCCCGCGGCGCACTCCGGCCAGGACCCGCCGCCCGGCCTCCTCGGCGCTCATGTACGGCTGCCCGGCAGCGGCCTCCAGGTGACCGGGGTCCGGCCGCTCGTACCCCGAGGGGCCGTAGCCGGCGGGGCGATTGGCGACGGCCGCGGCGATGTTCGAGTGCGTCGGACCGGGACAGTAGGCGCTGACCCCGATGCCCTCCGGTGCCAGCTCGATGTGGAGGGCCTCGGACAGGGCGATCACCGCCGCCTTGGTCATCGAGTAGAGACCGGCGACGATCGGCATCAGCCCGGCCATGGACGAGGTGTTGACGATGTGCGCCCCGGTCCGCCCCGGGCTCTCCCGCCGCAGGAGGGGCAGGAAGGCCTGCAGCCCGTGGCCAACGCCCTTGATGTTGACGTCGATGAGCCAGTCCCAGTCCGCGGCGGTCGCGGCGCTGACGGGACCCGTCAGGCCGATCCCCGCGTTGTTGACCAGCAGGTCGATGCCGCCGGTCTCCTCCTCCACCCGCGCGGCCGCCTCCAGCATGGCGGGCAGGTCGGTGACGTCCACCTGGAGGGGGCGGGCGTCGAGACCGCGGGCGGTGAAGTCCTGCACCGTCTCCCGGAGGTGCCCGGGTGTCCTCCCCGTGACGTAGACGCGCATCCCGGCCTCCAGGCAGGCCGACGCGATGCCGCGGCCGATGCCGCTGCTGCCGCCGGTGATGACGGCGACCCTTCCCTCGAGCTGGTCCATGGGTGGTCTCTCCTTGCGCTCGCGATGATCCGGTCGTGGCGGTCTCAGCCGGCCAGCCGCTCGGTGTACTCGGCGGCCGTGTGCCGGCGGACCGTCTCGGGACTGACGCCGGGGGCGCACTCCACGAGGACCAGCCCACCGTCCTCCACGTGGAACACGGCGAGGTCGGTGTAGACGCGGGTGACGACGCGCGCACCCGTGAGCGGGAACGTGCACTGCCTCACCAGCTTCGGCAGCCCCTGCCGGTCGACGTGCTCCATGCAGATCCACACCTGCGGCGTCCCGGCCACTAGGTCCATCGCCCCGCCCACGGCGGGATTGCGTCCGGGAACGTACCAGTTGGCCAGGTCCCCGGTCTCGGAGACCTGGAGGGCACCCAGGATCGTGACGTCCAGGTGGCCTCCCCGGATCACGGCGAAGGACATCGCCGAGTCCACGATCGCCGCCCCCGGCCGCAGGGAGACCGGTTTCTTCCCCGCGTCGGTCAGGTCCGGGTCCTCATGACCCTCACCCGGGTGGGGTCCGAGGCCGAGCACGCCGTTCTCGGCGTGCAGGACGACCTCGACGTCCTCCGGGATGAAGTGGGGCACGGCCAGGGGGATGCCCACACCCAGGTTGACGGTGTAGCCGTCGATCAGGTCCCGGGCCACCCGGGCGGCCACCTGGTCACGGGTCAACCCGCGAGGCGGGGCCGGGGCGGTCTCGGTCGGGGTCGGACTCATCGCGTCTCCTCGGCGGTCGGGATGGTGGTGTCGTGGTGGTCACCGGGCACCGTGCGCACGATGTGCGCCGTGGCGGGCACTGCTGCGGCCGTCATCACCACGTGGTCCACGAAGACGCCCGGCAGGTGGATGTCGTCCGGGTCGAGGACGTCGACGTCCACGAGCTCCTCGACCTCGACGAACGTGAGCCGGCCGCACATCCCGGCCAGCGGATTGAAGTTGCGCGCCGAGCGGCGGAACCGGATGTTGCCCTTGCGGTCCCCGCGGTGTCCCTTCACCAGGGCGACGTCGGCGCGGATGCCCCGTTCCAGCACGTGGGGACGGCCGTCGAAGTCACGGGTCTCCTTCGGCTCGACCCGAGCGTGGGGGTGTCCGTCCCGGTAGGACAGGGCGAACTCCCCGTCCGAGAGCATGGTCCGGGCCCCGGAAGGGGTGTAGAAGGCTGCGATGCCGGCCCCGCCGGCGCGCATGCGCTCGGCCAGGGTGCCCTGGGGGACCAGCTCGAACTCGACGCGACCGGCGAAGTACTCCGCGTAGAACTCCGGCAGGATCGGGAAGGACGCGGTCAGCCGGCGCAACCGGCCCTCCCGGAGCAACCGGCCCACGCCCTTGAAGTCCTCGCCGACGTTGTTGACGTACAGGTGCAGCTCGGTCTTGCCGAGGTCGCACAGCGCGTTCAGCAGGGCATCGGGACGGCCGGAGGCGCCGAAGCCCCCGACCGCGACGGTGGCGCCGTCGGGCACCGCGTCCAGGTGCCCGTGCAGGTCCTGGCGGAACTTGTCGATCACTTCGGCTCTCCGTTCATCGTGCATGGCCTCGGGAGGGGACGTCCGAGGTGGTCCAGGCCACGGCCCGTCTCCGACAGTGAACCCGCGCACCGGTGCGCGCACAGCACCCTTTCCACCGGACAGAACCCCGGGAGCGGGTCGGGGCCCGGGGGCCCCAGGACGACCGCTCGGCCCGCCACCCACCACCGTGGTCCGAAGCGCCGGCCTGCTTCCGCGCCACGGAAGGGCGCTGGTGATGGGCGTCACACCTGGGCGACGGTAGGTCCATCCTCCGGTGGTGCGGAGGCGGCCGAGGCCGTCAGCGTCCGGACCACGCCAGCTTCAGTCAGAAAGGGGTCCCATGAGCATGAAGACTCGGGCGGTCGTGTGCCGTGAGCCCGGACAGCCCTGGGAAGTCACCGAACTCGACCTCGATGAGCCCAAGGCCAATGAGGTCCGCATCAAGATGATGGCCGCCGGGATGTGCCACTCCGACGACCACATCCAGAAGGGTGACGCCCCCATGCGGATGCCCGTGGTCGGCGGACACGAGGGCGCCGGCATCATCGACGCCGTGGGCGAGGGGGTCACCCGTGTCAGCGTCGGCGACCACGTGGTGTGCTCCTTCATTCCCGCCTGCGGGTCCTGCCGCTACTGTTCCACCGGGCGCCAGAATCTCTGCGACTCCGGCAAGAACGCGGCCACCGGTGAATTCCCGGACGGGACGTTCCGGTTCCACCAGGACGGCGTGGACTTCGGCGGGCTCTGCGTGCTGGGAACCTTCTCCCAGTACACCGTGGTCTCCGAGTACTCCGTGATCCCGGTGCCGCAGGACCTGCCCTTCGACGTGGCCTGCCTGGTCGGCTGCGGCGTGCCCACCGGCTGGGGCTCCGCCGTCCACGCCGCCGGTGTCGAGGCCGGCCAGACCGCGGTGGTGTTCGGTGCGGGCGGCGTCGGCATGAACGCGGTCCAGGGGGCGGCCATGGCCGGTGCCCAGCGCGTCGTGGTGGTGGACCCCGTGGAGTTCAAGCGGGACAAGGCCCTCGAGTTCGGGGCGACCCACGTGTTCCCCACCGCCCAGGAGGCCACCGACTTCGTCATCGAGTCGACCTGGGGGGAACTGGCGGACCACGCCATCATCACGGTCGGCAGCCTGCACGACGAGGTCATCCACGACGCCATCAACATCGTGGGCAAGTCCGGGCAGGTCACCATCACCGCCGTCGGCAACGGGTCCATCAGGGAACACCCGGGCATGCTGATCGGCTTCCAGCGGCGGATCCAGGGCGCCATCTTCGGCGCCTGCAACCCGCTGCACGACGTCCCCCGCCTGGTGAGCATGTACCAGAACGGCAAGCTCAAGCTCGACGAGCTCATCACGAACCGCTACAGCATGGACCAGGTCAACGAGGGATACCAGGACATGCTCGACGGCAAGAACATCCGCGGCATCATCACCATCGAGCACTGATCGAAGCGCGAGAGAGAGAACACCATGACTGCAGTCATCGACCCCCAGGAAGCACTCGACACCCCGTTGCTCCAGGACAATGTCCAGCTGATCGGCGGCGAGTGGGTCCCCGCCGCCGGCGGTGAGTCCATCGAGGTCATCAATCCCGCCAACCGCGAGGTCCTCGGGCGGGTGCCGCGGGGGACCGCCGAGGACGTGGACGACGCCGTCCGCGCGGCCGAGCGGGCACTGCCGGCCTGGCGGGACCTCAACGCCACGGCCCGAGCGGGCCTGCTCTACCGCTGGGCCGAACTCGTGGAGCAGAACGCCCAGGTGCTCGACCAGCTCGAGTCCCGCGACGTCGGCCGTCCCCACTGGGGCCCCTCGCCGCTGGCCGGGATGATCCGCTTCATCGCCGGCCAGGCGGACAAGGTCCAGGGTGTCTCCCTGCCGACCTACTCCCCGGACGTCCTCGGCTTCACCCTCCGCGAGCCCTACGGCGTGGTGGGGGCCATCATCCCGTGGAACGCCCCCGGGCCGATGTTCACGAACGAGGTGGCCGCCGCCATCGCCGCGGGGAACACGATCGTCATCAAGCCGGCCGAGGACGCCCCCCTGGCCCCACTGGCCCTGGCCCGGCTCGCCCAGGAGGCCGGCATCCCCGGGGGCGTGATCAACGTGGTCACCGGCTTCGGCTCCGAGGCCGGGGCCGCCATCCCGAACCATCCCGGGATCCGGCGGGTGGGGTTCACGGGCTCCCCGGCCACCGGGTCGACGGTGATGGAGGCCTGCGCCCGGAACCTCATCCCCCTCCACCTGGAACTCGGCGGGAAGTCACCGCAGGTGATCTTCCCGGACGCGGACCTCTCCGTCGCGGCACCGGCGATCGCCACCGGCATCACCCTGAACACCGGCCAGATCTGTGCCGCGGGCTCCCGGGTGGTGGTGCACCGCAGCGTCCACCAGGAGATGGTGGAGCGCCTCGCCGCCGCGATGCAGGAGGTCACGGTGGGACCCTGGCACCAGAAGGTGAACATGGGGCCGCTGATCAACGGGCGCCAGCACGAACGCGTCATGGGCTACATCGAGGCCGGCCGGGCCGGCGGGGCCGACCTGGTGCTGGGCGGGGACGCACCCTCCGGTGGCGACTTCGGGGACGGGTTCTTCGTCACCCCGACCCTCTTCGACAACGTCAGCCCGGACATGGCCATCGCCCAGGAGGAGATCTTCGGCCCGGTGCTCTCGGTCATCCCGGTGGACGACGAGCACGAGGCCGTCGAGGTGGCCAACGGCGTCGAGTACGGTCTGGTCGCCTCGGTCTGGACCGAGGACGTGGGCACCGCGGTGCGGATGTCCCGGGCCCTGCAGGCCGGCCAGGTCGGCGTCAACAACGCCCTGGGCGCCGGCGTCATCGGCGGGCCCTTCGGCGGATACAAGAACAGTGGCTTCGGCCGGACCATGGGCGCTGACGCCGTCCTGAACTGGACGCAGGTCAAGACCGTCTCGATGCGTGGCGCCGTGCGCCCCGGGAACTGAAAGGAGCCACCACCATGGCCATGACGACGTCTTCCGTCGCCACCGACGAGGCCGGGTCGACGACCCTCACCACGCGGGCCGCCGTCGCCCGCGGTCCCCACGAGGGCTGGCAGATCACCGAACTGCAGCTGGACCCCCCGAAGGAGCACGAGGTCCGCGTCCGCCTGCACGCCGCGGGGCTGTGCCATTCGGACCACCACATCACGGCCGGGGACGCCCCGGTCCGCTTCCCGATCGTGGGCGGCCACGAGGGCGCCGGCGTGGTGGAGTCGGTGGGTCCCAGCGTCACCCGGGTCAGGCCGGGGGACCGCGTGGTGTGCGCCTACATCCCGGCGTGCGGCTACTGCCGTCCCTGTTCGACCGGACACCAGAACATGTGCGTCAAGGGGCTCAACGCCGGGACGGGCATGTTCCTGGACGACACGTTCCGCTTCCACGACGAGGCCGGCGAGGACGTCGGCGGCTTCTGCACCCTGGGGACGTTCTCCCAGTACACGGTCGTCTCCGAGTACGCCGTGGTCCCGCTGCCGGACGACATCCCCTTCGAGCTCGGGTCCCTCGTCGGCTGCGGCGTCCCCACGGGCTGGGGGTCCGCCGTCTACGCCGCCGAGGTCCGCGCGGGGGAGACCGTCGTGATCTTCGGAGCCGGTGGCGTCGGGTCCAACGCCGTCCAGGGGGCCCGCTACGCCGGGGCCAAGAACGTCGTGGTCGTCGACCCCGTGGCGTTCAAGCGGGATTCGGCACTGGAACTGTTCGGGGCCACCCATGCCTTCGCCACGGCGCAGGAGGCCCACGACTTCGTCGTGGAGACCACCTGGGGCCAGCTGGCGGACAAGGTGATCATCACCGCGGACGTCGTCACCCAGGAGATGGCCAACGCCGGGATCGCGATGACCGGCAAGGGCGGCAAGCTGACCATCACCTCGGTGGGGCACCTCAACGAGCAGGCCGTCACCATCCACGCCGGCATGCTCATCAGTTATCAGCGCCAGATCCGCGGTGCCCTGTTCGGGGACTGCAATCCGCTCCACGACATCCCGAAGCTGCTGGGCCTGTACCGGTCCGGGGACCTCAAGCTCGAGGAGCTCATCACGCGCCGGTACGCCCTCGACGAGGTCAACACGGCATACGAGGACCTGCTCGCGGGCCGGAACATCCGCGGCATCATCGTCCACGACTAGGGGAGACACCATGAGTCACACTCTTCACGGGATCCTCGATCCCACCGGGGCGGGCCCTGCCCAGGTGCAGGCCCCGCCGGTGGCCGACCGGGCGCGACGGCCCCCGTCCCTGGCCGGCCTGCGGGTCGGCCTGCTGGACAACACCAAGCACAACGCCCTGTTGTTCCTGCGTGCGGTCGGTGACCTGCTGACCACGGAACACGGCGCGCGGGAGGTGAGCATCGTGGAGACCAAGCAGAACTTCTCGGTGCCCGTCGACCGCAGCATCGTCGACCGGTACCGGGAGCACTGCGACGTGGTCATCACCGGGGTCGGAGACTGCGGGTCGTGCAGCGCCGCCGCCGTGGCCGACGGCATCGCCTTCGAGCGCGCCGGACTGCCGGCCGCCGTCGTGCTCACGGACGCCTTCGACATCACCGGCCGGGCCATGGCCCAGGTGCAGGGTGACGCCGACTACGAGTGGGTGGAGACCGAGCATCCGATGGCCGTGCTCACCGAGGACGAGGTCCGGGCCCGCGCCCGGACCCTCGTGTCCGAGATCGTCGGCCGCCTGACGATGGCGGAGGCGGCGTGATGGACGCCGGACAGAACGGCCACCAGCGCGTGGACGCGACGATGGCCCAGGCGGCCATCGAGTACGCCTACGACCAGGGATGGTCGGACGGGCTGCCGCTGGTCCCGGCCACGAGGGACCTGGTCGACCGGTTCCTGGCCGCCGGCGGCCGGCCCGCCGACGAGGTCATCGGCCACCTGCAACAGGTGGACCGCACCGTCACGGTCGAACTGCTGGCCATCAACGCCGCGATGGCGGGATGCCGCCCGGAGTACTTCCCGGTGGTGCTGGCGGCCTGGCGGGCGCTGACCAAGGAACGGGCCACGAGCGGCGGCGGCTGGCAGTCCACCAGCGGACCGGCACCGCTGGTGATCGTCAACGGAGCGATCCGCACGGAGCTCGGCATCAACCACTCCGGGGGCGTCTTCGGCCCGGGCTTCCGCCCGAACGCGACGATCGGCCGGGCGATCGGGCTGACGGTCCGCAATGCCTACGGCATCCGGCCCCATGAGCTCGAGCAGGCGACGCAGGGCCTGCCGGGCCGGTGGTCGATCGTGGTGGCGGAGAACGAGGAGGAGAGCCCCTGGCCACCCCTGGCCGAGGACCTCGGCGTGCCCGGTGACGCCGTGACCACCACGCTGTTGCGGACCTGCGAGTTCGTGGACAACCGGCACACCTCCGACCCCGAGCAGCTGCTGGCGGACTTCGCGGACACCATCGGGCGGTCCGGGGCCTGGATTTTCCAGCACGCCGGAGCCGGTGTGGTGCTGTGCCCCGAGCACGCCCAGCTGCTGGCTCGGGCGGGGTACTCGCGGCGGGACGTGGCGCGGTGGCTCGTGGAGCACTCCGGACGGACCACCGCGCAGCTGCAGGCCGTCGGCAAGGACGACGCCGGGCAGAACGGCGTGCGCTTCCCGGGGCAGGGCGGGGACCCGGAGCGGTTCCAGCCCACCCTGGCCGATCCGGACAGGGTGATCGTGGCCGTGGCCGGTTCGCGCAACGCGGGCATCTCCATGGTGGTCCGGTACTTCGCGGACTGGTCCGGGACGCCCGTGCCCGTGATCGGCCCGGAGGCGGCGGCCACCACCCATGACGGCACGATCCCCGAGGGGGCACTCCATGGCTGAGACCACACTGGCGGCGCGGACGGGCACCGCCCGGGACGCGGACCCGCTCGAGGACCCCATCCTGCCCGGTGAGCGCGGCTGGATGGAGGGGCGCCGGATCCTGATCACGGGAGCCGGCCAGAACGGCGGGCTGCCGGGCGTGGGCTACGCCATCGCCCGGCTCGTGGCCTCCCACGGCGGCTCCGTGGCGGTGCTGGACCGAGACGCGGGAGCCGCCCAGCGCACGGTGGACCGCATCGTCACGGCCGGGGGCACCGCCGTCCCCGTCGTCGCGGACGTCACCGCCGACGAGACCTGCGGTCAGGCGGTCACCCGGGCGGCGGAGCTGCTGGGCGGTCTCGACGGGCTGGTGAACAACGTGGCCAGCGGGGACCGGGCGGGGATCTTCGACGTCACCCCGGACCGCTTCCAGGAACTGCTCTCCCTCAACCTGGTCTCGGCATGGTCGGCCACGCGCCACGCCGTCCCGCTGCTGCCCGCGGGCAGTTCCATCGTCAACATCTCCTCGGTGGGCGTGCGCGCCCGCGGGCCGGGCATGCCGTACTGCGTGGCCAAGGCGGGACTGGAGAACCTCACCGAGGGGGCCGCCACCACCCTGGGTCCCCAGGGGATCCGCGTGAACTGCGTGGAGGTCGGTGCCATCTGGGGCTCGTTCGCCGCCGCCAACATGGACGAGCGCTTCCGGGAGCCGAGGCGCCAGTCCACCACCCTCCAGAAGGAGGGCAGCGCGTGGGACATCGCCCACGCCGCGCTGTTCCTCCTCAGCGAGCAGTCCCGCTGGCTCACCGGCCAGATCCTGGCCGTCGACGGCGGCCCGGCACGCCATGCGCCCCCCGGGCCCCCGGTCACCTCCGTGGCCGGCTGACCCCTCCGCCGGCCCGGCGCCGGCACCGTCCTCCACCACCACCCTGCAGCGCCACGTGGCCAGGGCCACGTTGCGCTGCCGACCGAAAGGCGAATCATGGCCGAGACCATTCGCGCGGCCGTGCAGACCGGCCCCCGGCAGATCGAGATCCGAGAGTTCCCCCGCCCCGCCATCGGGCCGGACGACGGCCTGCTGCGCGTGGAGGCCAACGGCATCTGCGGCAGCGACATCGAGATCTACCGGGGCCACATGGGCATGACCTCCCAGCCCTTCGTCCCGGGCCATGAACCGGTGGGCATCATCGAGGAGCTGGGGGAGCGGGCCGCCGAACGCTGGGGCGTGTCCGTGGGCGACCGCGTCGCCCTGGAGGTCATCGTGCCCTGCCGGTCCTGCGCGGACTGCCTGGTCGGCCGGTACCAATCATGCCGCCGCAGGCGGCACTCGCACGGGGTGACCGGGATCGACGACGCACCGGCCGTCGTCGGGGGCTTCGCCGAGCACCTGTACCTGGACCCGAACGCCGTGATGCACCGCATCGACAACTCCCTGCCGATCGACATCGCCGCCATGTACAACCCCCTGGGGGCCGGCGTCCGCTGGGCCGTGGACCTCGGCGGTGTCGGAATGGGGGACACGCTCGTGGTGCTCGGCGCCGGCCAGCGGGGCATCGCCGCGGTCATCGCGGCCAAGGCCGCCGGCGCCCGGCAGGTGGTGATCACCGGCCTGGAGGCGGACCGGCACAAGCTCGAGGTGGCGCGCCAGCTGGGCGCCGACCACACCGTCGTGGTGGACGGGCCGGACGCGCAGGACGTGGTCGAGGTGGTCTCCGGCCTCACCGCGGGGCGGATGGCCGACGTCGCCCTGGACCTGACGCCCATGGCGGCCGGGCCGGTGACGGACGCCCTCAACGTGGTCCGGCACGGTGGGCGCGTGGTGCTCGCCGGGCTCAAGGGGGGCCGGGAGCTGCCGATCAACACCGACCTGATCATCAACAGGGCACTCAGCGTCCAGGGCGCCTTCGGCGTGGACGCCGCCGCGAACGCCAAGGCCATCTCCCTGCTCGAGTCCGGTCGGTTCGACTTGGCCCGGATGCACACTCACACCTTCGGGCTCGACCAGGTGGCGGAGGCCATCGAGACCCTCGCGGGCGAGCGCGGGGACGGCACTGCCCTCCACGTCACCGTCGAGCCCCACCGCTGAACACCGGCAGCGGCCGGCCACCGGCACCGCCGGCACCGGCCGGCCCCATCAACCACACCCTTCGAGGAAAGCGCGGAGAACCCCATGATCATCGACGCACACGCCCACGTCCTGCCGGCCGACTATCCACAGGACGCCCCCTCGTGCTTCCCGTCCATGCACGCGGTGGACGGGTCCACGGACCGGATGCTCGAGTTCGGACCGATGCGGTTCCGGGCCCGGGACGCCTTCTTCGCCGCGGAGCGCCGGCTCGAGGAACAGGATGCCTCGGACGTCACCGCGGAGGTGATCAGTCCCATGCCCCCGCTGTTGCGCTACGACCTCCCGGACCAGGACGGCCTGACGCTGGCGCGCCACGTGAACGAGTTCACGGCCGGGATGTGCTCGGTGGACCCGGGGCGGTTGTTCGGGCTCGGCATGGTGCCGATGCAGTCACCGGACGCCGCCACGGCGGAACTGCGGGCCATCAGGGACCTGGGCCTGGCGGGCGTGGAGATCGCCTCGAACGTCCTGGGTGAGTCGATCGGCCATGAGCGGTTCCTCGACTTCTTCCGGGAGGCCGAGCGGCTGGGGCTGAGCGTGTTCGTCCACGCCATGCCGTCGCCCATGTCCCGGCTGCCCGCCTCGGCCATGGGCACGTACGTGGTGGGCGTGGAGGGGATGTTCGCGGCCGGCTCGATGGCCCTGGGCGGCACGGCCGCCGCCTGCCCGGACCTGCGGATCTCGTTCAGCCATGCCGCGGGCGGCTTCGCCATGATGCTGCCCCGTGCCCAGTACTTCTGGGGTGGCGCCTGGAACGAGGGTCCCGTGGACCCGGAGCGGGCGGTGATGCACGACGACGGCCCGTCGCCGCTCGAGATCGCCCGGCGGTTCTACTACGACTCGATGGTCTTCGACCATCGGGCCATCCGCTACCTCATCGACCTGCTCGGTGCCGACCGGCTGCTCGTCGGCTCGGACTTCCCGGCGATGCTGCGGGAGGAGCCGGTGGCCCGGACGTTGCGGGAGATGGACCTGCCGGTGGAGGACTGGGAGGCCATCGCCTCCCGCAACGCCCTCCGGTGGCTGGGGAGGGACGGAGACCCCGACCTGCGGGCAGGCGCCGTGGCGGCGTCACCGGCCACCCTTCCCTAGCCCTTTCGCCGGACGGAAAGCGCGTGGTGACCCACTCAACCGCTCGGCCACACTCACAGAACAACCAGACGTGACCTGGATCACAAGTGACCGGTCCCGTGCACGACCCGCTCGTACCCCTACCGTCTTCCCCTGGGAGTCCTCATGAACAGCAACCCCCGCCGCCCTGGCACCCGTCGTCGGCTCTACGGGGCCGCGGCCATCACCCTCACCGCAGGCCTGGTCCTCTCCGGGTGCGGATCAGCCGGAGAGCCCGCGGAGAACGCCGCGGACGCGGCCCAGGCCGAGCCGCAGGCCGGCGGCGACCTGACGGTCCTCATGGACGCCGGGTTCGGCGGGGGCTGGTCCACCGGGCTGGATCCCGCGACCAGCAACACCGTCGGTGCGAACCTGGGGCAGAACGCCGCGATCTTCGGTGGCCTGTTCACCCTCGAGGCGGATGAGGAGGGCAAGGACGCGCAGATCGTGCCGAACCAGGCCGAGAGCTTCGAGTACGCCGAGGACGGCAAGAGCGTCACCATCAAGATCCGTGAGGGCATCACCTTCACGGACGGCACCCCGATGGACGCCCAGGCGGTGCTCTGGAACTGGATCCGGCACCTCAGCGCCGGCAGCACGGGCGCCCCACGCATCGCTCTGGACATGACCCGGGAGGCGCCCGAGCTCGACCAGCAGTTCCTGGACGACCTCTACGCCTCCCTGCCGGACGACGTGGACAAGAAGCTGGTGGAGCAGCGCCTCGGCGCCCTGGAGGTCGTGGACGACCAGACCCTGACCATCCACTTCGCCGACCCCAACGGTGCGTTCGTCAACACGATGCCGTCCACGAACATGAACCTCATCGGCTCGCCCACGGCCTACAAGGAGTTGGGCGCGGAGGAATTCAGCCGCACTCCGGTCGCGGCCGGGCCGTTCAAGGTGGTCCAGAACAGCCTGAGCGAGAAGCTGACGCTGGAGAAGAACGAGGACTACTTCAAGGAGGGGCTGCCCTACCTGGACGATCTCACCTTCCAGTCCGTGGCCGGTGACCAGGTGGCCTACCAGACCCTGCAGGCCGGCCAGGGGGATGCGATCGAGGGCCTCTCGGCCGTCGCCCTGATCACCCAGGCCCAGAACAACCCGGACCTGACGACCACCCTGGGCGCACCGACCTCCCCCTACGTCATCCAGTTGAACACCCGTCAGGAACCCTTCGACGACAAGCGCGCCCGTGAGGCCATCTACTACGCCACCGACTTCGAGGCCATCAATGAGGGCCTCTTCCAGGGGCAGGGTGACATGAGCCAGAGCTTCACCGCCTCCGGCGGGTTGTTCCACCAGCCCGAGGTCGAGGGGTACCGCACCCATGACCCGGAGAAGGCACGGCAGATCGTCGAGGAACTGGGCGGGCTGACCGTCAACCTGGGGACCACGGACATCGTGACCGCCCGGTCGGTGACCACGGCACTGCAGACGCAGTGGGCGGAGGCCGGCATCGACGTCGAGATCGAGGCCCAGCCCCTCGGCGACGTGATCACCAAGTTCACCAGTGGTGAGTGGGAGTCCATGTTGCAGACCGCCGGCGCCTGGGAGCCGGCCGCCGGCATCGGCGTCTCCGTGCGGTTCGGCTCCAGCTCACCGTTCAGCGGCACTCCGCTGCCGGACGGTGCGGCCAACGCCACGGAGGCCTTCAACCAGGGGCTGACCACCGAACTCGACGACGTGCTCGCCGAGGCCGTCGGCACGGTCGACGAGCAGGAGCGTGGCCAGTACTACCAGGAGGCGGCCAAGCTGATCTCCGATGAGGCGTACGGCCCGTTCGGTTTCGCCTTCTCCCCGGCCCAGGTGGTCCGTGAGGGAGTCCACGGGCCGGGCCTGACCACCCCGATCCCGGCGCTCACGGTCAACTCCACGGTCCTGTACGACCGGGTCTGGGTCGAGCAATGACCGGTGCCTCCGTCCTGGACGCCCCGCGCCGCCCGGACGCCGATCGCGGGTTCGGGCGGAGCGGGGCGGGGTCGCCCTTCGTCCGCCTGCTGGCCAGGCGGCTGCTCATGGCCATACCCCTCCTGCTGGCGGTCAGCGTCCTGGTGTTCCTGCTCCTGGAACTGATGCCGGGAGACCCCGCCCGCAATCAGGCGGGCATGGACGCCTCGGAGGAACAGGTCGAGGCCGTGCGGCGCCGGATGGGACTCGACAAGTCCCCCGTCGAACGCTACTTCGGGTGGCTCTTCGGCATCTTCCGGGGAGACCTCGGCCGGTCGTCCGTCAGTGGGCAGTCGGTCGTGGACATGCTCGGCGACCGTGCCCCCGTGACCCTGGAACTGGTGACCCTGGCGTTCGCCGTGTCCCTGCTCATCGCCATCCCCGTGGCCCTGATGGCCGCCCGCCGTCCCGGCGGCATCTTCGACCGTACCGTGATGGTCGTGTCGATGACCATGCTGGCCGTGCCGAACTACGTCCTGGCGATGCTCCTGGTCCTCGTGTTCGCCATCATGCTGCGCATGCTGCCGGCCATCGGCTTCGTCCCGCTGGAGGAGGGGCTGCTGCCCAACCTGCGCTCCGTCCTGCTCCCGGTCCTGGCCCTGGCGGTACCCCTGGCGGCGTTCTACACCCGGTTCCTGCGCGGGGACCTCGTGGAGCAGATGAACGCGGCCGACTACATCGACACGGCCCGCGCGAAGGGCGTGGGCCCGTGGCTGGTGCTGTGGTTGCACGCCTTCCGGAACTCCTCCTTCGGCCTGCTCACCATCGTCGGGCTGAACATCGGCACGTTGGTGGGCGGCACCGTGATCATCGAGCAGATCTTCGCCATGCCCGGCATGGGAATGATGATGCTCGAGGGTGCCATGTCCCGGGATGTCGCCGTGGTGCAGATGTGCGTGTTCGTGTTCGCCGCCGTGGCCATCCTGGCCAATCTCTTCGTTGACCTGATGTACGCCGTACTCGACCCGAGGATCCGCTATGGCAGTCACTGAAGCCCCCGCTGCCGCCGTCGTCGCGGTGCCGGCGCCGGACGTCCTGGACCCCGAACGCGGGTCCCTGCGCTGGGCCGGTATCCGCCGACGGCTGGTGCTGGGCATCCCGCTCGGCTTCGTCGCACTGCTGATCCTGGCGTGCTTCGTCGGCCCCCTGGTCCTGCCCCTGCATCCACCGGTGGGCGGAGACATCCTCAACAGCGCCCTGCCGCCCGGTTCGCCGTCCCACCCGCTCGGCACGGACATCAACGGCAATGACGTGCTCTCACGCCTGCTGCACGGCGGGCAGTCCTCGCTGCTCGTGGCGATCTCCGTCAACCTGATCGGGCTCGTGGTCGGCGGTGGCATCGGAGCACTGTCCGGTTACGCCGGTGGCTGGGTGGACAACGTCATCATGCGCGTCCTGGACGTCTTCATCGCCTTCCCCTCGCTGGTGCTGACCATCGCGATCGCCCAGGCGCTCGGGCCCAGCCTGCCGAACACGATCCTGGCGCTGACGGCCTTCAGCATCCCGGCCGTCGCCCGCGTCGCCCGCTCGGCGACGCTGCGGATCAAGACCATGCCGTTCGTCCAGGCCGCGGAGCTCAGCGGCAGTCCGGCCTGGCGGATCCTGCTGCGGCACATCGCCCCGAACATCACGCCCCAGATGCTCAACTTCGCGATGCTCGGGATGGGAATCGTCATCGTCACGGAGGGTGCGCTGAGCTTCCTGGGGCTGGGTATCCCGGCTCCCAACCCGAGCTGGGGAAACATGATCTACGAGGGCCAGCAGTCGATGTCGGCGACCCCGTTGCTGGTCCTGTGGCCCAGCCTGGCCCTGTTGGCCACGGTGCTGTCCTTCAACCTGCTGGGCGAGAACATCCGAGATGAGATGAGTGGACGATGAGCGTGGTGGGAACCTCAGTGGAACAGTCGGCGCCGAGGGGCGGGGTGGGTGATCGCCCGGTCCTGTCGGTCGAGGACCTCCGGGTGACCTTCACCCGCCACGGCCGGCGCATCCGGGCCGTCAAGGGCGTCTCCTTCGACGTCCAGCGCGGCCGGATGCTGGCCATCATCGGGGAGTCCGGGTCCGGGAAGTCCGTGACCGTCCGGGCCCTGATGGGCCTGCTGCCGCCCAGCGCGGCGGTCAGCGGGTCGGCGGTGCTGGACGGGCGCCAGCTGGTGGGCATGAGCGACAAGCAGATGCGACGGGTCCGGGGGATGAACATCTCCATGATCTTCCAGGACCCGGCCCGGTCGTTGAACCCCACCATGTCGGTGGGCGCACAGATCGCCGAGGCCGTGCGGACCCACCAGCAGGTGTCCCGCCCGCAGGCCGCGGAGCGGGTCCTGGAGCTGCTGCGCCTCGTGCGCATGCCCGCTCCGGAGAAGCGCGTCCACCAATTCCCCCACCAGCTCTCCGGCGGCATGCGCCAGCGGGTGGTGATCGCCATCGCCCTGGCCTCCGAGCCGGACGTCCTGGTCGCCGACGAGGCGACCACGGCCCTGGACGTCACCACGCAGGCACAGATCATGGACCTGCTGGTGGACCTGCGCGAGCGGCTGGGCACGGCGGTCGTCATGATCAGCCACGACCTGGGGCTGGCGGCGAGCTATGCGGACGAGGTCATGGTGATGTACGCCGGTCAGGTGGTGGAACGCGCCCCCACCCAGACCCTGTTCTCGAACGTGCGCATGCCCTACACGCGGGCGCTGGTCGAGGCGATCCCGCAGATCTCGCACCCGTCCCACACGCTGCTCTCGGTGGTGGGCGGTCACCCGCCGGACCCCGGCCGCCCGGTCCAGGGGTGCCCGTTCCGGCCGCGGTGCGCCAAGGCCGACGACACCTGCCTGACCGCTCCACCCCTGGACATGCACGAACCCGAGCACTCCTACGCCTGCTGGCATCCCGTCACCGGGCACGAGGTGCCCGTGGCCGCCGCCCCGGCGGCCGAGATCCCAGGAGGAACGCGATGACCGACACCACGGTGACGACCGAGCGGGCCGAGGAGCGGGCGGGCTCTTCCGCCGAACCGCTGTTGGCCGTCCGCAACATCGTCCAGGAATTCGAGAGCCGGGGCCCGGGCGGCGTGAAGGAGGGTGTGATCCACGCGGTCTCGGACGTGTCCTTCGACCTGATGCCGGGGGAGACGCTGGGCATCGTGGGGGAGACCGGTTCCGGCAAGAGCACGCTGGCCCGCGCCGTCATCCAGGTGGAACGGCCCAAGTCCGGCACGGTGATGTTCCAGGGACGGGACCTGACCACCGTCAGGCACCGCGACCTGAAGAAGGTCTGGGCCAACTTCCAGATGGTGTACCAGGACCCCTTCGGCTCGCTGAACCCACGGTGGCGCATCGAGGACGTCATCGCCGAGCCGCTGGTGAGCCATACCCGGCTGACGGCGGGCCAGCGCCGCGAGCGGGTCAGGGAGCTGCTGGAGCTCGTCGGCCTGCGGCCGGAGACCTACCTGCGCCGGCGCCCCATGGAGCTCTCGGGCGGCCAGGCGCAACGGGTGGCGATCGCCCGGGCGATCGCCCTGGACCCCGCGGTCATCATCTGTGACGAGGCGATCTCCTCGCTCGACGTGCTGATCCAGGCGCAGGTGATCAACCTGTTCGAGACCCTCCGCCGTGAACTGGGCCTGTCCTACCTGTTCATCGCCCATGACCTGGCCACGGTCAAGCAGGTCAGCGACCGGGTCGGCGTGCTCTACCTGGGGCAGTTGGCGGAGATCGGCCCCTCCGAGGAGATCTACCGGGCCCCTCGGCATCCGTACACGAAGGCCCTGCTCGACTCCGTCCCCGGCCTGGACCCGGACACCGGGGTGGCCAGGAGACCCGTCACCCTGAAGGGAGACGTGCCCAGCCCGCTGGATCCGCCCTCCGGGTGCCGTTTCCGGACCCGCTGCCCGTTCGCCCAGGACGTCTGTGCGGAGCGCGCGCCGGTCCTGGAGGACATGGGCCCGGGCCACCAGGTGTCCTGCCACTTCCCGCTGGACGACCAGGGCCTGCCCACCCGGGGGCATCCCCTGTCCCGGCAGGCCCTCGACGTCGCCACGGGCTGAACCACGGCGAGCGGCGCGCGGCCGGGCCCCTCCTCCGGGCCTGGGCGCGTGCTTGTCCCCGTGGGGCGAGGGCGCGGATGCCGACCGGACCCGTACCCCCGCGACCGGCGGGCCGGACACCACAGGGCGGCGGTGCGATCAACGCACCGCCGCCCTGTGTGTTGCGCGGGGACTCAGCCGTCCGCGCCCACGAGCGTGCCGTCGTCGCGCACCTCCGCCGGGTAGGCGATGCGGATCGTCTCACTGGCGCGGCCGGTGGCGGCGGCGATCATGGTGGCCATGAGGTGCTTGGGCACCAGGCAGTCGCTGCAGATGCCGTCCCGGGCGCTGATCCGGACGTCCAGCAGGTCGTCCCTGCTGTCGTCCACGGTCAGGACGTAGCCATCGGCATCCAGGGTCCTGCGCAGGTTGTCCAGGTGGTGGGTCATCGGTTCCTCCGGGTGGTGGGTCGTTCGTGTGCGGGGTTGACCACTACTGTCCCGTGGAGCCCGGGGGCCGCTCCACGGGTTTTCCGTTCCCCGGAAGCAGTCCCGTCGATACCGCGGGCCCGGCGTGCCGGGCCCGCGCCGGCTGTCGCCTGGCGGAAGGTGGCGGAAGGGCGGCGGAAGGGCGGCGCAGGCACAGGGCCCGCCCTCCGGCTGGAGGACGGGCCCTGGTGGGTGAGGTACGGGCGCCGGTCAGGCGGCCTCCGCCGAGGCGTCGTACCGTCCGGTCCTCAGCGGCAGGATGCACGCCAGGGCGATGACGCCCAGGACGAGGATGTACAGCGAGATCGGCCAGGAGGCCCCGAAGGCGGCGTACAGGCTGGTGGCGATGAGCGGGGCGAAGCCGCCACCGACGATGGAGCCGATCTGGTAGGCCGTGGAGGCCCCCGAGTACCGCACGTTCGCGGGGAACAGCTCGGCGATCAGGGCGGCCTGCGGGCCGGCCATCAGGGACTGGGCCAGCAGCACCAGTGCGAAGCCGAGCAGGATGAGCACTGGCTGGGCGGTGTCGACGAGCCAGAAGAAGGGGAAGGCCCCCACGACGACCAGGACGGCACCGGCGACGAACACCGGCTTCTGGGCGAACCGGTCCGCCAGCACCGCGCCGAGCAGGACCGTGGCGAGGTGGATGACGGCGCCGCCGACGATCAGCCACAGCATGGCGGGCTGGGGCAGTCCCAGGGCCTTCGTCCCGTAGGCCAGCATGTACACGGAGTAGATGTAGCCGATGGCCGGGGGCGCGGCAGAGGCCAGCCCGGCCAGCACCGTGGTGCCACCGTGGTCGCGGAACAGGCGCCCCAGGGGGAAGCGGTCGACCTCCTGGCGCTCCTGGGTCTGCTGGAAGACGGGGGAGTCCTCCACCCTGAAGCGCAGGTACAGCGCCACGAGGATGAGCACCGCCGAGAGCAGGAACGGCACTCGCCAGCCCCAGGCCGCGAAGGCCTCCGGGGCGAGCGAGGCCGTCACCACGATGAAGACCAGGTTGGACACGATGATGCCCACCGGCAGGCCCATCTGGGGGAAGGCGCCGTACAGGGCCCGGCGCTTGCGCGGTGCGTACTCCACGGCCATGAGCACCGCCCCGCCCCACTCGCCCCCGACGCCGAGGCCCTGGGTGAAGCGCAGCAGGACCAGCAGGATCGGTGCCCACACGCCGATGCTGGCGTAGTTGGGCAGCAGGCCGATCCCCACGGTGGCCCCGCCCATCACGAGCATGGTGATCAGCAGCATCTTCTTCCGACCGATCCGGTCCCCGAAGTGGCCGGCCAGCAGTCCGCCGATCGGGCGGGCGATGAAACCCACGGCGAAGGTCGCGAACGCCGCCAGCGTCCCGGTGATGGGTTCCTCGGAGGGGAAGAACTGCGGCCCGAAGATCAGGGCGGCGGCGGAGCCGTAGATGAAGAAGTCGTACCACTCGATCGCGGTGCCGATGAAGCTGGCGCCCAGGACCTTGCGTCGTTCGTGCGGGGTCGGGGTCCGGCGGGTCGAGGCCGACGGGCCCGAGGCGGTGGCTGGTGAGGAGGTCATGAGTGCCGTTCTCCCGAATGGTCGGCTATGAACTGGATCACATTAACTCTCCCGATAGGGGTTCTTATTGTCAACAACTTTGCTGGCAATCCAGTCGGCCGCTGCCTATGCTGGTGCCATGAGCCCGCATCCCGTCCCCTCGGCCCGGGCCCGGGAACTGGTCCGGGGCGCCTACGACCTCCACGTCCACGTGGCGCCCGACGTCATGACGCGCCGCATCGACGACATCGCCCTGGCCGGGCGCTTCCGGGACCTGGGCCTGGCGGGGTTCGTCATCAAGTCCCACTACGTCCCGACGGCGGAGCGCGCCGAGCACGTGCGCCGTCTCGTCCCCGAAGTGGAGGCCCTGGGCGCGATCACGCTGAACGCCTCGGTGGGTGGCATGAACCCGGTGGCGGTCGAGATCGCCGGCCGTGGCGGGGCGAGGGTCGTCTGGTTCCCCACCGTGGACTCGGACAACCAGCGTTCCTGCCTGGCGGAGGAGCCCGAGGGGGCCACCCCGCCCATGTGGGCGCAGCTCCAGCAGGACCTCGAGGACGCCGGGATGAAGGCGGAGGCCGTCCAGGTCCTCGACCGCGACGGCACGCCGACCTCCCGGACCGCCCAGGTCCTCCAGGTCATGGCCAAGCACTCCATGGTCCTGGCCACCGGCCACCTCCACCAGGACGAGTCGGCCGCCCTCGTCCCGGCGGCGCGGGCGGCAGGGGTCGAGCGGATCATCATCACCCACCCCGAGTTCACCTCCCAGCGGATGGGGTTACAGGCGCAGCAGTCGCTGGCCGCCCAGGGCGTGTTCCTCGAGCGCTGCCTCACCACCCCGCTGACCGGGAAGGTCTCCTGGGACACCTGGCACGCCAACATCCGCGGGGCCGGCATCGAGAATTCCGTCATCTCCACCGACCTCGGCCAGCCCTTCAACCCGCCGGTCGAGGACGGCCTGGCCATCGTGGCGGACCTGATGCTGGAGCACGGCTACTCCGAGGCGGAGATCCGCCTGATGACCGTCCACAACTCCCGGCACCTGGCCGGCGCCGGGCCGCTGGACGACGCGCCCGCCCACCTGCGCTGATCCCGCCCCCGGATCCTGCGGGGCCGGCCGTCGCGGGCTCAGCGGACCGGGTCGGGGGTCTCCACCGCGATCTCCAGTTCCTCCACCCGGGGCCACCGGTCCAGCAGTCCGGAGGCGGCCGCCTCGCCGGGTTCGCCGCCGCGCTGGTCGTCGGCGACGGTGAGGGACAGCGACTCGAGCCGGCCCTGGTGGACCTGCAGCCGGGCCTCGAACCAGGCCCCGCCCCACTGGACGAGCCCGGCCACGGGCCACACCTGGGTCCGCGGGGCGATGCGCGGGGCGTCCTCGTGCACCTCGAACCAGGCGTCCGGGGAGAACCCCTCGCCCTGCCACTGCTCCCGGACGGAGTCCAGCTGCCGCCGCAGGGCCTCGACGCCCGGCACGCCGTCGACCAGCAGTGCCTCGAGGACCGCGCGCACCTCGGGGGCCACGGGCCGCAGGTCCATCCCGGTCTCGGCGTCCCCGGCCGCCTCGAGGACGGACAGCCACCGCCTCCCCTCTGCGCGGTCCCAGGCGTATCCGGCCAGTGCGCCCACCGCACCCAGCCCGGCCATCACCCAGCGCGGGCGGTTCACCCCGCGCTGGGTCAGCCAGTCGGAGATCCGCCCGTCGAGCCGCTCGAACTGGTCCGCCAGTCCCAGGGCGAGGCCGCCCGCGGCCGTCCCGACGGCGGCGCGCGTCTCGGTGGCCACCGGCAGGTCCGCCGGCACGGTGGCGGCCACGTAGCCACCGGTGAAGGCGGCGGTCGCCAGGCGGTACGCGGCCCGGGCGGCACCGTCCAGGCGGCGCGGGTCGATGAGGCTCAACCCCACCACCGCAGCCGTCGAGGCGGCCGCGAAGGCCGGGTGCTCGGCCAGCCGTGGCCGGTCGATGACACCGAAGCGGCGCTCGCGGACCAGGGGGGTGAGGGCGGTCCATCGGGGGGTCGTCATGATCCGAGCGTAGACGTTGCTCAGGCGAGTCCCGGCCGCGACGCCCCGGGGCCGGGGCGGCCTCCGGCTGGCCCCCGCGCGGGGTCGGCGCCGGCCGCTGTGAAACAATGGACCGTCCTTCCGACGCCACCCGGGGCAGCGGGTGAGTGCGGGGTCGTGGAGACCGCCGACCGCCGTGTCCGGAGGACCGTGAGTGCTAATACAGCCGGCCGTCCGCCAGGCGAACCACCACCTCAGAGGAATCGATGACCCCCGCAGACCACCATCCTGTCCACCCTGCCGCCTGGCCGGAGGATCGGCCCGACGGCCAGTCCGACGGCCAGTCCGACGGCCAGTCCGGCGGCGCACCGGCGCCCGACCGGCCTCGGGACGCGCCGCCGTCGGGAACCGCGGCCCGCTTCGCCCCCACCGGCACCGGCCTGTACGCCGTGTTCACCGCCGTGATGGCCACCGTGCTGATCCTGTCCAACATCGGGGCCTCCAAGGGCGTGACCTTCGGGCCGATCGTCACGGACGGCGGCTTCTTCCTGTTCCCGCTGGCCTACATCATCGGTGACGTCGTCTCCGAGGTGTACGGCTTCCGGGCCTCGCGGCGGGCCATCATCACGACCTTCGCCCTCTCGGTCTTCGCCGCCGGCTGCTACTGGGTGATCATCGCCCTGCCCGGCGCCGAGTGGTACGACGGCCAGGACGCCCTCGTGCGCACCCTGGCCCCCGTGCCCCTGATCGTGCTGGCCTCCCTGCTCGGCTTCCTCGTCGGCCAGCTGGCGAACTCCTGGCTCATGGTCCGGTTGAAGCGCCGGGCGGGGGAGCGGCAGCTGTTCGGGCGCATCGCCGCCTCCACGCTCGTCGGCGAGTTCCTGGACACCCTCGTGTTCTGCTCGATCGCCGCGGGGGTCATCGGCATCACGGACGTGCCGACGTTCCTCAATTACGTGGTGGTCGGCTTCGTGTTCAAGTCGGTCGTCGAGATCGTGCTGTCCCCGGTGACCATGTGGGTGATCGGCCGGGTCAAGCGGGCCGAGCCGGCCTATGCCTGACCCCGGCCCGGGCCGGGGTGCCCTCCGGCCTCAGCCCAGCGCCCGGCGCACCGCGTCCACGATCTCCTCGGTGTCCGCGTGCTGCCCGACCACCGTCACGACGGCGACGGGCCGCTGCGCCGGCGCCTCGGCGGCGGCCGCCGGCTCCCGGTAGCCCTGCAGCATCACGCGGATGAGCTGCCCGGCCTGCGCGGAGAACTCCTCCCGCAGGGTGTCGTCCCGTTCGCGCAGCCACCGGCGCAGGTAGGAGTTGTGCAGGGCCACGCAGGCTCCGGCCAGTGCCGCCGAGAGGGGCCCGACGTCGGCTTCGTCAGCGAGGGCGCCCGTGGCCGCCAGGCGGTCGGCCAGCCAGTGGCGGAACACCGCCTCGTAGCGGTGCGAGGTCAGCAGCTCCCGGTTGCGCAGGGCCTGTGACTGGCGCAGCAGCCGGTGGCGGGCCATGGTGCGGTCGGCATCCTCCAGGTGATGGCGGAAGACGAGCAGCAACCCCTCGCGCAGGGCCGAGGCGGTGTCATGGTCGGTGCCGGCCAGGAAGTCCTCGAGCCGGGTGAGCATGTCCGTGTGGTCGGCGAACACCACGTCCTCCTTGCCGCCGAACGTCCGGAAGAAGGTGGCCCGGCTCATCCCGGCCTCGCGGGCCAGTTCGTCCACGGTGGTGCCGTCCCAGCCCTGGGCGTCCAGCAGGCGCAGCAGGGCGGTCAGGGTCTGCGGGGCGGTGCGCTGGTCCATGCGCTCATGATACCGCGTCTCTTGACATGAGACTGGGTGTCATCGGATAGTGGTGGGCGTCACCCTGAACGTCTCCGGAGGCCCCCATGACCACCCAGTCCGACGTGTCGGCACCCACCGATCGCCCGCAGCTTCCCACCGCGGAGCCCGACTACGACGTCAGCGCGGCGCTGGACACCGACGCCTACGCGGTCTTCGCCGACCTGCCGGACGAGGAACTGGCGCTCTGGCGCCGGGCCCGCCAGTTCGTCACCCCCCAGGTGCTGCAGCAGATGCACCGGGCGTGGGACCTGGCGCAGTACCCGCTGGACCTGGTCGGGCAGATGGGCCGGATGGACCTGCTGCGCGACGGCGTGGCGGTGGAGGGGCTGCCGGAGGTCTCCCGGGTGGCCGCGGGCCTGGCCACCATGGAGCTCTCGCGCGGGGACGGCTCCCTGGCCACGGTCGTGGCCGTGCAGGGCGGGCTGGCCATGCGTTCCATCGAACTGTGCGGCTCCGAGGAGCAGAAGCAGCGGTACCTGACGCCCCTGGCCCGTGGCGAGCTGCTCGGCTCCTTCGCGCTGACCGAGCCCACGCACGGCTCCGACGCCGTCGGCCTGGAGACCACGGCCACGCCCACCGCCGGCGGCTGGCTGCTCAACGGCCACAAGAAGTGGATCGGCAACGGTGCCAGCGGAGGCATCACCGTGGTGTGGGCCCGCTCCACCGAGGACGAGAAGGTCCGCGGCTTCATCGTCCCGCAGGAGTCCGAGGGGTACCGGGCCGGTGTCATCGAGGGCAAGATCGCCCTGCGCGCCATCCACCAGGCGGACATCACCCTCGACGGGGTGTTCGTCCCCGAGGACCACGTGATGCCGGACGCGACCTCCTTCCGCGACACCTCCCGCGTGCTGTTCTCCACCCGCGTGGGCGTGGCCTGGTCCGCCGTCGGCCAGGCCCTGGGCTGCTTCGAGGGCGCCCTGCAGTACGTGCAGCAGCGCCGGCAGTTCGGCCGCCCGCTCGCCGCCTCCCAGATCGTCCAGGAGCGCCTGGCCCGGATGCTCTCCCAGCTCACCCAGGTCCAGCTGCTCGTGCTGCGGGCCGCGCAGCTGGAGGACCGCGGCACCCTCACCGGGCCCCAGGCGTCCCTGGCCAAGTACTCCGCCACCCGGGCCGCACGGTCCATCGCCCAGGACGCCCGGGACCTGCTGGGGGGCAACGGCATCCTCATCCGCCACGAGGTCGGCCGGCACTTCGCCGACATCGAGGCCCTGCACACCTACGAGGGCACCGAGACCGTCCAGGCCCTGATCATCGGCCGCGACCTGACCGGCGTCTCCGCCTTCGCCTGAGAGGATCACCTCCATGACACAGCCCGCCATGACGCAGCATCCGCCCCAGGCCCAGCCCGGGCCCGCACCGGCCGCCCCGGCAGACGTCCACGCCGCCTCCACCGAACCCCTCACGCCCCTGGGATTCCTGGGCCGGGCCGCCGCCGTGTTCCCGGACCGCGAGGCCGTGGTCTACGGGGCCCGCCGCTCCACGTACCGCGAGTTCGCCGCGGAGGTCCAGCAGCTGGCCCGGGCCGTGCGGGCACGGATCCAGCCGGGTGAGACGGTCACGGTGATCGCCCCGAACATCCCGGCCATGCTCATGGCGCACTTCGCCGTGCCCCTGGCCGGGGGCGTGCTCAGCCCGCTCAACCCGCGGCTGACCGCCCGGGAGCTGGCCTACATCCTGGAGCACTCCGAGGCCCGGGTCGTGTTCGCGGACGGTGACGTCGTGGCCACGGTGCGCGACGTCGTCGGGAACCTCCCGCAGGCCCCCCTGGTGGTCGAGATCGTGGACACCGACGCCGGGCACGCCGGCCCGGTGGACCCCGACGCCGGCTCGCTCACCTACGAGGACTTCCTCGCCCAGGGGTCGGCCGGCCCCGAACTGCCCTGGCGGGTGGCGGACGAGCAGGCACCGATCACCCTGAACTACACCTCCGGCACCACCGGACCGCCCAAGGGCGCGCTCTACACCCACCGCGGCGCGTACCTGGCGGCCGAGGGCGCGGTGTTCCACAACGGCTACACCGGGGCCACGCGCTACCTGTGGACCCTGCCGATGTTCCACTGCAACGGCTGGTGCACCCCGTGGGCCGTGACGTCCGCGGCGGGCACCCACGTCTGTCTGCGGGCCGTGCGGCAGGACGCCATCTGGGACGCGTTCGACCACGAGGGCATCACCCACCTGTGCGGGGCGCCGATCGTGTGCGCCATGATCCACGAGTCCGAGCGCGCCCGCCCCCTGGACCGGGAACTGCGGATGACCACCGCGGGGGCCGCACCGCCGCCGTCGGTCATCGAGGCGCTGGAGTCGCTGAACATCACCCCCGTGCACGTCTACGGGCTGACCGAGGTCTACGGTCCGTTCACCATCTGCGAGCCGCAGCCGGCGTGGGCGCGGTTGCCCGCCGCCGAGCGGGCACGGCTGATGGCCCGGCAGGGCGTGCCCATGGTGCACGCCGGGGAGGTGGCCGTCATGGACGCGGACCTGAACCGGGTGCCCGCCGACGGCGAGACCCTCGGCGAGGTGGTGCTGCGCGGCAACGGCGTGATGAAGGAGTACTTCAAGAATCCCGAGGCCACCGCGGAGGCCTTCCGGGGCGGCTGGTACCACACCGGTGACCTGGGGGTGATGTACCCGGACGGCTACATCCAGCTGATGGACCGGGCCAAGGACATCATCATCTCCGGCGGGGAGAACATCTCCTCCATCGAGGTGGAGGGCGTGCTGCACGCCCACCCGAAGGTCTCCGACGTGGCCGTGGTGGGTGTCCAGGACGACCGGTGGGGTGAGCGCCCGGTGGCGTTCGTGGTGACCGAGGCCGGTGCGCAGGTCACCGCCGACGAGTTGCGGGCCCACTGCCGGCAGGGCCTGGCCGGGTTCAAGGTCCCGGACCGGGTCGAGTTCGTGCAGGAGCTGCCGCGCACCGCCACCGGCAAGATCCGCAAGAACACCCTGCGGGCGCTGCAGGACGGGGACGGCGCCCCGGCGGCGGGCTGAGCCCACCGAGGGGCGGTGGACCGCCCGCACCGGGGGGCGTGCCCCACCCCGTGACGAGGATGCCGTGCCGGCGACGTCACCCGGTGCCGATGTCCTGATGGCGTCATCGGGCGTCATCCGCGGGGTGCGCGAGCGGGACGGGCGGGCTATGTGACCCGCGGTGGCGAAACATGACCCCGACGGTTGGCCCGGCGCAGGCCGCCGCCTACGGTGGCTGCAGAATCACGAGATCCGGTGTCAAGCCCTGGCTGGCCGGACGGCAACCCTCTCTTCCGTAGTGGGGTGCTCCAGGTGATGATTCGGCCCGTACGCGACCGCTGCGGGCAAGTACGGCACCACCTCGGGGGACACCACGCGCGGCCGCGGGCCGGGCATCCCCCGCGCGGCCCGCACGGGCCCCGGGTGCCACGGATGACCGAAAGGCTCCCTCGTGACCCACACCGCCACCCCGCAGGACACCCCAGTCCCCGGTGACGCCCCCCGGGCCGGACTGCCCCGCTTCGAGGAGCTCAGGGCCGCCACCGCCGGGACACCGCCCACGGACGCGCAGCTCAGCGAGCACTTCGCCCCCGTCTTCCGGCTCATCGCCGAAGGGGCCCACCAGCGCGAGCAGGACCACGAACTGGCCTTCGCCGCGATCGAGCACCTGCGCGGCTCGGGATTCACCCGGGTCCGCCTCGCCCGCGACCGCGGCGGGATCGGGGCCAGCCTTCCCCAGCTCACCGGCCTGCTGGTGGACCTGGCCGCCGCGGACTCGAACCTGCCGCAGGCCCTGCACGGGCACTTCATGTTCACCGAGCAGCACCAGAACGAGTCCCAGGGAGCAGTGTCGGAGTGGTGGCTCGCCGAGGTGGCCGCGGGGAGGATCTTCGGCAACGCCCTCGTCGAGTTGCCGCCCTCCGCGGGCAGGCGTCCCGTGCGCTGGGTCGACGTGGACCCGGACACCGCCCAGGCGGCCGCGGCGGTCGGGGACACCGAGATCGCGGAGATCACGGGGGACAAGTTCTACTCCACCGGGGCCGTCTTCGCCGACTACCTGCTGGTGACGGCCACCCGGCCCGGCCGCGAGGACGAGGGACCGATCTTCGCCATCGTGGACGCGAGGGACCGGGGCGTGACGCGCACCGATGACTGGAACGGCTTCGGACAGCGACTCACCGCCTCCGGCACCACCACCTTCGACGACGTCCCCGTGCGTGCGCACCGGACCCAGGAGTTCAACGTCCCCACCGGTGTGCTGGCCTATGCGGTGCTGTGGGTCGTGCTGGCCGCCACGCAGGCCGGCATCGGCGTGGCCGCGCTGTCCTCGATCACGGACTTCGTGCGCGCTCGCCGGCGCACCTACGACCACGCCACCGCCGAGACCCCTGCCGAGGACCCGCTGGTCCACCAGGTCATCGGCTCCGTCTCCGCCAAGGTCTCCGCCGCCCGGCACATCGTGACCGGTGCCGCCGCCGTCGTCGAGGACTCCTACCGGAGCGTGCGCGGCCACCTGGACCTCGAGGACCCGGTGGTGCTGGACGCCCACACCCGCGCCAACGTCGCCCTGTCCGAGGCCACCGTCGTGGTCTCGGAGCTGATCCTCGAGGCCACGAACCAGATCTTCGAGTCCGGTGGCGCCTCCGCCACGGACGCCTCGCGGCACCTGCACCGGCACTGGCTGAACGCCCGCACCGTCGCCAGCCACACCCCGCTGATCTACCGCACCCAGGCGGTCGGGGACCACCGGATCAACGGCACCGTCCCGCCGTTCCACTCCACCGCCCGCAACTCCGACCCGCGGGCCGGCGCCACGGCCGCCGGCGCGGGAGCGCCCACCGCATCCACCACCGAAGGAGCATGATGACCACGACATCCGAACGACGCGCCCCGCTCGCCGGTTCCCCGGCCACGGCAGGGACACCCGGCCGGCCCGCGGACCACCCCGCCGACCGGTCCGCAGCGCGGTTCGTGCAGGTCCGCGAGCGCCTGGACCCGGTCTTCCGGTCCATCGCATCGAGCGCGGCCGCGCGGGAGGCGGACCGGATCATCGACCGCGACGCCGTGCGCCGCCTCGCCGAGGCCGGCTTCACCTCGTTGCGCGTGCCGGTGGAGTACGGCGGCGCCGGCCTGAGCTTCGCCCAGTCCGCGGAGCTGATCGTCGAGCTCGCCGCCGCGGACTCCAACCTGACCCAGGCGCTGCGTGCCCACCTGATCAACCAGGAGAACGTGCTGGGCCACCCGGACGCGGCCTTCCGGGACCGCTGGCTGCGCCGTCTGGGCGCGGGGGCCGTCGTCGGGAACGCCATCACCGAGGTCAACAACGCGGTGGGGGAGGGGACCACCCGGCTGGTGCAGGACGCCGAGGGCACCTGGCGGCTCAACGGCACCAAGTACTACTCGACCGGGTCCCTGTACGCGGACTGGATCATCGTGGCGGCGGTCGACGCCCGCGGTGAGGAGATCGCCGCGACCGTGCCCGCGGACGCCCCCGGTGTCCGGCTCCTGGACGACTGGGACGGGTTCGGCCAGCAGCTCACGGCCTCGGGGACCACGGTGTTCGACAACACCCCGGTCGACCCGGAGGAGGTCTACACCTCCGGCCTGGACGACGGCACCCGCGTGGCCACCGGCCAGGCGTCCTGGCAGTTCCTGCACCTGGCGACCCTGACGGGCATCGCCGAGGCGATCGTGCGTGACGCCGGGGACTACGTACGCGGCCGGCGCCGGTCCTTCAGTCACGGGGTGACCGAACTGCCCCGTGACGACGCCCAGGTGCTGCAGGTGGTCGGTGAGCTCTCCTCGGCGGCCTTCGCCTCCCGCGTGGCGCTCGACGCGGTGGTCGCCGCCCTGGGAGGAATCCTCGAACGCGAGGCCGGGGGCGAGGTGCTGCCGGAGGAGGACGTCAACGCCCTGTACGTCCGCGTCTACCAGGCCCAGCAGGTGATCGCGAAGAACGTGCTGGCCGCCGCGACCCAGCTGTTCGAGGTGGGCGGGGCCTCGGCCACGAGCCAGTCGAGGCGCCTGGACCGGCACTGGCGCAACGCGCGCGTGCTGGCCAGCCACAATCCGCTCATCTACCGCGCGCGGATCATCGGCGAGTGGGAGGTCAACGCCACCCCGCCGTCGCGGTCCTACCGCATCGGTTCCGCCTGACCCACGGTCCTGGCCTGCGCCACCGGCCCCCGTCGTGCACCGCACGGCGGGGGCCTTCGCGTGCCCGGCCCGCGCAGATGTCGCCGTATGTCCCCCCGGCGTCATGGAAGGACCCGGTGGCCCTCGCCCCGGCCGGGGATGACGGGACGTTAACCGGTGCCGGCGGATCCCTTGGCGGGACCGGCGCCGGGGTCTACGCTCGGTAACGGAATCACGAGATCCGGCCATAAGCCCTGGCTGACCGGACAGCAACCCTCTCGCTGTAGTGGGGTGCTCCAGGTGATGATTCGGCCGGCACGCACCCGTGACCGGCAAGTACGGCACCCCGCCCGGTGCATCGAGGCCGCCTGCGCGCGCCCCGGTGCGTTCCGGGCATCCCCGGAGTGCCACCGACCGGGAAGAGACACCATGGCCCCCATCGCCCGCACGCCCCTGCACTTCAACGCTTTCGTCATGAACACCACCAGTCACATCCACCACGGCCAGTGGCGTCGCCCCGACGCCGGGCAGGCCGAGTTCACCGACGTCCGCACCTGGATCGACCTGGCCCGCACCCTCGAGGCCGCGAGGTTCGACGCCATGTTCTTCGCGGACGTCGTCGGCCACTACGGCGACGCCGACGCCGACTACTCCGTGTACGTCAACGAGGGCCTGCAGATCCCCTCCAACGACCCGACCGTGCTGCTCGGCGCGCTGGCCGTGGTGACCGAGCACCTGGGCCTGGCCACCACCTCCAACGTCTTCCAGTCCCACCCGTTCCAGTTCGCCCGCCAGCTCTCCACGCTCGACCACATCTCGAACGGCCGGATCGCCTGGAACATCGTCACCGGGACCCAGGACAACGGTTCACGCAACTTCGGCCTGCCACGGCTGACCGACCACGCCGAGCGCTACGCCTGGGCCGAGGAGTACGTGGACGTCGCCTACAAGCTCTGGGAGGGCTCGTGGGACGAGGGAGCGGTCGTCAAGGATCGGCAGGGCTCCCGGTACTCGGACCCGGCGAAGGTCCACAAGATCCACCACGAGGGCCGGCGCTACTCGGTGGAGGGCCCGCACCTGCCCTCACCGTCCCCGCAGCGGACACCGCTGCTGTACCAGGCGGGATCCTCCGCCTCCGGCCGGGACTTCGCCGCCCGCAACGCCGAGGCCGTGTTCCTCATCGCGGCGACCCCGGACATCGCCCGCCAGCAGATCGAGGACACCCGCCGCCGCGCCGTCGAGGCCGGCCGGGCACCGGAGGACATCAAGTTCTTCCAGGGCCTGAGCTTCGTCATCGGCGAGACGGAGCAGCAGGCCCGGCGCACGCTGGCCGAGTACGAGGAGTACGCCTCCGTGGAGGGCTACCTGGCCCACGCCGCCCTGGTCGACCCGGACGGCCGTGTCTACCCTCCCGAGACCCCGTTGAAAGACCTGGAGACCAACACCCAGAAGGGCTTCTCCGAGTGGACCTCCAAGGCCATCACGGACCGCGAGCCCGTGGTCGCCGACGTCGCCTGGCGCAGCCACCGCAACAACCGCCTGGTGGGCACCCCCGAGCAGATCGCGGACCGGCTCCAGGACTGGCAGGACGCCGGCGTGGACGGCATCAATGTCATCAACTGGGTGATCCCCGGTTCCTTCGAGGAGTTCGCGGACCAGGTCCTGCCCGTGCTGCGCGAGCGCGGCCTGGCGCAGTCCGAGTACGCGCCGGGCACCCTGCGCCAGAAGCTCTTCGGCCGGGACCGCCTGCCCCAGACGCACCCGGCCGCCCGGTACCGGGGCGCCTTCGCCACCGTGCCGACCGGGGCCTGAGCCCCACCACCCACTTCTGCCTGCGCTGGATCACGGCGAAAGGAACCCCATGAGCACCCCACCTTCCCCGAGCGCGCCCGGACTCCGGACGACGCCCCGCACCCCTCGACTCCCCGGGCCCCGGACCACCGGGCTCGCCGTCCTGACCGCGGCCACGCTGGTCCTGAGCGCCTGCTCCGCAGGTCCCGGCACCGGTCGCGGCGCCGGAACGGATCCCGACGCCGGCCCGGACCAGGCGGCGCTGACCGGCGCCGCCGGTGCCGGGCCGGTCCAGGGCGGCGTGATCGAGTACGGCCACCTCCAGGAGCCCAACTGCATCTTCGGCGGCTGGATCCAGGAGAACTTCACCGCCCGCCAGGTCCTGGACAACCTGGTGTCCCACACCGAGGACGGCTCGGTGGTCCCCTGGATCGCCACCGGCTGGGAGGTGTCGGAGGACGGCCGGGCCTGGACGCTGCGGCTGCGCGAGGACGTGACCTTCACGGACGGCACCGCCCTGGACGCCGAGGCCGTGGCCTACAACTTCGATTACTGGCTGGACGGCGGCAACGGCACCGCCGCCGCCCACCTCGGCGGGTTCTACGACCACTCGGAGGTGCTGGACGAGCACACCGTCCGGATCCACCTGTCCGCCCCGTTCTCCCCGTTCCTGTCCACCATCTCCCAGTCCTACTTCGGCCTGCAGTCACCCACGGCCCTGCAGTCCCGCACCGATGAGGAGAACTGCACCGAGCCCATCGGCTCCGGGCCGTTCACCGTCAAGGACTGGAAGCGCGGGGAGTACATCGAGTTCGAGCGCAATGACGACTACGACTGGGCGCCGCAGAACGCCCGGCACCAGGGCCCGGCCCACGTGGCGGGCATCCGGTGGAACATCGTCCCGGACAACACGTCCCGGTACGGTTCGCTGCTGTCCGGGGAGATGGATGCGATCGGCGAGGTGCCGGCCGTGAACATCGCCCAGGCCCGCGAGGACTACGACTTCACGCAGTACATCACCCCGGGCCGGCCCGTGGTGATGAGCCTGAACACGCAGCGGGGCATCTTCACGGACCAGCAGGTCCGCCAGGCCCTGAGCTTCGCCACGGACCGGGAGGCCAACGTGGCCTCGGCCTTCCTCGGCACCGTCCCCTTCGAGCCCAGCGGCTACCTCTCCCAGACCACCCCGGACTACGACGAGGACGCCGCCGCCGAGTACCCGTTCGACCTGCACCGGGCCAACGAGCTGCTGGACCAGGCCGGCTGGACCGGCCGGGACCCCGACGGGACCCGGACGAAGGACGGCCGACGCCTGCAGGCGCTCGTGGTCTACGGCCTGAACAGCATCATCACCCCGGACGGCAACACCGTGATCCAGAACTTCCAGGAGCAGGCACGGGCCGCAGGCTTCGACCTGGTGCTGCGCCCGGGCACGCCGTCCGAGTTCTTCGGGGGTGCGTTCTCCACCCCGGAGAGCTATGACGCCCAGGTGGGGTACTGGACGAGCCCGCACGCCGGGATCCTGAACATCAACTACCGCCCCTCCACCGAGGAGGCGCCGAACGGGGCCAACACCACGTTCCTGGACGAGTCCCGGGTGTTCGCGACCATCCAGTCCGCGCTGCAGGCCCCCACGCCCGAGGAGGTCACGGAGCGGTTCTCCCAGGCCCAGCACGAACTCAGCGAACTGGCCCCGGCGATCGGCCTGTACACCCAGACCAACACGCTGGCCGTGGGCGGGGACGTCACGGGTCTCTGGCTCGACCCCGCCCAGGGCGGCCCGGTGTTCCACGACGCCCATTTCACCTCCCAGGACGCCCGGGACGCCTCCGGCACCCTCACCCCGGACACCGCAGACATCCCGGACACCGCAGACAGTGCGGACGCCCCGGTCGAGAACGAGGACTGACCCATGTCCCTGAGCACCCGACACCCCAGCCCGTCACCCACCGTCCCACCGCCGGTGCACCCGGCATCAGCCCCCGTATCGCACCCCGCCTCACCCCCCGCCTCGTCCCCCGCTGCGGACCCGGTGGCAGCACGGGACCGCCCGCCCCGCGGCAACCGGCCGTCACCGGCCGCGGTGGCCCTCGCCGTCGGCCGCAAGGCCCTCGGGGCCGTGTTCGTCGTGTGGGCGGCGGCCACCATCACGTTCCTCATCCAGGTCCTGCTGCCCGGTGACCGCGCCACCCTGTTGCTGAACCAGCAGACCGGCCAGGTCCAGGAGCGCACCCCGGAGGAGCTCGCGCCGATCAACGAGGCGTTCGGGTTCGACGATCCGCTGATCGTGCAGTACCTGGACTTCCTGGGCGGCCTGCTGCGCGGCGACCTGGGGATCTCCTACACCCTCTACCAGCCCGTCACCACCGTGATCGGCGACCAGATCGCGCCCACCGTGGTGCTGACCTTCACGGCCCTGGCCATCGCCTGGGTGATCGCCGTGGTGCTCCTGGTGCTCACCGCCCGGCGCACCCCCTGGGTCTCGAGGATCTTCTCCGGCCTGGAGTCCGCGGCGGCGGCGCTGCCGCAGTACTGGCTCGGCATCATCCTGCTGGTGGTCTTCGCCCTGTGGCTCGGGATCTTCCCCGTGGTCTCGGGCAGCGGCGCGGCCGGCCTGGTGCTTCCGGCCCTGACGCTCGGCATCCCGCTGGCCGGCTTCCTCGCCCAGGTGATGCGCACCGAGTTCGAACGCACCCTGGACGCCCCCTTCGTCCTCACCGCCCGCGCCCGGGGCATGTCCGACGGGGGCGTGAGACTGCGCCACGTGCTGCGCCACTCCCTGCTGCCGGGCCTGAGCCTGACCGGGTGGGCGGTCGGGGCCCAGTTCTCCGCGGCCGTGATCGCCGAGAACGTCTTCGCCCGCCCCGGCCTCGGCCGGGTCCTCGTCACCGCGGTCAACGGCCGCGACCTCCCGGTGGTGTGCGGCGTGGTGATGCTCGTGGCCGTGATCTACGTGATCACCAACCTCGTGGTGGACACCGCCTACATCCTCGTCGACCCCCGCCTGAAGGAGGCAGCATGAGCACCACGCCCCTGACCCCCGCACCTGCCGGCCGGGTGTCCGTCCCCGGTGGCCCGGCATCGCCCACCCCGGGTCCCGGCACCGCGGACCGCACCGCCCGCGCCTCCGCGTCCTGGCGCCGCGTGCCGGCCACCGTCTGGATCGCCGGCGCGTTCGCGATGCTGCTGGTGATCGCCTCGTTCGCCCCCGGGCTGCTGGCGACCGCGGACCCCCGGGCCATCGACCTGGACGCCCCGCTGGCCCCGCCGGGGCCGGACCACTGGTTCGGCACGGACCAGTCCGGCCGGGACCTCTACTCGCGGATCGTCCACGGCACCGGGTCCTCCCTGCTGATCGGCCTGGGCGCCACCGGCGTGGGGGTGGGGCTGGCCGTGGTCCTCGGGTCCTGGGCCGCGCTCGGTGGCCGCTGGGCGGACGCGATCATCGGCCGCGGCATCGAGGTGCTGTTCGCCTTCCCGATCCTGCTGCTGGCCATGGTGTTCATCGCCGTCTACGGGCCGTCGGTGCAGACCCTCATCCTGGCCGTCGGCCTGGGCATCGCCCCCGGTTACGCCCGGATGGTCCGCGCCCAGGTGATGTCGGTGCGCCGCTCCGGTTACGTCCAGGCCGCCCGCGCGCTGGGCCACCACCCGGCGAGGATCCTCACCCGGCACGTGCTGCCCAACGCGCTGCGCCCGCTGCTGGCGGTGCTGACGCTGGGCATCGGCCAGTCCATCGTCTGGGCCTCCGGCCTGGCGTTCCTCGGCTTCGGCGTGGCCCCGCCGTCGCCGGAGTGGGGTGCCCTGCTGGAAGCCGGGCGCCCCTACATCACCGCCGCCTGGTGGCTGGAGATCATCCCGGGACTTGCCGTCCTGGCCGCCGCCCTGACCGCCACCGTCCTGGGCCGCCACGTGGAGTCCACCCTCGAAGGAGACCGCTCATGAACGCCCTGATCGACACCGTCATCCCCGCCCTGGCCCCCGCAGGATCCGTCCGGTCCACCACCGGCCCGGGCGCCCCCGCCACCTCAGGACCTCCCGCCACCGCGGTCGCACCCGCCGGCACCGGCGCCCTGGCCGTCCTGGAGGACCTCAACGTCTGGTTCACCGACGCCCTCGGCCGTCGCCGCCACGTGGTCCACGACCTCTCCGTGGACATCCGTCCCGGCGAGTGCGTGGCGGTCATCGGTGAGTCCGGGTCCGGCAAGTCGGTGACCGCCCGCACGCTGATCGGCCTGACCGGCCCGAACGCCCACGTGGAGGCCACCACCGCCACCCTCTTCGGCCGGGACGTGCTCACGCTGCAGGACGGGGACTGGAAGTCCATCCGCGGCCGGGACGTGGGCTTCATCCTCCAGGATGCGCTGGTCTCCCTGGACCCGCTGCGCACGGTGGGCGCCGAGATCGGGGAGTCCCTGCGCCTGCACGGGGTCCGGGGCCGTGCCGAGCGTTCCGCCCGGGTGGAGCAGCTGCTGGCCGAGGTCGGCGTTCCGGAGCCGCGGCTGCGGGCCGGTCAGCGTCCCGACCAGCTCTCCGGGGGCCTGCGCCAGCGGGCGCTGATCGCCTCGGCCATCGCCAACCATCCCGCGCTCGTGGTGGCCGACGAGCCGACCACCGCCCTCGACGTCACCGTCCAGGCCCAGGTGCTCGACGTCCTGGCCCAGCGCAAGGACCAGGGCACCGCGATCCTGCTGATCAGCCACGACTTCTCCGTGGTCGGCCGGCTGGCCGACCGGGTGCTCGTCATGCAGGGCGGCCGGATCGTCGAGGCGGGCACGGCGGCGGAGGTGCTGGCCGACCCGCAGCACCCCTACACCCGCCAGCTGCTGGACGCCGTGCCCTCCGGCCACACCAAGGGCGAGTACCTCACCGAGGCCGGCCGGGGTCGGGCCGCGGAGCGGCCCGGGGGGACGGTGCCGGCCGGCACGCGGAGGGCCGAGGCGGGGCCTCCCGCCGTGCTCACCGCGCGCGGGCTGACCAAGTCCTACCGGGGGCCGGACGGGAGGGACCGGGCCGTGGTCCGGGACGTCTCCTTCGACGTGCGGGCCGGGCAGACCCTGGGCATCGTGGGGGAGTCCGGGTCCGGCAAGTCCACCACGGCCTCCATGGCCCTGGGCTTCGTGGCCCCGGACGCCGGCACCGTGCTGCTGGAGGGGGCGCCGTGGAGCGAGCTGTCCGTCGCGGGGCGCCGGCCGCGGCGCCGGGAGGTCACCGTGGTCTACCAGGACCCGTTGAGCTCCTTCGACCCGCGCTGGACCGGCCGGCGGATCCTCACCGACGCCCTCGACGCCGGCTCGGCCCCCGGGCCGTTCGCCTCGGGCCGGGCACGGCGGGCCCACCGGGCGGAGCTGGCCGAGCGGGCCGACCACTGGGCGCGACTGGTGGGCCTGGCCCCCGAGCACCTCGCCAAGCACCCGCTGCGGCTGTCCGGGGGCCAGCGGCAGCGGTTGGCCATCGCCCGGGCGCTGGCACCGGAACCGCGGGTCGTGGTGCTGGACGAGGCCGTCTCCGCCCTGGACGTCTCCGTCCAGGCCCAGGTGCTGGACCTGCTCACCGAACTGCAGGAGACCCTCGGCACCACCTACCTGTTCATCTCCCACGACCTGGGCGTCATCCACCACATGAGCGACGAGATCCTGGTGATGAAGGACGGCGAGGCGGTGGAACACGGACCGGCCGACGAGGTCTTCGGTGCCCCGCGCCACCCGTACACCCGGGAGCTGCTGGAGTCCCTCGAGCAGCTGTCCACGCACGTGGCGTCCCGCTAGGGCGGCACCGCGGCCACCCCGGTGACACGTTCCCGCGCTCCCGGACCCGGTGGGCGCGGGAACGTGTCACAGCGATGAGGGGGCCCGCCGGGACGAGGCGTAGTACCGTCCGAGCACCTCGTCCTTCAGGTCCCAGAACGTCCCGTCCTGGATGGCGGCGCGCATCCGGTCCACCAGGCGGACGGTGAACCGCTCGTTGTGGAGGGAGATCAGCGTGTGGGACACCATCTCCTTGGCCTTGATCAGGTGGTGGATGTAGGCCCGGGTGTAGTGCGCGCAGGTGTAGCAGTCGCAGCCCTCCTCCAGGGGGGAGAAGTCCCGCTTGTAGCGCGCACCGGGCAGGTTGAAGCGGCCCTCGGCGGTGTAGAACGCGCCGGTGCGGGCCACGCGGGTGGGGGAGACGCAGTCGAAGGTGTCCGCCCCGTTCTCCACCGCCGTGAACAGGTCGTCCGGCTCGGAGATCCCCAGCAGGTGCCGCGGCTTGTCCTCGGGCAGTTCCTCCACGCACCAGCCCACGATCGTGCCGAGGTTCTCCTTCTCCAGCGCCCCGCCGATCCCGTAGCCGTCGAAGCCGTGTGAGGTGACCCCGCCGTCGTCGGGGAACTCCGTGGTCATGGCGGCCAGGTCCCGGCAGGCCTTGCGCCGCAGGTCCTCGTACTGGGCGCCCTGGATGACCCCGAACAGGGCCTGGTAGGGCTTCGCCGCGCGCTCGCCGGTCAGGCGGGCGTGCTCGTCCAGGCAGCGCTGGGCCCAGCGGCGGGTGCGCTCCAGCGCCTCCTCCTGGTAACCGCGCGAGTTGTGCAGCGTGGTCAGCTCGTCGAAGGCGAACATGATGTCCGCGCCCAGCTGGTGCTGGATGCCCACCGAGACCTCGGGGGTGAACCGGTGCCGGTCCCCGTTCAGGTGGGACTTGAACCAGACCCCGTCCTCGTCCACGTTGGCCAGCCGCTCCTTGCCGGGGGCCACCGCGTCGTCCGCCCCCTGCCCGGACGGTGCGGCCGGTCCCTTCATGTCGATCACCTTCTTGAACCCCGAGCCCAGGCTCATCACCTGGAAGCCGCCGGAGTCCGTGAAGGTGGGCCCGGACCAGTTCATGAACGCCCCCAGGCCGCCGGCCTCGTCGAGGATGTCCGGGCCGGGCTGCAGGTACAGGTGGTAGGCGTTGGCCAGCAGCGCCTGGGCGCCGATCTCGCCCATCGCCTCCGGCAGGACGGCCTTGACGGTGGCCTGCGTGGCCACGGGGATGAACGCGGGGGTCTGGATCAGCCCGTGCGGGGTGGTGATGGTCCCGGTGCGCCCGGCCATCGCGGTCCCGTCCGGACCGGTCAGCCGGCTCCCGACGACGAAGCCGGCGTCCCGCGGCGAGGCCGGGGCCGGCATGTCACCGGCCTCACGGTCACGGGTCTGGTGGGTCACTTCAGGGCGGGAGTCAACGGTTTCAGGCACGTCCTCCATGGTATGTATCAGTCAGGAGCCATCAGGACCACCACGGGAGAGGGGAGGCGTGCATGCGGATGTCGGACCTCAACCCGGTCCCGTCGCTGTTCACCATCGCGCCGGCGAACAAGGACCACGAGGTCGGGATCCGCTGCGGCATCACGGTGCTGGTCCCGCTGCTGGTGCTGCTGCTGATGGACCGGATCGACCTGGCGATCTTCGCCTCCTTCGGGGCGTTCACCGGCATCTACGGCCGCAACACCACGCACGGGGTCCGGTTGCACATGCAGTTGCGGGCCGGACTGTTGATGATCGCGGTCATCCTGGCGGCCACCCTGGCCGGACGCAGCGGCGTCTCCGAGTCCGAGAGCCCCTGGGCGCTGGTCGGCCTGACCACCGTGGTGGCCGGCCTCTGCACGGTGGTCGCCGGGTACTGGAGGCTGCGCCCGGCGGGCTCGCTGTTCCACATCTTCGCCTTCGCCGCCGTGGCCTCGGTGCCCTACCAGCCCCCGCTCGGCGAGGCGATGCTGACCGCGGTGGCCGTGGTGGCGTGGGCCGTGGTGGTGGGCCTGGGCTCGCGCGTCCTGCCGTCCCGCCGGCAGCCGATCACCTGGACCCCCCGGGACCGGTCCACCTCGGACGAGCACCGGATCATCTGGCTCGAGGCCCTGTGGTACGCGATCGCCGCCGGGACCGCGGGTTCCCTGGCCACGGCGCTGGGGCCCGCGCTGGGCATCGAGCACAACTACTGGGCCATGGTCGCCGCCGTCGTCCCGCTGGCCGGGCACTCCACCCGGTACCGCGTCAACCGCGGCCTGCAGCGGGTCATCGGCACCTTCCTCGGGCTGATCCTGATGGCCGGGATCCTCTGGCTCCGGCCGGAGCCCTGGCTGATGATCCTCATCATCGCCCTCTTCCAGACCCTGGCCGAGCTCTACATCGCCCGGCAGTACGTGCTGGCCCAGGTGGTGGTCACCCCGCTGGCGCTGCTGTCCACCGTCCTGGTCACGGTGGGCACCGGTTCACCGGTCGACGGCCCCGCGCTGCTGAGGGACCGGTTCATCGAGACCGTCATCGGCGCGGCCGTCGGCGTGGCCTGCGTGCTCTACCCCTGGGCCTGGCGCAAGTGGGTCCGGCACGACGCCGACCCGGCCACCGAGGCCCGCGACTGAGTCAGGCCTCGGGGCCGGCCGCCGCCTGCCGGTCCGCGAGCTCGCGGAGGGCCTGGACCTCGAGCCGGACCAGGCGGTCCAGCTCCTCGCCGGTGTAGGTCTCGGAGCCCCCGCGGGCCCGCAGGTAGAACAGCGTGGAGAGGCGGGACTCGCGCCACCCGCGCTCTGCCGCGAGGTCCCCGGCGCTCTCGGCGCGCAGGATCTCCCGGTCGTAGAGGTTCGGCTCGTTGAGCTGGCGCTGGCGGAACTCCGCCTGCCGCTGGGCGCGGATGGGGTCCGGCTCGGCCTCGTCGGGCTCGCGCAACCGCGCCCCGGTCGCCTCGGCCTCGGCCCGCTCGCCGCGGTGGTGGTGGATGTTCGCGGCCAGCGCCAGGGCCGACTCGATCGACTTCCACCGGCCCATCGCCCCGTCGAAGGGCAGCGAGGTCAGCAGCGTGGTCGCCTGCAGCGCGCCGTCGGAGTCGTCCAGGTCCACGAAGAGGTACCGGGCCATGGTGTCGATGTCCTCGAGCTGGGCACCCGAGCGCATGTTGATCCCGCGCGAGAGCTTGGCGGCCAGGGCCAGCAGGCGCTGGTCGTCGGGGTGGCGCTGGGCGATCTCCACCACGACGGACTCCGGGGACCCCGCCTGGACGGGGGCCAGGTCCGCCGCGGTGTCCAGTGCCGGGGCGGGCCGGTGGGTGCGCACCCTGATGGTGGAGCCGAAGGCGATCCGGACCTGCCGCTCGTCCGCCAGGGTGGCGATGACGAGGGCGGGGGTGCCGAAGTCGTCCCGGGTGATGCGGGTCTGCGTCACGGGGGCGGAGGGCTCACCCCTGCGGGTCAGGAACCGGTCACCGGGCTGGACCTGCTGGGCCTTGACGGAGCGCAGGTAGTCCCCGCCGATGTCGTGCCGGGACCGCGGGGAGGAGACGGGGCGCGCGGGGGAGGACGCGGCGGAGGCGGGCGAGGCGGCGGAGCCGGCGCCCGGGCCGGCCGTGTTCGGTGCGGACATGGGTCAGCGCCCCCAGCCCACGTGGGCCAGCGCCTGGCGCACCAGGTTGCCACGGCCGCCGATGAACTCGGCCTGGATCGCGTCGCTCAGCGCCTCCTCGGGGGTCAGCCAGGTCAGCTCGAGGGCGTCGCCGCGGGGCTGGCACTCACCGGTGACCGGGACGAGGTAGGCCAGGGACACCACGTGCTGGCGGTCGTCCGTCAGGCCCGTCTCGGACGGGGAGGGGAAGTACTCGGCCACCGTGAAGGGGGTGATCGAGGGCGGCAGCTGGGGCAGCGCCAGCGGGCCCAGGTCCTTCTCCAGGTGACGCATCAGCGCGGCCCGGACGGTCTCGCGGTACATCACGCGGCCGGACACGAAGGTGCGGCGCAGGTGCCCGCCGCCGTCGGCCAGGTACAGCAGGCCGATCTCCGACACGTACCCCAGGGCATCCAGGCGGACGGGCAGGGCCTCCACGTAGACCATGGGCAGGCGACGGCGGGCCTCGTAGAGATCCTCTTCCGACAGCCACCCGGGATTCGGGTCGGGGGTGCGAACACTCATGCCTCAGTTCTACCCGAGTCCGGGGCGCCGGTCACGCCGCCTGACCGGGGAGGCCCCAAACGGGCCTCAGCCCCGCCGCGCGTACCGCGCCCGGAAGTTCTCCAGCACCTTGCGCGGTTCGGTCACGGTGGCCGCCCGTACCCGGGCGAACAGCTCCTCGGCCTCGGCCGGGTCGTAGTAGCCGTTGTCCGCGTAGGTCTCCAGCCGGTACAGCAGTCCCTCCAGGTCCAGCTCCGGGTGGAACTGGGTGGCGTACTGGTGCCGGCCGATCCGGAACATCTGCACCGGGCAGGCGTCCCCGGCCACCAGCACCACGGCGTGCTCCGGCAGGGTGCGGATGGCCTCCTTGTGCCCCACGAAGGCCTCGAACTCCGGGTCCACGCCCGCCAGCAACGGGTCCGTCCTCCCCGCCTCGGTCAGGCGCACGACGACGGCCCCGGCCGGTTCCCCGAAGGTCCCGTCCACCGTGGCACCCTGGTGCAGCCCGAGGGTGCCGACCCCGTAGCAGGCGCCCAGGAAGGGCACGTCCCGCTCGAGGACGACGTCCAGCAGCCGGCGCAGCTCGGCCTCCACCACGATCTGCAGGTCGGACTTGAACTCGTCCGGGTCCGAGGAGGTGAAGGGACTGCCACCCACGATCACCCCGGAGTGCCGGGGCACCAGCTGCGCCCAGTCCAGGTCCGCCGTCCCGCCCGAGGACGGCCCCGCGGCCGCGACGACCCGGTCCAGCCGCAGCGTGACCAGCTCGCCGGGGCCGAAACCGCCCAGGACGGTGGTGGAGCGGACCTCGTCCGCGGCGACGGCGTCGTCCGCGCGAGTCTGGATCAGCAGGAAGGGCAGCACCTGAGTCAGGGTAGTCGCCGGTTCAGGACCGTCCCCACTTGCCGCCGTGGTAGGGCGCGGCGACGAACTGGCGGAAGCGGTCGTCCCCCAGGGACAGGGCCGCCTCGGCGGGCCAGTTCGGGCGCACCAGGGCGGCGCGGCCGATGCCGACGGCGTCCGCGCGGTCGTTGACCAGGACGGCCTCGGCCGTCTCGTCGGAGGTGATGGAACCGACGGTGGAGACGAACAGCCGGCGGGCGCCGCCGTCGGGCCCGTCCACCGTGAGGCCGCGCCCGGGTGCCAGGTCGAGGTCCTCGGTGCCACGCTTCACGGCCTCGGCGAGGGGCACCTGGTACCCCGGGCCCTTCGGGCCGAGGTAGGTGTCCCCGATGCCACCGGAGGACAGGTCGACCCAGTCCAGCCCGTCGGCCACGAGCGTGCGCACCAGGCGCACGGTGTCCTCCGCGGCCCAGCTGCTCTCCACCCAGTCGGACCCCGAGAGCCGCAGGCCCAGGACCTTGTCACCGGGCCAGACCTCGCGGATGCCGGCGACCACGCGGCGCACCAGGCGGGTGCGGTTCTCGAAGGAACCGCCCCACTGGTCGGTGCGGTGGTTGGTGACGGGGGACAGGAACTGGTGCAGCAGGTAACCGTGCGCGCCGTGGACCACCACCGCGTCGAAGCCGGCGGCATCCGCGCGCCGTGCCGCGGCGACGAAGGCCGCGATGACCTCCTCGATCTCAGCCTCGGTCATCTCGCGGGTGGGCGCGGTCACGGAGACGGCGGGGATGCCCGACGGCGAGACGGTCTCCCAGCCGCCCTCCTCCGGCGGGATGGGGCCCTGGTCGAAACCGGGACGCGCCGGCCAGGTGGAGGCCTTGGACCCGGCGTGGGCCAGCTGGATCCCGGGCACGGCGCCCTGGGAGCGGATGAAGTCGGTGATCGGCGCCCAGGCGTCGCGTTGGGCGTCGTTCCACAGCCCGGTGTCCTGGTCGGAGATCCGCCCCTCGGGGACGACGGCGGTGGCCTCCGCCACGACCATGCCGAAGCCACCGGCCGCCCGCGCGCCCAGGTGGACCATCTGCCAGGGGCCGGGCACGCCGTCCTTCGTGCCCACGATGTACTGGCACATCGGGGGCAGGATCAGGCGGTTGCGGAGGGTCTGGCCGGCCACGGTGGCGGGTTCGAAGAGAAGGCTCATGCTGGGCACAACCACGCGGTGGCCCGGCCGTATTCCGCCGGTCCCCCGGCCGGCGCTTCCTAGAATGGCTCCCATGCCCTCCTTCCGTGTCCGCCTGCAGATCGGCGACCTGCTGCCCGGCCACGCCCCCGAGGAGGTCATGGCCACCGCGGAGGCCGCCCTGGCGTCCGTGTACACGGTGGAGGCCAAGGACCTGGAGGTGGTGGCCCGGGTGCCGCGGATCGTCCTGCGGTTCACGGTGCCGGAGTCCACCTGGGACGGGGAGAACCGCGCGGCCCTCAGTGCCGCGGCGCAGATGCGGCTGGCGGTGATGGAGGTGGCCACCACCGGGCGGCTCGAGGTCCTGCGCCGCGCCCGCGGCCGGTGGGAGCCGGTCGGCCCGGGACGATGAACGCCGGGCCGGGCCCGGCCCGCCCCGGAACGGTCAGACGTCGTCGACCGCGTGGCCCAGCGCCGCCCGGTGCTCGGCGTGGTTGATCCGGTAGCGCCGGTTCTCCGTGGCCAGCAGCACCACGAACAGGCCCATCGCGGCGACGATCGCGACCCACACGGAGTGCATGGATCCGACCAGTCGGGGTACCAGGATGGCCACCAGCCCCCAGGTCAGTCCCAGGGCGATGGTGATGCGTCCGCGCTCGGTCATGGCCATCATGGCCGTGCCCCAGACCACCACGACGATCGTGAGCACCGCCCACACCGCGCCCGGGATCCACAGCAGGTTCAGGCCCAGGGACTGCAGCCAGATGGAGGTGTTCGTGGCCGCGTAGATGACCGCCCAGCCGGTGAACAGGCCGATCATCCCGTCGGTGATGACCCGTTCCACCGGCGTGCGCGCGGTGTAGAGGTTCAGCTGGTGGATGGAGCCCACCAGCAGGGACGTCAGGGCCAGCCAGACGACGAGTTCGGCACCGAGCATGACCCCGCTGCGGGCGATCACGAACCACGCCACGGCCGCCACCATGGCCCCGGACACGCGCCACCCGGTGGTCCGCTGGCGCGCGGCGGCGGCCTGGGACGGCATCCACTGGTGGATGGTGTACACGCCCAGGGCGAGCCACAGCAGGGGCCAGACCAGCATGGCCCACGAGGCCATGGACAGCATCGAGTACCCGCCGGCGAAGCGGCCGCCGTGCAGGTCGTGGAGCCAGGGGCCGGTGGGGTCCTCGCCGAGGAAGCCGAGCCCGTAGATCCCGCCGGCCACGAACAGCAGCCAGGCGAGGGTCACGGTGACCTGGCGCAGCAGGTCGAGGAACCCCGGCAGGGGGTCCGGTTCGCGGGAGGGCAGGTTGTAGGGCGGGATGTACCGGACGGCCTCGGGCTCCGGCTCACTTGCGTAGTCCCCGTAGCCGCTGTCGTCCCCGTAGGTCTCATGGGGCGCGTAGGCCGACGGTGCGGACCGGCCGCCCAGCGTGGCGGCCTCGATGGCCTGGGCCTTCTCCAGGATGCGGTACCGGTGCCGCCACTCCGGCAGGAAGATCCGGGCGCGGTCCAGCAGCTCGGCATCGGTGAGGTCCTCGCCCCGCTCCTCGAGCAGGGGACGGCGCTCCGCCGGGGGGACCCAGTCGGTACCGTCCGCCTCGCGGGCAGCGGCCTGCAACGCCCAGGTCTCCCGCTCGCGCTGGCGCCGGAGCCACTCCTCCTGCTCCTGGCGTTCCATCTCCAGGCGGAGGGCCTCCTCCTCGGCGCGCTGGGCCTCCAGCCGGCGCTCGGCCTCGAGCCGGGCCTCCTCCTCGGCGCGGCGCTGGGCCTCCAGGCGGGCCTGCTCCCGTGCGCGGCGCTCGGCCTCCAGGCGCTCGGCCTCGGCCCGCTCGGCGGCGAGCCGTTCGGCCTCCAGCCGTTCCTCCTCGGCGAGGCGTTCGGCCTCCCGCCGCTCGGCCTCGGCGCGCTCGGCGGCCTCGCGGCGGGCGATCTCGGCCTGCCGGCGCTCCTCCGCGCGGCGTTCACGTTCCTCGGCCAGGCGGACCTTGGCCTGTTCGTAGGCCGCCTTGGCATGGGCGGGGGACTCGTAGATCGCCTGGGAGACCTTGTCCCAGTCCGGTTCCCCGAGCCCGTCCAGCCACTCGTTGAGGGACTCCACGGGATTGACGGGTTCGCGCAGGTTGGCGTGGCGCAACCGCGCCTGGGCGGCCGTGACGCCCTCCGGCGCGCGGTGCCCGGGCGTCCCGCGGTCACCGCGGTCGACGGCCTCGACCCCACGGCCGTCCGGGCGTTCGTCCTGGCGGCCGACCTGCTCCCCGGACGGACCGTCGGACCGGCGGGCGGACGAGTGTCCGTCGGCGGGTTCCTCCGGGCGCGACCCGGAGACCGGGCCGGGCGACACCGGGCCGGTGGACCTGTCCGCTGCAGCCTTCATCCGGTGCAGCGCGGCCGAGGAAGAGGACGTCTCGTCCACCATTCACCCCTCCCTGGAGCGCCGCCGGACGGCGATCACCCCCGCAATGACCAACCCTAGAAGGGTACCCAACACCATGCCCACCACCGCGCTCGCCCATGTCGGAAGGCCAGTCGCGCTCCCGGTGACCCAGCCCAGGCCCACCATGTAGAGGGTCCAGACCAGGGCCCCACCGCCGGACAGCACCAGGAAGGGCCTCCAGGGCAGGGACGCGATCCCCGCGGTCGCCATCGAGGCGGTCCGCCCGCCGGAGACGAACCGCAGCACGAACAGCGTGGCGTAGCTGGGGGCCGGGCCGGCCCGGTCCAGCAGCCGCAGGATGCCCCGGTGGATGCGCTGGCCCCACGTGGCGCGGTCCAGCAGGCCGGTGAGCCGGTACCGGAACAGGGCGTAGAGCCCCACGTCCCCGGCCCAGCAGCCCAGCCAGGCGGCCAGCAGGGAGGGGGCGAGCCCCACGGTCCCGAGCTGCGCCATGGCCCCGGAGCCGATGACGAACAGCTCGCTCGGCACGGGGGGCACCGGCGCGTCCAGGGCCACCAGCAGCGCGGTCAGCGGGTGGAACCACCAGCCGAGGGACTCGATCCAGGCCGCGTCGAGCCCGGTCATGCCACGGGTCGTTCCCGCAGCCGCAGCCCGGAGCTGAACTGCCGCTGCTCACCCGTCAGCGGATCGGTGAAGCCGATGGTGTGGGCCAGCAGCTGCAGGGGCCGGTCGTAGTCGTCCGGGGCGGCGTCCAGCAGTCGCGGGTAGAACGGGTCGTTCAGGATGCCCAGGCCCAGTGCCGCCAGGTGCACGCGCAGCTGGTGGGTGCGTCCCGTCCTCGGGAACAACCGCAGGTGCGCGACGGCGGCGCCCGCCCAGGCACCCGTGGACACCCCGGTGCCCAGCAGCTCGATGCGGGTCTCGGCGTTGGCGCCGATGGTGGGCCGGTTGGTCCGCCGGCCCTTCCGGGCCGGGGTGCCGGGCGAGTGCCCGGAATGGAGCGGACCGTAGTCCAGGGTCCGGGCGGTCAGCACGCCCTTGACCTTGTCCATCCGGTTCCGGTAGGTCAACGGGAACCGGGCGGACAGCGTCTCGGGCCGTGTCCCGGCCTGCAGGGCGGCCACGGCCTCGTAGACCTTCCAGACCTGCCGGCGCTCGAAGAGCACCTGGTAGGCGCCGCGGGTGTCCGGATGGGTGGAGAACAGCACGACGCCGGCCGTCGCCCGGTCCAGGCGGTGCATCGGCACGAGGTGGTCCAGTCCCAGTTGGTTGCGCAACCGCACCAGGGCGGACTCCTGCACGAAGCGGCCGCCCGGGGTCGTGGGCAGGAAGTGCGGCTTGTCCGCCACCAGCAGGTGCTCGTCCTGGTGGAGGACGGTCACCTCGTAGGGGATGGGCTCCTCGTGGGGCACGGACCGGTAGTACCAGACGGACTCGTGCACCCCCAGCGGGGTGTCCTCGGCGACCACGGTCCCGTCGGCGGCGCGGACCTCGCCGGTGCGGAACCGCTCCACGATGCCCTCGGGGTCGACATGGCCCCAGCGGTGCAGCACGTAGTCCAGCACACTGTCCCAGCCCGAGGAGGGGAGCCGGAGGCGGGTGGCGTTGACGCCGTCGCGCACGGGCAGGGGAGGGGGAACGGACACGCCTCTAGTCTTCCAGACCAGGACGAGATCAATTACGCTCTCCTACTAACCAGTAAGTTCGAATTTACTAATTAGTAACCTGAATAAACCTTCCGGTAACACTTAAAACGGGCAAGAGTTCACCCTCGGACCACATTTAGAGCCATGGCAGTTCACATTTCCCGTGGAGACCCACATCACCATGAGACTGAAGGGGTAGCTGACCCCCGGAGGGGCGAGAAGACCGCCGCGGCGCACCAGGCCCATGGGTCCAGACAGTAGGAGATCACGATGTTGCAGTCCGTCATGAAGAACAGCCACGGGAGGCTCGTCTTCCCCTCCAATTTCATCCCGGAGCTGGATGTGACGGCACTGGACAGCCTGGACACGCTCGAGGAGGTCATCCAGCGGGACTTCGAGTCCAAGGCACCGAGCGGCACGGAGATCCTGCAGCGGATCGAACAGGGCAAGTACGCCCGGCGCTCCGACCTGCTGCGCGACATCGCCATGAACCTGTTCTGGACGAACCGGTACGCGATGACGATGTACGACAAGCACGTGACCCGGTGGAAGGACGTGCCGCGCAACCGCGAGGACGTCTACATCCCCGCGCTGACCCCGTGGGAGGACGGCGGCCGGAAGGTCGAGGCCGTGCGCGAGGTCTACCCCACCCTGGACGCGCGGTGGGACGCGACGGTCGAGGACGAGGTCTTCAAGACGCTCTTCGACGTGTTCGCGCATCGGAGGTTCCACGCCACCGAGCTGTCCGCGATCAAGCCGACGGTCGAGCAGATCCTGGCCGACCCGTCCCAGCTGGTGGCACGGATCACCGACTACGACCCCAACTACCCCGTGTTCCGGGACGAGGAGATCCTGGACGTCCACGAGGACGTCCCCCAGCTGGAGGCCCTGCGCCGCTGGTCGATGGTGCTGCACAACCAGTTCCCCTGGGACCGGTCGAAGACCGAGCTGGTCGAGGCCCGGGAGCTGCGGGACGAGGACTACGTGATCGTCTACCGTCCCAAGAGCCGTGACGTCCAGCGCTTCATCCGCCGCGCCACCACCGGCCACAGCGGACGCCGTCGCGCCGGGGCGCCGGCCGTCGAGGCCAAGGCCCCCGTCCGCCCGTACAAGCCCATCGTGGTGCGGGACCTGACCGTCCAGCCCCGGATCCTCGCCCTGGCGGTGGCCGGGGGCGAGGAGATCTGCACCAACGACGACCTGATCCGCAACTCCGCCTACAACTGGTCCCCGATGACCGCCGAGCAGATCGTGGACAAGACCGGGATCCGCGAGCGCCTCTACACCTTCTCCCAGGTGGAGGACCTGGCGCTGAACGCCGCCCGGTCCGCGCTGGACCACGCCGGCGTGGGGCCCGAGGAGGTCGGGGCGGTGATCGTGGCCACGTGCACCAACGATCGGCTGATGCCCTCGATCGCCACCTACGTCTCCGGGGAGCTGGGGATCCACCAGACCAACGCCTCCTACGACCTCATCGCGGCCTGCGCGGGGCTGCCGTACGCGCTCGCCGAGGCCACGCGCATCCTGCAGGACGTCGAGCGCCCGGTGCTGGTGGTCTGCGCCGAGAAGTTCTCGGACAAGATCGGCAACGTCCGGCCCTCGCGGATGATCTTCGGCGACGGCGCCGCGGCACTGCTCATCGGCGTCGCGCCCGAGGGTGAGACCCCGGACCTGGAGTACCTCAACACCTACGCGTCCGGCCCGGTGAGCCAGGTGAACTCGATCATCTGGCCCAACCCGGAGTTCGACAACAACCTCACCGTCTACGGGCCCGAGGTGAAGGACCTGGCCGGGCGGTACCTCGCCCAGATGCTGGGCGAGATCTCCGAACTGCCGGATCCCGACGGGCGGGCCTCCTCCCTGCTGGACAGCGTCGAGCTGATCGTGCCCCACCAGGCCAACAAGTCCATGGTCATCGACCTGGCCACGAAGTCCGGCCTGACCCCCGAGCAGCTGTTCTTCAACATCGACCGGGTGGGGAACACCTCCTCCGCGTCCATTCCCCTGGCGATCTTCGACGCGGTCCGCGACGGCGTGATCGACCGGCCCACCCGGATCTTCGCGCCGGGCTTCGGTGCCGGATCGGTGGCCGGCTACGCGATCATGCGGGTCGACCCCGCCGTGATGGCCGCCCCGGCCGCCGCCGCCGACGCCCACGTGTTCGAGCACGGGTCGTCCGTCGAGGACGTGGCCGTTGCCTTCAACTGAGCACGTGGACCCCGACAACTCCCCCCAGCCCCGTGACGGAAAGACGGTGACGTCAGGAATGTTCGAACGTATCGCAGTAGTGAACCGCGGTGAGGCCGCAGTGCGGCTCATCCGGGCCGTGAAGGAGGTCAACGCCCAGTTCGGCCACGGCATCCGCACCGTGGCCATGTACACGGAGGCCGAGCGGCGGGCCATGTTCGTCCGCCAGGCCGACGAGGCGGTGGCCCTGCGCAAGACGGGGACCGGCAGCCCCTACCTGGACTACGCCGAGCTGGAGCGTGCGCTGGTCGAGTCCCGGGCGGACGCCGCCTGGGTGGGCTGGGGCTTCGTGGCCGAGGACCCCAACTTCGCCGAGCTGTGCGACAAGCTGGGCATCACCCTGATCGGTCCCTCGGCCGAGGCCATGCGCCGGCTGGGCGACAAGGTGACCGCGAAGCTGCTGGCCGAGAAGGTCGGCGTCCCGGTGGCCCCGTGGAGCGGTGGGCCCGTGGAGAGCATGGCCGACGCCCGCCGGCACGCGCAGAACATCGGCTACCCGCTGATCATCAAGGCCCGCAGCGGCGGCGGCGGCCGCGGCATCCGCAAGGTGTACGCCGAGGACGAGCTCGAGACCGCCTTCGAACGCACCCAGGGCGAGGCGCTGCGGTCCTTCGGTGACCCGGTGGTGTTCATGGAGCGGCTGGTCACCCACGCCCGCCACGTCGAGGTGCAGGTCATGGCGGACGCCCACGGCAACGTGTGGGCCCCGGGCGTGCGCGACTGCTCGATCCAGCGCCGCAACCAGAAGGTCATCGAGGAGTCCAGCTCGCCGCTGCTGAGCCGGGAGCAGTCCGATCACCTGCGTCAGGTCTCCGCCGACCTGGTCCGGGCCGCCGGGTACCTCGGTGCCGGAACCGTGGAGTACCTCTACCAGCCCGAACAGCAGCTGTTCACCTTCCTCGAGGTCAACACCCGGCTCCAGGTGGAGCACCCGATCACCGAGGAGACCACGGGGCTGGACCTGGTCCGCCTGCAGCTGCAGGTCGCCGCCGGCCAGCCGCTCGAGGGCGAGATGCCGGCCGAGAACGGTCACGCGGTCGAGGCCCGGCTGAACGCCGAGGACGCGGACAACGAGTTCGCCGCCGCACCCGGCACCGTGAAGCTGCTCGACCTGCCGCTGGGACCGGGCATCCGCGTGGACACCGGCATCGGCCAGGGCGACGTCATCCCGCCGGACTTCGACTCCATGGTCGCCAAGATCATCGCCTGGGGCCCGGACCGTGACTCCGCGCTGGCACGGTTGCGCACCGCGCTGCGGGAGACCACGGTGGTCATCGAGGGCGGCACCACCACGAAGTCCTTCCTGCTGGACCTGCTGGACCGCGAGGAGCTCATCACGGCCTCGGCGGACACCGGCTGGCTGGACCGGACCGGCGCGGGCACCGGCACGTCCCTGTCCGACAAGGCCGACATCGCGCTGCTGACGGCCGCCGCCGAGGTGTATGAGGCGGAGGAGGCCCTGGAGCGCCAGCGCTTCCTCGCCGCCGCCTACGGTGGCCGCCCGCGCGCCGACCACACCGTCGGCCGCCCGGTCGAGCTCGCCCACCAGGGCCAGCCCTACGCGTTCACGGTCAAGAAGACCGGGCCGCACCGGTACCGGGTGATCGGCGACCACGGGGAGACCCAGGTCGACGTCGAGCGACTGGGTGAGTACGAGCGCCGGGTCGTCACCGGCAAGGGGACCTCCATGGTCGTCGCCGTGGAGGGCACCGGCGGCCACCTCATCGAGGTCGACGGCGTCTCCCACCGGATCTCGCGCGACGAGGCCGGACTGGTCCGCACCCCCTCCCCGGCGGTCGTCATGTCCGTGCCGGTCAGCGTCGGGGACGAGGTCGAGGCCGGGGACGTGCTCGTCGTGCTCGAGGCGATGAAGATGGAGACCTCCGTGCGCGCCCCGCAGGCCGGCCGCGTCAAGGAGGTGCTGGCGGCGGTCAACACCCAGGTCGACGCCGGTGCCTCCCTCGTCCGGCTCGAGTCCGCGGACGACCAGGCCGTCGCGGACGACGCCCCGCGGGTCGAGTTCACCGCCGGGGACATCACCACGGGGGAGGACTCGCGGAGCGAGGCCCTGGCCCACCTGCACGGCCTGCGGGCCCTCCTCACCGGCTTCGACGTGAGCGAGACCCGGGGCAAGGACCTGCTGGCCGACTACGACGAGGTCGTGCAGCGCGAGTCCCTGGACGATGCCGGACTGGTCCAGGCCGAGCTCGACCTGCTGACGACGTTCGCGGACCTGTGCGAACTCGCCCGCAACCGGCCGGCACTGCGGGAGGACGAACTGGACACCCGCGTGCACAGCCCGCGGGAGCACTTCCACACCTACCTGCACTCCCTGGACGCGGAGGGCGAGGGCCTGCCGACGTCGTTCCAGGACCGGCTCTCCCGTGCCCTGCGGCACTACGACGTCATGAGCCTGGACCGCACCCCGGAGCTGGAGCAGGCGGTCTTCCGCCTGTTCCTGGCCCAGCAGCGCATCGACCACCAGGTCCCCGTCGTCCTGGGGCTGCTCGAGCGCTGGCTCGAGGACCGCCAGCCGATCGGCCGGACGATCGGGGGCGTGGAGGAGGTGCTGGACCGCCTCGTCGTGGCGACCCAGGCCCGGTTCTCGGTCATCGGCGACGTGGCCCGCAACCTCCGGTACCGCCTCTTCGAGGAGCCGCGCATCCGGGCTGCCCGTGAACAGGTCTTCGACCGGGTGCGGGGCAGCGTCTCCTACCTCGCGGCGCACCCGGAGGCCGGCGACCGCCAGGCGCGGATCGACGAGATCGTCGCCGGACCGGAGCCGATCCTGAGCCTGGTCGGGGAGTCGGTGCGCGGCAACCGGATCGGCGAGGCCGAACTGCTCGAGGCCATCACACGCCGGTTCTACAAGATCCGCACCCTGACCGACGTGCAGTCGGTCACGGCGGCGGGGCGCCCCGTGATCACCGGGACCTTCGACCTGCGCGGGACCCGGCTGGCACTGGTCTCCGCCGTGGGGTCCTTCGAAGGGCTCCGGGAGACCCTCTCGGCCCTGGAGCCGGTCGCGGCCGGACTCGACGGCGAGATCGTCCTGGACCTCTACCTGTCCTGGGACGGCCGTCCCGAGGACCCGGACGAGATGTCCGACGCGCTGCGGGAGGCGCTCTCGGCGACCGGCTGGACCGCCGTGGCCCGGCGCGTCAGCGTCGCCGCCTTCGGCCCCGCGGGCTCGGCCCACCGCCAGTTCACCTTCCGTCCCTCGGGCGGGCAGCTGCAGGAGGAGCGGGTCACGCGGGACATGCACCCGCTCACGGGTCAGCGCGTGGAACTGTGGCGACTGAAGGAGTTCAACGGGACGCGACTGCCGGCCGAACCGGACACCTTCCTCTTCCACCTCGAGGCCAAGGAGAACCCGGCCGACGAGCGCATCGTGGCGCTCGCCGAGATTCGCGACGTCACCCCGGACCTGGACGCGGAGGGCAACGTCACCGGACTGCCGGTGGCCGAGCGCACCATCGCCGCCTGCCTGGCCGGCATCCGCCGCGCGCAGGCCCGGCGCGGCACCAAGCGCCGGCTGTTCGCGAACCGGGTGGTGCTGTACGCCTGGCCGGTGTTCGACCACCGCATCGAGGAGATCGCGGCCGTGGTGGCCCGCAACCTCCGTCCGCTGACCCTGGGTGTGGGCCTCGAGGAGATCACCCTGGTCTTCCGCATGCAGGACCGGCCGGGCGCGGAGCCGCACGAGCAGGCCCTGCGCTACGTCTTCGAGGCCGGAGGCGTCAGCATCCGGGTGACGGAGCCGGACACGGAGCCGCTGCCGCCGATGGACGCCTACACGCAGAAGGTCCACCGGGCACGGTCCCGCGGGAACGTGTACCCGTACGAGATCATCCCCATGCTCACCGGCGAGACGGGTTCGTTCAGCGAACACGACCTGGACGAGGTCGGCCGGATGGTCCCCGTGGACCGTCCGTACGGGAAGAACACGGCGGGCATCGTGGCCGGCGTGGTCACCACGCCGACCAAGCGGTACCCCGAGGGCATGAGCCGCGTGGTGCTGTTCGGGGACCCGACCAAGGCGCTGGGCTCGCTGGCCGAGCCGGAGTGCGCCCGGGTGGTGGCCGCGATCGACCTCGCCGAGGAGAAGGGCATCCCGGTCGAGTGGTTCGCGCTGTCCGCCGGTGCCGAGATCTCCATGGATCGCGGCACCGAGAACATGGACTGGGTGTCCCGCGCGCTGCGCCGGATCGTGACCTTCACGCAGGGCGGCGGCGAGGTGAACATCGTCGTGGCCGGGATCAACGTGGGTGCGCAGCCGTACTGGAACGCCGAGGCGACCATGCTCATGCACACCAAGGGCATCCTCGTGATGACCCCGGACAGCGCCATGGTGCTCACCGGCAAGCACTCCCTGGACTACGCGGGCGGTGTCTCCGCCGAGGACAACTTCGGCATCGGTGGTTACGACCGCGTCATGGGCCCGAACGGCCAGGCGCAGTACTGGGCCCCGGACCTGGCCTCGGCGGTGGACGTGCTGTTCGCGCACTACGACCACGCCTACGTCGCCCCGGGGGAGCGCTTCCCGCGCCCGGCTCCCACGTCGGACCCGGTGGACCGGGACGTGCGGACCTATCCGCACACCCACCCGTCCAGCGACTTCACCACGGTCGGGGACATCTTCTCGGCCGAGGCGAACCCGGACCGGAAGAAGCCCTACGACATCCGCACGGTGATGCGGGCGGTCGCGGACCAGGACCACAAGGTGCTCGAGCGCTGGGCGGACATGGCCGACGCCGACACCTCCGTGGTCTTCGACGCGCACCTGGGCGGTCACCCGGTGTGCCTCGTGGGCATCGAGTCCCGCGCGGTGCAGCGCACGGGCCAGTACCCGACCGACGGTCCGGACCAGTGGACCGCGGGCACCCTGTTCCCGCGCTCGTCCAAGAAGACGGCGCGGGCGATCAACGCGGCCAGCGGCAACCGGCCGCTGGTGGTGCTGGCCAACCTGTCCGGCTTCGACGGCTCCCCGGAGTCGATGCGGACCTGGCAGCTGGAGTACGGCGCCGAGATCGGCCGGGCGATCGTGAACTTCGACGGCCCGATCGTGTTCTGCGTGCTCACGCGGTACCACGGCGGTGCCTTCGTGGTCTTCTCGGGCACGCTGAACGAGACCATGGAGGTCGCCGCCGTCGAGGGCGCCTACGCCTCCGTGCTCGGCGGGTCCTCGGCCGCCGCGGTGGTGTTCACCAAGGACGTCAACGCCCGGGTGGCCGCGGATCCGCGGGTCCAGGAGCTGATCGCCGCCGTGGAGGCCGCGGATGACACCGACCGTGCCCGGATGCTCGTCCAGCTGACCGAGCTGCGCGCCGAGGTGCGTTCGGAGAAGCTCAGCGAGGTGGGCTCCGAGTTCGACCGCAAGCACAGCATCGAGCGGGCCCGCGAGGTGGGCTCGGTGGATGTCATCGTGCCGGCCGGCGGACTGCGGCCCTACCTGGTGGATGCCGTCGAGCGCGGGCTGCGCCAGGCCGGCGTCACCCTCGAGGACGCGGAGGAGGCCCAGACCGCCGACGTGCGGTGAGGCCGGTGCGGGCCCGCTCCACCGCGGGCCCGCACCACCCGTGCATCAGGTGCGGGATCCGGCGCCGGGGACGTCCCCGGACGGCGACGGGTCCCGCACCTGAGCTGTCCGGCCCGGCGGTCCGGGTCAGTGGCCGGTGGTCTCGTCGTCGCTGTCCGGCCCGCGGTCGGCCGGCACCAGGACGGTGATGTTGCCGGGGCCGGGCCGGGTGCGGCCCGTCCGGCCGGCGGGGATCTCGGCGCCGACGTCGGCGATCACCGATTCCAGCACCGCGCCGGCCGGCACGGTCGCCTGGCCCAGCAGGACCGACCGGGACACCCTGGCCCCGGCCTCCACGACCACGCCGGGCCCGATGACGCTGTGCTCGACCTCGCCGTGGATCCGGGCGCCGGCGGAGATGAGCGAGGTCGAGACGGTGGCCCTCGTGTCGATCCAGGCCGGGGGCGTGGACTCGGCGTTGGTGATCAACGGCCAGCCGGGCCTGCTCAATTGCAGGCCTCGCTGCTCCAGCAGCTCCATGTGGGCCTTGAAGTAGGCGTCGATGGTCCCGATGTCCCTCCAGTACCCCTCGAGCCGGTACTCGTGGACGCGGCACTCCTGGACGAAGTGCGGCAGGATCGTCTCCCCGTAGTCACCCAGGGAGGTGCCCTCCGGGTCGTCTCGTTCCGCGGTGAGGCGGCGGGTGGCCCGGGCCAGGGCGGCGACGTCGAAGAGGAAGATCTCGGCCGCCACCAGGTTCCCGGCGGGGTCCTCGGGCTTGTAGTCGTAGTCGGTGACCGTGCCGTCGCGGGCCACCTGCACCACGCCGAACCGGGACGGGTCCTCGTCGGTCTCGGTGGTCACGACCGTCAGGTCCGAGCCGCGCTCGCGGTGCTGGTCCAGGGCCGGACCGAGGTCGAACTGGTAGAGGTGGTCGGCGCTGAGCACCACGACGGTCTCCGCGCCGAAGGCCTCCAGCAGGGACAGCTGCTGGAACAGGGCGTGGCCGTTGCCGGCGGAGAACCCCTCCTCGATGCGGCCCTCCGCGGGGGGCAGGATCCGCAGGCCGTGGCGGGTTCCGTCCAGGTCCCAGGGCCTGCCCCCGGCCAGGTGCTGGTTCAGGGTGAAGGGACGGTACTGCTCGGCCACCCACACGTCCCGGAGCCCCGAGTGGGCCAGGTTGGACAGCACCACGTCGATCAGCCGGTACTGCCCGGCGACGGGGACGGCGGGCTTGGACCGCGCATCGGTCAGCGGCGAGAGCCGTGATCCGCGGCCGCCGGCCAGCACCAGGGCCACGGTGCGGCGGGCGGGGTCGTCGGGGAAGGGGTCGGCCATGGCTCCTCCTGTCGCGTCGGCGTCCGGGCTCCCGGCGCCGGGGATGGTCCCCGGGCGCCCTCCGGTGGGCGGCCCGCAGGCTCGCCACCGTGTCAGGCCCCGGCGTTCGTTCCGGCCTTCACGGTAACCCGTGCGCAACCACCCCGTCAGCCGACCCCGCCCCGTCAACCGTCAGGTGTCGTCAGCCGATCCACCCCGTCCACCCGGCCGTCACCGTTGGCAGTGGGGGCACCAGAAGAGCACGCGCTCGGGGGTCCCGGACTCGAGGTCCCCGAACTGCTCGACGACGACCGGTCCGCCACAGCGCAGGCAGCCCTTCCGCTCCCGGCCGTAGACCCAGTAGTTCGGTTGCCGGCGGGTGGGCAGCCCGGCACCGGCAGCAACGGCAGCGCCGGCAGCGCTTGCCGTGCTCGCCGCTCCGGCGCGGCCGCGTGGATCGCCGTCCACGGGAACCCCGCCCGGCGTGAACCGCGCGCCGCCCGCGTCCCGCCGGCCCCCCGCGCGGCGCCCCTCCGGGGCGGGCCGCACCCGGACGCCGTAGGCGGCGTCGCCGTCGGGCAGGACCCCGGTGGTACCGCGCGGCCCGGGGCCGGTGTTGACCCGCATCAGGTCCCGCGCCAGCAGCACCAGTCCGGGCAGGTCCGGCACGGCACCCACCGGCCGGTGGGGGTGGAGCCCGGCCAGCAGCAGGGTCTCGCAGCGGTAGATGTTGCCGATCCCGGAGACCAGGCGCTGGTCCAGCAGGGCCAGCCCGATCGGCCGCTGCGGGTCCGCCTGCAGCCGCGCCACCGACTCACGGAGCAGCCGGGCCGCGTCCGCGGGGTCATCCCACGCCGGATCGAGCAGGTCCGGTCCCAGGAAGGCCAGCCGCTCGGCGACGGAGGCCGTCGGCAGTACCTCCAGCAGTCCGAGCTGGAACCCGACGACCTGGTCCCCGGCCGTCTCCAGGACGCACCGGGCCTGCCAACCGGGGGAGCGCCACCGGGGCCGGACCGGGCCGCCGTCGGGACCGGTGCGCGAGTACACGTCCCAGTGCCCCTCCATCTTCAGGTGGGACAGCACGGCGCGCTCACCGGTCTCGATGACCAGGTACTTGGCCCGCGGCCACACCGCGCCCACGGTGCTGCCGGACAGGTCTGCGGTGGCCAGCTGGGGGACCCGGAAGTCGGTGCGCAGCAGGGACTGCCCGGCCAGCACGGGGCGCAACCGGTTGGCCACCCGGACCAGGGAGTCACCCTCGGGCATGCCGGCCTCCGGGGCGCTCCCGTGAGGTCCTGGCGGGCCTCACGACCGGAACCTCATGCCGGAGGGCGAGGAGTAGAAGCCCGCCTCCAACAGGGCGGCGGCCAGGGCCGTGCCCGGTACCGGCAGGCCGTTGACCTTCTCCAGCGACATCTTCTCCACCCGCGCCGTGCGCAGTGCCCACGCCAGGGCCCGGGCCGTGGGCCCGAGCACGTCCGGGTCCTCGGAGAAGCACAGCAGGGTGCGCCCGCCGCGCTCCACGTACAGCACCAGCTCACCGGAGACGAGCACGACGACGGCTCCGGCCTTGCGTCCCGGACGTTGGCCGGTGGGGCGCACCCCGTCCTGGCCGGCGGGGATCTCCGGCCACGGCAGGGCCGCGCCGTAGGGGTTGGCGGGATCCGTGGCGGCCAGCGCGACGGCGGGAGGACCGGGGTCAGGACGGGGGTTCCGTCCGGGCGGCGTCCAGGAGGTGGCGGCCGAGGGGGCCGGCGGGGACCACGTCACACCGGCCGGGGCGACGTGGGCGGCCGCCGTGGACGGACCCGCCGCGGGGGACTCGGCCACGTCCTGGCGGGCGAAGCCGCGCAACCGGTCCACGGTGGCCCCGGTGGAGAACTGGGCGGCGCCGAGGTGCTCGATGTAGTACCCGCGGCGGACCTGGCCGGCCTCCTCCATCCGGGTGAGGAGCCGGTACTGGGTGGCGAAGCCCCCGGGCACCTCCTCGGCCATGACCGAGCCCCGCGTGATGACGCCGTAGCGGTCCAGCAGGTACTCGGCGGCCGAGTGGGCCCTCAGGGTGGGGTCGGTGGCCGGGGCCGGCAGCAGCGACCACCGTCCCGCGGCCCGCGCGGCTCCCGTGGGCCCGAGCTCGGTGGGAAGTCCCGTCCCGGCGGGCCCGTGGAAGGTCCCGTCGTCACCGGCCAGGGCCGCGTCGAGGGAACCGGTGACCTCCTCGAGGCGCCGCAGCCGCGAGAGGCGGGCGCCGCGTCCGGGACGGGCGGGCCGGGCGCGGGGGGTGCGCGCCCGGGACTTGTGGGCGGTCCGTCCCTGGCCGAGCAGCCCGCGGACCGGGGCCAGGGTGTCGTTGCCGACGCGCCCGGCCCAGACCAGGTCCCAGAGGGCGGCGAGGACGTCCGCGTTCGTCGGACGGTCGTCGTCACCGCTCCAGCCCTCGCGCACGCGGCCGGCGAGCGGGCCGAAGAACCAGGCCCCGCCGCCGTCGAGCACCTCCTGCAGCGACCGGTGCACCGGGTTCGGCTCGAAGTCCTCGGCGCGGGCCAGGCTCAGGTCCACCGAGTCGACGTGGTGGAACGCGATCCAGCCGTCGTTGCCGGCCGCCGCGGCGGTGCCGGACCAGAGGAACTCCCCGGTGGCCAGCAGCTCATCGAGCTGGGACGGGGCGTAGTCGCGCACGCGGGCCGGCAGCACGTGCGACTCCCACGCACTGGCCGGGACCGGCACGCCGGAGAGCTGGTCGAGGACGGTGGCCACGCCGTCCCCGCCGCGCAGGGTGGCCGGGGAGCCGCCGCCGGGGGCGGGATCCAGGTGCTGCCAGTCGGCGAGGAAGCGGGCGTAGGCGGGCTGTTCCACCGGTTCGACCTCGGCCCGCAGGGCGGCCAGCGAGCGGCGCCGGATGCGGCGCAGCACCTCGACCTCGCACCACTCGGTGTCCAGCGGCCCTGGCTGGCCCGTCCCGCCGGGACGGTAGCGTCCCTCGCTGACGCGGCGCTCGGCCGCGAGCCGCTGCAGGACCTGGAGCACGACGGCGGCACCGAGCCCCAGCGCGGCGCCGGCCTCGGTGGCGGTGAAGGGGCCGTGGGTGCGGGCATAGCGGGAGACCAGGTCGCCGAGGGGGTCGGTGACCGGTTCGATGAACGCCAGCGGGACGCCCATGGGCAGGGCGACGCCGAGGGCGTCGCGCAGGCGGGCGGCGTCCTCGATGGCGGCGTAGTGTTCCCGCCCGCCCAGCCGGATCCGCAGGGCCCGGTTCGCCGCGACCAGCTCGTCGAGCAGGGTGGCGGCCTGGTGTTCCGTCGCGGCACCGGCACCCGGTTCGGAGTCCTCGGTCTCCGGTGACTGCATGCGGGCGGCGGCCTCGGCGGCGGTCAGCGGGCCCAGCAGTCGCAACAGGTCCGCCAGTCCCTCGGTTCCCCTGACCCGCCGGGTGGGGGAGAGCCGCTGCAGGTCGGCCTCGACCGTGGCGATGACGCCCGGGTCCAGCAGGTCCGCCAGCTCGGCCCGGCCCAGCAGCTCATTGAGCAGCCCGGGATCCAGCGAGAGGGCGGCGGCGCGGCGCTCGGCCAGCGGGGAGTCGCCCTCGTAGATGAACTGGGCCACGTAGCCGAACAGCAGGGACTGGGCGAACGGGGAGGGGGATTGCGTGGTGGTCTCCACCAGGCGCAGGGACTTGTCCTCGATCCGGCCGGCCAGCCGCTTCAGGGCCGGCAGGTCGTAGACGTCCTGGAGGCACTCCCGGACGGTCTCCAGGATGATGGGGAACTGCGGGTACTTCCGGGCGACCTCCAGCAGCTGGGCCGCCCGCTGGCGCTGTTGCCACAACGGTGAACGCTTGCGCGGGTCTCGCCGCGGCAGCAGCAGGGCACGGGCGGCGTTCTCCCGGAACCGGGCGGCGAACAGCGCCGATCCGCCCACCTCCGCGGTGACGATCTCCTCCAGTTCCTCGGCCGTGAACAGGAACAGCTCGGCTCCGGGCGGCTCGTCCTCCATCATCGGCACGCGCAGCACGATCCCGTCGTCCGCGGCCATGGCCGAGCCGTCCATCCCGTACCGGGCGTGCAGCCGGGCCCCCACGGCCAGCGCCCATGGGGCGTGCACCGGCATCCCGTAGGGGGAGTGCAGCACCACGCGCCAGTCGCCCAGCTCGTCGTGGAAGCGCTCGACGACGAGGGTCTTCTCGGTGGGCAGCACCCCGGTCGCCTCGCGCTGCTCCGTCAGGTAGGCAGTGAGGTTGTCCCGGGCCCACTCGTCCAGGCCCGCGGCCTGCAACCGGTCCGCGGCCCGGGTCCCGGCGCCGGCGCCCCCGTCCTCGGCGGAGGGTTCCGACGACGGCGCGGCCGCGGACTGCGCCGTCTCCACCTCGCGGCGGAAGGCCCCGACCGCCTCGCCCAGTTCGGCGGGGCGGCCCTCGGCGTCTCCGCGCCAGAACGGCAGCCGCCCGGGCTGGCCGAACGCCGGGATGACGAGCACCCGGTCGTGGGTGATGTCCTGGATCTGCCAGCTGGTGGCGCCCAGGACGATGACGTCCCCGACCCGGGACTCGTAGACCATCTCCTCGTCCAGTTCGCCGACGCGGCGGCCGCCGGTGCGGGCGGTGCCGGCCGCCGTCGGGCCGTCCGCACCACCGCCCGCCGGGTCATCGGAGCCGGCCAGGAAGACGCCGAACAGCCCGCGGTCCGGGATCGTGCCGCCGGAGGTGACCGCCAGCCACTGGGAGCCGTTGCGACCGGTCAGGGTACCGGCCTCGCGGTCCCAGACCACGCGGGGGCGCAGCTCGGCGAACTCGTCCGAGGGGTAGCGGCCCGAGAGCAGGTCCAGGACGGACTCGTAGGCCGAGTGCGGCAGGGTCGCGAAGGGGGCGGTGCGGCGCAGGCGGTCGAACCAGGCCTCGGCGTCGAGTTCGTCCAGGGCGCAGGCCGCCACGGTCTGCTGGGCCAGGATGTCCAGCGGGTTGGCCGGCACCGTGAGGGACTCGATCCTCCCGGCCAGCATCCGCTCCACCACGACGGTGGTGTCCACCAGGTCGCCACGGTGCTTGGGGAAGAACCAGCCGGAGGAGGTCTCCCCGACCTGGTGCCCGGCCCGGCCCACGCGCTGCAGGCCCGAGGCCACCGACGGCGGCGACTCGACCTGGATGACGAGGTCCACGGCGCCCATGTCGATGCCGAGCTCCAGCGAGCTGGTGGCCACCACGCAGCGCAGCTGGCCGGTCTTCAGCGCGTCCTCGATGAGGGCGCGCTGTTCCTTGGAGACCGAACCGTGGTGGGCCCGGGCGAACTCGGTGCCGGTGCCCTCGGTGGCCGTCCCGGCAGACTGGCCGGACCCGCCCATCAACTGGGCGGGAGCATGTCCCGGGGCCGGCCGGTCTCCCCGGGCGCCGGGCACCGCCCCGGCCAGGACCTCACCGAGGCGTGCCGGTTCCTCCCGCCCACCGCCGTGCCCGCCGTCAGCCGCGTCCGATCCGGCCTCCGCGTCCAGGGACGCGGCGAGCCGGCGCTCCTCCCAGATCTCGTTGAGCCGTCCGGTGAGCCGCTCGGCCAGCCGCCGGGAGTTCGCGAAGACGATGGTCGACCGGTTGCGTGCGACCAGGTCCACGATCCGTTCCTCCACGTGCGGCCAGATCGAGGCCTGGGCCTCCAGGCCGGAACCGGGTCCGAGGTCGTGGGCGCCGGCCGCCGAGGGCAGCTCGGTCATGTCCGGCACCGGGACGGTGACGTGCACGTCCCAGGACTTGGCCGACCCCGGGGCCACCACCCGCACCGGCTGGATGCCGCCGAGGAACCGGGCGACCTCCTCCTTCGGCTCCACGGTGGCGGACAGCCCGATCCGCTGGGCCGGGGCGGGGAGCAGGGCGTCGAGGCGCTCGAGGGACACGGCCAGGTGCGCGCCGCGCTTGGTCCCGGCCACCGCGTGGACCTCGTCCACGATGACGGTCTCCACCCCGGCCAGCGTGGACCGGGCCTGCGAGGTCAGCATCAGGTAGAGCGACTCCGGGGTGGTGATGAGGATGTCCGGGGGACTGCTGACCAGCTGACGGCGCTCGCGGGCCGGGGTATCACCGGAGCGTACGCCGACACTGACGTCACGGGGTTCCTCGCCCAGCCGCCGGGCGGTCTGGGTGATCCCGATCAGCGGCGCCCGCAGGTTCCGCTCCACGTCCACGCCGAGGGCCTTGAGCGGGGAGACGTACAGCACCCGGGTGAGGTTCTTCGGCCGCTTCCCCGGGGCCGGGACGGGCAGGTCACCCGGCAGGGGGTCCTGTGCCGGCCTGGACGGCGGCGAGGTGTCCCCGGCAGGCCGCAGGAACCCGTCGAGGGCCCAGAGGAAGGCCGAGAGGGTCTTGCCGGAACCGGTCGGGGCGACCACGAGGGCGTGCTGGCCGCTGGAGATCGCGTCCCAGGCGCCGATCTGGGCGTCCGTGGGCGCCGCGAAGGCTCCCGCGAACCACTCGCGGGTGGCGGGCGTGAAGCGGTCCAGGACCGCCTGCGCATCCGGGAGAACTGTCATCGGCATCAGCGTACGCCCCGGCGCGGACACCGGAACGGGGGCCGGGACGGCCGCTGGACGCTCAGACGTGGTGGTAGGGCCGGCCCCCGGCGATCTCCTGGGCCCGGTAGAGCTGCTCGGCGAGGATGAGCCGGACCAGCTGGTGCGGGAAGACCAGCTTCGACAGCGACCACACCGTGTCCGCCCGCTCGTGCACCGAGGCGTCCACGCCGTAGGCGCCGCCGATCACCAGCGTGACCTGCTGGCCGAGGTCGAACCGCCCCTGGAGGTGACGGGCCAGACCGGGGGAGTCGAAACCCGTGCCCCGCTCGTCGAGCAGGATCAGGTGGTCCCGGCCGTCGACCTTCGCCAGGATCCGCGCGGACTCCTCGGCACGCGCGGCGTCGCCCTCGCGGGACGAGTGCGGAAGCAGCTGCCAGGAGAGGTCGAAGGGCTTCTTCAGGCGCTTGGAGTAGCGGTCGATGCCCTCGGACACCCAGGACTCGTGCTTCTTGCCAACGGCCAGGATCCTCACGCTCATGGGTCCATCCTGACATCTCCTCGTGCGGCGCGCCCGTGACGGAACCGTGCCCTGACCGGGGCGATTCCTCCGGTTAATGTGGAGGCATCGCCGGATGGGCCGGCCAGGTCCGCGAAAGGCTCCAGCATGGACGTTCCCGCCGACGCCCCCGGGCCGCCCGCCGGCTCGCCGGGATCCTCGACGCCGGCGGACCCCGGGTCCCCCTCCCGTCGCCGGCGCTCCCCGCGGCGCTGGACTCCCAGCTGGACCCCCGCCGGGGTCCTCGCGGTGGTGATCGCCCTGGCGGTGGTCATCGCGGTGGCCGTGCCGGCCCTGCTCGCGCAGGCCGGGCCGCCGTCGTCCCGGGTCCTGCCCCGGGGCGCCGAGGCGCTGCTGGGGCTCGAGTACGCGGTCCTGCCCGGCAACGCGGGCACCCTGGACCTCTTCGTGCCCGCGCGGGGCAGGGGGCCGTACCCCGTGGTGTTGTGGAGTCAGGGATCGGGCTGGACTTCGGACCACGGCAACCTGGGCGGCGAACCGGTGGCGGAACAGCTGGTGCGGCGCGGTTACGCGGTGGCGCTGTTCTCGGTGCGCAGCTCCGAGCAGGCGGTCTTCCCGGCCCAGGTGCACGACGCCAAGGCGGCCGTGCGCTTCATCCGCGCCCATGCCGAGGAGTTCGGACTGGACCCGGACCGGGTCGTGGCCGCGGGCAACTCCTCCGGTGGCTGGATCGCCACCATGCTCGGCGTGACGTCGGGCGAGCCGGCGCTGGAGGGGGAACTGGGAGTGACGGGGGTGTCCTCGCGGGTGCACGCGGTGGTGAACTTCTTCGCCCCCACCGATTTCCTCTCCATCACCTCGCAGATGCTGCCCGGGGCCTGCGACCGGTTCAACGAGACCTACGGGGTCACCCGCTGCCACGATGACCTGCAGGCCTTCGAGTCCCGGCTCATCGGGGCCTCGACGCTCCGACACCCGGACCTGGCCATCGCCGCGAGCCCCCTGGCGTACATCGACGCAGGGGACCCTCCCACCCTCATCGCGCACGGGACCGACGACTGGGTGGTGCCGTACCGGCAGAGCTCACTGCTGTTCGCGGCACTCGACGCCGCCGGGGTGCCCACCGCCTACTACGAGGTGGCCGACGTCGGCCACGACTTCCGCTTCGCCGCGTCCGGTTCCGTGCTGGACACCGAGGTGGAGTCCGCCCACCTGGACCCGGCCCCGCCGCCGGGCCAGCAGCTGACCTGGGATGTCATCACCGACTTCCTGGACCGGCAGCTGGACCGGCGGCGGGACCCTGCGTCCTGAGGACTCAACGGCTGCTCCGCCGGTGTCTCAGCAGGACGGCACCAGGTCGAAGACGCCGTCCGCGGACCGGTGCAGGCTGGTCACCGTGGCGTCACCCTGGCCCAGGTAGTCCTGGGACCCGACCGCGTAGTACGGGTTGTAGGGGTTGACGCCGTAGGAGGTCGCGCGGCCGGCAGACCGGTGGTCCGCATTGGCCGCGGTGACACACTGCTCCGGACCGGCGGTGGGCTCCGGCTCCTGCGTGGGGTCCGGCTCCTGCGTGGGGTCCGGTTCCAGCGTGGGCGTCGGTTCCCCGGTCGGCGGCGGCCCGGTCCGGCGGTTGTTCTCGAAGAAGAACTCCGTCACGTACGCTGGGTAGTCGATGCTCTGGGTGGAGATGTAGGAACCGCCTGGACCGCCGCCCGCGGGCCAGTTGTGTCCCAGTCCGGTGTTCTGGACCAGGGATACCCGCGGGCCGTCCGCGTCCGAGTAGAGGGTTCCCGCCCCGGCGGTGTTGGCCCCGTCCAGGCCGGCCAGCGAGAACGACGAGGTCGATGTCGCGCCGTACAGCCCCGCCATGATCTCGGCGTTGAGCGGGTTGTACCCGGGTGCCACCACGGAGTCGTTGCTGCCGTAGACGACCGAGGTCAGCTGGGTGCCGAAGGAGGAGGCCGCGGTGTCCGCGAAGGCCCGGCACGTGGAGGTGCCCTGGGCCTTGGAGGTGGCCACCGAGGAGATCTGCCCCGAGGTGGTGCCGACGGTCGGGCCGGCGTTGATCCCGATGCCCGCGAAGACGTCCGGGGCCAGGCAGCCCATGACCATGCTCTGACCGCCGCCCGAGCTCAGGCCGGTCAGGTAGACCTGGTCCGCGTCCACTCCCAGCGCGGTCCGGGAGGTCAGGGCGGAGGCCAGCCCCAGCAGGTTGTCATCGTGCCGGGCGGGGGAGGTGCGTGAGTGGTGGGCGTCGTAGTAGTCCCAGCAGCCGAGCAGGACCCCGCCGTTCGGTGCCGCCGGGACGGCCACCACCATGCCGTACTCGTCGGCCGTGGCCGCCCAGTTCCCGCCGTTCCTCAGGTCCGCGGCCTTCTGCACGCAGCCGTGCAGGGTGACCATCAGGGCCCTGCCGTCCGGGTGGGCCGGGGCGGTCTCGGGCACATAGAGGTTCACGCTCATCCCGGCGATGGACTCGGTGGTCCATGTCCCCGTCGGATTCGTGCCGTCGTCACCGCTCCCGTCGCCCGCGGTGTCCGTGCAACCCGGCAGCGTCTCGAAGCCCGGTGGACAGATGATCGCCTGTGCCATGGACGAGGTCCCCACCAGGGTCAGGGTGGCTGCCAGGGCCGAGAGCAGGACCGTGGCCAGCAGCACGGGGACCAGTCGCCGACGGGTCCGCCGTGGTCCGGTGGGGCCCGGGACCGACGGGCCGCGGTGATCGGGGCCCGGTCGGTCGAACGCGTCGTCCCGGTCAGGGTGAGCGGGTGGGGTCATGATTCCTCCTCCCTCACGCCGGCCGGGCATCCTCTCCCGGGCACTGCGGCTGTGAGCTGGATCACAGCACGGTACACCTGATAGGTGATTCAGGTAACAGCTGGAATGCCGTCCAGCCGCGAAAGGTCCCGGTCAGCGGCCCGCGGTCGCCTGGGCGAGCGCGTCCTCCGCGGCCACCCAGGCGAGCATCGCGCACTTGACCCGGGCCACGTAGCGGGAGACCCCGCCCAGGGCCACGGCATCGCCGAACAGCTCCTCAGAGGGCTGGATCTTCCCCCGGGACTGCATGGCCGTGCGGAACGCGTCGATCCGTTCGGTCAGTTCCGCGGTGGACAGGCCCTCCGCGAGCTCGGACAGCAGCGAGGCCGAGGCCTGGGAGATCGCGCACCCGTGGCCCTGCCAGCGGAGGTGGGCGACGGTGTCCCCCTCGCCGAGGTGCACCTGCAGCGTGATCTCGTCCCCGCAGGTGGGGTTGAGCTGGTGTGACTGCCCATCGGCGGACTCCATCAACCCGGTGCCCGAGGGGGTCTTTGCGTGGTCCAGGATGAGTTCCTGGTACAGGCCCTGCAGGTCGGCGGCGCTCATGCGCGCACCCCGAAGAACTCGCCGACGCCGGCCACGCCCTCGAGGAACCGGGTGACCTCGTCCTCGGTCGTGTACAGGTACGTGCTGGCCCGTGTCGAGGCGGTCACCCCGAAGCGGCGGTGCAGCGGCTGGGCGCAGTGATGGCCCACGCGCACCGCGATCCCGCGATCGTCCAGGAACTGGCCGACGTCGTGGGCGTGCACCCCGGTGACGTCGAAGCTCGCCAGGCCGACCCGCTCACCCTCGATGTCCCCGCCAAGCACCCGGATCCCCGGGATCTCCCGGAGGCCGCCGAGCAGCCGCCGGCCGAGCTCGGCCTCGTGGGCGGCGATCCGGTCCATGCCGATCTGCTGCAGGTAGTCCACCGCGGTTGCCCACGCGATCGCCTGGGACACCTTCTGGGTGCCGGCCTCGAAGCGTTGCGGCGGGGGCAGGTACTCGGCGGCCTCCATGGTGACGGTGGTGATCATCGACCCGCCGGTGAGGAACGGCGGCATGGCCGCGAGCAGTTCCCGGCGGCCGTAGAGGGCGCCGATCCCGGTGGGCGCGAGCATCTTGTGGCCGGAGAAGGCGGCGAAGTCCACGTCGAGCGCGGGGAAGTCCACCGGCAGGTGGGGGACGGACTGGCACGCGTCGAGCACCACGAGGGCGCCGACCTCGCGAGCGCGGGCCACCAGCTCCTGGACCGGGTTCACCACGCCCAGCACGTTCGAGACGTGGGTGAACGCCACCAGCCGGGTGCGGTCGGTGATGACGGTGCCGGCCGCCTCCAGGTCCAGGGCGCCGTCGTCGGTCACGGGGATGTACCTCAGCGTGGCACCGGTCCGGGCGGCCAG
>ENA-UOUJ01000071-UOUJ01000071.1-activated-sludge-metagenome-genome-assembly--contig:-NODE-71-length-86827-cov-8.726605_pt1 | contig 86827 bp, 75 predicted proteins | sample MGYA00249839_ERZ747224 | MGnify/ENA primary metagenome ERZ747224 (study PRJEB28782, sample SAMN03220277) | activated sludge metagenome | biome: wastewater; feature: sewage sludge; material...
AGATCGTGGACGAGATGGCCAACGGGCGCATGGTCGTGCTCGTCGACGACGAGCAACGCGAGAACGAGGGCGATCTCGTGATCCCGGCGCAGATGGCCACGCCGGACGCGATCAACTTCATGGCCAAGCACGGCCGCGGCCTCATCTGTCTCGCGCTGACGCAGTCGCGCGCCGAGGCGCTCGAGCTCGAATTCATGGTGCAGACGAAGGCCGCGCGCGAGCGCACCGCGTTCACGCAGTCGATCGAGGCGCGTGAAGGTGTGTCGACGGGAATCTCGGCCTACGATCGTGCGCGCACCGTCGCGACCGCGATCGATCCGACGAAAGACGCGCACGATCTCGTGTCGCCGGGGCATGTGTTTCCGCTCGTCGCGCGCGAAGGCGGCGTCTTGATGCGCGCCGGGCATACGGAAGCGTCCGTCGATCTCGCGCGGCTTGCCGGCCTTTATCCGGCCGCCGTGATCTGCGAGATCATGAACGAAGACGGCACGATGGCGCGGATGCCCGATCTCGTCGCGTTCGCGCAGTTGCACGGGCTCAAGGTCGGCACCATCGAAGACCTGATCGCGTATCGGCTGAAGCACGACCAACTCGTCAAGGAAGTGGCCAAGACGCGCGTGGAAAGCGCGCTGGCGGGCGGCTTCGATCTCCACGTTTTCACGACGACGGTCGAGCCCGTGGAGCATCTGGCGCTGGTCAAGGGCGACCTCTCGGCGCCGGGACCGGTGCTCGTTCGCGTGCACGCCGTCAACGTGCTGGGCGATCTTCTCGGCATCGGCGGCGAGGCGGGTGCGGGAACGCTCGTTTCGAAATCGCTGGCCGCCATCGAGCAGGAGGGGCGGGGCGTGCTCGTTCTCATCCGGGATCTCGGGCCGCGCAGCGTTTCCACCTGGGTCGAACAGCACGCGCGGCGGTCGGGCCAGAACGTCGCGCGTGGGCGGCGGCAGGTCGATGTCGGCGTCGGGTCGCAAATCCTGCGCGAGCTCGGCGTGGGCGACATGGTGCTGCTCACCAATGCACCGAGTGATACATACGTCGGCCTCGAAGCGTTCGGGCTTCGCATCGTCGGCCGGCGTGCCATCGAGTAGAAGAGATGAAGAAAGACGACCAACATCCGCGCGTCGAGATGGAGCTTCATTCGGGAGCCTCGCAGCGCGTGCTCATCATCGAGGCGCCTTACTACAAGGCCGTCACCGATGCGCTGATCGAAGGCGTGACGGCGGTGCTCGAGGCACAGGGCGTGCCGTATGACCGCGTGCCCGTGCCGGGCGCGCTCGAAATTCCCCAGGTGCTCTCACAGGCGCTCGATGCGGGGCTGTTCGGAGACGAGGAGCCAGGCCTTTACGGCGGCGCGATCGCGCTCGGCTGTGTCATCCGCGGTGAGACCTCGCATTACGATATCGTCGTCAACAACACCAATCACTGGCTCATGGAAACGGCGATTCGCTATTCCATCCCGCTCGGCAACGGTGTTCTCACGGTCGACACCGAGGCGCAGGCGCTGGCTCGGGCCGGGGGCGGCGCGAACGGCAAGGGGGGCGACGCTGCGCGCGCGTGCCTCCGGCTCATGCATTTGGAGCGGCAGTTCGGCGGAGACGCGTCATGACGCTGGCGCGGCGAAAGAAGACGTCGGGCGATGCACCGAAGCCGCGCAGCGTGTCGCGCATGGCGGCGGTGCAGGCGCTCTACCAGATGGATCTCGCGGGGACGGATGCCGGCGAGGTGATCGAGCAGTTTCTCGCGACGCCGGAGGTCGCGGAGGGTGCGGAGCCGGATGCGGACGCGGATCTTTCCGTCAGCCTCGAAGGCGGCGATACGACGTTCTTCGCCGAAGTCGTGAAGGGCGTCGTCCGGCGACAGCGCGACATCGATCCGCTGGTCGATCAGCAGCTTCGGACGGGGTGGCGGCTCGTGCGCGTGGATTCGATCCTGCGCGCGATCCTGCGCGGTGGCGTGTTCGAACTCTTGGAACGAACGGACGTGCCCGCGCGTGTCACCATCAACGAGTACATCAACATCGCCAAGGCGTTCTTCGAGGCGGACGAGCCGAAGGTCGTCAACGGCGTGCTCGACAGGATCGCGCATAAGGTGCGCGCGAAGGAATTCGAGGCGCCCGGCGAAGGAGGCTAGCCGCATGGCCGAGCGGGAGACGACGGGCGAGGACGCACTGATCCAGACCACGTTCGCGCCGCTTGCCTCGGGCTTCTCGGGCGCGCTCGGTCTTGAGGACGATTGCGCGCTGCTCACGCCGCCCCCCGGCATGGACCTGGTTCTCACCACCGACGCGGTCGCGGAAGGCGTGCACTTCTTCGCCGACGACGCGGCCCGCGACATCGCGTGGAAAGCGCTTGCCGTCAACGTTTCCGACCTCGTCGCCAAGGGGGCGCAGCCGCTCGTCTATCTTCTCGCGCTTGCGTTTCCGGAGCAGCCCGCCCGCGCGTGGCTCGACGGCTTTCAGGCAGGGCTTGCCGAGGCGCAGGCGGCGTTCGGCCTCTCGCTGGCCGGGGGAGATACGGACCGGCGGCCGGGCCCGATCTCGATCGGCGTCACCGCCATCGGAACCGTGCCTCAAGGACACTTCGTCAAGCGCGCGACGGCACAGGCCGGCGATCTCCTGTTTCTTTCGGGAACGCTCGGCGACGCATCGCTCGGACTTCGCTTGCGCCAGGATTTCGCGCGGGCGGCCGCGATGGGTCTCGACGAAGGTGCCGCACAGGCGCTGGTTGCCCGCTATCTGCGCCCGCAGCCGAAGCTTGCCCTCGCGCCGGTCATTTCCGCTTTTGCGTCGGCGGCCATGGATATCTCGGACGGCCTCGTCAAGGATTGCGGGCGGCTCGCGCGGGCGTCCGGCCTCTCAGCGACGCTCGACGGCGCGCTCGTGCCGCTCTCCGAGGCGGCGCGTGGGGCTGTGGAGCACTCGCCCGACCTCTTCGAACTCGTGCTGAGCGGAGGGGACGATTACGAGGTGCTGGCGGCGGTGCGGCCGGATCGCGCCGACGCGTTCCGGGAGGCTGCGGCGAAAAGTGGCGTCGCGGTTACGGAAGTGGGCCGGCTCGCCGAGGGACAAGGTGTTAGGGTGACGGGACGCGACGGCCGGCCGCTCGACATCGAGCACGGCGGCTGGGACCATTTCCCATCCCGACCACGGGACGGCCCTTAGGGGGTAACGCTCCCTGGCTGGATAACTTGGAAATCCAATAGTTTGGCGGACGTTAGATTGAAGATGGGTCTTTGTTTGGCCATATGAGTCCAGTCTAACGGCGCTCAATCGCGCGTATGCAACTGCCGCTTTCGCCCGCTTCCGGAAAAAGGGAAAAATTCTCCGGTGACACCGTTCAAGACGCCTTGCCGCACGCCTGTCCGCCGTCCCGACACCGCCTCCGGCCGTCCGCTTCGCGTGGCGCAAGCTCTCGTCGGCATTCTCGTCGCGACGGCGATCGCGGGCTGCACCCAGCCGGTCGCGGCACAGGACAACTGGTGGGAAGGTATCACCGGCTTCGGCACTCCTGACTTTTCCGGCCGCCGCGCTGAACTCGAACGGACGCCGCCGAAGCAGGATGTCGTGAACGACTTGCGTCCGAACGAAGTGCCCTGGCGCAGCGACGAAATGCTGATGGCCATGGAACGAGCCATCGAGACGTACCATCAGATCGTGAACAGCGGCGGCTGGCGGCCGATTCCGGGCAACCGCATGTTGCGGCCGGGTGACGACGACGACCGCGTGCCGTTTCTGCGCCGGCGGCTGATGGCAACCGGCGAGTTGCCTCGCAACGCCAACGCGACGAGCCACAGCTTCGATGCCGCGTTGGAGCAGGCCGTCGTTCGCTATCAGGAGCGCAACGGGCTGAGGGCGACGGGGCGTGTCGACCAGTCGACGCTGGCCGCGCTCAACATCTCCGCCGACGAGCGGCTCCAGCAGCTTCGGCTCAACCAGGGCCGCATTCTCGAGCTCGTGCAGCAGCCGCCCGAGGAGCGCTACGTGCTGGTCAACGTGCCGGCCTATCAGTTGGAGGCGGTCGAGCGTTTCCAGACCGTGCTGCGTCACCGCGTGATCGTGGGGCGGAATGGCCGCGATACGCCGAGCCTCAAGACGAACATCCGCGCGCTCAACTTCTTTCCGCATTGGCGCGTTCCGGACAGCATCGCCCGCCTCGACGTGTTTCCGCTGCTCGTGAAGGAGCCCGGTTATCTGGACAAGGAGAAGATCCGGGTCCTGCAGGGCAACTTCAACGGTCCCGAGCTCGATCCCCGCTCCATCGACTGGTCGCAGGCCGATCACACCATGATCAAGCTGCGCCAGGATCCCGGTCCGCAGAACGCGCTGGGTCTCGTTCGCATCGACATGGCGAACGAGCACGGCGTCTACATGCACGACACCCCGCTCAAGCCGCTGTTTCAGCAGCGCGCGCGCGCGTTCAGTGCGGGCTGCGTGCGCGTGCAGGACGTGTTCGAGCTGGTGGAATGGCTCGCGCGGTACGAGCCTGGCTGGGAGAGCCCCGGACAGGTGCAGGCCGTGCTCGACATGGGCCAGCCGGTCGACGTGAAGCTCTCGCGCCCCGTCCCGGTCTATTTCGCCTACATCACGGCGTGGGCCGAGCCGGACGGCCGGATCGAATTCCGTCCCGATATCTACCGCCGCGACGGGTCTGCAATGTTTGCGGAAGTGCATGATCCCGACGCGCCGCCAGTCCCCTCTGGGGGACTGGCTCCTTAGTTTCTGCCGACTCAAGCTGAGAGAAGCTTCGCTCAAGGGGCGTGGTGCTCTGTGGATGGCCGGCGCACTTGCGCCGGGCGCCCTTGGCGCCTGAGCCCTTCGGGCTGGATAGGGTGTTAGTTTCTGCGGACTCAAGCTGAGAGAAGCTTCGCTCAAGAGGCGTGTCTAGGAGCCGTCTCGGCAATCGCGTCTGCAGGCTTGCCTTGACTCGGGTGCGATGGAATTCTTGCGCTCGATGCAGATGTCGTCGCTGACCGATTTTCCGAGAGATGCGTGGCGGGCCGTGCGGCGGTTCTGGCCGCTCGTTCTGCTGCTCGCCTTGGCGGGCGGGTGGATCTGGTTTGCGTTCGTATTGTCGGACGCGCAAGGCCGGCTCGACCTGCCGCGCGGCTATTCCATCCGCATGACGTGCGAGGACGATCCGGAAGCCGACCTGTGGCGCGGCGGCTGCGAGCGTCTCGAGGCCGACATCGCGGCCCGCGGGCGGCCGTCGTTCTTCGAGCTTTTCCGGGCGTTCGTCGTCGTCCACCACGGACCGACGCCGCGGGAAGCTGCGGCGGGCGCTGCGGGTGCGCAGGCGGAGCCTGGGTTCGATCTCGATGCCGTGCTTGCCGGACAGCGTCACGGGCTTGCGATCGAGCGGCACGAATTCGAAGGCGTGCAGGCCCGTGCGCACGCGGAAGCCGTGAAGGACGCCATCGACGCGCGCGACCGTGCGCTGCTCGTGATCGAACGTGCGGGGCTTAGTATGCCGCCGCTCATCGCGGGCGCGGCGGCCAATCTGGTGCATCCGGGAACGATGCTTCGCGGCGCGAGGAAATACGTGGACGTGCTGCGAGGGCGCGCCAAGCACAGCGATCTCGTTACCGGCGGTTCCGGGCGGCGATAGGCTCGCCGCGCCTGCTGGCCGGCGTGCGTCAGGTTCTGATGCGATGGCCGGTTTTGAAGATCCACCAGATGACGAGCAGGCAGATGCCGAGGAAGGCCAGCGTCATCGTGAAACTCACGACGACGTTCACGTCGGCCACGCCGTAGAAGCTCCAGCGGAAGCCGCTGATCAGGTAGACGATAGGGTTGAACAGCGTCACCGTCTGCCAGAATGGGGGCAGCATGGAGATCGAATAGAAGGTTCCGCCGAGGAACGTGAGCGGCGTCAGCACCAGCATCGGCATGACCTGCAACTTCTCGAAGCCGTTGGCCCAGATGCCGATGATGAAGCCGAACAGGCTGAACGTGATCGCGGTGAGGATCAGGAACGCCACCATCCAGAACGGATGCTCGATGCGGATGGGGACGAAAAGGTTTGCGGTCGCCAGAATGATGAGCCCGAGCACAACGGATTTGGTGGCCGCCGCACCCACATAGCCGATCACGATTTCGAGCGGGGATACGGGTGCGGACAGCAACTCGTAGGTGGTGCCGGTGAAGCGGGGAAAATAGATGCCGAACGCGGCATTCGACGTGCTCTCCGTCAGCAGCATCAGCATGATGAGGCCGGGAACGAGGAACGCGCCATAGGGCACGCCGTCGATCTCGGCGATGCGCCCGCCGATGGCGGCGCCGAACACGATGAAATAGAGCGACGTCGAGAGTACCGGCGAGACCACGCTCTGCATGAGGGTGCGCCGCCAGCGGTCCATCTCGTGGCCGTAGATCGCACGAATGCCGTAGAGGTTCATGGGCTTTGCCTTACGAGATCGACGAAGATGTCCTCAAGGGAGCTCTGAGACGTGGCGAGATCCTTGAAGCCGACGCCGCCCTCGCGCATGTCGGCAAGGAGCGTGGTGATGCCGGTGCGTTCGCCACCGGATTCGTAAGTGAAGATCAGAGAGGTGCCGCCGGGCGCAAGTTCGAGCGATGCGCCATAGGCGGCGAGGACCGGCGGGATCTCGGACAACGGCTCCGTCAGCTCGAGAACGAGCTGCTTGCGGCCAAGCTTCCTCATCAGCTCCGTCTTTTCCTGCACGAGGATCAGCTCACCTTTGTTGATGACGCCGATCCGGTCCGCCATCTCCTCGGCTTCCTCGATGTAATGGGTGGTGAGGATGACGGTCACGCCCGAGTCTCTCAGCGCGCGGACGGCGGCCCACATATCTTTCCTTAGCTCGACGTCGACGCCGGCGGTCGGCTCGTCGAGGAACAGGATCGACGGCTCGTGGGCGAGCGCCTTCGCGATGAGCACGCGCCGCTTCATGCCGCCCGAGAGTGCCATGATGGGTTCGTCGCGTTTGTCCCAGAGCGCGAGCGTGCGCAGGACGCGCTCGACGGTTTCGGGAGAGCGGGGCTTGCCGAACAGGCCGCGGCTGAAGGCGACGGTGGAGCGAACCGGCTCGAACATTTCGAGCGACAATTCCTGCGGCACGAGGCCGATCATGGCGCGCACCTCGCGCCAATCTTCCACGATGTCGCGCCCATCGACGCGCACCTCGCCCGAGGACGGATTGACGAGGCCGCAGATGACGCCGATCAGCGTGGTCTTGCCGGCGCCGTTGGGCCCCAGAAGCGCGAATATCTCGCCTTTGCGTATATCGAGGTTGACGGACTTCAGAGCCTCGTGCCCGGAGGCGTACGTCTTGCTCAGGTTCTTGACCGAGATAATGGGTGTCATGCGTTCCCTGGGGTCTCGACGTGGAGCGCGTCTCGACGTGAAGGACGCTCCGGGCAGCCTCACATAGGCTTGTTGGGGAATGCCCGCAAGCGGGCTTCGACGCGTGCCGCCTGCGCCGTCAGCGGGAGGCGTCGCGACCGAGCGGCAGCGGCTTGATCCAGCATTCGGTCAGGCCGGCGGCTTTGAGCTCTGCGCAGAGGGAGGCTGCTTCCTCCTGCGACCGCGGAGGGATGAGCGAAAGACGGTGCCAAGTTTTTCCGTCCTGGCTTTGCATGGTGTCGACGCGGCCGCGCGCATCGCCGAGGAGTTGGGGGTGAGCCTCCTTGAAATATCGGAAATCCTGATCGAGCTCCTCGGTGCTGGGGCGGGTTGCAAGAACGACCAGATAAGGCTGCGCCAAGGGGGCGGCATTGGCGGGCGGCGCGACGACGAGGATGTCCGAGCCGCCGGCCGCGGGGGCAGCGTCTCCCGCACTCAGGCGCCCGTCGAATTTTCCGCTGGGAGCGCGCACGTTCGTTGCGCTGGCTTGCGATGCGTCGCCGTTCGAAAGCGCAAAGCTGACGGCTCCCGCCAGCGAGGCTGCCACGATGGCGATGCCGGCGACGAGTGCGACGGCGCTCATGGGGGAGAACGCAAGCGCGCGCAGCGGCATTCGCCGACGTCCCGTTGCCTGCGTCAGAGCGGTCTCGGGCTGCAGTCTTTGCTGCGCGGGCTGACGATGGGGCGGCTGCGCGGGCGGAAGTGTGCGCGTCACGGGGGCAGCGCCGGGCGGCGGTTGCCTGCTTGGCGGTCTTGCCGGGCCGCGCCCCGCGGGCGGCGCCGTGCGATTGGCCTGGGACGGAGGCGGGAACCCGCTTGCTCCCGTGCGCGGCGCCATCTGCGCCGGGTGGCCGTCAGCCGCGGCGGGGCGGGGTGCGCGCAGCATCTGCGGGACAGGATCGCGCTCGTATCGCCGTGCTTCTTCCTCGATTTCGCGCGCCGTCGCGATCAAGGCGGCATGCGTGCGTTCCGGATCGGGGTGTCTTGCCGCGCCGCGTCCGCCCGTTCGGATTTCGAGGTCTTCGACCAGGCTGAGGGCGCGGTTGTGGCTCGCAAGAACGTGGGTCAGCACGGCGAGGTCGAGGGTCTCGCCGTGCGGAAGCGCGGTCATGATGCCGTCAACCTCGCGCTGAATGTCGGCGATCACGCGCGCGCCCGCGACGATTTCCTCGGCGACTGCGGGCGGCGCGTCCCGGCGCCGCTCGAGAACGGCGAGCAGACGGCGCGCGACGTTCAGCGAGATCTCGTGGATCTGCCGCCGTTCAAGCTCGGTGTCGCGATCGAATGCGTTCATGGCGTCGTGGCAATGCGTCGGCCGGCACGATGTGCAACCCGCCCTGGCCGAGAGGTCGATTTCGTCCGATCAATTCGGCCCATATGTGTTGGCCCGCTTTCCCTCGGTCGGACAACTTCAGTAACCACATCAGCCGGTTCCCGTCGAGTGCGCGGCGCGTGCCGGCTCGGGGCGAGCACAAGTTCCGCGTGACGGCGCATGCCTGCCAACTGGAGAGATGTCAGTCGTTCTTCATGAGATGAACGGCTTATATTGTCATTCTGATGATTTACACTTTTCCGGCATTTGTTTCACTTGGAGTATTTTTGGAGTAACCTAGATTTATCCTGCGATTGACGCGGTTTTCTGAATTGAAATCTGAGGGAGCTTGCCATGTTTCCGCGACAGCGCAAAACCGCCTTTGACGATGACGACCTCAAGGCGTTGCAGCGGGTCTTCGACGCGGCGAGTGCCGCTCTCAGGCTGGACTGCGAGGATCGCGCGCTTCGCGAGAGGCTGGGTGCGCTCGTCTTCGAGATGGCGCAAACGGGCGAGGGGAACGAGGCGGTGCTTTGGGCCCGAGCCGTCCGCCAGTTCGACGGTTGCAGCGGCGTGCGTTTCGAGCCATCGACGTGCGCGCTGCTGCCGATCTCCGCCGATATTTCGCCGCCGTCGCCGCGGCTCTTTTCCCGACGCTGAAATCGGGCTATTTCTTGAGGGCGTCTTTCTTCTGCGTCTCGGCTTTGCTCGATGCGCCGTCGGCAGCCGGGATGGAGAAGCCTCCCTCGATCGACTTCAGCCCATCGTCCTTGCCGGCGTCTTCCGCACCGGATTGCGCGGGCGCTTCCTTCGATGTCCCGTCTTTCTTGTCGGCGAAGGCCCCGCTCGTCATGTGACCCGCGATGTGACCCGCGGGCGCCAACAGGGTGAGGGCAGCGAGGAGGGCGGTGGTGCGTTTCATTTCGTTGCTCCGAGCGCTAGAGCGTGATCATTTTCGATTGAATCGGGATCATGCTCTATCTCTTTGGTGAGACCGATGATTCACGCTTCAGGCTGATAGGGCCTGAAGCGATCATGGTCTAATTCACAGGGCCAGCGACGCGGGCGATTTCCTCTTCGATGCGTCCGGTGAGCGTCAGCCACACCATTCTCAGGTCGCCGCGCAACGACCATAGCGGATGAGAGAATGTCGCCGGTGAGTTTTTTTCGAACAGGAGATGCCCGGCCCAGGCAAATCCGTAAGCGGAGACCGGCGCCGCGACGAGCCAAGCGGGGTGGAGCGTCACGAGAAAGCCTGCGACGCAGGCGAGGCCGAGCCCCGTTCCCACGAGATGCATTGCGCGCGAGCGACGGTCGCAATGGGCTCGCAAATAATCGGGCCAGAATTGCTCGAACGTCGTCGGTTTGCTCATGCATGCCCTCGTCGTGGATCGGGAGTCGAACGGTTGCGGCGTGATGCGGTTCCGGTTCGTGCGCGTGTTGCCGCGCAAGGTGCCGTGCAAGGGGTAGGTATCACGTCGTCGGGACGATCTCCGTCCATTCGGAAAACGCTGCCGCCTGGCCGACGGCGTTTCCAGATCGGTCCGTCAGGTTCCAAACGGAGGCGTTCGTGATGCGAAAGCGCTTGCCGCTCGCCGACACCCGCACGCCCGCGTAATCTTCGATAATGCCGTTGTGCGTCACGCGCTCGAGGAGGCGCGCGCGTTCTTCGCGCAGCACGGGTTCGGCCGAAAAGCGCGAAGGTAGGCGCGTGAATTCATCGAAGCTCATTTCGAACAGGGTAAGTGCCGTTCGATTGCCGAAGAAGAAGACAGGATCGGTTTCGGTGCCGTGCGCCACGATCGCCAGCGGAGCCTGCCAGAGCGCGTCGACAAGGCTGGTGTCGCTGCCGGAGAGGAGGGATCGGCCTGTCAGGCGGACATAGCTCTCGCCGATGCACGCGATGCGGCGGCGCTCGTCGTCGGTCAAATGGGTGGTCGGCATCGCGCTGGCTGCATTCCATCGGAGTGCGAACAGGGGCGATCCATCCTGCCGGACACCTCGGTTCGGCGCAACTCCGCTCGTATTGATCTTTTCGCGCGGCCCTGGATGGCTGGGGCGCCGTCCAGGGCGCCGCCGTTCATTCCCAGGAGAGCGCGCCGCCGTTCTGGTATTCGATGACGCGCGTCTCGAAGAAGTTCTTTTCCTTTTTGAGGTCCATCACTTCCGACATCCAGGGGAACGGGTTTTCCGTCTCCGCGAACACGGGCGCGAGGCCGAGCTGGCCGCAGCGGCGGTTGGCGATGAAGCGCATGTACTGCTCGCAGAGCTTGGAATTCAGGCCGAGGAGGCCCGCAGGCATCGTATCGCGGCCGTAGGCGGCTTCGAGCTCGGCTGCGTCGTGCAGCATCTGGCGCACCTCGTCCTGGAACGCCTTGGTCCAAAGATGTGGGTTCTCGACCTTGATCTGGTTGATGACGTCGATGCCGAAATTCAAGTGGATGCTCTCGTCGCGCAGGATGTACTGATACTGCTCGGCGATGCCGACCATCTTGTTGCGCCGGCCGAGCGAGAGGATCTGCGCGAAGCCCGTATAGAACCACATGCCTTCGAATACGACATAGAACGCCACGAGGTCGCGCAGGAAGGCCTGGTCCGTCTCGAGCGTGCCGGTTTTGAACTCCGGATCGTCGAGGTGTTTCGTGTAGGCGAGCGCCCACGCCGCCTTGTCGGTGATGGAGGGCACCTCACGATACATGTTGAACAGCTCGCCCTCGTCGAGGCCGAGGCTTTCCACGATGTACTGGAAGGTATGCGTGTGGACCGCTTCCTCGAAGGCCTGGCGCAGAAGGTACTGGCGGCACTCCGGGTTGGTGAGGTGCCGGTAGATGGCGAGTACGATGTTGTTCGCCACTAGGCTCTCGGACGCGGCGAAGAAGCCGAGATTGCGCTTCACCATGCGCCGCTCGTCCTCGGTGAGCCCGTCACGCGATTTCCAGAGCGCGATGTCGGCCTGCATGGAGACCTCTGTCGGCATCCAGTGGTTGTTGCAGCCCGCGAGGTATTTGTCCCAGGCCCAACCGTACTTCAGCGGCAGGAGCTGGTTGACGTCGGCGCGGGCGTTGATCATCGCCTTGTCGTCGACGCGCACGCGTCCGCCGCTGCGGTCGATATGGCCGAGGCCGGTGCTGCTTTCGGCGGCAGGCGGGGCGATGGCCGGCGAGGGTGACGCGGGGGCGCGGGGAGCGGCTGGTTCGGACCAGTCGAGCATTGGGTGTTCTCCGGTGTTTGCGTGTGATGTGATGAGGGAGACCTCTGACTTCCCCTCCCCCACAAGGGGGGAGGAGCAGGGCGGCGAATGGAGCAGCGCTGCGAACTGCACAAAGGTCCCCGTTGAGGAGCTACTGGCAGGCTTCGCAGGTCGGATCCTCGAGCGAGCACGCCTTCGGCGCCGTCTCGATGCCCGCAGGTGCCGACAGCATGCCGCCGCCGGAAACCGCGTTGAGCTTGCCGTCCGTGCCCTTGAGCGTCGACTTCTCGACATGGGTCGCGGACTGCGAGCGCAGGTAGTAGGTGGTCTTGAGGCCGCGCTCCCAGGCGAGCCGATAGAGTGCGTCGAGCTTGCGGCCGTTCGGGGCCGAGATGTAGAGGTTGAGCGACTGGGCCTGGTCGATCCACTTCTGCCGGCGCGAGGCGGCGTCCACGAGCCAGTGCGAGTCGATCTCGAAGGCGGTCGCATAGAGCGCCTTGATGTCCTCGGGCACGCGGTCGATGGCTCCGACCGAGCCGTCGAAGTACTTGAGATCCGACACCATCACCTCGTCCCACAGCCCACGCGCCTTGAGATCGCGCACGAGATGCGTGTTCACGACCGTGAAGTCGCCCGACATGTTGGATTTGACGTAGAGATTGCGGAACACGGGCTCGATGGACTGCGCGACGCCGCAGATGTTCGAGATCGTGGCGGTGGGCGCAATCGCCATGACGTTGGAATTTCGCATTCCGACGGTGCGGACGCGCTCACGCAGGGGCGACCAGTCGAGCGTGGACGAGGTCTCGATGCGGAGATCGTCACCGCGCGCGTCGCTCAAGAGAGAAAGCGAGTCGATCGGCAGAATGCCGCGGCTCCAGAGCGAACCGTCGAACGAGGGATAGCGGCCGCGCTCTTCCGCGAGATCGGCCGAAGCCGAGATGGCATGGTAGCTGATCGCTTCCATGCTGGTGTCGGCGAAGGCGACGGCGTCTTCCGACGCATAAGCGATTTTCAGCGTGTGGAGCGCGTCCTGGAAGCCCATGAGGCCGAGGCCGACCGGGCGATGGCGCAGGTTGGAACGGCGCGCTTCCGGGATGGTGTAGAAGTTGATGTCGATCACGTTGTCGAGCATCCGCATCGCCGTTTTCACCGTGCGCGCGAGCCGGTCGCGGTCGAGGCCTTTTGCCGTCACGTGGTTGGCAAGGTTGATCGAGCCCAGGTTGCAGACTGCCACCTCGTCGTTCGAGGTGTTGAGCGTGATCTCGGTGCAAAGGTTGGACGAGTGCACGACGCCGGTGTGCTGCTGCGGCGAGCGCAGGTTGCACGGGTCCTTGAACGTGATCCACGGATGCCCGGTCTCGAACAGCATGGTCAGCATGCGCCGCCACAGATCGACCGCGCGGACACGCCGCGCAATCTTGAGCTCCATGCGCTCGGCCTTGGCTTCGTACTCCGCATAGCGCTCGGCGAAGGCGCGGCCGTAGAGGTCGTGCAGCTCGGGCACCTCGTCGGGCGAGAACAACGTCCAGTGGCTGTCCTCGGCGACGCGCTGCATGAACAGGTCCGGAATCCAGTGGGCAGTGTTCATGTCGTGCGTGCGGCGGCGGTCGTCGCCGGTGTTCTTCCTGAGGTCGAGGAACTCCTCGATGTCGATGTGCCAGGTTTCGAGGTAGGCGCAGACGGCGCCCTTGCGCTTGCCGCCCTGGTTGACGGCAATCGCCGTGTCGTTCGCGACCTTCAGGAACGGCACCACGCCCTGGCTCTCGCCATTGGTGCCCTTGATGTGCGCGCCGAGGCCGCGCACACGCGTCCAGTCGTTGCCGAGGCCGCCGGAATATTTGGCGAGCAGGGCGTTGTCTTTGATGGCCTTGAAGATGCCGTCGAGGTCGTCCGCGACGGTCGTGAGGAAGCACGACGAAAGCTGCGCGCGGGGCGTTCCCGCGTTGAACAGCGTCGGCGTCGAGCACATGAAGTCGAACGACGAGATGAGGTCGTAGAACTCGATGGCCTTCGCCTCGCGGTCGATCTCGCGGAGCGCGAGCCCCATCGCGACGCGCATGAAAAACGCCTGCGGCAGCTCGAAACGGATTCCGCGCGTCTGCAGGAAGTAGCGGTCGTAGAGCGTCTGAAGGCCGAGGAACTGGAAATTCATATCGCGCTCGGGCTTGAGGGCCTGGCCGAGACGGTCGAGATCGAAGCGAGCAAGCTCGGGGTCGAGCAGTTCGGCTGCGATGCCTTTCGCGACGTAGGCGCGGAAGTAGTCGGGATAGCGTTCGGCCATCTCCGCCTGGCTCGCGCGCTCGGTGCGGCCTGCGACGAACGAGAGGGCTTCCTCGCGAAGCTGATCCATCAGCAAGCGGGCCGAGACCTCGCTGTAGGCGGGCTCCGTCTCGATCAGCGTGCGGGCCGCGAGGATCGGTGCCAGCGTCAGCTCGTGGGCGGCGATGCCATCGTAGAGGTTGCGGTAGGTCTCGGCGAGCACGTCCTCGGCTTTCGTCTCGGCCAGGCCGTCGCAGGCTTCGCGCACGATCAGCGAGAGGCGCTGATGATCGAGGGGGCTGAGAGATCCGTCGCGTGCCTTGACGTTAAGCGCGGGCTGGTCGGGCTGCTTGTCGTGCGCGGCGGCTGCGGCGCGTTCCTGGGCGCGCGCTTCGCGATAGAGGACGTAGGCGCGGGCCACTTTGTGATGCTCGCCGCGCATGAGGACGAGCTCGACCTGATCCTGGATGTCCTCGATGTGGAACGTGCGGCCGTGGTCGCCCTGACGGGTCAGCGCGGAGACGATTTGCGCGGCGAGATCTTCGACGATCTCGTGCACGCGGCGGGACGCGGCTGCACGTCCGCCCTCGACGGCGAGAAACGCCTTCGTCAGTGCAACGGTGATTTTGCTGGGATCGAACGGCGTGACGCTGCCGTTGCGGCGGATCACCTGCAGCCCCGGTATCGAGACTGTCTTGGTGGCGCTGCCGTCGGAGGCGGACCCTGCGCTGGAGCTTCTGGCTTCAATTGCGATGGACATCGGCAAACCCCTTGGAGGAAAGGGGGCTTGGGCCGAATGGGGACGCGCATTCGAGCCACTGCGCATGCAGAGGCTTTAGAATACCACCCACCGGGACACCCCGCCCGAGGACGAACAAATCTTCGTCACAGGCAGGTCTCCTGGCTCGCAGGTCATTGTCGTCTGTCTGGCCTTCCCGGTGCCGCGCACCAGTGACCGCTTTCGACAGACAACTCGCTGCTTACAGTTGCGGGGGCAGCCCCGGGGTTGCTCGTATCTTCCTTGAAGGCGAGCGCACCGGGTTCCCTCTTAGCGCCGAGCGGTTTCGCCCAGCGACCCATGACGTCTCCATAACGACCGATTCTCTGGAGAGCGCCAAGCGCGCGACCGCAACATCTTGCGCTTTTTGCGACGGTTTCGCGTGTTGCAGCGTAGATGTTGTGGTTATCGGGTATGGCGTGAAAAGACAGGTTGACACCTACCTGTCCTCACGCCGCGCGCGTGGCGAAGCGTGCGTTGCCGCGCTGTTTGCCTAACTTTGCGAACGTTGCGGTGTGAATTCGCGAAGCCCGCGAAATCAAGCGAGCGCTGAGGCGTGTCCGGCATCCAGGATGACGATGCCGTCGCTGTCGGCGATGACGGCGTCGTTCTCCGTGACCTGAATGCCGGCGAGGTCGACGGGGATGTGTGCGGTTCCTTCCCCGCGGCGCGTCGATCGTCTCGGACTCGCGCCAATCGCCTTGATGCCGATGTCGAGGCCGGCCAGGACGGCCGTATCGCGCACGCATCCGAAGACCACGATGCCGGCCCAGCCGTTCGCCACCGCATCCTGCGCGATCCTGTCGCCCAGGAGCGCGCAGCGTGTGCTGCCTCCGCCGTCCACGACGAGGACACGCCCGTGTCCGGGCGTCGCGAGCAACTCCTTCACACGGGAATTGTCCTCGAAGCATTTCACCGTGACGGCGCGTCCGTGGAAGGCTGTGCGGCTCCCGAAGTCACGAAAGACGGGCGAGGGGATGCGGGCGTTCTCGCCGTGCTCGTCCGAGAGATCGCAGGTGCTCAATGCCATCGGGCGTCCTTTCGTGTCAGTCATGCAACCGGATACGGCGTGAAGCGCCGTTCGTTTTCGTCGATGGCGGTGCGCCGTCCGATGGCCGGGAATGCCCGCTGCGGACAGGCGGGCCGCTCGCAGATTTTGCACCCTGCGCCGATGGGAACGGCGGCGGATTGATCCTTGAGGTCGAGGCCCTTCGCGTAGACGAGGCGGTGCGCGTGGCTCATGTCGCATCCGAGGCCGATGGCGAACGTCTTCGACGGGGCGCCGTAGCCGCCCTGGCCGCGCGAGACGGTGCGCGCGATCCAGAGGTACGTGCGCCCGTCCGGCATCGTGGCGAGCTGGGTGAGGATGCGGCCCGGCATCGAGAAGGCTTCGTAAACGTTCCAGAGGGGGCAGGATCCGCCGACGCGGGAGAAGTGAAAATCGGTTGCCGACTGGCGCTTCGAGATGTTGCCAGCACGATCCACGCGCACGAAGAAAAACGGCACGCCCCGTGCGTTGGCGCGCTGGAGCGTGCTCAAGCGATGGCAGATGGTTTCGAAGCCGACGCCGAAGCGCTGGCTCAGCAGCTCGATGTCGTAGCCGAGCCGTTCCGCCGCTTCGAAAAAGCGTCGGTAAGGCATGATCAAAGCGCCTGCGAAGTGATTGGCGAGGCCGATGCGGGCAAGGCGATGGGTTTCCTCGCTGCCGGATGCGGCCTCCTTGGCGAGCTTGTCGATCACATCACCCATTTCGAGATAGGCGAGCTGGGTCGCCATCTCGAACGCGAGCTGTCCCGGCATGAGGGTGGAGGAGAGGCGAAGCACGCGGGCGGGCGCTTCGAAACTGCGCTGGACATGGGTCTGCTCGCTCGGCGCCTCGATCACGACCTGGATCCGCAGCCGTTCGCTCAGATAGCGCTTGAGGCCCGTGACGCAATCTCCGACCGTGAGGCGCGCGGTCGCGAACAGTTTCTCGGCGGCTTCGTCCAATTCCGCGAAATAGTTGTGATGCGCGTAGAAGTAGTCGCGCACCTGCTCGAAGGGCATCAACTGCGCGGGCGCCTGCTCCTCCGCCCCGACGCCGAGGCGCATCGCGAGCGCATCCGCGCGCTCGGATGCCTGACGCAGGCGGCGATGCTGCTTGACGATTGCGCGCCCTACGGCGGGCATGTTGGACGCGATCTCACGAATTTCGGTCAGCGCAATTTCCTCGTCGAGGCCGGGATCGGCCAGCACGTCGCGCAGATCCGCAATGAGGCGCGCCTCCTCGTCCTCCGAGAAAAGCTGCACGTCGATGCCGAACACGGCGTTGATCTTGAGCAGGATCGGGACGGTAAGCGGGCGCTGGTTCTTCTCGAGCTGGTTGAGGTAGCTCGCGGAGAGATCGAGCGCGCGCGCGAGGGCAACCTGTGTCAGGCCGCGCTCTTCCCTGAGGCGCCTCAGGCGCACGCCCATGAACGCTTTTCGCATCGATGGCCTCATTCGCAATATTTGCAAATTTGCAATGCCGGCTTCGCGAATCTCCGCTTTTTCAGGAGTTTATCGCGATCCAGTTCTGCGGATAATGCGAATATTGGAATTTGGCAAGCACGGATCAGCCATGACGAAGCGGCCCACCTTCGACGATCTCATTCCGAACGCCGCGTCCGGCCGGTTCGACGGCATCCAGCGTCCCTACACCGCTGCGGACGTTCTGCGGCTGCGCGGCTCCATGCCGATCCGTCAGACGATCGCCGAGCATGGCGCGAACCGCCTCTGGCGGCTGCTGGCGTCGGAGCCCTATGTCCATGCGCTCGGTGCGGTCACCGGCAACCAGGCGATGCAGATGGTGCGCGCGGGCCTCAAGGCGATCTACCTTTCCGGTTGGCAGGTCGCGGCCGACGCCAACACGGCGTCCGCTATGTATCCCGACCAGAGCCTCTATCCGGCGAACGCGGGCCCCGAGCTTGCGCGGCGCATTAACTGCACGCTGCAGCGCGCCGACCAGATCGAGCACGCCGAAGGCCGGAAGAGCGTCGAGACCTGGTTTGCGCCGATCGTTGCGGATGCGGAAGCGGGCTTCGGCGGTCCGCTCAACGCGTTCGAGATCATGAAGGCCTATATCGAGGCGGGCGTCGCGGGCGTGCACTTCGAGGACCAGCTCGCGTCGGAAAAGAAGTGCGGCCATCTCGGCGGCAAGGTGCTGATCCCGACCGCGGCGCACATCCGCAACCTCGTCGCCGCGCGGCTTGCGGCCGACGTCATGGGCGTGCCGACGGTGATCGTGGCGCGGACGGATGCCGAATCCGCCAAGCTCATCACCTCCGACATCGACGAGCGTGACCGCGCGTTCATCGTGGCCGGTGCGCGGACGCCGGAAGGCTTCTACACGCTGAGGAACGGCGTGGATGCGTGCATCGCGCGCGGGCTCGCCTACGCGCCCTACGCCGATGTCCTGTGGTGGGAAACGTCGACGCCCAACCTCAAGGATGCGGCGCGCTTTGCGGATGCCATCCATCGCGAGTTCCCGGGCAAGTTGCTCGCCTACAATTGCTCGCCGTCGTTCAACTGGAAATCCAAGCTCGACGACGTGTCCATCGCCCGCTTCCACAAGGAGATCGCGGCCATGGGCTACAAGTTCCAGTTCGTGACGCTCGCCGGCTTCCATCAGCTCAACTACGGCATGTTCGAGCTCGCGCGCGGGTATCGCGACCGCGGCATGGCGGCCTACTCCGAGCTGCAGCAGGCCGAGTTCGCGGCCGAAGCCAACGGCTACACGGCAACGCGCCATCAGCGAGAGGTCGGCACGGGCTACTTCGATGCCGTGTCGCTCGCCATCAGCGGCGGGGCTTCGTCGACGACGGCAATGTCCGAGTCCACCGAAAGAACCCAGTTCCAGTCAGCCGCCGAATAGGAGGTGCACCATGCCCCGACCCGACAGCTCAAACACCGGAGAGAGCCCCATGCGATCCGCAGATGTCATTGCCATTTCAGAACCTTTCAACGGGCCGCGAACGGCCGATGCCGACACGCTGATCCGCAAGGTCGCGGACACTCTGCATCGCCTCAACCAGCAGATCACCACGGCCGTCGATGCGGGTGTCACGATCGAGCTGATGCGGGGATCGCGCTTCCACAATGGGCGCGGGCAGTGGGGCGACCAGATGATCCCGATCGTTCGCGTCGCGGAAACGGTGCGTGAGGGCGATCGGGAGTAGACCATGACCGCTTGCGATCTCTCGGAGACCCGCTTCGTCGAAATCGTGTTCCCCGAGCAGGCCAATCATTACGGCACTCTGTTCGGGGGTACGGCGTTGAACCTTATGAGCAAGGCAGCGGCCATCGCGGCCGCGAGGCGGGCTGGGACGAGCGTCGTCATGGCCTCGTCGGACAAGGTCGATTTTCATCTGCCGGTGGCCGTCGGCCAGCTTGTCGAGCTTTGCGCGCGCGTCGAGCGCGTGGGGCGGAGCTCGATGACGGTGAACGTGAAGGTCATCGCCGAGACCATTGGCAAGCAGGACCGCAAGCTCGCCATGCAGGGGCGCTTCGAAATGGTTGCGGTGGACGGCGACGGCCGTCCGACGCCGATTGCCCAATCTGCAGACAACACCTAGATTCAACAAAGGGTATCGACATGATCCAGGCTGCCAATCTCGGCTTCCCGCGCATCGGCATCAAGAGAGAGCTCAAGAAAGCCACGGAAAGCTATTGGAAGGGCGAGATCGATTACGCGGCGCTTCGGAATGCGGGCGCCGAGCTGCGTCGGCGCCATTGGGAGGTTCAGAAAGACGCCGGCATCGACGTTATCCCCTCGAACGATTTTTCGTTCTACGACCAGATGCTGGATACGGTCGCGATGGTCGGCGCGGTTCCGCCGCGCTTCCGGGCTCCGCAAGAGGGTGTTCGGGTTGCGGCCACGCATCAGACCGCGAGCGCGTATGCCGTGATGGCGGACGTGGCTGAGCTTTCGGGCAACGATGCGGCGTCTGTCGATTTCGAGACCTACTTCGCCATGGCGCGCGGTTCGGACGCCGCCCCCGCAATGGAAATGACGAAGTGGTTCGATACGAACTATCACTACATCGTGCCGGAGTTCCACGAGGGGCAGACGTTCCGCCTCGCTTCGACGAAGGCGCTCGACGAGTTCAAGGAGGCGAAAGCGCTCGGGATCCATACGCGTCCGGTTCTGATCGGGCCGGTGACATTCCTGTCGCTCGGCAAGGCGAAGGATCCGAACCTCGATCCTTTGAGTCTGCTCGATGGGTTGCTTCCGATTTACGCCGAGGTGCTGGCGTCGCTCGCGGCAGCCGGCGCGGACTGGGTGCAAATCGACGAGCCGATCCTGGCGCTCGACCTCAAGGATGGCCAGAAGGCGGCTCTTGCAGCGGCCTATGCGGCGCTGTCGTCTACGGGCGTCAAGATCCTCATCGCGACCTATTTCGACGGACTTCGTAGCAACCTCGATGTCGTGCGTGGGCTTCCTGTCGACGGGCTGCACGTCGACCTCGTTCGTGCGTCTCAGCAACTCGACGAGGTGCTCAATGCGTGGCCATGGGAACGTGTGCTGTCGCTTGGCGTGATCGACGGGCGCAACATCTGGCGTGCGGATCTGGCAAAGGCGTTCGAAAAAGTCGAAAGGGCGATTGCGGCGCGCGGCAAGGGCGGGGTGCAGATTGCGCCGTCCTGCTCGCTGATCCATGCGCCTGTGGATCTCGATGCGGAGCAGAGGCTCGATGCGGAGCTCAAGTCATGGCTCGCGTACGCGCGCCAGAAGCTGATCGAGGTTGCCGCGCTCACGACGGCGGCGATGAAATGCAAGGATGCCGCCGCGCAGGCCTTTGCGGAGAGCGCCGCGGCCGTCTCCTCTCGCGCGGCGTCGCCACGGATCAACAACCCCGCGGTGAAGGCGCGCACGGCCGCGGTGGCCGAGAAGGATCTCGACCGCGGGGCCTCGTTCAAGTCGCGCCAGATCCAGCAGAGGGCGCGCCTCAATCTGCCGGCGTTCCCGACTACGACCATCGGCTCGTTCCCGCAGACGGATTCCGTGCGCAAGGCGCGTGCCGCCTTCAAGCGGGGCGATCTCGATGCCTCGTCCTATGACGCCTTGCTCAAGTCTGCGACCGAGGATGCCGTACGGAAACAGGAAGAACTCGGAATCGACGTGCTCGTTCATGGAGAGTTCGAGCGCAACGACATGGTGGAGTATTTCGGGGAGCAATTGTCGGGCTTTGCCTTCACTCAGAACGGATGGGTGCAGTCGTACGGCTCGCGCTACGTCAAGCCCCCGATCATCTTCGGCGACGTCTCGCGGCCGCATCCGATGACGGTTCAGTGGTCGAGCTACGCACAGTCTCTGACGAAGAAGCCGATGAAGGGAATGCTTACGGGGCCGGTGACGATCCTCCAGTGGTCGTTCGTGCGCGACGACCAGCCGCGCTCGGAGACCTGCAGGCAGATCGCGCTCGCGATCCGGGACGAGGTCGCCGATCTCGAACGCGCCGGATTGCCGATCATCCAGATCGACGAGCCGGCCCTGCGGGAAGGGCTTCCGCTCCGCCACTCCGACTGGGACGCCTATCTTGCGTGGGCCGTCGATTGCTTCCGGCTGGCAGCCGCCGGTGCCGGACCTGAGACGCAGATCCACACGCACATGTGCTACTGCGAGTTCAACGACATCATGCCGTCGATTGCCGCCCTCGATGCGGATGTGATCTCGATCGAGACGTCACGGTCGGACATGGAGCTGCTCGAGAGCTTCTCGGACTTCAAATATCCGAACGAGATCGGGCCGGGCGTCTATGACATCCATTCTCCGCGCTGCCCGCATACGCGCGACATGTCCACGCTTCTCGGCAAGGCACGCGAGCATCTCGCGCCGGATCAGATCTGGGTCAATCCGGATTGCGGCCTGAAGACGCGGCGATGGGAAGAGGTGCTGCCCGCGTTGAAGAACATGGTGGCTGCGGCGCGGGAGGCGCGCGGCGGCTAGAGCGTGATCATTTTCGATCGAATCGGGATCACGCTCTATCTCTTTGGTGAGACCGATGATTCACGCTTCAGGCTAATAGGACCTGAAACGATTATGGTCTAAGGGGACGCGTCGTCCCGGGCAGCGTGCGGAAACGAGTGCCGGCGATGCTGTCGCCGGCACTGTTTCATGCGGCCGTCTGCTTTGCGCCCGCCTGCATCTCCAGCGGCGTATCGGCCGACGGCGTGCGCTGGGGGCGGCCCAGATAGTAGCCCTGCGCCTCGTCGCATCCTTCGCCACGCAACGTCTGAAGCTGCTGATCGGTCTCCACGCCCTCCGCAAGAACCTTGACGTCGAGGCTCTTGCCGAGCGCGAGCACGGCGCGGACGATCGCCATCGACTGAGCGTCCCTGGCGAGGCCGCTGGTAAAGGATCTGTCGATCTTGATCTTGTCGAAGGGAAACAGCCTCAACGTTTCGAGGGAGGAATAGCCGACGCCGAAATCGTCGATGGCGACCCGAATGCCGAGAGCGCGCAGCTTGCGGAAGATATGGAGCGCCCGCGTTTTGTCCTTCACGATGGCTGTTTCGGTGATCTCGAGCTCGAGGCGGCTCGGCGCAAAGCTTGTCTCGACCAGAATACCGTGGACGACCTCCGCGAAATCGGCGCGCTGCAACTGTACGCCGGAGACGTTGACCGCAATCTTGTGAGGATGCGCCCAGGAGCCTGCCTCGCGGCATGCGGTGCGTAGCACCCATTCGCCGATTTCGCAGATCGAGCCGGTTTCCTCGGCGATCGGGATGAAGTCGGCGGGCGAGACCATGCCGCGCATCGGATGGCGCCACCTGAGCAGGACCTCGTAACCCGTGATGCTGCCGTTGGCGACGGAGCCCTGCACTTGGTAATGCAGAAGGAGCTCCTCGTTTGCGATGGCTGTCCGCAGGTCCGACGCGATGAGCGAGCGCTCGCGCGCGGCATCGTCCATCCGCTCCTCGTAGAAGCAGACGGCGCGCTGGGGATCGCCTTTAGCGCGATACATGGCCAGGTCGGCGTTGCTCACGAGGCGCGCCATGTCGTCGCCGTCCTCGGGATAGAGCGAGACGCCGATCGATCCGCCGAGGATCACCTGAATGTCGCCGAGCTCCAGCGAGCGGTTCAAGGCCGTCTCGATACGGGCGATGAAGTCGTGGACGTCTTCGAGGTGCTCGTAGCGTTTCAGGGCGGAGAATTCGTCGCCGCCGATGCGTGCGATGAATTCGTCGTTCTTCAAGAGCTGGCCGAGCGCATGGCCGACGTGCGCGATGACCCTGTCTCCGGCTTCATGTCCGTGCTGGTCGTTGATGGCCTTGAAACGGTCGAGGTCGATGCCGATCACGGCGAGACGCCCATCGTTCTCGCGAGCCAGCTCGATTTCGCGCGCCATGTGCGCATTGAAATGGACGCGGTTGGGAAGGCCGCTCAGCGAGTCGTTCATCGCCATGTGCTGGAGCTTTGCGATGTTCTCCTGGGCCGACATCTCGTCGATCAAATGGCTCGCGACGCCCGTGCCGATGATCATGAGCGCAACGCCGGCGACCGCGACGGCGAGAGCGTGGAACACCGACGTATTGTCGTTCTCCGACTGCCCCGCCATCGGGGTGATCTCCATGGCGGCCATGCCGGTGAAATGCAGGCCGACGATGGCAACCAGGAACAGAGCCGGTGCGATGATGTGGGATTGGCTGCGCGGCTGCCTCACAGCCTCGTCGAGAGCCATGGCCGCGAACGTCATGGCTATCAGCACGGACGCGACGATATAGGCCGGTGACCAGTCGATGAAGCCCGATACGTGATAGGCCATCATGCCAGTGTAATGCATGCAGGCGATGCTGAGGCCCGCGATGGCGCCACCGAGCGCGGGCGCGAACCGGCGATTTGCGGCGCTCGTGCCAAATCCGAGGCCGCAGCCGACGATGGCGATGACGAGCGACACGAAGGTCAGGATCGGATCGAAGGTGACGGGTGCTTTCACCTCGTAGGCGAGCATCGCGATGAAGTGCGTGCACCAGATGGCCGATCCGGCTGCGACGGCCGCGAGGAACGCCCAGCCGAAGACCTGGCGGCCGCTGCGGTTGCGCATGTGGCCGAACAAGCGGAAGGTGATGACGGCTCCCGCGACGCAGATGCCGGCCGCCAAGCTGACAAGCCACAGGTTGTGTTCCATCACGATGCAGGAAATGACGCGCATGGGGCCCCACAACAAAGCCGAAGCAGGGGGCACAATTCCGTGCAAACCACCCAGTTGACAGGCGAAAATAAGCGGAAACTCCCAATGTCCAGTTAATCGCAGAGAGAAGTTGCGCGAAAAAGGCCGATAAATCAGGCGTCTGAGTAAGTAGCCGTCAGAATACGAACGACTTTGCGGAAGCTGTGCTCGCTGCCCTGTCGCGCGCAGTCGCATGGGCAACCGCAAAGGATGGGGCGGGATGACATCAAGTCGGCGTGGGCCGGATTTATTAGGGGATGGCGCTTCACGAAAAAGGACTGCTGATGGTCTCAGCGGTTGCGCGGCCCGTCACTTCTCCGTTCTTCCCGGCGGAAAGATCGCCTTCCAGTCCCTCTTCATATCCGTGACGATCCATCCCTTGGCGGTCGCCTCATCGAGCGCCTTGTCGAGCTTGCCGATGTGAGACGCGCGGTCATAAGCCCACTCACGCGCGGCATCGGTGTGGTGAACGAGGCCCATGAACCGCGCGCTGCTGCCCGCTGCCGTGTACTGGAGCATCTGCAGATCTCCGTCCGAATTGCCGAACGCCAGGATGGGTCGCCGCCCGATAAAGCGATTGATGCCGACGGGTTTGCCGGGACCGTCGTCGACGAACTCGACCTTGGCTTCCTTTAGGAGATGGGGCCTGCCGTCGGCTTCGGTCTCGAATGTCACAACACCGGATGAGCCGATCACCTGCTCGGGCGGGATACCGTACACCCGCTCCGCAAAGCGGCGCATGAACTCGACGCCGCCACCCGAGACGATGAAGGTCTTGAAGCCGTTGTCGCGCAGATGCGCGAGCAGCTCCAGCATCGGCTGATAGACAAGAGAGGTGTATGGCCGCCGGAGCGTGGGATGCCGTGCGCTCGTCAGCCAGTCATCCACGATCTCACCGAAGTGCTCAGTGGTGATGCCGGCGTGGGTTGCCGCCAGGATCTCGAGTAGGCCGTGCTCGCCGGATGCGGCGACTGCCGTAAGGTCTCCCTCGAGAATGCCCTGGAAGGGCTGCTTTCCTATCCAGTCGGGATGTTCGGGCGCAAGCGCCGCGATGCGATCCATCGCGAAAGCGAGCTGGAAGTAAACCGGTTGCTCGGCCCACAGCGTGCCGTCGTTGTCGAACACGGCGATACGCTCGGCCGGGGCGACGAAGTCAGGGCCGCCCTCTTGCGTGACCCGCGCGACGAAATCGACGATCGCCTTCTTGGGTGTCGTATCGTGCCAGGATGGAAGCGGATCGGCCTGCGCGCTGGCAGCGAGCACGGCATAAGAAAGGAAAGCAAGAGAGGTGCGGAAGATCGATCGAAGCAGGGTCGGCATGTCAGGTCTCCGCTCCCATTGTCGGCTGCTTTGAACCCGCATTCTCGCGCTGACGTTCCCTGACCTCGGCGAGGTCGCGCTCCAAAAAGTAATTCAGCATCGTGCGGATCAGTGCGATCGCGCCGACACGTGCGACGGATTCCCAACTCGTCGTTATCGACGTCTCGATGATGTCGGCTGCGAGCTGAAACGTCAGCCCGGCGACGAGCCAGCGCGCGTAGCGCAGCCAGACGTCGCGCCGCTCGTGGCCTTTGCGCGAGGTCAGGAGAACGAGACATCCCGATACGAAGGCTTCGACGGTGCTATACACGATGATCAGCAGCGCCATCGCATCGATGAGCAGGATCGCCGTTCTCGTGAGCTCCGTCAGCCATTCCTCCATATCCAGGCCCTTACGTGACAGCGGTTGCGTGCGCGTCCACGCTGTCGAAAACCGCTTTCCAGTCCTGCTTCATGCTCACGACGGTGAAGCCGAATTCGTCTGCGCGATCGAGCGCCTCGGCGAGTGGGCTCAGCTTGAAATCGCGGTCATAGCCGAATTCCCGCTCCGTATCGTCATGGTGCAGCAACAGCGCGAGGCGCGGCCCGTCGCCGGACTTCGCGTAACGAAGCATCGCGAGATCGCCGTCGGAATTGCCGAAGGCAAAGATCGGACGCCGACCGATATGGAGACCGATATTCGAGACCTTCGCTTCGCGATCGTCGAAGCTGTTCAACTCCGCAAGCTTCATCAGCTCGATACGGTTACCCTCTACGGTCACGCGCGTCTTGACGCTCGACCCGATGACCTGCTCCGGGGGGATGCCGTAGACGTCCTCGGCAAAGCCTCGGATCAGGTCGATCCCGCCGCCGGACACAATGAACACTTTGAAGCCGTGCGCCGTGAGATGGCGCATCAGCTCGATCTGCGGCTGGAATACGCAATCCGTGAAAAGCCGCCCCAGCCGGGGATGGCGGGCCGTGGCGAGCCATGTCCGCACGATATCCCTGAAGGTGCTTTCGGTCGTGGCGGCGTGGGTCAGGAATGCGGTTTCGAAAACGGCTTGTTTTCCGAGGGCACGGATCGCCTCGATGTCGCGCTCGAGGAATGCCTTGAACGGCTGGCGTTCTCGCAGGCTCGGGTTCTTGGCGGCCAGAGCCTCGAGCCGATCCTGCGCAAAGAACACCTGGACCTGGAGCGGCTGCTCGCACCAGAGCGTGCCGTCGTTGTCGAAGACGGCGATGCGCTCCGGCGGAGGCACGAAGTCCGGACCGGTCGCAAGCGTCGCGCGGTCGATGAAATCCAGGATGGCGGATTTGACGGGGCCGGTCTTCCAGCTTGCGAGCGGGTCAGCCATGGCAAGTCCTGCCGAGGCTCGGAACGCATGTCCGGAATATGGCGATCTTCGACCAGATTGGCCTTGGATCGGCCGTCCTCCCATGCAACTCTAAAGCTGCGATAGGGATCTTTCGGGGGGAAGTCTCATGCCTCTTGACGGTACGTTTCGCGGCGAGGAGCCGCGCGGGCCTTGGTGTGCGAGCTGCAAGGCGCCGATCACCGAGAGCCAGCGCAGTGTGCGCATCCATTTCGACAGCGACCCGCACGGGTTTCGCGGCTTGACGGGCCAATACCACGAAGCGTGCAGCAAGCCGTTTCAATCGCTCGCGCACGTCGTGAACCTGAACTGGTTCGGCCGCTTCTAGACGGATCATTTCAGCCTCTCGAACGCGAATAGGCAGCGGATCGCTCCGCTGCCCGTCTCGTCTTCAGTCCGTCGCGCCGACGGTCTGCATTTTTTCAATCGCGTCGTCGATCGTGAAGCTGTTCGGTTTTTGAATTGGCGGGAAATCCGTAAAGGTCTCCGCCCATTTCTTTGCGATCATGTTGATCGTGAAGACAATGTAGTCGCGGCGTATGAACCATTCCCAGTACGTGTTCGACGTGATGTCGGCGAACTCGTAGGGATCGGTGCGCAGGTTGTAAAGCTTGGGAAGCCTCAATCGCGTGAACGGCTCCGCCCAGACCTGCAAGGTTCCCTTGCAGCGTTGCTCCATGAAGACAACCTTCCAGTTGTCGTAACGCAACGCGAGAATGTCGCCGTCGTCGCTGATATAGACGAACATCTTGCGCGGCGACTCTTTCTCTTGCCCAGTCAAATGCGGAAGCAGGTTGTAGCCATCGATGTGGTTCTTGTACGTGCGTCCGCAGGCCTGATAGCCCTTCTTGGCTTTCTCGGCGATGTCAGGCTCTCCGGCAATCGCCAGGAAGGTCGGAAGCCAGTCGTGATGCTGGATGATCTCTGTGGAGACCTGGCCGGCCTTGATCTTGCTTGGCCAGCGGACAAGCAACGGTATCCGAAACGCACCTTCCCAATTGGTATTCTTCTCCGAGCGGAATGGCGTCATGCCGCCGTCGGGCCACGAGTTGCGATGGGGGCCGTTGTCGGTCGAGTACTGCACCAACGTATCGTCAGCGATGCCAAGCTCGTCCAAGAGATCGAGCATCTCGCCGACATGCTTGTCATGGTCGATCATCGTGTCGTGATAGGGCGACTGCCAGCGGCCGGCCTGGCCGAGGCTTGCCTTCTTGGTGTGCGTATAGAGGTGCATGTGGGTGGTGTTGAGCCAGACGAACCACGGCTGGCCGGCGTCCTCGGCACGCTTTATGAAATCCTTCGCCGCCTTCACGAATTCTTCGTCGCAGGTTTCCATGCGCTTGCGCGTGAGCGGACCGGTATCCTTGATCTTCTGTTTTCCTACCCGACCCCAACGCGGCTCCTCGGTGGGATCGTCCTTGTCGGTCGCCCAGGAATGAATGACGCCGCGCGGCCCGTAGTTTTTACGGTAGTTCGGGAAATCCTTTTCCGGCGGATAGTCGTACATCTCCGGCTCTTCCTCGGCGTTCAAATGGTAGAGGTTGCCGAAGAACTCGTCGAAGCCGTGGTTGGTCGGCAGCATATGGTTGAGATCGCCAAGGTGGTTCTTGCCGAATTGCCCGGTCACGTAACCCTGGTTCTTCAGGGCACCTGCGATGGTCAGCGCTTTGTCCGTCATGCCGATGGGAGCGCCGGGGAAGCCGACCTTGGACAGGCCGGTGCGAAGCACGCTTTGTCCCGTGATGAAGGAGGATCTGCCGGCGGTGCAGGACTGCTCGCCGTAGCTGTCGGTAAACATCATGCCTTCTTTGGCGATGCGGTCGATGTTGGGCGTGCGATAGCCCATCAGGCCGTGGGAGTAGCAACTGAGGTTTGATATGCCGATGTCGTCGCCCCAGATGACGAGGATGTTCGGTTTGTCGGACTTGCCGCTCTTGCCGTTTCCGCCTTTCGGTGACTTTGCCATTATGCGTTACTCCGGGCTGTTTATGGTTCCTCACCCATTGATGTCTTGTTCCCCGTATCGTTTCGGCTTGGTGCTCAGTCTTTTTAGATCTGCATGCGTGCCTCCTGTCCCTCAACCAAACGGACCGACACGAAACACCATGCTGACGATGGCGAAGATGCCGATCAGCAGCAGGATGATCGCTGTGATGAGCGTGAGCGAGATGGGAAATTTGCTTTCGCCATGCACGAGGCCGTCGGCCACCATGGCCGTTCGTTCCTCGCGCAGATGCAGCATGAATTGCAGGTGATAGACGATCCCGCCGATCAGCATCACGATTCCGAGCGCAACCAACGTCACGCCGAAATTTCGGGCGGAACCTGCGTGCGTGATGACCGACTGATCGCGAAGCTTCTCGAAAACCTGGAAGATCGTGAAGCCGAAGCTGATCAGCGAGAGAGAGGTTCTGATGACCGACATCAGCGTGCGATCGGCGCTCATGCGGGTGCGCTGGAACGACATTCCCGTGCGGCGCGACGAAAGCTCGACGGATATGTCGTCGGGCGCGGATGCCCGCGACGTCCGCCCGGCCGGTATGGCATCGCTGCTCATTGCGCCGATCCTCCGGTCCTTGCGTTGAGCCACCAATGTGCGATCCGCGCGATGGGGCCGCGCAGAAGCAGGTAGGGAACAAAGGCGAGCGCCAGCGCAATCAGCACGGCCTCGCCCGGATAGAACGTGCCAAGCGCTTTGAGCTGGTAGATCGCGTCCATGCCGATCCCCAGCAGCATAATGCGCGCCGTCGCGACCCATCCCTCCCGCAGCCGTCCGGCACGCTTCTTGGGATCGTTGACGATGGTCCAGAAGTAGGGGGATCGGCCGAGCTGCGCGTCCCGGATGCCGTCATACGTCGCGGCGATGGCCGCCATCGCCGGCTGGAGAATGAACCGGAACGACATCGGGCCACCTGGCCGTCCGGTCAGATCCTGCCATTGACGCTGCAGAACCTCGCTCGAGACGCCGTACCAGACGGCGCCGAGAAAAACGAGAACCAGCACGATCAAAGCAACCGCCCACGACAGAGGGCTATGCTCGCGGTCGTCGCTGGTCCCGGCCATCATGTCTCCCTCCCGTTGCGCACGACGCATCGGAAGCCGACGTGACTTGTCGACGTGTCGATGGGCTCGGGATGGCGTGCAGCCGGTCGATAGCGGCGGCAATAGTTCGGAGCACAGAGATGCGAGCCGCCCTTGAGTACTTTGCGCGGGATCTTGATGCGCGGCTGACATGGATCGTAGCTCGCCTCGCGACGGCCGCCGCGTGGGTTCTCCGGAATGCAGCAGGCCTTCTCGGCATCGGCCGGATGCTTGGGCGCATACCAGTCGGTCGTCCACTCCCAGACGTTGCCGATCATGTCGTAGAGGCCGTAGCCGTTTTGCGGGAATGCGCGCACCGGCGACGTCCGCTCATAGCGGTCGAGCTTCAGGTTCTCGTACGGGAAGTTTCCCTGCCACGTGTTGGCCATGTGGCGCCCGCGGGGCGTGAACTCGTCGCCCCAGGCGAACTCGGCGCCGTCGAGGCCGCCGCGGGCGGCGAATTCCCATTCTGCTTCCGTCGGCAGCTCCTTTCCGGCCCAGGCCGCGTAGGCTTCGGCATCCCTGTAAGCGACGTGGACAACCGGATGGTCGTCGAGAGTCTTGATCCAGCTTCCGCGGCCGTACGGTTTGCGCCAGTGGGCTCCAAAGCGGAATTCCCACCACCTGCTCCAATCGCGCAGGTCGACCGCGCCCTGGGGAGGAGTGAAAACGAGGGAGCCGGCCTTCAGCATGTGCGGCAGCGCGCCCGGATAGTCCTCCGCCTTGGGCGCGATCTCCGCGAACGTCACGTAGCCGGTCGCTTCGACGAAGGCGCGGAACTGCGCGTTCGTCACCGGGGTCGCATCGATCCAGAAGCCGTCGACGGTGACGCGATGGACGGGGGCTTCTTCAGGATAGTGCGCGTTGGATCCCATGCGGAACGTTCCGCCCGGCACGAAAACCATGCCATCGCGCGCTCCTGGCTTGGCCGCCGACAATGCGGTGGATTCGCGGTCGGGCTTGAGAACGAGGTTCGCCATCGGGCTGTTTCCCAAAAGAAAAACAAGGCGCCGTTCCGTGAGTGGTCGAGGTGTTTTCAAAAAGACTACACGAAGTGGATTGACTGTCGTCGTCGTGCTGGAAACTCGGTTATTAAATATTTTTTCGGATCAGAAGTCGGGCTGCAGCAGTCGGGTGTTCAAGTGAGCTGGGAGCGCCCGTAAGTTCTTGTTCTTGCTGTGCTGTGTCGTCGATAGGAGTTTTGGAAAAGCTGTCCATGCGGGCTTTCAGCCGGAATTGGCGGCTCAAGTCTACGCACTTATCATAGCGATGACTCGGAAGCGGCAGCTCCGCAACGAGAAATTATAATTAAGACGCATTCTTTCCGAACTTGGAGTGCAACGCAGGTCCCGCAGTCGCGTAATAGAGTGCTATTGGGCCGGTCGTGCCAATTTAGCCACCTCGGCAATCTTTCCGTGTTTTACAATTCAGTCGCAATTTGATTCGCGTCGCGTGCGTTGCATCTGAAGCCAGAGACACGGCTGGTGATCATGATTCGGATTCGCGCTTTTCCCATCGCAGCATTGGCGATCCTCTCAGCTTTCACCTCGGAAACGCACGCAGCGGAAAACGCTGCAGGATTTTACCTTCTCGGCTCCAAGAGCGCCATGGCGGGCTATACGCCGCCGCCCGGCCTCTACGTTACGGATATCAACTACTACTACCGGGGCGACGCGCGAGCCGCCACCGCCGTGGGACGCGCCCTTCAGAACGTCGGAAGCATCACCGTGGAGGCCGACGTTGCGCTGGTCGGCGATGCGTACGTCCAGGCGCTGGTCGGCACCTGGATTGCGCCGGAGAAGGTGCTGGGCGGGAATGTCGGTTTCGGCATCATGGTGCCCGCAGGCTGGAAAAAATCCGACGTCGCACTCGACACGCTCACCACGGTCACGCTGCCGGGCGGAACCGTCGTCGGTCCCGGCTCGCACTTCGACATCGAGGACAGCACCACCGATTTCGGCGATCCGCTCTTGAGCGCGCTCATCGGCTGGCATAGCGGAAACTGGCACTGGAATTTCACCGCGCTGCTCAACGTTCCTATCGGCCCCTACGACGACGAGAGCTCCTCCAACATCTCTTTCAATCGTTGGGGACTCGACACGAGCGCGGCCATCACTTGGCTCGATGCTGCAAAAGGTCACGAGTTCTCGATTGCTGTGGGCTTTACGTTCAACGGGCAGAACCCGGCCGCGGACTATCGGACGGGAACCGAGTTCCACGTCGAATGGGCCCTGGTGCAGCACCTCTCGAAAACCTTCTCGGTCGGGCTCGCCGGGTATCACTATCAGCAGGTGACGGGCGACAGCGGCGCGGGGGCCGTGCTTGGCGATTTCAAGGGACGCGTGACTGCCCTCGGTCCAGTCCTCACCTACAGCTTTCAGCTTGGAAAGCTGCCGATCAGCACCGAATGGAAATACTTTCACGAGTTCGACACCAAGAACCGCGTCGAAGGTGACGGCGGGTTCCTGAATATCTCGATCCCTCTGGGGAATTGAGGGGACGTGCTTGCCTCGGGTCAGGCGGCGCCTGCGCACGTGTGTCGGCGACGACCGCTTCTACCTTGCGAGCGGTCGTCGGCCGCACTCTTCCTCATCGGACTTGCGTATTTTGGTGGGTGTGTTGGTCCGCATTCGGCTGCAACTGCAGCTCCGAAAGCGGAACGCGGCCATTCAAGATGAACGCAATCGACTCGAGGATGGTGGCATTCGTGTTCAAGTCGATGTTGGCCGGCGGCTTGCCGGTCTTCTCGAAGACGCCAGGGTGAAACCCGAAATCCTGAGCGCGGGCGTCCTTCCTCACGAGTTTCCACAACTCTTCCGAGTAGTCTGAGGGCCTTGCCGCGAACCAGAGAAATGCGGCCTTCGTATTGACGACACGGTTGTCGGCGGCGAACGATGGCGTGTTCCACCGCTTGTCGGTTTTGTAGGGATAAACCGTCCAGGCCGCCTCACCCTCGCGTGTCAGGTCCAACCCCTGGTATGTGAACCAAGGTTCCCGATCGATCGGCGTTTCGGAAACGCTCGTCAGCTTGCCAGTAGCCTTGTACCGCTCCTGCTGGCGCTTTTCGAGCACGTCGGCGATGACAACCGCGAACGGACTTGAGCCGACCTCTACAAGCTCGACCAGGCTCGGCTCGGTTGCAATGGGACCGATCTCGCCCAGCTCCTTGAGAAACGCGTTGCGTGCGGCCTCGTTCTTGTCGGGCGTCGCACCCTTATAGACGGCGGCGTGATCGATCGACCAAAAATCGTAGCCGCGAGAGACATAGAAGCGATAGATGTTCGATCGGGCTGGATAGAACTTTCCACCCTTGATGTCGTTCATGACGCCGTCGACGATCGTCTTGTCGAGGTTCCACCCCTTGAACAAGGACGCGGCATCGAACCGCTTGTTCGTCGCCTTGTCCAGAATGTGCAGCGCGATAAACAGGCGGCCGGTGTCGGTCGTATCGTAGCCGGCCTCGATGGATCGAGCCGTGCGGATGTCGCTGCGGAAGTTTGGAACCTTGAGGCCCTTCCGGGTGTAGGTGGCGCGTTTGATGAAGTCGAGGATGCTGGAGATCCGCTTTTCGAATGTTGCGTCGTCGATCAGATCGATGGCGCGTGCCGACAGCGTCGCGAGAACGATCGAGCCGACATCCCACATCGTGACGATGTCGTAGGAGCCGTAGGTTCCCTCTCCGGTCGGCCAAATGTTGGGAGGCGCGATTCCGGTTCGGCCGGCGCTCTTGCGTTCGAAGAATTTCCAGGCATGCGCCGCATCTTCTCGCAGGTCTGCCGCGATCTCATCGGAGACCTTCGCTTCGCCGTCGGCGTCGCTCGGTTTGGCCTGGGCCAGTGTTGGCGAGGCCAACGCGCAAAGTGCAAAAAACGACGCTGCGATGCCGAGTGAAAATGTGTTCACCACCGTTCGCTCCATAAAAATCGCTAGAAAAAGGACGATATTTTTCGCGTTTTTATACTTTTTTTGGGGAAGGGCTCCGTGAAAGGTGTGGGAAAGGTTAACTCACGCCTTAACAAGCGCGACGCGTCTCCCTATAGGCGAGGAAGGTGCAAAGGCGAGCCGAGCGAGTGGAATGGGGGACGCGAGTTCTGGACTAAGGTTTCGGCGGCTTCCCGTGGCGCTCACCGTTGTCTTGGCGGCTCTGTCGGCGGTGGTCGGAAGCGTCGCTCTCGTCACGCCGGACGCCATCAATGCCGTGTGGCGGTCGGACGACGCCTCGGTCAGGGATTTTTCGGCCGCTCATCTTTACGGGTACACGTCGGCTGCGCTGACCGCCTGTCCTTTGAAAGAAGGGCCGGCGTGGGGAGCTTTCGAGCGCACGCTCGCGGAAGAGCGGGCAAAAAATGCCTTGCTATCCGATGTTTCGGAGGGGTTCGCGACTTTCGATCGCGACGCCAGCACCCACGGGCTTTCGACCATCTGCGATCAGGCGCTGAATTTATACGGCACCGGAAATTCGGAGTTCGGATTCCTGCTTTCGACGTCGGCCGGAAGCGGGTATCCGGCTGCCCCGTTACGGAGCGGCTATTAACGTTTTGTACATGAGACGCTTGCGGACGGCTTCGCCCCCTGTTTCCTATTAAATATCTTTTAACCATCGGAAGAATGTACGTCTTCCGTTTTTCGAGTCCATTTGCGTGGCCGAGCGCCGTCACACGCCTGTGTTCTATGACCGCAAAGGGCGCAGGGGATATGTTGTGACATTCACAGCTCTCCTGGCCGCGGTCGTCACGGTCGCCGTCCTCGCCTGTCTCGCCGTCAGCCTCGCGACGCCTGCCGTGCTGCCGAAGCTCACGATGGCCATAGGACGAACGCTGTCGCACAGTCTGCCGTCGCTCTCTTTCACCAGCCTATCGCCTGCACTCGACCTCGAGCATTTGCGTAGCTCCGACGCCGAGGGCCGGCAGGTTCCGCGTCTCGCGTTCTACAACAGCTGGGACGAGAACGGCTTCTTCTCGCTCCGGACAAATTCGGGTTTGCTCGACGGGCTTCTTCCGGAATGGCTCCACACCAGCGGCGCGGACGGCGCGATTTCGCGCGATGATTCCCGAAAGGAATCGGAGACGCGCCTCTGGCTTCAAAAGAATGCGCGTCACCTGCGCATCATGCCGGTCATCAACAATTACGACCCGGTGCAAGGGGACTGGGATGGCGCTGCCATAGACGCAATGCTGGCGAGCGATTCCGCTCGTCAAACGCTGACAGAAAACATCTCCGCGTATCTGGCGGAAAAGCGCGACCATGGTGTCGTCGTCGATTTCAAAAAGATGAGCGACGGGAGCATCGCCGCGTTCATCGATTTCCTCGCCGAGCTCAAGGCGGCGCTTCTGCCTGCGGGGCGCAAGGTGCTCGTCGTTGCGCCGGCGTATGAAAAGCGATGGAACTTGTGGAAGCTCTCGAGTGCGGCCGATCAAGTCATTCTGCTCGCCTATGACCAGCACTGGGAAGGCGGCAGCGCGGGGCCGCTCGGTGCGCAAGGCTGGTTCGAGGCTCAACTCGACAGAGCCTTCGCAACCAACTCCGGAAACAAATTCATCGTCGCGATCGGCTCGTACGCCGTCGATTGGAATCACGATGGGTCCGCCCGGCGCATTTCGGTTCCGGAAGCGTGGGACATTCTGGAGGAGTCGAAGTCCGCTTTGCACTTCGAGGGGCAGAGCCTCAACCCGACATTCGGCTACATGTCGGGAAGCGAGGGGCGGCAGGTTTGGTTCCTCGACGGCGTCACGGGCTACAACCAGGTGGCTGCGGCGCTTGCGATGAAGCCCGGCGGTCTCGCGCTCTGGCGTCTCGGCACCGAAGATCCGACGATGTGGTCCAGCTTCGCGCGCGGCAAGATCGCGGAAGAGGGCGTTCTCGAGGATATCAAGTCGCTGCAGCCGAGCGGTGCGATCCTTCACAAGGGAGAAGGGGAGGTTCTCTCGGTTTCCGACAGGCATTCTGCCGGACGAAGGACGATCGAGTTTCAGAAAGAGTTCAACCTCATCGTCTCGCAGAAGGTGATAGAGCTGCCGAAGTCGCTCAGTCTGCACCGGTGGGGGCACAATTCAGGGAAGCTGCTTGCGCTCACCTTCGACGACGGGCCGTCGCGGCCGTTCACGCCCCGCATCCTCGATATTCTCAAAGACAAGGGCGTGAAGGCCACGTTCTTCGTCGTCGGCGCCAACGCAGCCCTCGAGTCGCGCCTTTTGAAGCGGATCTATGCCGAAGGTCACGACATCGGCAATCACACCTTCACGCATCCGAACCTGAGCTCGGTCGGCCCCACGCTGCTCGATCTCGAGCTCAACGCGACGCAGCGCATTCTGGAAGCGAAGATCGGCGTCGGCACGCGGTTGTTCCGCCCGCCGTTCAACAAGGATTCCGAACCCGAAGGTCGGAACGAGGCGCGCACGCTGATCAACTCGGCGGCGCTTGGCTACATTACGATCGGGCTCAAGATCGATCCCCTGGACTGGGCGCGGCCCGGGGTCGAGGAAATCATCGCGCGAACGGTCTCCTATGCGGATGCGCGCCGCGGCAGCGTCATCCTGCTGCACGACGGCGGGGGAGACCGTACGCAAACCGTCGACGCGCTGCCCGAGATCATCGACAGGCTTCATGCGCGCGGGTTCCGCTTCGTCACGGTGCACGAGCTTCTCGGCCTCAAGCGAGAGGAGGTGATGCCGCCGATCCATACGTCGACGACCTATACGGTGTCATTGAACAATGCGGGCTTCACCATTCTGAGCACCAGCACGAACCTCGTCGGCGTGCTGTTTTTCGTCTCCATCCTGCTCGGGATGGGCCGTCTTCTCCTGGTCAGTGCCGGCGCTATCGTGCAGCAGCGGCGGGTGCGCTCACGGCAGGCGTTGACGTGGGCTCCCCAGTCCCTGGCGGTGATCGTGCCGGCCTACAATGAAGAGAAGTGCATCGTCGATTCCGTGCATGCGCTCCTCGCCATGGACGGCTTCGCACCGGACATCCTCGTCGTCGACGATGGCTCGACCGACGACACGTACAATGTGGCGAAGGCCGCATTCATCGACGAGCCGCGCGTGAAGGTCTTCACCAAGGAGAACGGCGGCAAGGCGTCGGCGCTCAACCTCGGCCTGCAGTTGACGGAGGCGGAGATCATCGTTGCGATCGATGCCGATACGCGCCTCGATCGCGATGCCATCACGTGGATGGTGCGGCATTTCGGGGATCCGAAGGTCGGCGCGGTCGCGGGCTGTGTCGAGGTGGCCAACCAGGCGCGGCTCATCACGCGCTTCCAAGCTCTCGAGTACGTCATCAGCCAGAACCTCGACCGGCGGGCGTTCGAGGTCGTCAACGGCATCATCGTCGTGCCGGGCGCCATCGGAGCCTGGCGCCGCCAAGCGGTTCTCGATGTCGGCGCGTATGAGGAGGATACGCTCGCGGAGGACGCCGACCTCACGCTCAAGCTCGAGCGGGCGGGATGGCGTATCCTCACGGAGCCGAAGGCGTTCGCTCGCACGGAGGCGCCTCAAACCACCCGCCTGTTCCTGCGGCAACGCTTTCGCTGGATGTTCGGAATGCTTCAGGTTGCGTGGAAGCACCGGGAGGTCATTCGCCAGCGTGGCGTGGGGGGCGTTAAGTACCTGACGTTGCCGAATATTGTTTTCTTCCAATTTTTCTTTGCGCTGGTGGCGCCGGTCGTCGACGTGCTCCTCGTCGCCAGCCTCGCCCTCGACCTCATGCACTACCTGCAGCACGACGTGACCGGCCTGTCGCCTCGCACCAAGTCGTTGGCGTTCTATTGGGCGATATGGCAGGTGCTCGAATTCGGCGTGGCCATGCTCGCGTTCAGGCTGGACGGCCGGCGCATCCCTTGGAGCTTGCTACCGCTGCTCATTTTGCAGCGCTTCTGCTATCGGCAGCTCATTTATTATGTCGCCATAAAGAGTTTTGCGGCGGCAATTCGAGGGTCGCTGATCGGCTGGGACAAGCTGCCCAGGCAAGGATTTGGTGTTCAGCAAAATAAATCTGGAGATCCCTAGAAATGTTGCAGACGCGCCACTTTCCTTGATCCCGATTCATGATACCTAAGGGCATTGCCTCAGCATGCCTTTCTTTGTTTTGCGTTGGCAGAGCCTAGAAATCCGACGCAAAGGATAAGGCCCATGGCCATCAAGTCACCGCGCCCATTCTGGTCGACGTGTGTGGCGCTTAGCATCTCTGCTTTTGCTTCCGCCTCAGCATCTGCCCAAATCTTCGAGACGACGCCCCACACAGGGGCCACGTCGACGGTCGTTTTTTCGGGGATTGATTTTTCCAAAGACTCCTACGCCGGCTGGACGGGGCTTATCGTTTCGCTCGAGCGAGATCTTGGAAAGAGCGGGTTCATGTTTCGCGCAGTCGGCGTTCATGCGGGATATGAATACGATACGACGTTCGGCGCGACGCCTGCCGTTATCGACGGCGACGCTTGGATCGGCGACGTCATGATCGGCTATCAGGCCGTTCATCCTGCATTGCGCGCAGCCGCCTACATCGGCATCGAGTATCAGGATCACGACCTGACGCCCGACGATCCCAGCAACCGCGTCAACGGCGATGAAGCAGGGTTCAAAGTTGTGGGCGAACTCGAGTCGCCCTGGGATTCGCGCTTCTACTTCGGAGCCATCGGCGCCTATTCGACGGCCTACGACACGTATTGGACACGCGGCCGCCTCGGGCTCAGGCACGACGGCCTTTTGTTCGGCGTCGAGGGTGGCGCCAGCGGCAACGACGGCTACGACAATCAGCGACTGGGCGGCTTCTTCGAGTTTCCCGTGCCGATGGGACCTCTCACCGGCTACGTGGCGCTTCACGGTGGCTACCAGTTCGCAGACGAGGGCGAGGCCGGCCTTGGTGGCGGCCGCGGTGCTTATGGCGGCGTGGGCTATAGCTTCTCGTTCTAAGCGCGGTCGTTCTCGATTGGATTAGTCGCGACGGCGCGCAGCCGGTTCCGCACTTGGTATTTTGCGTCTGACCGCGAACGCTCGTGTTCGCCGTTCCCGATCCGGAGCCAGGCCGACGACAGCCTTGTCGTGGCCTCTCCTGGTAAGCGGTGCTATCTGATGCGGATCACGAGACTTCGGCGTCGAAGTCGTCGCTCTTGACGAAGACCGGCGGTACAAGTCCGGCATTGTGCGCGAGAAGATCCGACAGCGCGTCGACGCGTCCGACCGACTGCCGCCACACCTCTGCGGTCTCGCTGTTGGCGGGGTTTGCGAGCACATCCCGGCGCACCTTCAGGAACATGCGGAGGAATTCCTCTTCCGTGCCGTCTTTCGGTGATCCGACGGCTTTCTGCGCTCGCGCCGATATGGCTCCGAACGAATCCGGATCGTCGCCGCCGCCGTGCTGGAGGATCGTGTCGTAAAAGATGAGCCGGCCGACGGGGAGGGTGATGCCGATGGTGTCGGCTGCTTCCATGGCGGGATTGAAGTACAACCGATCGGCGGTCTCGTCGCACGCTTGCTCCAGAAGAGGCCCGCGGGCGAGCTCGCGACGCCATGCCCGCGCGAAGCCCGCGAGTTTTGCCGAGTCCGTTCCGGAGGCGTTCGGCGGGAGCAGCGGAAGAAACGGCGTCAGGCTGTTGGTGGATGCCAGCTCGGTGTAGCGCTCGATGATCCAACCGGCTTCCGGCTCGTTCGTTACAAATCCGTATTGCGTGATCGTGTAGCCGCGGCCGTCTCCCAGGTCTTCGATATAGCCGAAGTCGGGGCGCGGTGCGCCGACCTCGAAAATGTTTGAGATCGATTTGATCCTTTGGATCATGTCTGCATCGGGATGCTGCTGGCGTCCGACATTTTCGGGGTGCGGGGTCATCTCTGCTACTCGCCCAAGATTGCGGGAGACAATATGCGCGGTGGCAGCCGCAAGCGACAACGAGATTACGTGGCGACGATTAATGCGCGTGGCTTTTTTCGCGCGTCGCCGTACCGATGCTTCGGCAGTCATCCCCGCTCCGATCCGGCACCCGCTGCGCGCACGCGCCGGCCGCGTCTCGGAGACGTGGGCCGAACGCGCTGGGTACGCACACAGGGTTGCGAAGTCGGGCGACCTCGATAGTGGCCGTCGTTTTAGCTCGGGCGGTGCGGCCCGAGGCCGAACAACCGCGTTTCGAGCATGGCGCACTCTTTCGGCAAACCAAGTTGCCGAACGGCCCAGTCCACAGCTAACGATGATTTTCCTCAGCCCATGTGGAACGGGGGAGGGGAGGGCGCGTGTTGGCGCCGCCTGCGGGTGCCCTTGCGGAAGATCCCGGATGTCGCGATTGGCGGCGTATGACCGGCCGTAAGGCTACGGCCAAGAGCCGTTTCGGTTTTCGTGGAATCGCGGAACGGTTCTAAGTTTTTCCTTTATCGTGCTTCTTTTCGGACACTTCGCGCTGCATGGCTCCGCCATGACCCGGTTCCCACTTTTCCGGAAGCACTCTAGTTCGTGGGCTTTAACGCGCCTTCGAGGGCATTCACCAGCTTGGGGTTGGTTCTGATCGGCGGGTGAGCAAACTCGAACGCGCCCGAATTGCGGACGAACACGCCCATGGTGTCGCCATGGTATTCCCAGTACGCGTACGCGACGGTGTTTTTCTCGAGCAGTTCCAGGATGTCCTTGAGCCACGCCGCGCCGCCGCGCTTGCCTTTGAAGGCGGTTCCGATGAGGCCGAACTCCATCACCGACATGGGAACGTTATGCTTCGCGCCGAACTCGAGCGAGTCCTTCATTTTGTGCTCGAGAAGCTGTTTCGTGCGCCCGATGAATGCGGGCCGGGTTGCGCCATCGGGGTTCTTGTAGAAATCGATCTCGAGCTGGATGCGGCCCGTTTGCCTCGGATCTGACGGGCGTACGCCTCGTCCCTTCAATCGGCCGACGATCCGATAGCTATGGCCTGGAACGACGGCGAAGAAGTTGTCGTCGCTGCTCCAGCCCGAGATCCGGTTTTTCTCGGCGCCTGCAATGACGAGGCTGTTATCGTCGTTGAAGCCTGTCTCCCATGCGGTGCGAAACCTGCTGATGTCGCCGGTCTGGTCGGCCCATGGGTACCAGTGGAGAACACGCTCTTCGTCGAGGGGATCATGCGCCACCTCGCCCACGATCTTGCCCGTGCGGTCGTACTCGATCACCGTCACGTCATCGATGTGAACGGTTCCGTGCACAGGTCCGCGGGCGACAACGATCGGCAATCCTGCGACTGCGGTTCTGTCGGCGATGGTCACCCGTCCGCTGTCATAGAGCTGCCAATCGCTATCTCCGCTCACGACGGGGGACGTGGATATGCGCGCGTTGGGAATGAGAACCTGGCTGCCGGTCGGCAGCAGGACTTTCGGGTCGGGGTAACGTCCGCCATCGTCGGTGGGGCGATCGAGCCACTTTGCCGACTGGTGCGTGTACCGAATAGGTTCATAGAAGTGAAAATCATAGAGTGCGTTGGCGTCGTCGACGAGAAAATGCCGCTCGATGTCGTCGTCGGTGCCGTACTTTCCTTCCGTTCCGTACAGTGCGCCGACGATGATGACGTGGTTCTTGTCGACCTCGCGGATCGCTTTCACCAGCTTGGCCGCGAGGTCGCGCCACTGCTGTCCTGTTTCGTCCAGCGTCACCGGCTCATTGAGGATATCGAAGGCGGCGATCGCGTCCTTGTCCCGATATCTTGCGGCGATGTCCTTCCACATCTCGATGTTTTTTTGCTGGATCTTAGGATTGCGCCAGATGTCGAAATTCGTCGGTTTTGTCGGGTCCAGCCAGAAGCTGCCGATCGGCGTGTGAAGGTCGAGAATGAGAACTATTCCGTTCTCGCCCGCCATTTCGACATTGCGGTCGAGCCATCTGAAAAACGTCGTGCGATCTCGGTCGTACCAATCGCCCTTGAACGCAAACCTCACGGCGCCGAAGCCGAGAGCGCGCACCCGGCCGAAATCAGAGGAAAAATGATGAGGCGATTCAAGAAGGTCTGCCGGAGACAGATCCATGAAATAAAAGTTCGAGAAATTTACCGCTCTTAGCGTCAAGCGCTTGCCGTCACGCACAAGGTGGCGGCCTTCAACCTTGATGAAACTTGCCGGCCGATCGGGTGGATCGGCATGTGCGTCCGGGCTGGCCGCGAGGATGGCGAATAAAAGGATCAGGGCGGATAAAAGAACGGGACGCCTTTTCAAGCTTTCCTCCCGACAACGCAATGCGCAATTCCTATTCTATATATTACGCAAATGATCTTAGGTATTTGCCCGGGGATTTTTTCGATCCTTAAGGTAAAAGGCGCTGGCTGCTGACTGGGCGCCTCTTCAACCCGAGGGGTTCCGCGCAGGCATTCCGAAAGACCTGATCGCAGCCGGAAGCAAACTCGTCATCGGGCTCCTGCACGGCGATCCCCGGCTCACCGTCACAGGCCCAATCCACGCAGCGTGGAGCTTCCGATTCTGGTGCCGGTCGAGTAAGCCGAACGACGTCGGAAGGGGGGAAGTCGTCATCAATGACTGCACCGCTAGAACAGCCGCCGCCTGTTCACGGCTCCGGAGCCGCACCGGTACGCGAGGCTCGCCAATGGCGCCGCGCTTTAACCTACGCTGCCTGGATCGCCGTCCTCGTCGCGATATCGGCCATCCCATACGTCGTCTTCGATGGCGATTTCGGCCGCATCGCCGAGCAGGCGATGACCGAGGGCACGCCGCGTATCGCCGTGGCTGCGGTCGGGATCGTCCCCTTGGTGGCCGATCTTTTTCTCGTCATTCCGTCGGGGCTCGTCATCGCGCTCATGGCGGGGCTGCTGGGCGGCGTGAGTGCGGCGCTCGCAGGCGCGGCGGGACTCAGCCTGGCGTGTGCTCTCGGATACTGGATCGGGAAAAGCGTCGGCGAGGATTTTTCGGACGATGCCGCCGAAAAGCGGGAGTTCGGCTACGTCACCGGCCTCCTTCGCCGGCACGGCCTCGTGATGCTCGCAGCGTTCCGCCCTGTCCCGGTCCTCGGCGAGTTGTCCGTTATCGGTGCGGGGGCGCTTGGACTGCCGATGAAGAGCGTTCTCGCTACGACGACGCTCGCCAATATGGGCATATCGTCCGTCTATGCGGGCATCGGGTCGTTGGCCGGCGGCGGCTGGTCAGGCTTTACGCTGATCGTTGCGGCTTCGCCGGCCCTGCCGGGTGTATTGATGCTCCTGCCGCGGCAGGTGGGTCGCCGCGCCCCGTTCATGCGGAGGGCACGCAAATAGGGCGAGGGACCAACCCCGAGCGCCTCCTGAAAGGAATACTGCAGCGCGCGCCGGCTGACACCCAGTGTGCGGCAAGGGTCCGTGACGCTCAGGTATCCGTCGGGCGATGGCGTTCAGCTCAAAGACGAGGCAGAGTTGCTTCCGTCTGCTCTTCCGGCGTCGGGTCGCAGTTTTCTCATCGAGTCGGAGTGACTGACAATAGACGTTCCCACGCCTTCTCTATGGCGTGCACCCTACAACGCAGGCCACCTATAGACGCCGCGATCTCTCCGGAGAGCGATCCAACGTCTCAATGCCGTATGAGCGGATTTTGGGCAGGGCCGCTTGCTCTGCCCAGACCGGCTTACGCGCTATAGATCGTTTCCGCCGTCCATTCGCCTTTCGGCTGGCTGTGAAGCTGCCAGAACTGCTCAGCCACAGCTTCCGCGTTTTTCGAGCCCGGATCCACGAAGGTCGCGACGGTGACGGTTGCCACGTGCACGCCTTTCGCCTTGAAGGGTTCGAACAGGGCTTGGGCCAGCGCACGGATGCCGGCCTTGCCGATGCTGAGCGACAGGTAATCGGCGCTGGGCTGGAGTGCAAAGCCACCGCCCGTCAGCAGGATCGAGCCTGAGCCGCGCTCGAGCATTTTGGGAGCCACAGCTTGGGCGGCGACCTGCGCTCCACCGATATTGACCGCCAAATCGGAATTCAACGTCTCGCGCGGCTGCTCGCCGAGCGTGGCTTTGCGCATAGAAGCCGCGTTGTAATGCAGCACGTCGATCTGGCCGAACTGCTTTTCAACCTCGGCAACAAGCGCTGCTACGCTCGCCGGGTCGCTCGTGTCCACGGTGCGAACCTCGGCGTCGTACCCCTTGGCTTTGAGTTGATCGGCGAGCTGCCCGATCCTGCTCGTATTGCGGGCGCTCAGGATGATGCGGAACCCTTCCTTTGCGAACCGTTCGGCCGTGGCCAAGCCCATGCCCGGACCGGACCCGATACTGAGAAATGTCTTCATGTCGAATTGCTCCTCGACGTTTCGATGGCTTTAAGATAAGTCAGAACGAGAGTCGAATAATCGTGTTCGCGCGCATTTTACTCGTGCATATCATGCAAGAATTCCTGGACCGTGGAAGCCTGGAGCAGCTCGCGGCTTTCATCGCGGTGGCGGATACAGGCAGCTTTACAGAAGCCGCCAAGAGCCTCGGCCGCGATGCGTCGGTCATTTCGCGGCGAGTGAGCCAGCTCGAGCAGAAACTCGGCGTGCGCTTACTCTCGCGCACCACCCGGCGCGTCGCTCTCACCGAGGTCGGAGGGATTTATCATCGCCGCGTTCAAACCTTGCTTGACGAGCTGGCGGTCGCCAGTCGTGAGGCGAGCGAAGTCGCCGCAAGTCCCCAGGGCCTGCTCAGGATCTCCGCTCCTGTGACGTTCGGGCGGCAGTGGATTGCACCGCTCTTACCGTCCTTTATCGCGCGCCATCCGCTGATCCGTATCGATGTGAGGTTCTCCGATCGCTTGGTCGACGTGGTTGCCGACGGGTTCGACGTTGCGATACGGGTGGGCGTGCTGCGTGACAGCACGCTGACTTCTCGCAAGATCGCGTCCTATCGCAACCTGCTCGTGGCGGCGCCGAGCTATCTTGCCCGGCACGGCAAGCCCAAGACCCCGGACGATCTCGCGCAGCACGCCTGCCTTGGCTTTTCCGGGCACGCGGATTGGCCGGACTGGCTCATGATGAAGAATGGGAAGCGAAGAACCGTGCGTCCGTCCGGGCCGTTGGTCGCCGACAATTCAGAGGTCGTGCTGATGGCAGCGATCGAGGGGGCTGGCATCACCTTCACGGCAGGCTGGTTGGCAGGGCCGGAGATCCGTGCGGGCAGGCTCGTCGAGGTGTTGCCGGGCTGGAGCGGAAAAGCCGAAGGCGGCGTTTATGCGATCTTGCCGCCCGGTCATCTGATCCCCACTAAGACGCGCCTCTTCGTGGAAGACATCAACACGTCCATCAAGGCGGGATGGGCCGGGACGAAGAGAAGATAAGTCGTACTGCGGCGTAGCTCGTTGGCGGGACGGTCACCAGCTTCCGCTTCCGATAAGCGCGCCGTCGCGTGGACGCGAGATTTGCCATGCGGTCCGTGTCGCAGGCCGGTTGCAGTGCCCATGTTGGTCTCAGTCGCCGCGCGACGTGAAAATGGCAACTCGTTTTCGAGCTGCCGTTCCGTCTCAGCCAAAGGCTATTTTTTGAAAGCCGGATGGGTGTGCGGCGGCACGACGTCGTTGGGCGGGAATTTCAGGCGGATGACGAAGAACTCGGGCTGATCCCCCTGGATCAGCATGGATTGGGCGTCCCGGGGGGAACGAATCGCGGCGGCCTTCAGCCTCAGCCCCAGGACGGTTGCGAACTACCATAGCGAGATCAAATCCAAGCTCGGCGTGCGGTCCGATATCGAGCTGGTCTCTTTCTGCATGCGCCAAGGGCTGGTGGAGCCACTTTCGGAACCTGACACGGGGGAAGAGCTTTAAACCGACGGTCTCGCCCAAGATGGGATCCGGGTCAAAGGTTCTCCGCCGAGGTCCAGGGTGCCTACGAGAGCGACACACCCATGCCCGGCGGTGATCGCGTGCGGGCTCGTGCCAGGTATGGATGCATGTCTCGGTCCCAAAAACAGAAGATGCTGGCCGGCGAGCTCTACGTTGCCGACGACCCCGAGTTGGTCGCCGACAATCGCCGCATCTCCGATTGGCTCGACCGATACAACGCGACAAACACCAGAATGCAGGCTGAGCGGCAGGCGCTGCTGGAGGAAGTTTTCGCGAGCGTGGGAGCTGGCTGCAACATTCGTCCGCCCTTCTATTGCGACTATGGCTACAACATCAGTCTTGGCCGGGGTGTCTTCCTGAACTTCAATTGCTGCATCCTTGATGTCGTCAAGGTGACGATCGGTGACATGACGCAGATCGGCACGGGCGTACAGATCCTGACAGCCGACCATCCTCGCGATCCAGCTCAGCGCAGGCAGATGCTCGAATTCGGATCTCCGATTTCCATAGGCGCCAATGTCTGGATCGGCAGCGGGGCCATTCTGTTGCCGGGCGTCACGATCGGCGACGATGCCATCATCGGGGCGGGAAGCGTCGTCACGCGCGATGTTCCGCCTGGCGCTACGGCGCTCGGGAATCCTGCCCGTATCAAGGCCGGCACGTGAGCTAACGTCGGCCGTGGGCCATGGATCCGGCCTGCTGGTTGCGAACAGCCTCCTCGGTGTCGCTCACCGCCGAGAACGGCGAGCAGACGGTGCGAAGGTTCGGCGCGTCCCTCGATCAGGATTTCGAATGTCCCGCTCAGAAAATTTTATCGAGAAGGCGGCCTCTGCGACATCGTTCTCGTTGCCGATTACAAAACTTGACAAAAAAAGTAATCTATACATCATGCCATCTGGCCCTTTCGGCGATGGGCTACAGGCTTGGTCATGGGAAGATCGCGCATATCGCGGATCCAGCGCTGTGTGGCTGATGCAAAACACCTCGCGCAATCACTCGGTCGCATCTGAGCCGATGTTCGTCGGCGCTCTCGAAGGACGGAGCTGTTGCTCGGGTCTCGAAGATCTTGAGATGGGCCCCCGGCTCATCATCAACTTCTACCTGAGCGGGGGCCAGTCGTTCGTGATTGACGGCGTGCCGTTTTCCGAGGGTGCAACGCAGCCCGGAAACGTTCCGCGCGTGTCCATGATCAACGTCCGCCACCACTCCAAAATCCACTTCGAACACGTCGACGCCGGGCGCCTCCGCAAAGTCAAGGTCACGATTCCGCCCGAGTGGCTCGCGCTTCAGGTTGGCGCGATTTCGGATTGCTCGCCGGTTCTGCGAGACTTCCTGTCGACGCACCTCAGTCACCTCGCGTTCGAGCCTACGCCCGATCTCGTTGCGCTGGCCGAGCAGATCAGCCGGCCGCCCGCCAAGCTCAAGGGCGAATTGCTGAACCTCTATCGGACGGCCCGGGGCATCGAGCTGATGCGTCTGTCGTTCGCCGCGCTTGTCGCCCAGGCCGGGGAGGTCGATCCCACGCCGTCGCTGATGAGTGCGCGCCAAAGCGAGCGCGTGCGGGAATACATTCTCGCCAATCTGAGCAAAAACCTGACGATCGAAACCATCGCACGTGAGACCTGTGCCAGCGCTTCGTCCGTGCAGCGCCATTTCAAACAGCAGTTCGGAATGACCGTTTTCGAATTCATACGGCACAAGCGTCTGGAGGCCGCGCGCGATGCGCTCGAGGCGCGCGGGGTTACCGTTGCGGAAGCGGCGTGGATCGCCGGCTACACGAGCTCGTCGGGCTTCATCACCGCCTTCAAGAAGACCTTTGGCAAATGTCCCGGCGACATCCGCGCCTGACGCGTTTCTCTTCATGCGCGTCGAGTCGAGGCAATCGGTCTCATGTCGCGATCGTGCATGAGGCTTGCAGTGATGCTCAAAGGCGATGCATCGCGCCGATGCGGCAAGCGAGAATTAGAATAAGCCAAAGCTACGTGCCGCTATGCGTTCGAGGAAACGTCAAAGGCATTCTCCCGAACGTCAACGTGTTTCGCAGCGCTTCATTTCTGAAATCTCCGGCGTAAGTCTCCCTGGCGGGATTTCGGTGCGTCTCCGTTCGCGCGGAACGCGCACCGTGCATACACTCTGGGGGAATATCGTGAAAATGACTCACACTCTTTCTGAGCGCCCATACGCTTGGCGTTCATGCAGTCTCGCAATGACTGCCATTGCGCTCGTTGTCGCCTGCGGCCAGGCGGCCAAGGCGCAAAGCTCCGATCAGGCCACCTCTCTCCCAACCGTAACGGTCGAATCGGGCGCGCAACCGAAGGCGAGGGCGGCCAGAAAGCAGGCCGCGTCGGCACCTGCCCAGCAGGCACCGATGCCGCAGGCTTCCTCGCCGGCATCGGACTACGAGGGCGCGACGGGGCCGGTCGACGGCTATGTCGCAACGGACAGCGCGTCGGCGACCAAGACTGGCACGCCGCTGATCGAGACGCCACAGACCGTCAACGTGATTACGTCCGACCAGATGAGGGATCAGGGCGTCACCAGCGTGAGCCAGGCGTTGAGGTACGTTCCGGGCGTCGTCGCGGAATACCGGCCCTCGACGCGCTACGACAGCATGTTCATCCGCGGCTTCGGCGGCGGCGGCAACAACGCCAACTACGTCTCGTTCTGGGATGGGCTGCGCATCCCGAAGGGGATCGGCTATGGCATCCCCACGATCGATCCGTACTTCCTCGAGCGCGTCGAGGTGGTGAAGGGCCCGTCGTCGGTCCTGTTCGGACAGATCAGCCCGGGCGGCTTCGTGAACCTCGTCAGCAAGCGGCCGCAGGATGAGCGGTTCGGCGAGGTGGAGACGGTGATCGGCTCTCACAATCACTTCCAGACCAACTTCGACTTCGGCGGCGCGCTCAACGAGCAGGGTACCGTTTCCTACCGCCTGACGGGCCTCTATCGGCAGAACGAATCGCACATCGACTTTTCAGATTCGGAGCGCTTCGCCATCGCGCCGGAGTTTACGTTCCGGCCGAGCGACGCCACGACGCTGACCGTGCAGGCCTACTATCAGAACGATCCCGAGGGCGGATACTACAACGGCCTGCCGGGACTCGGTACGCTCATCCCGTATCGCGGCGGGCAGATCCGGAGCGATTTCAACCCTGGCGAGCCGGCTTTCGATGCCTTCGAGCGCGAGCAGTTCTCGCTGGCGTACTTCCTGGAGCACCGCTTCGACGAGGTTTTCACCGTGCGCCAGAACGTGCGCTACACGCACCTCGACTCGCTGTTCAGGTCCGTCTCGCCGGCAGGCTACACGCCGGTCGGGAGTTCGGTCATCGCGCGTAGAGCGACACACTCGGAGGAGAGTTTCGACGCCGTCACCATCGATAATCAGGCCGAGGCGAGGTTCTCGACCGGGCACGTGCACCACACCGTCCTTGCGGGCCTGGATCACTACTACCGCGATGGGAGCCGGCTCGAAGCGAACGCGGTGACCGTGGGTGTTCCCACCCTCGATTTCAACAATCCGATTTACGGGCGACCCATCCCGGACCTCTCGACCTTCATGAGGACGACCGATCAGACTATCCGTCAAACCGGCCTCTACCTCCAGGATCAGCTCAAGTTCGACAACTTCGTGCTCGTGCTCGGCGGCCGCTACGACTGGAGCGACATCGAGACCAGCACCGCGCCCGTCGACACCAAGAACGATGCCTTCTCTTGGCGCGCCGGCCTGCTCTACAACTTCGACAACGGTCTTGCGCCCTACGTGAGCTACTCGACCTCGTTCGAGCCGACCACCACACTTGGCCAGAACAGCGCGCCTCTCGACCCGGTGGAGGGCGAGCAGTTCGAGGTGGGCATCAAATACCAGCCCAGGGGCTTCAACAGCTTCGTTACCCTGTCCTGGTTCGACATCACGCAAAGCAACGTCGTGGTCACGGTGCCCGGTGAGACTTTCTCGCGACAGCTCGGCGAGGTCTCGTCGAGGGGCTTCGAAGCCGAGGCCAAGCTGGAGCTGACGCCGAACCTGAACGTGCTTGCGGCCTACGCCTATACCGACGCGGAGATCACCAAGGACGGAAATCCAAATTACGTCGGCAAGACGCCCGCATCCGTGCCCGAGCACATGGCGTCGCTGTGGGCGCACTACTTCTTCGCGGAAGGGCCGTTCGCCGGTCTCGGGGTCGGCGCGGGCGTGCGCTACATCGGCGAAACCTACGCCAACAACCTCAACCGCTACATCGACGCTGCCAACGGTGTGAACCTGGTCCCGGCAAAGGTGGACGCCTTCACGCTGGCGGACGCATCCTTGCGCTACGATCTCTCCTACCTGAACGTGCCCGAGTTCCGCGGCTGGGAGGTCGCCGTCAACGCCACCAACCTGTTCGACAAGGACTACGTCGCCGGGTGTCTCGGCACCGCGGAGGCCAACACCCAGTGCTGGTTCGGCGACCGGCGAACGGTGCTCGGCAGTCTGAAATACAAGTGGTGACACAAACCAAGGCGCAGGCTTTGTATCCAGAGAGGGACATTGCCTGCGCCAGCATCCGGGAGGACCGAGACCGGACGTGGGCACGCTACCGCAGCTTTCCGAGGGAGGATTCGATGATCCGCCGCGCCCGGTTCCGACGTCTGTATCGCGCATGGTGACACCTGTCGTTCTCTCCGGCACGCAGCAGCGCGACATCCTTGCGCGCAATGGGCAGGCGTATCGCCTGTTCGTCGCGCGCCCTCTGCATCCGCCGCCCGAGGCGGGCTATCCGGTTATCTATCTGCTGGACGCCAATGCGGCGTTCGGCACCATGACGGAAACCGTGCGCCTGCAGTCGGCCCGGCCGCAGGTGACCGGTGTGCCGCCGGCTGTCGTGGTCGGCATCGGGTATCCGACCGACCTGCCACTCGACCTCGTGCGCCGGACCTATGACTATACGCCCGCCGTCGCGCGGGACGCGCTGTCGCCGCGTCCCGACGGGACACCGTGGCCGCCGACCGGCGGCGCCGACGCCTTCCTCGATTTCATCGAGCAGGACGTGAAGCCGGCCGTCGCGAAGGACATCCCCATCGACGCGACGCGCCAGGTGCTGTTCGGGCATTCGTTCGGTGGGCTTCTCGCCTTATACGCGCTGTTCACGCGTCCTCGCGCGTTCCAGACCTATGTCGCCGGCAGTCCGTCGATCTGGTTCGGCGATCGGGCGATCCTTGCGGCCGAGAGGACGTTCGGCGACGGTCTGCACGCCGTGCCACAGACGCTCAGGCTCCTGATCGGCGTGGGCAGCCTCGAGCAGACGCTGACCGAGCGCGAGCGCAATACGCCGGAGCTCGCTCCGCGCGCCGCGTGGGTCGAGAACAACCGCATGGTCGATAACGCTCGTGAGCTTGCGGCGCGTCTCGGCGCGCTGGCGTCGGACCAGCTCACCGTTTCGTATCAGGAGTTCGAGGGCGAGAGCCACGTGTCCGTCATCCCGGCTCTCGTGAGCCGTGCGGTGCGTTTCGCATTCCCGCCCTCTCCCTAGACAGGATCAGACTATGACGCGCTTTGCCCTGTCGGCCTTTCTCATCGTCGCCGGCTTTACAATGCTCCTCGCGGCTCCGGCCCGCAGCGAGGATACGATCTCGCTCACCGACATCGCCGGTCGGACCGTCTCGATCAAGCGCCCGGTCAAACGCATCGTGCTTGGTGAGGGACGCCAGCTTTTGGCTTTGTCGCTGATCCATCCGGATCCCGTGTCGCTGCTCGCGGGGTGGCCTGCCGACCTCGTTCGTCAGGATGCGACCACCTACGGGCTTTATCGCGAGCGGTTTCCGGGCATCGAAAAGGTCCCGCTGGTCGGGCAGGGCAGCGTCGAGACCTTTTCCATCGAGCAGGCCCTCGCTGTCGATCCGGACGTCGCCGTCTTCAGTGGCGGATACGGGCCGTCGGTGCAATCGACGGATATCGTGACTCGCCTGGAAAATGCCGGGATCCCCGTCGTGTTCATCGACTTCATGGCTCGGCCGCTCGAGAACACGGCACCCAGCCTCGCAATTCTCGGCCAGTTGCTCGGCCGCGAGAGAGAGGCTCAAGCCTATATCGATTTCTACACCGAGCGGAGGCAGCGGATCGCGAACCGCCTCGCCGAGGCGAAGCCCACGCCCCCCGATGTCTTCATGCATGCGCATGCCGGCCTCGGCGCATGCTGCAACGCGCCCGCGCGCGCCACCATCGGTGCCTTCATCGATGCGGCCGGCGGCCACAACATCGCCGCCGACGTTCTCACGACGCCGTTCGGTCAGCTCAATCTCGAATACATCCTGTCGAAGGACCCCGATATCTATGTCGGGACGGGCGGCGTGCACCTTGCCGGCAAGGGCGGCCTCGTCATGGGGCCGGGCATAGAGAAGCAGGCTTCGCGCGATGCGTTGGCCGAGGTTGTCTCACGTCCCGGCCTTGCCGATCTCTCTGCCGTGCGCGAGGGGCGTGTGTACGGGCTCTGGCACATCTTCAACAACAACCCGGCCAACTTCCTTGCGGTCGAGGTTCTGGCGAAGTGGTTTCATCCCGAGCTGTTCGCCGACGTCGATCCGGACGCGAGCCTCAGTGAGTTGAACGAAAGGTTCCTACCCGTTGCGATGCAAGGCACCTACTGGATTCGACGCGACGAGACCGACGAGGCACCGCATGCCGGAGGCCGGTGACGCCAGGCCGGGCGCGACGGATGTCCTCGAGGCCTATACGTCGCTGGTGCGGGTCCGGCTGCTGGTCATCCTGGCGATGGCGGTTCTGGTCATCGCGTCCTTCGTCGTCGATCTCGCCACCGGCCCCTCTGCGCTCGGCGCACGCGACGCGTTGCGCGGGCTCATTGCGCCTCACACTCTCGATCGGGCGGCTGCGGTGATCGTCTGGGAGGTGCGCCTGCCACAGGCCGTGATGGCGCTGCTCGTCGGCGCGGCGCTGTCGCTCGCCGGGGCAGAGATGCAGACCATTCTTAACAACCCGATGGCAAGCCCCTTCACGCTGGGGATGTCCTCGGCCGCGACGTTCGGCGCCGCCCTCGCCATCGTGCTCGGTGTGGGCGTTCCCGGCGTCTCGCAGACCTGGATCATCTCGGTCAACGCCTTCCTGTTCGCATTCGGCTCGGTGCTGCTTTTGAGCGCCTTGTCGCGGGTGCATGCGCGCGGCGGGGAGAGCATCGTGCTGTTCGGCATCGCGATGTTCTTCACCTTCAATGCTCTCGTCGCGTTGACGCAGTTCATCGCCAGCGAGCAGGCTCTGCAGCAGCTCGTGTTCTGGACCATGGGCAGCCTGACGCGGGCGACGCTCGACAAAGCCTTCGTTGTCGCCGCGGTGCTGGCGCTCGTCGTGCCGTTCTCCCTGCTGTCGGCCTGGCAATTGACCGCGCTCCGCCTCGGGCAGGATCGTGCGCTCAGCCTCGGCGTCAGAGTCTCCCGCCTGCGCTTTGCCGGACTGCTGCGGGCCAGCCTGCTTACCGGAACCGCCGTCGCTTTCGTCGGCACCATCGCCTTCATCGGTCTGGTCGGTCCGCACTTGGCGCGGCTGCTCCTCGGCGAGGATCACCGCTTCTTCCTGCCCGCAAGCATGCTGTGCGGCGCTCTGGTCCTGTCGGTCGCGTCCTGCGCAAGCAAGATCGTTGTTCCCGGCCTCGTCCTTCCGATCGGGCTCGTCACGTCCCTCATCGGCGTCCCGTTCTTCCTCGTCCTCATCTTCGGCCGCAGGGAGCCGGCATGAGCGCGCGGGGCGAGGCGTTGTACATCGAGCGGCTCTCTGCCGGCTATCCGCGCCGCCGCGTCATCGAGGGCCTGACGCTCGATCCGTTCCCGGAAGGGCGCATCACGGCGCTGGTCGGTCCCAACGCCGCCGGGAAGTCGACGCTGATGCTGGCTCTGGCAGGACTGATCCGGGCAACCGGCGCGGTCCGCCTCGGGCGGCGGGACATTCTCGGCATGACGGTCGCCGAACGCGCCGGCGTGGTCACCTTCATGCCGCAGGCGCTGCCTCAGGGCGTCGCGCTGAGCGCGCTGGAATCGGTCATGGCCTCGCTCAAGGCCTCGCCGGTGACAGGATCGGAAACGGGTGGGCCGCGCATTCGGGAGTGTGCGTTCGCCGCGCTGGAGCGACTGTCGATCGGCGATATTGCCCTCGAGCCGCTCAACCGCCTTTCCGGCGGTCAGCGCCAGCTCGTGAGCCTCGCGCAGGCCGTCATCCGCGAGCCGCGGGTGTTGCTTCTGGACGAGCCGACCAGCGCGCTCGACCTGCGCCATCAGACGCAGGTGATGGGCCTCGTGCGGACGCTCGCGAGCGAGGGCAAGGTCGTGGTGATCGTCCTGCACGATCTCAATCTGGCGGCGCGCTGGGCCGATCACATCGTCGTCCTCAGCGATGGCGCCGCGGCCGCCCAGGGAGATCCGGAGCAGGCCATCACGCCCGGTATGCTTGCCCGCGTCTACGGCGTGGAGGCTCAGGTCGGGCGCTCAGCGCTCGGGCATCTGCAGATTTCCGTCGAACGCGTTCTGGAGCAGAGCGTGCGTGGACGCGCATAGCGGATCGGACATATCGGGAGGAAAGAATGCCAAAGGCCACAAGCACCTTCGAGACGGACCGCGCGTCCCGCTATCTGCAGGCGATGTGCAAGCATTTCGCGCACAAGGTGCCGGTCAGCTACGATGCCTCGGCGGGCACCGCCGATATGCCGTTCGGTCTCGTCAGCATGCACGCCGACGAAACCGCGCTCCGCTTCGAGATCGAAGCCACGGATGCCCCCTCGCTCGACCGGCTGAAGTATGTCGTGGAAGCCCACATCGTTCGCTTTGCGTTTCGCGAGAAACTCCAGGGCCTGGATTGGCAGCCGCTGGCTCGATCGGATGCCGGCCGATAGCTGCGCTTGGGGCAGGTCTCGGAAGGCGGCTTTCTCGGCGAAGCGTTGTACGAGATGAGGAGCGCCGATCCGGCGCGTTTCGGGGCTGCATCCGCGAGGCCACGTCTGCTTATGGAGGAGCTGCGGCTACGAAGCCGCTTCGGCCGACTGTCGCGAAATATCCTAAGCGGGCATTGAGCGAGCGGGATGTTTGCCACGAGTGGGTGATCGGTCACGTTAAAATGTGGTCACTCCTCCAGCCCGGCTTTTCGCAGGCCGTCGGTAAATATCGCGAGGTGCTCGGGGCGGCTGATCGGAAGCCAGTCCGCGACGTTCGAAACGCGCAGCGAGGGATCGAGTTTGCGCAGCTCCTCCATTGCACGTCGCGCGTCCTCCTGGCGGCCGTCGAGCGCCCGGGTCGCCGCAATCAGGGCTACGACCATGAGGAAGCTCGGCAGGTTGCTGTACGAGCGTTCGGCCCAGGCCGATGCCGTCTCGATCCGGCCCGCAAACAAGTGCGCCATCGCGATGCCCGCCTGCATCCGATAGAGCTCGGGATCGACGGGGCTCAACCGCATGGCGCGCTCGAAGTGCGCGATGGCCCCCTCGCATTCGCCGTGCCAGGTGCGAAGGAAGCCGCCGAGAAACCAAGCCGACGCCAGATTGGGGTTCAGAAACACGGCCCGGTCCAGCAATGCGATGCCTGCGTCGAGGTCGCGGGTCAGATGCGCCAGGGCATGGCCGCTGCGCGTCAGGGCGACGGCATCGTCCCGGCCCAATTCGACGGCGCGGCGCGCCAGGCGTTCTCCCTCTGCAACCTCCCGCGCGCGGTCCTTCGTCCAGCCGTTGACCTTGCGCCAGAAGTAGGACCAGGCCGCCATGGCGTGTGCGGCCGCGAAGTCGGGATCGAGCTCGATACTCCTGTGGAAGAGGGCGAGACCTTCCTCGATCGCCTCTTGCGTGCCTCGATGCACGTGAGAGATTCCGCGCAGGTAGCAGTCGTAGGCGTTGAGGCTCGCGGTCGGCTTGTTCTTGGCGCGCTCGATCTCCGCCAATTGCACTCGTGGTGCGATCGCGCCGGCAACCCGTGCCGCGATCTCGTCCTGCAGCTCGAAGATATCTTCGAGCTGACCTTCGAAGCGCTCGGCCCAGAGGTGGGCGCCGGTCGACGCCTCGATGAGCTGTCCCGTGATGCGGATGCGGTTGCCCGCCTTGCGCAGGCTCCCCTCCAGCACATACCCAACTCCCAATTCCTCACCGACCTGTTTCAGGTTCACATCGCGGCCGCGGTAGGTGAAGCTCGAATTGCGCGCAATGACGAACAACCAGTGTACGCGCGACAGGGCCGTGATGATCTCCTCCACGACACCGTCCGCGAAATATGCCTGCTCGGGATCTGCGCTCAAATTCTCGAAGGGAAGAACGGCGATGGAAGGCTTACTCGGGACGCCGGGGGCGGCCTTGTTGGCGTCGGTTGCAGGGCCGGGTGCTTCGTTCGGGACTCGCTCAGCCGCTTGCGTTTCGGTTACGTCGCCCACGAAGCGGAAGCCTTTTCGAGGGACCGTGCGGACGAGGCGCTGCTGCTCCCCGCTGTCGCCGATGGCCTTTCGGACGGCATTGATATGGCTGGCCAGCGTCGACTCCGAGACGATGCGTCCGCTCCACACGTCCTCGATCAGGTGATCTTTGCTGACCACCCGGTCGCGGTTGCGGATCAGATAAAGAAGCAGGTCGAAGACCTTCGGTCCGAGGGACACCGCCTTCGCAGCCCGTGTGAGCTCCCGGCGCTCCGGGTCGAGGACACAATCTGAGAACAGCAGTTGCACGTGGAAGATCCGTCTGCGGCCATCCGGAGAACGTTGGTCAGCATACATGGCATATTCCGACCCCCGGCAGGGGGCCTGGACGCATTTCCAAGGTAAACCAAAGGATATTTGAAGGGCGCCGCAAAGTCTTCCCGAGTCCGATCCTGCAGTCTCCATGCCGACGACGCCACCAACACGGCGCCGGATTGTTGGAGGTCACACATGAAAATCGTCGTTATCGGGGGCAGTGGGCTCATCGGATCGAAGGTCGTCGGACTGTTGCGAGGCAAGGGGCATGATGTCCTGGCGGCGTCCCCAAAAACAGGGGTCAACACGATCACGCGCGAGGGGCTGGCGGAAGCCCTCTCAGGCGCAAGCGTGGTGGTCGACGTGGCGAACTCGCCGTCGTTCGAGGACAAGGCTGCGCTCGAATTCTTCGAGACCGCGGGCCGCAACCTGCTTGCCGCAGAGGCGGCGGCGGGCGTCGGCCATCACGTGGTGCTCTCGGTCGTCGGGGCCGACCGCCTTCCCGAGAGCGGCTACATGCGCGCCAAGGTCGCGCAAGAGCGGCTGATCGAAGGGTCCAGAATTCCATACACGATCGTGCGCTCGACGCAGTTTTTCGAGTTCGTCGACGCGATCACGCAGTCGGCGCATGACGGTGCTGCCATCCGCCTGTCGCCGGCGCTGTTGCAGCCGATTGCGTCCGACGACGTGGCCTCGGCGCTGGCCGAGGTCGCCACCGGGAAGGCGGCGAACGGCATCGTGGAACTGGCGGGGCCGGAACAGATCCCCCTCGATGCATTGGCGCGCTTGCATCTCACGCATGCGGGCGACCATCTCGAGGTTATCGCCGACATCCACGCCCGCTATTTCGGCACCGAGCTCGACGACAGGTCGCTAACGCCCGGTGCGGCGCCGATGCTGGGCGCGATCCGCTTCGAGGATTGGCTGCTCCGCCCGTCGGGCAGGGCCTGATCCAGTTCGCGTCTCTGCCTCTCGGTCCAAAAGCTATCGATATCCCATCGTCAGGAGACCCCCATGCTTAAAGCAGCCTGTGTCGCGGCATCCGTCGTGCTCGGCGTGGCCGCCGTCTCTAACGGCACCTTCATGCTGATCGATCCGGAACGCTGGTACCTTGAGGTGCCCGGCGTGACGACGACGGGCCCGTTCAATCAGCACTTCATCCGCGACATCGGGCTGATCTTCCTGCTGGTCGGAGGATCGTTCCTGCTCGGTGCCGCTCGGCCGCACGTCAGGGTCGCGCTTTGGGGCGCGCCGTCGCTGTGGCTCGCGGGTCATGCGCTGTTTCACTTCTGGGAAGTCGCGGTCGGCATCTGCGGTCCGTCGGCTCTGGCGCGCGACTTTGCGGCGGTCACGTTGCCCGCGATCATCGGGCTCTGCATCACGGCATGGGCGATGGCCGATGCCCGTAATGCAAGCTCCGCGCCGGTCCGAGGGATTGCGTGATGGATCACCTCGCTGGATACGTTGCGATCGTAACCGGTGGAAGCTCAGGCATCGGTCGCGCAGCAGCCCTTGGCCTGGCTGCCCGTGGCGCCAACGTTCTCATCACGGGGCGCCATGATAAGCCTCTGGCAGAGGTCGCCGCCGCACACGCCGGCATCGCCGGCTTCGTGGCCGATGTGGCTCGGCCCGAGGATGGCGCCCGCACCATCAAGCAAGCGGTGAAGCTTTGGGGACGGCTGGACGTGCTGGTGAACAACGCGGGCGCGGGTGCCATTCTTCCGCTGGCCGAGGCAAGTGCCGATCGGATCGCGAGCATTTTCTCGGTCAACGTCGTGGGGCCGAGCCTCCTCGCTGCCGCCGCGCTTCCTTATCTCGCGCAAAGCAAAGGCGCGATCGTCAACATCTCAAGCACGTTCGGACACAAGGCAGCAGCCAACCTCTCGCACTACGCCGCAAGCAAGGCGGCGCTGGAACATCTCACGCGCTGCTGGGCGCTTGAGCTTGCACCCCAAGGCATTCGCGTCAATGCCATCGCCGCTGGACCTACCGAATCCAACGCGCTGACCGGCATGATGGGGCTTGCTCCCGAAGCAGCAGCGGCCATCGCGGCGCATGAGCGCGAGCAGATTCCGCTCAAGCGACGAGGCGTCCCCGACGATGTCGCGCGCTGGATCCTTTCACTCACCGGACCGCATTCGGATTGGGTGACCGGCCAAGTCATCGCCATCGATGGCGGGCTCAGCGTGGCCTGACACAGTCGTTGACCGAGTTTCGAGTCATCGCGTTGGGAGGCGGATATGGACGACGAAGAGGAGAACCAGCGCCGCCGTTCCGCCGACGCCGAAATGGCGCGGGTTCTGAAGACGAAACCGCTCAACATCGTTTCCGGGCGAGACCCGTCCGGCGGCGGGATCGCATATTGGAAGCATGGTGCCCTGCACGACGTCGTGCAGCCGATGGCCGATCATGTGATCATGACGTACATCGATACCATGCAACCCTTGGAGCGGCGGACCGGCCGAACCGTCGCGACCGGTCTGGCGCGTCCCGGAAATGTGACGATCATCCCGGCGGGGACGAGCGCGCGGTGGGATATCGGCGGTGACGTCAATGTCGTTCAACTCTATCTAACCGAAGCAGCTCTCGTGCGAGTCGCTGCCGAGGCCGATACCGCTTATCCCGCCGAGCTTCTGGAACGGACCGGGCATCTCGACCCGATCACGTCGCGTCTCCTCACCACGGCGGCGGAAGCGCTCGAGGGCAACACGACACTCGATTCCATATTCCGCCAGCAATTGACCGACCTGCTGGCGACCCGATTGCTGGTCGCGCATGCCGGGATGCCGGCTGCGCCTCCGCCGGTCTCGGGCGGTCTGCCTCCCAGGATGCTGCGGCGCGCATTGGAGCGGCTGCGCTCGGAGAGCGATGCCGACGTCTCGCTGGCCGCCTTGGCCGCAGACGCCGGGCTGTCGCGCTTTCATTTCTGCCGTGCCTTCAAGGAGAGCACGGGGATGCCACCGCATGCGTGGCTGCGCCAGTTCCGGCTCGAGCGGGCGAAGGCCATGCTGCGCGATCCCTCGGTGTCGGTTGTCGCCGTCGCAGTGGCGCTCGGCTATGCCTCGCAGACGGCGTTCGCCGCGGCGTTCAAAAAGCTGACCGGCCTGTCTCCAAGCGAATTTCGCCGCCAATCCGCCTAGCCGCTTAACAGCAATTGCTCTGCAATCGCCGCAACCGCTCTGGCGCAACACCAAAGGCGCGTCGCTAAACCATCGGCATGCTCGCACGCAGGGCGAAAATTGGTTCAACGACCTTAGCCAAAGGAGAGCCGTCATGTTGAATGCCGTCACAAACCCGGAAGACACCGTCCCACGCGCCGGCGGATCGGAGCCGAGCGAGTTGGTGCCGTCGCGCTACGCAGTACAGGTCGGCGAGATCGAAGTTCTGGTGATCAGCGATGGCGTGCTCCCGCTCCCGACGGCGATGCTGGGACACAACGCCGACCCGTCCGAGCGGGCCGCATGGATGGCCAACATGTTCCTGCCGCCGGATGCGTTCGACTGGTCGCTAAACGTGGTCGTGGTGCGCAGCGGTGCGCAGACCATCCTCATCGACGCCGGACTTGGATTGGACCCGGATTTGAATCTGCCGCGGGCCGGGCAGTTGATCAAACGCCTGCAGGCCGCGGGCATCGATCTCGCATCCGTCACCGACGTGGTGCTAACCCACATGCACATGGATCACATCGGCGGGCTGCTCATCGACGGGGTGAAGGAGCGGCTGCGTCCGGACCTGCGGATCCACGTTGCGGCTGCCGAGGTCAAATTCTGGCAGGCGCCTGATTTCACTCGCGCCTCCATGCCGCCGGGGTTCCCGGACGCGCTTCGGGCGACGGCCAAGCGGTTCGTGACCGCCTACCACAACCACTTGCGACCCTTCGAGGAGACGTACGAGGTGGCGCCGGGCGTAGTGGCCTATCGAACCGGCGGCCACACGCCCGGGCACAGCGTGGTTCGCGTGGCGTCCGGCGGCGAGGCGCTGACGTTCGCGGGCGATGCCGTGTTCGCGGTCGGGTTCGATCATCCGGACTGGTACAACGGTTTCGAGCACGATCCCGAGGAGGCGGAACGCGTTCGGGTTCGTCTTTTGCGCGGGCTCGCCGAGAGCGGCGAGATGCTGGTTGCCACGCACCTGCCGTTTCCATCCGTCGGCCGTGTAGCGGTCGATGGTGGAGCCTTTCGCTGGGTGCCGGTGTTCTGGGACTACTGACCGCCCGCTTACATGCTTCTGAAAACCCGATCGACCGGCGACGGCTCACGCACGCGGAGCCGGTCGCGCGCCGCTTCAACTCAAACCCAAGGGACTTCACGCCATGCCTACGATCACGACACACGACGGCGTCCAGATCTTCTATAAGGATTGGGGCCCCAAGACCGCGCAACCCATCGTCTTCCACCACGGCTGGCCGCTCAGCGGCGACGATTGGGATGCGCAGATGCTCTATTTTCTCGGCAAGGGCTATCGCGTCATTGCCCATGACCGCCGCGGCCACGGCCGTTCCAGCCAGGTCAGCGACGGGCACGACATGGACCATTATGCGGCCGATGCCGCAGCCGTCGCCGCGCATCTCGACTTGCGCAATGCCGTTCACATCGGCCACTCGACCGGCGGCGGCGAAGCCGCGCGCTTTGTCGCGCGGCACGGTAAAGGACGCGTTGCCAAGCTCGTGCTGATCGGGGCCGTGCCGCCAATCATGGTCAAGACACCGATCAACCCCGGCGGACTGCCGATCGAGGTGTTCGATGGCTTGCGGCAGGCCCTCGCGGTCAACCGCTCGCAGTTCTATCTCGAGTTCGCGAGCGGGCCGTTTTACGGCTACAACCGCCCCGACGCGAAGCCTTCCCAGGCCGTCATCTGGAACTGGTGGCGGCAGGCCATGATGGGTGGCGCCAGGGCGCAGCACGACGGCATCAAGGCGTTCTCGGAAACGGACTTCACCGAAGACCTCGATCTCATCGATGTGCCCACGCTTGTGATGCATGGCACGGACGACCAGATCGTGCCGATAGCGAACTCGGCGCTTCTGTCCGCAAAGCTGCTCAGAAACGGAACTCTCAAGATCTACGAGCGGCTGCCGCACGGCATGTGCACGACGCACGCTGATGTCGTCAACGCAGACATTCTGACGTTCATCACCGACTGACGCACGCACAACGCTGCACGTGAGCCCACTCCGTTGCGAAGCGGGGCCCGGCCCTGTGCGGCCAATCGAGAGGAGACACGCTCATGAGACTGGTCATCATCGGCGCCGGATTTGCCGGCATGTACGCAGCGCTATCGGCTGCCCGCCTTCGCGACATCAAGGGCGTTACGCCCAAAGAGCTCGATATCGTGCTGGTCGCGCCCGAGCCTACTCTGGTGGTGCGCCCGCGCCTTTACGAGCCGAAACCCGAGACATTGACGGCGCCCCTGCTCGACGTTCTCGACGCCGTCGACGTCACGTACGTTCGGGGAACCGCGGACAGCATCGATACGGCGTGCCGATCGATCGTGGTGGCCATGCCCGACGGCCAGCGCACGTCCATCGTCTATGACCGCCTTGTCGTCGCGACAGGCAGCCGGTTGTTCCGGCCGAATGTGTCCGGTCTCGCCCAGCATGGCTTCAGCGTCGACAGCCTCGAGGACGCCGTCGCGCTGGACCGCCACCTCAAGAGCCTTGCCGATCGGCCTGCAAGCAATGCCCGCAGCACCGTGGTCGTCGCGGGCGGCGGTTTCACCGGTATCGAGGCGGCCACGGAGATGCCGACCCGGCTGCGCGACGCGCTCGGCAATGATGCCGAGACGCGCGTGATCATCGTCGACCGCAGCGAGGCCATCGCACCCGACATGGGGGCCGGCCCGCGTCCCGTGATCGAGGAGGCGCTTCGCAAGCTCGGCATTGAAACGCGTCTCGGCGTTGGTGTTGCCGCAATCGATGAGACAAGCGCCACGCTGTCCGATGGCGAGCGCATCGAGACCGCCACCGTCATCTGGGCAGCCGGCATGCGCGCGGCACCTCTCACTGCACAGGTGCCCGGCGAGCGCGATAGCGTCGGCCGCCTGGTCGTCGACCGCGAGCTGCGCGTCGTCGGCGTGCCGGCCGTGTTCGCCACCGGTGATGCCGCCAAAGCTTATTGCGACGACGACGGCAATTACGCGTTGATGTCATGTCAGCATGCGACGCGCATGGGCGCCTTCGCCGGCAATAACGCCGTAGCGGAGCTGCTCGGCGAAGCGCCGACCGCCTATCACCAGAAGGCCTACGTCACGTGCCTCGACCTCGGGGAGGCGGGTGCACTGTTCACGCGCGGATGGGATCGCAAGATCGAGCACGTCGGCGTGGACGCGAAAAAGATCAAGCAAGAGATCAATACGGTTTGGATCTATCCGCCGAGGCCCGTGCGCGCCGCGGCCCTCGCCTCGGCCGATCCGCAGCGCGTCACGGATCTCTGATCCTGCGGATATCCCTTACCGAGAAGTGGAGGAGACCATGTTTCAGCACAAGGATGTAACCGCGGCAGTCGAGAGAGACACTCCATCACCTGCGGACGCCGAGAGGGACATGCCATGTGGCGGATCATGCACGAGCGCGGGTGGAGCATCGGATCGATCGCGATGTTTCGGCTGCCTCAGGCTGCGCGCCAGGACCCTCCCTCCCTCCCGGCGAGGATCCTGCGACCCTGCAGCTCCTCTGCTGCGATAGTGCACGCAAATGCGGCCGGTCTCGCCCCTGGACCGGCCGGCTCGGCCTGTGAAAAGGAACTGGTCCGCCTTTCGTCCCGAATGTCAGCCCCGCGTACGCGGGGAACAGGGCGGCCCAGTCCAATCGGACTCCGGATCGCCCGGTTCAGCCCCGCGTACGCGGGGAACAGGTAGACAGAGCGGTTCATCTGCTGCTCCTGGGCGGTTCAGCCCCGCGTACGCGGGGAACAGCTCGCGATCGATCTGGGCAGCGGTCATTTCGCCGGTTCAGCCCCGCGTACGCGGGGAACAGGGGCGCGCAGACCGTCACGGTTGAGCGGGTGCCGGTTCAGCCCCGCGTACGCGGGGAACAGGACAAGGGCGTCTACATCAACGGCGTGATCCGCGGTTCAGCCCCGCGTACGCGGGGAACAGCCCAGCACCTTCGCCCAAGTCATTGCACTAGGCGGTTCAGCCCCGCGTACGCGGGGAACAGCGTGGGGGGCAGGGCTGTGAGGGAGGATCATCCGGTTCAGCCCCGCGTACGCGGGGAACAGAACACCGCGCCGGTTCTGCCGCGCACCGAACTCGGTTCAGCCCCGCGTACGCGGGGAACAGTGTCGTCGTCATGACCCGCCTCCGTCCTGGCTCGGTTCAGCCCCGCGTACGCGGGGAACAGCGCACGACAGCGAAAATTCGAAGCATCTCACGCGGTTCAGCCCCGCGTACGCGGGGAACAGCCCTTTCAACCCAGCCGCAGGCCAAGGCGGCACGGTTCAGCCCCGCGTACGCGGGGAACAGGGCGGATCAACGTTTTGCCAGACGTTGCGCGTCGGTTCAGCCCCGCGTACGCGGGGAACAGTAGCTACCTAAGCCTCGCCGCGCCCGTTTAGCCGGTTCAGCCCCGCGTACGCGGGGAACAGTAGAAATCCTCGATCACGCGCCCGATCGTCAGCGGTTCAGCCCCGCGTACGCGGGGAACAGGTATCGGATAGCGACAAGGGGGCGGAAGTCGCCGGTTCAGCCCCGCGTACGCGGGGAACAGTTTGGCGTCAACGCCAAAGCGGCCTGCGGCTTCGGTTCAGCCCCGCGTACGCGGGGAACAGCTTCGGCGTCCGCATCCGCTTCAAGCTGAGCACGGTTCAGCCCCGCGTACGCGGGGAACAGTACGCCCGAACGCTTAGCAGCAGCTAGAATATCGGTTCAGCCCCGCGTACGCGGGGAACAGAGGCCGCTTGCGTAAAGCGCTGCGCCCGAACGCGGTTCAGCCCCGCGTACGCGGGGAACAGCATTTTAGCAAGCTGTGTGTTCAAACAATCCGCGGTTCAGCCCCGCGTACGCGGGGAACAGCCGCTAAGCGGCTTTGCACCAGCTGCTGTTAGCGGTTCAGCCCCGCGTACGCGGGGAACAGCGCACGAAACGGTACGACAGGATCATGAGAACCGGTTCAGCCCCGCGTACGCGGGGAACAGTCGCGGGCGAGCTGCACGCCCGTTCGGCCGAGCGGTTCAGCCCCGCGTACGCGGGGAACAGCGCTCGAGGAGTTTCTCGACGCCGGTCCCGATCGGTTCAGCCCCGCGTACGCGGGGAACAGCCAAGCCGGACGAACTGATGCGCTCGGAAGCCCGGTTCAGCCCCGCGTACGCGGGGAACAGCCGGAGCAGCATCTCCGGACGTCCAGCATCGTCGGTTCAGCCCCGCGTACGCGGGGAACAGGCAGCGGCACAACGGCTCAAGCCGCAGCTCAACGGTTCAGCCCCGCGTACGCGGGGAACAGACTTGTCGGCAACTTATTGATTGCGCACGACTTCCACGATGTCAAAGAGCGCCACCAGTGTTCTTTATTTGTTTTTGGGAGCGCATGGCGCACCGAAATTTACTAACTGCCGCCCGAACAATCAGGCAATCGGCAGAGCAGGTTTGAACTTCACGAGCGTCAAGCCGTCAAAATCCGCGGGTTCCCGACGGTTCTCGCCTATACACTCGAATACGAACCCACTGTCGGTCGGCGCACTCCACGCAATGACCGCGTTGCCATCTTCGATCATGATCCTCGTCTCTTCCCAGATGCGCTCGCGTACACGCCGACTGTAGACACCCACATAAACGCCGGCGCGCACCTCCGCGAGCCACAGCGATAGCCTTCCGCGCAATCGAGGTGGCGCGTTCTCAACCACGATGACCATCATCGCCAGATGCCTCCTCACGAGGGATGGCCGGAGCGGCCGCCTCGGGCGCTTCCTCGGGCGGCTCGAACCCACCAGCTTTCAACATCTCCTCGATAGAGGGGATGATCTTCTCGAGAACGCCTGCTCGCCGGAAGAGATCGCGGCAAGCAATGCGAACTTGCCGTTCGGGAGCGCTGCCATCGCCTTTTCCCTTGCTGATCCTGGCCGCCGTTTCGAACGCTGCCGGAACGACCGTCTCGAACTTGTAGACGTCGGCGATATCGTAAACGAAGCTTTGAGGCTTGCCGCGGTGGAGGAACCCGATCGCCGGCGCATACCCGGCAGCGAGAATGGCGGCTTCGGACAGTCCGTAGAGACAGGCAGTGGCTGAGGACAGGCAACGGTTCGGAACGTCGGCCGCATTCCAGGCATTGCGGTCGTAGTTTCGCCTCGACCACTCAACACCGTACTTGCGTGCCGTGAGCTTGTAGAGTTCGCGCACCCGTACGCCTTCGATGCCGCGGAGCTGCTCGATCGATCGCCGGCTCGGCGCCTCCTCGTCGAAACGGCGCCGGTACATTTCGCGCACGACGCTCAGGCGCGCGTCGTCGTCCAGGGCAAGGCGGGCCTGGTAGAGAAGCTTGTCGGCGCGTGCGCCACCCGGCTGGCCCGAGGCGTAAAGGCGGACACCGGCTTCGCCGACCCACACGAGGAGGCACCCGACTCGTGCAGCGAGAACAACGGCTGCATGACTAACGCGCGTTCCTGGCTCGAGCATGATGCAGGCGAGGCCGCCAACTGGAATCTGCGTGCGGATCCCTGTCTTATCCACGAGCACGAACGCGCCGTCGATGACGTCGAGTTCGCCGTACTCGAGGAAGATGATGCCGGAGCGATCCTTCATCGGGATAGGACGAAGCGGGATGTACGCAGGCTCGCTGGCCATCCGCTACGCTCTTCTGATCAGCATGAGCCCGTTGCCAAAGGCTTTCGCGGCGCCGAAGCCCTTCGCCAGTTTGGACAAGAACGCAGCAGGCTCCGTGATTTCGATCTGGCCTGCGAAGTCGAGCACCGAGAACCCGGCCGGGCGGCGCCCGTGCCGCCGCTCTATGGGTATCTGCGTATAGCCGCCGATCACTGGCTCGGGCTCGTTGCGGACGATCTTGAACCCCGCCCGATCGCCCTGGGCTTCGAGCCACGCCACGCCAGCCTTAGCGGCCACGCGATCGCGATGCGGCCCGCGGGAACCGGCCGGAATGTTTTCTCGATGCAGCGCATCGATTACTATGTCCACCCGGGTGCCGCGCGCCTTGCCATTTCCGCCCACCCTCTTGACGCCGGCACGCTTGGTTGTGACGACGGGATTGGCCCGGAGGACGAAAGCCAGGCGGTCCCCGGCGGCAAGAGTGGGCTCGAATGCCGTGGTGTCGAGGGCGAAAAGCCCGAGCGGATCGACAGGCGGCCGTCGTGACAGGATCATGTATTTTCCGTTGCCGTCGTCGCGCCAGAGGAAGTCGCGCTCGGCGTCGGGGATTTCCTGGAAAAGCAGCCACAGGATGCGGTGTGCGTGGCCGGGCCGCTGTGTTTTCTCATCGGGCACGAGCAACGGTGCGATTGCGGAAAGCGCCTCCCCGCGCGCGGCGCGGATGCGGGCGCGGGAGAGATACAGGAGGTCCGTCATGAACCGTCTCCTTCTATCGGTGCATTTCGCAGCAGGGCTTCCGAACGCAGTCCGAAGCGCCATTTGGCGCGGTTTTCCGGAGCATCTCGGCGCTCAACGAGCTGGGCGACGTGCGCATCCCGCTCGTTTGCGGGAATGGCGGATGCATCGGCAAATATCGACCGATGCCCGCTTGGCTTCACGCCGAGGCCTCGCCTGAAAGCGGTCATGTCGTGATCCACTTCTCGGTCGAATTTGTCGAAGGCATCCGTGACGCTCGCCGCATCCAAGATCGGATGCCGGCGCTTTTCCGAGTTCGGCAATAGCGGAAACATCAGGGGATGCGCCTTGCGGCCGGCAAAGAGTGTGAATTGGGGGTTGCGCAGCGCGCTTGCGATTTCCTCCACCGTTGGGCATTCGGCGTTGTCGCGACGCCAAAGGCAGATGGTGTGGCAGGTGTCGGTGCGGAACTCGCGCTGCGAGAGGATGGTCTTCAGATCGTCGCAGGCCAGCTCATCGGCGCGGGTGCGCAGGGGGCCATTCTTCTTGGTCCAGCGACGGATTTCGACGTCTTTGGCAGCTTGCGCAGTGTGATAATCGGATGCGAGGCGGCCGGCATCGTCGACGCGCACGGCAAAGCCCAGACCCGTGGCAAGATTCGCTTGCTCGGTCTCGTTGCTGCGCTCGATGCCGAGAGCCGCTGCGACGAGGCCGATGACTTGGGACTTTGAGGGGCGATCCCATGTCGGGCGGCGCTCGCCGACCGATACCGAGCCGAAGGACACCATCGGGGCTGCGAGCGTGAAGAGGAGGTAGCGAGACATGCCGCTCACGCCTCCGACGCGAAGGCGAGGAGATCAGGTAGCGCGCCTGAATTGTCCGCTTCTCCGGCAATGAACTTCATGAAACGGCTGGCGTCGAAGCAGTTACCGTAGGCCTCGTTCATCTGCTTCACGATGCCGGTCTTTTCGTCCTCGATCCGTGCGATCGAGGCTTTCAGGATGTCTTCGCTTTTCACGGGCTTGAAGAACGCAGCGGCGAGGCTGCGCGGCTGCTGGCTGCCCTTCTCAACGCGCAGATAGCTCGCGCGTGCCCGGCTCGCGAAGCTCGCCTGCTTGCCGGTGGGTGACGACGTCGCGAGACCCTCAACGAACGCTTCGATGGCTTCGGACGCAAGCTTGGCGTCTCCGCCGAGGTTCTTTTCGAGCAAATCTCGGTCGATGCACGAATAGAGATAGAAGACGCCGGAGCCGAAGCCGAGCTCCCCGATGAAGCCTGCGCCTGCATCCTCGGAGGGCCGCTTGAGGTCGTCGACGGCGGTGTAAAAATCGTCCTCGACTTCGACACGGTGCGTGGTGATGGCGTGGGCTACCTGCACGGCGGCCTCGCGGTTGTAATCAGGTGCGGACGCGACCATGCGCCCGAACATGGCGATGTCGGCTGCGGTGTCCGTTTTTGCGAGCACGACATCGACAAGGGCATCCGGTTTATCGGGAAGCGGATCGCCTTCCGCAACCTTGTCTGCGAGATCCAGAGCCGCCTTGCGCTCCTCCGGAGAGACGAACGCAAGCTGCTCGATAAAAGTCGGGTTCTTGTCTTTCGCGTCCTTGATCTTGCCGAACGCGCCGGCCACGGCGCGCGCGACCTCGATCGCCTTTTCGGACGAGACGCCTTTCTGCAGGAGATGCGCGCGGATGTCTTCGCCAAGGCGCTGCGTACGCTCGCCGCGATGCGCCTTCAGGCGCGCCTTGAATGCGTCACTGGTGCGGATCGCGCGCTTGAGCGCCTGCGATGAGATGCGCAAGCGATTGACGCCGCCGAAACTCGCGGTCTTGGGCCGGCCGGTGTCGTCACGGTTCAGGTTGGACGGAGCGTAAATGGTGAGCGCGTGAAGCTGAATGAAACGAGCCATGATTTATTCGTCCTTGTCGGATGTCGGGGCCGGATCTGCGGAGGGGTCGGCTTCGGGCGCGGCAATGCCGGCCCCGTGGTAGTCGAAGGCGAAAATCGTTCGCGTGCGGTCGCCCACGTCGTCGTCGTCCCAGGCCAGCAGCACGCGGGCGAGGTCTCGGATGTCGGCTGTTCTGTTCAACAGCAGCACCGCGCGTCGAAACGACATGAGAGTTTCGTCGGCGCCACGCGTGGTCTGAAATCGCTTGAAGCGGACGGGGGACAGGACAGGAGTCGATCCTTCGCCGTCGCGAGGCTTGCCAAGCGCCTGGGCAAATCCCGTTCCGCCGTTTTCTTTGACGTGAGCGAGAACAGCCGCGAGCGCTGCTACGCGCGGCAGCATGTCGATGCGTTTTCCGCGAGGCGCATCCGGAAACAATTTCGCGAGAAGCCGGGCGACGGCGGGCTCGGCAGCGGCTGCCAGCGCCGTATCGCATCGCTTCAGCCGGGCGACCGCGGCGCGGTCTCCCGGAATCATTTGGCCTTTTTCCTCGCGAGGCTGGAGCGATTTCCACCACGTTCGGGCCGCAGCAGCTTCGCACTCGAAGGGCTTCGTGCTCATGCCGCCTTCCTCCCTTTTCTTTTGGTTTCCCGCGGCGGTTGACCCAACATTCCAAACAACGGGCCGCCGACCGGCCCATACCCGGTGAGCGCGAAGACCAGCATCTTGCGGCCCTCGATCATGTCCTCGATCTTGTCGCTTTTGGCGTCGTCGATCGGAACCGTGTCGTCGAAGATCGCAAGCGCGTGCCGCGTGAGCGATTTGAGCCAGCTGAGCCCCACCGCCGTGTTCAAGCTTGCGAGGAGATCGCGGTCGGCTGCGAGCTTCGTCTCGTAGTCGTCGGCCGCTGCCTGAAGCTTCGCGAAGAAGTCCTGCTCGGTGTCGGCCCAGAAGCGGGCTTTGACGGGTTCGAGCACGGTGCTGTCGCGCTCCGCCTTTCCTTTCTCGCCGAAGAGCGCGCGCCTCGCTGCGGTGACGAGCTGGTTGGCGACGAGGTCGGCGGCGTTGACCCATCTTCTCGCCAGATCCTTGATGGCTTCGTTCGTGTTTTCGTCCCTTGACACGATGAGCGGCAGCATGGCCTCGCCGAAGTCCAGCGGCTTCATGTTGTCCATGGCGTAACCGGCGACGAGAAGGCGAGCGCCACGGCGAGCGGCGGCATCAAGGTCGGCGGCTCGTGTGCGAAATTCCGCGACGCACGCGGCGGGCACGCTGTTGCGCTTGCTGCCGGAGCCATCGGTGCTATTGACGTCCACCGTCATGCCGAGCCAGTCGCGGTAGCCGACGCGCGCTGACTTGAGATGCAGCGGAAGATACTCCGTGTCCGACGGCTTCTGCTTGTAGTAGGGCGAGAGCGGATGTTCCTTGCTCCAACCGGTGTAGTCGGTGCCCCAGGGCCGTGTGACGTAGCCCGTCACGATCACGTCATCGACGAGGCCGGTGAGATCGCAGGCGCGGCCAGCGGTGTTGGGCTCGAAGGCGAGACGGATGCGGCGCGGCATACCGAAGAAGGCTTGAGCCGGGTGGACATCCTCCGGTGTTGTCGCGACGCCGCCGCTCTTCGGGTCGGACGTGCGGGTGGGGCCGAGCCACGGGAAGACGCGCGACAGCGGCTCGCCGTCCTCGACTTTCAAATCTTCAGGCACGTTCGCCCACAGGCGCTCCCACAGCATGGACTCGCGGCCGCGGAGCGTGCCGGGAATAGCGAGCGTGGTCAGTGGTCCGCCACCTCTCAAGGACGTCCTGTGTCCCGCGCCGCCCGACGGAGAGCTCGTCTGCAATGTCGCGAGAGCAATGGCGGCGCCGACGCGCGAGAAAACCGTGGTGCGGCCTGGCTTCACGAAGTGCTCGGCGGGCGAGTCCATGAACAGCGCCGACACGGGCGTGGTGGCGCCTTGCAATTCCTCGCTGTCCTGGAAGAAACGATTGCCGAGACCGTCGAGGATGAGGGCGGCTTCGAACGGTGCGAACGCAGTTTCGAGGTCGGCGCGGCGGGGGGATTTTCGTAGAGCGCCGGCCAAGCGCGGCGATCGGCATCCAGAGCAACCGCGAGCAGGCCGATCAGGAACTCGGTTAGGCTGATGTCGCAGTCCGGTCTGCCCGTCGCGATGCGGACGATGCTGCTTCCGTCATGGAGTTCGGATATATCGCACGGCCGCACCAGCACCCGCCGCCCGTCTTCGAGGGCAACAGGGAGCCAGCGTTCTCGCAGCAGACTGTACGTGGATGTCATCTAAGTCTCGCTCCGGCGATAAAAACTGCCAAGCGAAGACGAACACAAAGGCGTCCGGGGGTCAGCGGGGAACACTGCTTAGGAGGAGGTTTTCACCGCAATCCACCGCCAACGGATGAACTGCATTCATGCGATCGTGGAATACCTGAGGCCAACGTGATGATCGTATAGCACGTTCCGCTCGCCTTCACCCTGCTTGGAGACGGTCCCGCGCCAACCGGTCCCATCGGGATCGAGGACGAGAAGATGAACCGCGTCGCGCTCCCACTCGGGCCATAGCTCCTTCGCAGCCGCGATCATCCGTTCTCGTGCGCGGTCGCCCTTCGGCACGCCGTCGGCATTGCGCCAGGCGATCCGTACTTCTGAGAGAGACCACGCCCGGAACAGTTCGTCGTTGGAGAAATAGGGAACCAGACGGTTATCGACGATTTTGGCGAGACGGAACACGACCGTCGGCGGGCCAATGCGCGTCGGCGCGATCATGTCGCTTGACCAGACGTGGGGTTCTCCGGCGTAACCTTTGCCGAGCTTGAGCAAGTTGGATTTCGCTATGGACGCGGCCGCCCTTTCGTTGCCCTCCGCTTCCATCGACTTTCGGCGCAGAGCCTGCGGAATATCGTCCAGCTCCTTCGAGGCGTAGACGCTCTCGATTAACTTGCGCACGCCGGCCGGCGTTTCGATGCGGCCGGTGTCGAACAAAACCTTCGCGCTACGCCAGACGATCCCGTGGTGATCGTAGACCGCCGCGGCGCGGCGCGAGAGCGTGCGATACCAATCCTCGTCGATCTCGACGTCTGGATCTGGCGACAGCACGACGAACTCCGGCGCATCGACGGGGCGGCCTTCGCGCGCATGCCGCCACAGCCGCCCGGCGCGCTGGATCATGAGATCAATCGGTGCCAAATCCGTAATCATCACATCGACGTCATAGTCGAGCGATTGCTCGAGAATCTGAGTCCCGACGATAACGAAGCCTGCCCGCTCTCCCGTCTTGTCTTTCCGGCCCAGCGTATCCGTGACGCGCTGCTCGATCTCAAGCCGATCGCCCATGGCGAAGCGCGCGTGCAGCAGGACCGGGTCGAGTCCTTTCGATTTGAGAAACTCCGCCGCCTCAATCGCATCATCGACGGCGTTTCTGATCCACGCGACGGCGGCGCCGCGCTGCGCCATGTCGGCAACATGGTCAACGGCGTCCTCCACGCTCGCAATGCGCCGCACAGGAAGCGCGCGCGTGCGATCTTCGCGAGACGGTAGCGGCAACGCGCGTGCGCCTTTGGCCGATACGACGGTCAGCAGCGGATAGGCGTGGTTCTCGCCGGTAGAAAGCTTCTTCGCGCCCAATCCCCTCGCGAATGCGGCCGCAAGAGATTGCCGTAGAGCGCTCGGCAGAGTTGCTGAAAGCACGATGGCCGAACCGCTGAGGGCGGCATGAAACTCAAGGAGGGTTTCGATTTCACGACCCACATAGGCATCGTAGGCGTGGGCTTCGTCAATGATCAGAACGCGGTCGCTGAGACCCCAGAGGCGCAGGGCCTGATGCTTGGATGGAAGGACGCCGAGAACCGCCTGATCTATGGTGCCGACGCCGACATGGGCGAGGAACGCCTTGCGCCGGTCGTCGACGATCCAGGCTACACACGTCGCGGCAGCACCGTCTTCATATCCGTCCTTGCCAGCCAGTTGTCCGGCCGGCTCCTCAAGGATCGAGGCCGAAAACCCCTCGTGAAGCTTGCGCTTCCCGTGTGCCAGGGCGAGCGAGGGCTGCACGCCCTCATCGAACAGCTTTCGGTAGATCGCGCCGAGCCTGTCGTACATCGCGTTGGCGGTGGCCATAGTCGGCAAGGCGAAGTAAAGCCCATCCGCGCGGCGATCCGCGAGCAAGCGGGCTGCGAGAAGCAGCGCGGCTTCTGTTTTGCCGCTGCCTGTCACGTCTTCGACGATGGCAAGCATGGGCCCGTCTGGCAGGGCGAGATCGCAGGAGCTTCTCTGAAGCGGGCTCAGGCTATTCGCAACATGTGCCGGCAGAAGGCGCGCGGCCGAAAGATCGGCTGCGGCCGGGATGTGCGGGATACCCGCGCGGGCAACTGCATTTGCTGCGCGGTCTCGGGCCTGTCGCCAGTACTCGGCCACGGACAGGTTCGGTTCGGCATAGGGAAACCAGGTGCGGTTCGAGCCGATCCAGTCGGCGATAACCGTCAGGCCGGCTACGCACCAGGTCAGGGCAGCGAGGTTAGGCAGCGTTGGCAGCGGTATTGCTTCGTCCCGCGGGAAAAGCGCCGCAACGTCGGTGCAGTACGCGCGGGCGGCATCCTCGCATGTGCTTGTGAACTCCTCAGACAGCCTCTCGGCGTCTTCGACACACGGGCGCCCATGATGGCCGCTGATTGCGTGCCAGAGATCGTTGAAGTCTCTGCTGTTCCATGCCTCGAAGGTCGGACCAAACAGCTCCTTGAGACCGAGTCTGTTACGAATTAGCGAAGCCAGCGCGTCATGGCGTCCGCCAGACAGGCGACCCGGATACGTGCCGAGAACATCCTTTGGCCAAGCGTCCTCGCTTTTGGCCTGGAACGCCGTGGAAAATTTTCCGATGTCGTGAAGTGCGATCAGCGCAACCAGAATCCGCCGGGCCCGATCCGGCGTCGTGGCGAGAAGCTTCGCGATGGTCTGAAGCTTGCGCGGGCTCGCACAGAGCAGCACATCGGCAACAGCCGCCACATCGAGATTGTGATACGCGACTGGATGCCAACTCGGCTCGTTGAGCTGTACACCCCCTGCCTTGCCCCAGAAATGGAGATATTGCATTGGAAATCATCGTTCGTGGCACATCGTAGAATTGCAGCGTGCGTGATACGAATGGCGAGCGCTACTCGAATTTACATTTCTCCAGTGCTCGCGTTACGCCAATGCTCATTGAGTTGGAGCGGAAACGTCTGCTTCTGAGATCATGCGGACCCGGCGTCGGCAAGATCGCCAGTGTGCCAGTCTGACTGACGGGATGTCTGCGTTCTCTGAGGGGTCCGGATGCCGGCCCATTCATGCACCTCGCCGCAGCCTGGCGGGCCGGCGTCGGGAAGCCTGAGGAGAAGGAACCCGCGGTGGACCTCGCTCAGCGGTTCAGCGATCTCTATGGGGATTGCAGCTTTGAGCGGATCGCCGAGGAGGCGTTACGGACGCCTCGGTACCCGCCGCAGGCGATCTTCTCTGCAGGGTTGAGCTGACACGGGCACGACGACGGGCATGGCGACGCCTCGTCGACGGCGCATCGGCTGGTCAAAGGCAATGGGCATCCGCTGCCGGCCTGCGACCGGCGTCCTCCAAGCGGTATTGGGTAAGAGCGCTGACTGCCGATCATGAGCTGTCGAACCTGAAGACGAACTGCTGATGCGGTGAGGGTGCGTGCGCGGGCGCCTCCCCGCGCTGGAACCTCTCGATGATGCGCAGGCGTGCGCCGCAGCAGGCACACGGTGGCAGATCGGCGTCGTTGTTGAGCCCGATGTCGTCACAGGTATCTCTGCTTGGATCGACTGCGCCAAGGAGCGCGCGCGCACGTTCGACGTTCTCGGCACGTGGCACCGGTCGCAAGCAGGCCGTATTGGCGGATGCGATGGAAGCCCTTGGGTAGCACGTGCAGCAAGAAGCGCCGGATGAACTCGCCCGCTTCGAGCGTCATCGTCGTATGGTGAGCATGGCCGTGGATGCGGTAGTCCTTCACACGGAACGTCACGGTGCGGTCGTCGCCCTTCAGAAGACGACTGTTCGAGATCGCAACCCGATGCGTGTAGCGCGACAGGTACGAGAGCACTTGCCGCGGCCCGGCGAAGGGTTCCTTCGCATAGACGAACCAGCGCTTCCTGCGTAGCGTCGCGAGGAGCTTCCCGAACGCGACCGGATCTGCGAGCAGGACGATGGCGCCGAAGAACGCGAGCCTGTCGGCGGCATGTGCGGCGGCAAGCTTCTCCAGCATCAGGCGCCGGAACAGGCGCGACAACAACAGTACCGGCAGGAAGAAGTTGGGCTTCGTCGATATCCAGCGCGTGCCGTCGAGAGAGATGCCGCCACCCGGCACGATCATGTGAACGTGGGGATGATGCGTCATCGCGGATCCCCAGGTGTGCAGCACGGCGGTGGTGCCTATCCTGGCGCCGAGATGCTTCGGATCGGCCGCGATCGTCAGCATCGCCTCGGATGCCGCCTTGAACAGAAGATCGTAGACAATCGCCTTGTTGTGGAAGGCGATAGCGCCGAGCTCCGTCGGCAGTGTGAACACGACATGGAAGTACGGAACGGGAAGCAGGTCCGCCTCCCGCGCTGTCATCCAATCACGAGACTGCGCCGCCTGGCACTTGGGGCAATGCCTGTTGCGGCAGCTGTTGTAGGCAATCGACGTGAAGCCGCATAAAGCGTTCTCACAGCGCGCGACGTGCCCGCCGAGGGCCGCCGTGCGGCAGTCCTCGATTGCACTCAAGGGGGTGCGGAAGATCGATGCCGGAGAGTTTGGCGTGCCAGTATTGTTCGAGGAGGGTGTTGCGTTCGCGGACAAGCGCTTTTGCGCGTGTGCCTCGGGGGTCGCTCCAGGCAGGTATCCGTGTGCTCCAGGCAATGTGCTTGCGCGTTTCGAGGTGGACGAACTTTTTTGGCACGCGGCGGAAGAGATACCAGGTGCCTTGCCGGAGGATGAGATTGGGGTGTTTTGGGGAGGGCGACATCGTTGTGCTGTTGTCCATGCGCTCAAGCGTAGGGCAGCGACGATGTTGAAGTCTTAGACCGCCCTTAGCCCGCCTGTTTTGCCGGGCTATTGGAAAAGCTAGTGATTTCAAGGCGTTGAGAAAAATAATATGGCTCCGCGGGTAGGATTCGAACCTACGACCGTCCGATTAACAGTCGGATGCTCTACCACTGAGCTACCGCGGAACAGGCGTCATGTGCGCCGAGAGCCGGGCTCATAGCAGATGGTTGCGCCGGGGGCCAGAGGGTAGGTGAAAAAAGTGCGCTCATGGCGCAGGGCGTCCGCGGAACGCCGCCCGCTTTCGGCGCTTGGCGGCCGTTCCTGCGTCACCTAACGATAGCTGTCCGTCGGCAGATGGGCGGGCGCCATCCAGGACCGAGAGAGGCTGACGAAGGCGATTGCAAGCCGTCCGCGTTGGTGGCCGGGCTCAGCCCGAAGGCTCCGGGGGGAAGCGCTATGAATGCGGACACGGTGGCGCAGGCTCTCTTCTGGCTCGCGTTCGCAGGCTTTCTCTCCGGGATCGTCTACCTCGCACACCGATTGACGGCGCCTGCGGCCCAACGGATGAACGCCGCCGCGGCGCAGCGCCATTACGCGACTCTGGCCGCTCGCGGGCGCGGGATCACGCTGCCGCAAACGTGGATGAGCGGCGGCCTCGTCGGGCACGACTGGAACACCGATCCCGAGTTTTCGCGGACCGTCAAACTCAGCTCGCTCGCCATTCTTTCCGCGTTCGCGCTGGGCGTCTGGCTGCGCAGCGATGAGATGACGCTCGGGCAGGTGCTTGGCGAGGTCGCTGTCGGCCTCGTGATCGTCGGCGCCGTATTTTTCGGTCTCCGCTTTTATGCGCGCCGCCGGGTGAAGCGTGCGCTCGCGGCAGCAGGGGATCTCGCGCCACGGGGATCATTCAAAGTCGTCGCGAACGCGCGCGGGCTTTTCGTGCCAGTTGCGGATCGCGTGGTGGAAGGCGCGTGGGACGACTGGTCGGTGACGGATGTCGAGATCGACATCGACAAGTACGGACGAGGTTTTTGCCACGCGATGACGCTGGCACACAGGCAGAAGCCCGGCGAGAAAATCCCGTTGATCGCGTCGACGTTCCAGGACGGCGACGACCTCATGGCGGTGCTTGCCGCGCGCGTTCCGCGCCAGAGCTAATCCGGGCAGCTTGGGTTTAGTGAGAGGACGCCGCGCCGATGCCGATGCCCGTCTCCGAGCGCACAAACTGATCCTCGAACGCCGCGCGCTCCCTTTCGGCGCGGGCGCTCCTGTCGAGCTTGGAGACAATGTAGATGCCGAGGAAGGCGATCGTCATCGAGAACAGCGCCGGGCTGTCGTAGGGGAACAGCGCTTTCGGGAAACCGAAGGTGTTGACCCAGACGGCAGGACTCAGAAGCACCATCGTCACGGCGGATACGAGGCCCAGGAAGCCGCCGACGACCGCGCCGCGTGTCGTGGTGCCGCCCCAGACGATGCTCATCAGGAGCACCGGAAAATTGCAGCTTGCAGCAATTGCGAAGGCCAAGCCGACCATGAACGCCACGTTCTGATTTTCGAACACGTAGCCGAGGAAAATCGCGACGATGCCGATCGCGACCGCGGAGATGCGTGAAATGCGCACTTCGGTGGCTTCCGAGCTGCGGCCCTTGGCGAAGATGCTGGCGTAGAGATCGTGACTGATGGCGGATGCGCCGGCGAGCGTCAGGCCGGCGACGACGGCCAGGATGGTCGCGAAGGCGACGGCGGAGATGAAGCCGAGGAAAAGCGAGCCGCCGATGGCGTTCGAAAGGTGGACGGCGGCCATGTTGGTGCCGCCGATCATGGCGGTCAGCGGATCGTACGCGCCGTCCGGCCCGGCGCGGAAATAGGCGGGATCGCTCATCAGGAGCGTGATGGCGCCGAAGCCGATGATGAAGGTGAGGATGTAGAAGTATCCGATCAGGCCGGTTGCGTAGAAGACGGATTTACGCGCGGCCTTCGCGTCCTTCACGGTGAAGAAGCGCATGAGAATGTGGGGGAGGCCGGCGGTGCCGAACATCAGAGCGAGCCCGAGGGAGATCGCGGAGATCGGATCGGACACCAGTTTCCCGGGCGAGAGGATGGCGAGGCCGTCGGGGTGAATGTCGGTTGCCGCGCGGAACATGGCGTTGAGCGAGAAGCCGAAGCTCGCGAGCACCATGAACGCCATGAACGTCGCGCCGCCGAGCAGCAGGCAGGCTTTGATGATCTGCACCCATGTCGTGGCGACCATGCCGCCGGTCGCGACGTAGGTCACCATCAGGGCGCCGACCGTCATCACCGCATAGAGATAGGGCAGGCCGAACAGGAGCTCGATCAGCTTTCCGGCGCCGACCATCTGCGCGATCAGGTAGAAGGCGACCACCGTCAGCGTGCCGATGGCAGAAAGCGTGCGGATGGGCCCTGCTTCGAGGCGATACGCCACGACGTCGGCGAAGGTGTAGCGGCCGAGATTGCGCAGGCGCTCGGCGATCAGGAACAGCACGATCGGCCAGCCGACGAGAAAGCCCACCGAATAGAGAATGCCATCGAAGCCGGATGCGAAGACGAGCCCGGAGATACCGAGAAACGACGCAGCGGACATGTAGTCGCCTGCGATGGCCAGTCCGTTCTGCGTTCCGGTGATGCCGCCGCCCGCGGCGTAAAAATCGGATGCGGAGCGGACACGGCCCGCGGCCCAACGGGTGATGACGAGCGTGACGGCCACGAACATCAGGAACATGACGACGGCAGGGATGTTCACGAGGCGGCCCTCGCGACGATGCCGTCGATCTTCGCGTCGAAGTCGCTGTTGGCGCGGCGGACGTAGAAGCCAGTGAGGGCCACAGCCAGGATGATGGTGCCGACCCCTGCGACGATGCCGATAGTCATGGTGCCGTCTCCGATGGGACGGCCGAGCAGGCCGGGGGCAAAGGCCACGAGCAGGATGAAGCCGAAATAGACGGCCAATGTCATGGCCGAGAGAACCCAGGCGAGGCGTGCGCGCCGTCTCACAACGGGATAGAATTCTGGGTCGCGCTTGACCTTCTCGATCATCGCGACGGTCTCCGATGGCATCTGGGCCCGTTCCCCCGATTGGCAGCCTTGCCGGCAGGCCGGTGGCTCTCACCTCTTCGTTGGGCGAAAGATTAGCGGATTGCGAGCCGAGCGAAACCTGTTCATTGGGAGGCTGTCCCAAGAATTGTCGCCCGTGCGCGCAGGTCGCGTCCGGGTTTGCAAATGCAGGAAGCGCTGGGAAATTTTGGAGGCCACGGCCGGAATCGAACCGGCGTATACGGATTTGCAGTCCGCTGCGTCACCACTCCGCCACGTGGCCTCTCGATGGACGTCGGCAAAAGGAGGTGGTGGGCTCCTTTCATGTCCGGTCGGGCGCCCGAACGGAGAAATCGTAAGACCTTCCCGTCTCGGCGCCGCACGCATCTATCATATAGACAAAGGCTAGGACAAGCGCAGGGTTTATCCAGACCGGGAGGGTCGGGCTATCGTGGACAGGGACTGCCCGGACAAGGACGCACAGCCGTGGCGGCAGAGGCTGGAGGATGCGGCCCGGCGCGCCAAACGCGACGGTGTGGCGCTTTACCTCGCGGCGCGCGATCCGCGCGTGCCCTGGACGGTCAAGGCATTCGCAGTGCTGGTCGCCGCCTACGTCCTCTCGCCCATCGACCTCATTCCGGACTTCATTCCCGTGCTGGGCCTCATCGACGAAGTCGTCCTGTTGCCGCTTGCCGTGCTCCTGATCGCGCGCCTCATCGATCCTCCGCTGATGGCCGAGTTCAGGGCCAAGGCGGAGACACTGGCCGAACGGCCCCGCAGCCGGCTCGGGATCGTGCTCGTGGCGCTCGTGTGGAGCGCGGTGGCGCTTGCGGTCTGCTGGATGCTCTGGCCGCAGGGATAGGTCCGGCGCGGCGTTGCGGGCTGTGGCCGCGGGCTGCAACATCGCATATGTTCGGCCCGATCGCGCCGGGAGGGATCTGCGCGGTGAGATTTCTGGCGCACGCCTTGGAGGATCAGCATGGACTACGCCGTACCGCGCAAGAACATGGTCGAATCGCAGGTGCGGCCGAGCGACGTCACGGACCGTCGCATCATCCGCGCCATGACGGACATCCCGCGCGAGGTTTTCGTGCCGGAAGCGTCCCGTGCGATTGCCTACATGGACGGGCCGATTGCGCTCGGCTCGCCCTCGGGCGGCCCCTCGCGGACGATGCTGGAGCCTAGGACCTTCGCCAAGCTCGTTCAGGCGGCGCAGATCGAGCCGGCCGCCGCCGTGCTCGATATCGGAGCCGCAACGGGCTATTCGTCGGCCGTTCTGGCGAGGCTCTGCGGCCGCGTCGTCGCGCTCGAGGCTGACGCAGCTTTCGTCGCCGCCGCCCGCGACACGCTCTCCGCGATCGGTGCAGAGCGGATCGAGGTCGTGACCGGCGATCTCGCGGCCGGCTGGGCCGAGGGCGGGCCTTACGATGCGATCGTCGTCGAAGGCGCCATCGAAACGCTTCCGCCCGGACTCCTCGATCAGCTCAAGGACGGCGGCCGGCTGGTCGCGATCCAGTCGCGCCACGGCTCCGGCCGCGCCACGGTCTGGCGTCGCGACGGAAGCGTGTTCGGCACCCAGGACGTCTTCGACGCCAATGGCGAGGTTTTGCCGGGGTTTGAACGTACACCTGCATTCGTCTTCTGAAATTTCGGCGCCGACCCCTTGCGGGTGTGCGCCTAATCCCTAAACGCGAGGTGTGCAGCGGGCGGATCTTCCCTCGCGGGCCTCGCGTTTTTTGTTTTTATCTCAATTGGTTGTGATGTGCGTCGCCGGAGGTCTTTCGGTGCTCTCCGGTCGTGCGCCCCAAACGGTGTGTGGGAATGCGGCCACGCAGGGTCGTCATGTGGCCGATGCGGCTTGTGTTGTCCTTCTTCGAATCGGATGCCTCCTCTAAAACAGTTAACAGTTTCTAAATTGGGGGGAGCGTCCGCCACTTGGCAGCCGGCATATGTGACGGGCCTTGTTGGAGTGGAGCCGTCAAGGCAGGTCTTGGAATGACATCTGTGCAAGTCAAACCGAGTTTTCGGCTGGGGGCTCTTGCTGCGCTCGTGGCCGTGGCTGGCGTCGGGCTGTGCCCTGGCTATGCCGCGCGTGCAGAAACGCTGAACGAGGCGCTTGCCTCGGCTTATCAATACAACCCCCGCCTCGACGCCGAGCGCGCCCGCCTCAGGGCCACGGACGAAGAGGTGACGCGTGCGCGGTCCGGTTTCCGGCCCCGCATTACCGGCAGCGCTGATATCAACTGGCAGCACAACCGCACCCGCACGGTTGGCGTCCCGGGAAGCACGCACAACGACTTCAGCCCGCAGGGCTATGGGGTCGACTTCGTGCAGCCGATCTTCAGCGGCTTCCGGGTGATCAACGCGGTCAACGAATCGGAAGCGAACGTGCGGGCCGCGCGCGAAACGCTGCGTGGCGTGGAGCAGGTCGTGCTGCTCGAAGCGGTGACGGCGTTCATGGACGTCGTGCGCGATCAGGCCATCGTCCGTCTGCGCGAGAACAACGTCAACGTCCTGACCCGCGAGTTGCGGGCCACCGAGGATCGCTTCGGCGTCGGCGAGGTGACGCGCACCGACGTGGCGCAAGCGCAGGCCCGCCGCGCAGGCGCCGTGTCGGCGCTCGATCTCGCGAAGGCGAACCTGCAGACGAGCCGGGCGGCTTACGAGCGCGTGATCGGGCACGCGCCGAACAATCTGGTCGAGCCGAACGGCTACCAGCACGCCATTCCGGGATCACTTCAGGAAGCGATCGACATCGGAACGCACGAGAACCCGGTCGTGGTCGGGGCGCTCTACCTTGAGCAGGCCGCGCGCTTCGGCGTCGATCGGATCCGGGGCGAGTTGCTTCCGACCGTGCAACTCGAGGCGTTCTATCAGGATCGTTTCGACACCTCGCCGATCACGCGGGAATCGGAAACGGCTGCCGTGACGGGCCGCCTGACGGTGCCGATCTACGAGGGCGGCGAGGTTTACGCGCGCGTTCGTCAGCAGAAGCACATTCACGTCAGCCGGCTTCAGGAAATCGAGCAGGCCCGGAGCGAAGCGGAAGCCGAAGTGGTGGCCACTTGGTCGCAGCTGCTCGCGGCGCGGGCGCAGGTGGAATCCGACCAGTCGCAGGTGGAGGCCAACACCACCGCTCTCACCGGCGTCCGCGAGGAAGAGCGCGTGGGGCAGCGGACACTTCTCGACGTGCTTAACGCCGAGGTTGAGCTTTTGAACTCGCAGGTGCAGCTCGTCTCCACGCGCCGGAACGTGGTGGTGTCAAGCTATGCCGTCCTGTCCGCGCTGGGCCGCCTGGACGCAATAAATCTCGGCTTTACGTCGATCGCCTACGATGCTGAGGCCCACTATCAAGAAGTGCGCCGTAAGCCTTGGGGCACCTCGATTACTCACTCGGACGGACGGACCGAGGAGTTGGCCGGCGAAGCCGATTGGGCCGCAGGCGTAAAATAAATCGCTTGAGCGTTCCCGCTCCCGTGCGCTAGCTCAGAAAAATCTGCTCGTCGATTTTTGTTGTCATGTGGCTTTGCCACATCGTCGCCCACTATGGTGCGTAGCGTCACCTGCGGTGGGAGTCCCACACACAACTTTGCATGAGCGGGAATGCTGCGTCTGCCGGGGCGCCTGTTGCTCCTCGCGAACGTCAGCTCAACGTGCTCCTCGTCGCGCGCTGCGCACGAGGCTCTGGCGTCGCTATTTTCGCGGCGTTCATAAGTCGGGGGCGGCGCCTTTGCGGGTCGGTGCCGTGTGTCGTGGTGTGCGTAGGGAGTGGCGTCATGAACATGACAGAGAAGAACGGCCAGCCAAGCATGGAAGAGATCCTGGCGTCGATCCGCAGGATCATCGCCGAGGAGCCCGCAACCCAGGCTTACGGAGATTTCCGCGGCGGCCAGCCTATAGTGCTCAAAGGTGACGGTGTCCTCGACGACGCCGGCGATTTCGATCTTCCCGCGATCTTCCGTTCGTCCTCTCTGCCGGCACCGGACCGTCCGGCCCCGCTTCTCGGCCGGCTCACGGACGCCATCCGCAACGCGACGGCGGCGCCGGTCGACGCGGCGAGCAATGGCGAGGAGCCCGCTCACAGCAATGGGGCGGCTCTCGAGACAGCAAAGCCCGACGCGCATCAGCCCTATCAGGGGTTGAGCTCGCTTCAGCCGGTTCGCGCGGACGCCTATCGCGGCGACGATGCGAACGGGCCCGCCCACGTCAACGGACATAAAAACGGGCATGCCTCCGCGGCTCCGGCCGCAGACCCGTCCCCGTCCGTTCCCGCCACGTCGATGGATGGCGCCGACCAGCCGAAGCGCGTCATGGCGTCGTTCAAAGACACGCATTTCATGAAGATGTCCGCGCCGGTTGCCGTCGCGCCCGCGCCTATCCCTGCGGCCCCCGAGCCGGCTGCGATCGTACCGCCGGCGCCTATCGAGGTCGCGCCCGTCGTCGCGTTCGAGGCCGAGCCGCCGCTGCCGGCGGTGGCGGCTTATGTCGAGGAGATCCCGGAGGCTGCGCCGCCCACCGCGCAGGTGGTGACGATGCCGCCGCCCCCGCTGCCCGCTTCCGCGTTGCCGGGCGATGCGGTCGAAGGCGTGGGCTCCATCGAAGATACGACCGCGGACCTCCTGCGGCCGATGCTCCGCCAGTGGCTGGCCGACAATATGCCGCGCATGGTCGAAAAAGCGCTCCACATCGAGATCGCGGAAAGCGTCAAGCCATTGAAAAAGCCCTAGAACGGGCGTTTTCGATGGGATCGGGTCACGCTTTTCTTCGGCGAGACCCGTGTTCCAGGCGTCAGGCCCCAGGGGCCTGACGCAATCCCGATCTCGCACCCGGGCGGCCCGGTTTCGCGTCGGCGAAAATGCCGGTTCGCCTCGAAATCGTCGCAAGCCGGGCCGAGCATACGGCCCGGTGGTGGAGAGCACGCATAAATCCGCCAGATGCGTTGATGCCGAATGGGATCGGCGGTACGTGTTCCCCGTGGACGCGACATGGTGCGCGCCGATCCTGCTGCGAAGCTCTCGCATGGGGGCGGTGCGCGCTCCAATCGGCTGGACAGGTGGGGTATGAATAGACCGGACAAGCCGGGCGAACTCAGCATCGACGAGATTCTGGCGTCGATCCGCCAGAACAGTTCCGAGGAGCCTGATGCGTCGCGGTCCGCTGCTCTCGCTCCCTTGCCCGAGCCGCCGCCCGTGGTGCCAACCCAAGCCGCGCCGCCACCCGAGCTGCCGCCGTCGTTGCAGGAACGGTTGAACGGGACGTTCAACAAAGGTGCTTCCGCCGATACGCCGAGCGCCGAGGGGGCGAACGGGATGAAACGGCCGCTGCCGTTCGATCAGGATCTTGCCGATATTCTCGACGAGCCGGACGCGGCGAGTGTCGCAAGCGCGGCGCCGAAGCCCGAGATCCGCGTGTCGCCCGAGTTGGGGGCGACCGCTGCTGCGAGGCCGCAAGCCGCCGCGACACCTGCTGCGGCGGAGCCGTCGCCTGCCGCTGCCGCGCCATCCGTGTCCCCGCCGCCAGCGTCTCCGTCTCCGACTGCCGCTTCTGCGCCGGCGGCGCCGCTTGCCGCTCCGCCCGCGTTCGGGCGCGCCTTTGCGGACAGCGCCGCTGCGCCGCGTCCCCAGGCGTTCGGTTTTCCCCCGCTCACGAAACGGGAAGGTTTTTACCCGGCCGAGCGGCCGGAGCCCGTGTTGCCGCCGGTTCGCAGCGACAACCTGGTCAAGCCCGCGCCGCTCAATCCGTCGCCTGCACCGTCATTGTCGGGTGCGGGGGCGAGCCTCGATCGGGTCTCTCCGAACGAACCCGCGAGCCGCTTTCCCGATTTCGGCTCGGTCGTTCCCAGCGATGTCGCGGGGCGGAGCCTGACGCCCGAAAGCGCGTTCGGTGCGCCGCCGCGCGCCGGCAGCGGCGCAGCCCCCCATGGGGGCATGAACGGCCTGTCGCTTCGTCCGCCTCAGCTCGATGGGCCGGAGCTTGCACCCTCGCTCGATCGCGCGGCGGGATCGCCCGCGCTCCCGCCGGCCGCGCCTTCGGTCGTTGCCAACCCGACGTTGCCGGAGCCCGTGACGGCATCTGTCGCACCAAAGCCTGATGCGGCGCCGATTGCGGCTCCGCCGGCCGCGCGCCCGGCGGCCGCTGCTCCTGCGCCGAAGCCGACCGGGCAGAGCACCGTTTCCAGTGCCGCCGAAACGGTGGACAAGGACGCGGCGGCCAACGCGCTCGGCGCGCTTGCGCAGGGGCTCGCCGCCTCCACGGCCAAAACGGATGCGGCCGATGTTGGCGTCTCGCCGCCGCAAGAGCGTGCCGCCGCGCCGGGTGCGAGCCCTCAGGCGGCTGCGCCGGTTTCTCCGGCCCCTGTTTCGCCGGCTCTGGCCGCAGCCCCTGTCGCAGTCCAATCGGCTTCCGACGCGAGCGCCGCGCCCGGCCGCACTCTCGAGGACGTGGTCGCGGACATGCTCCGCCCCATGTTGCAGAAGTGGGTCGCGGAGAACATGCCGCGCATCATGGAAAAGGCGCTGCGGTCCGAGATGCAGCGCACGCTCGGAGCGGGCGGAGGCACCAAGCCGCCCGGCTCGTGAGAACCACGCCCGCGTCCGGGCTCTTTTCACCTCTCCAACTCCCGAACCCTGCAGGGCCGGCCCGGTCCCGCCGATTGACACGCGGCAAGCGGGTTCGTAGGACGCCTGCTTCCCGTCTTTTCCCGTAAAGGCTCGCAAATCCCATGCTCGACAAGACCTATCAACCCGCCGAGATCGAGCCGCGCATCACCGAACAATGGGACAAGGCCGAGGCGTTCCGGGCGAGCCGTTCACAGCGGGCCGGCGCGGAGCCCTATTCGATCGTCATTCCCCCGCCCAACGTAACGGGCTCGCTCCACATGGGGCACGCGCTCAACAACACGCTGCAGGACGTGCTCGTGCGCTTCGAGCGGATGCGCGGGCGCGACGTGCTGTGGCAGCCCGGAACGGATCATGCCGGCATCGCGACGCAGATGGTCGTGGAGCGCAAGCTCGCCGCCGAGGGCAAGGCCGACCGGCGCAGCCTGGGGCGCGCCGCGTTCCTCGACGAGGTGTGGCAATGGAAGGGCGAGAGCGGCTCGACTATCTTGAACCAGCTTCGCCGGCTCGGCGCGTCGTGCGACTGGAGCCGCGAGCGGTTCACGATGGACGAGGGGCTTTCGCGCGCCGTCCTGAAAGTGTTCGTGCAGCTTTACCGCGACGGGTTGATCTACAAGGACAAGCGGCTCGTCAATTGGGACCCGAAGTTCCAGACCGCGATCTCCGATCTCGAGGTCGTGCAGGTCGAGAAGAAGGGGGCGCTGACGTGGGTCGATGGAGACCCCGAAGCGCCGTTCGATGCGGCGGCTCTCGCGAAGGTGCTCAAGAAAGATCCTTCGGGGCACATGTATCACTTCCGCTATCCGCTGGCGGACGGGAAGACGTACGAGCATCCGATTGCGTTCGACGAGGACGGCAAGCCGACCGCGTTCGAGACGCGCGGCTACATCATCGTCGCGACGACGCGGCCTGAGACGATGCTGGGCGACAGCGGCGTTGCCGTGCACCCTGAGGACGCGCGCTATGCGGGGCTCGTCGCCGCGGGTGCCAAGGTCGTGCTTCCGCTCGTGGGCCGAGAGATTCCGATCGTCGCCGACGAGTATTCCGACCCCGAGAAGGGAACGGGTGCGGTGAAGATCACGCCCGCGCACGACTTCAACGACTTCGAGGTGGGGCGTCGTCACGATCTCGAAAAGATCAACGTGCTCGATGCGTTCGGCAAGCTCACGGAGGACGTGCCGGCGGCCTATCGCGGGCTCGACCGGTTCGAAGCGCGCGAGAAGATCGTGGCGGATCTGGCGGCGGCCGGTCTGCTCGCTGCGATCGAGCCGACGACGCACACGGTGCCGCACGGGGACCGATCGAACGTCGTCATCGAGCCGTGGCTGACGGACCAGTGGTACGTCAACGCCGAGGAACTCGCCAAGCCCGCCATCGCCGCCGTCGAGACCGGCAAGACGCGCTTCGTGCCGCAGAACTGGGAAAAGACCTACTTCGAGTGGATGCGGAACATCCAGCCCTGGTGCATCTCGCGCCAGCTCTGGTGGGGGCATCAGATCCCCGCGTGGTACGGCC
>ENA-UOUJ01000072-UOUJ01000072.1-activated-sludge-metagenome-genome-assembly--contig:-NODE-72-length-86211-cov-11.933121_pt1 | contig 86211 bp, 124 predicted proteins | sample MGYA00249839_ERZ747224 | MGnify/ENA primary metagenome ERZ747224 (study PRJEB28782, sample SAMN03220277) | activated sludge metagenome | biome: wastewater; feature: sewage sludge; material...
CAAATAATTTTGCATTTCTGGTTCTAAGTGCGAAACATTTTCTAATACTAAAACATTTTTCATACACAAATATAATAAATATTTTTAAAAAATAAAAAATAAAAAAGTCGCTCAATTGAGCGACTTTCCTTTAAATACTAATGATTAAATATCAGTACGAACGTATGTTTTACCACCGAAAGTAATCGATTGCATACCTTCAATTTTGAATGTACGAATGATAATTTCTTGGTCTGTTCCTTGAGATTTAACTTCTTTCTTTGCAGGAAGGTATGTTTCCAATACTGCTTTATCGGTTACTGCGCCATCTACCAAATATTCAACTTTTGGTTCGTTGTTCAAGAAACGTGCTTCTAAGTAGTATGCACCTTCATGTAATACTAATGGAGTTCCTGGTACTTTAACCCCCCATTTACGTGGTTGTGGAATGAAATCTGCTTCTTTACCTTCTTTTGTCAATTGCTTGTTTACAGCATTTGCATAATTGAAGTTGATGAAAACATTTGATTTCTGCTTCTTTGTAACACGACCAAAATAAGGATTGTTAGTTTTGTTCATTTTCACATCAGTAATAGCTTCAAACGTTGCTGGTGTTGCACCTTTTATTGTCATTAATGCTTTTACTAAATTATCCAAATTTACGTTTACGATTTCAGACATAAAGAATTATTTTTTGTTGTTAATAATATTGAATACAAATATATGAATAATATTCAAATAAAAAAAATTTTTGACAACTTTTTTAAGTATTTTCATCATTAATATAATCAAGTAAACAAATAAACAAATATTGTTCTAATTCTTTTTGTTTAACTATTTTGACGGATTTATCTGGTAAAGTAAATTCAAAAAAATTACCTTTTACTTTAATATCAATACCAGCTTTCTTAAGATATTTAACTACATCCATATTGCATTTATATTAATATTTTATTTAAACTAAAAGTAAAATGAGTCATATAAATTATATAAAAAGAATTAAAAGAATTATATGGCTAAAAAAGCGGGAGGATTTAGTTTTAAGGACATCGTAGGCTTAACTGACAATCTTATTAAAAAATCTCCAATTGTACATGAGACTGTAAAATCATCAAAGACACGTAGCACAATTGGAACTGGTATTTATGTATTGAATGCTGCCTTATCAAGTGATATTTATGGTGGAATTGCTGATAATCGTATTACTGTTTTTGCTGCTCCATCTGGAACAGGTAAATCATTTTTATGTTATTCAATTGCACGTGAAGCACAAGCGAAAGGATATGGTATTATTTATGTTGATACTGAATATGCAATCGAATTAGATCAATTACCAGGATATGGTATTGATATTGATGAGGACAAATTTATGTTAATTCGTACAAATATTATTGAAGATTTGAAAATTTTTACAACTCAATTATTAGACGAATTAAAAGAACAAAAAGACGGCGGGAAAGAAGTTGATAAATTTATGATTATTATTGACTCTGTTGGTCAATTAGGTTCACGTAAAGAAGTTGAAGATGCTAAAGCAGGAAAAGAAAAAGCAGATATGACAAAAGCTAAAGCATTGGCTTCATATTTCCGTATCATTAACTCAGACTTAGGTTATTTAGGAATTCCATTAGTATGTACAAACCACACATATCAATGTGTTACAGGTGATACAAAAATTATGATGGCTGATGGCACATTTACAGAAATTAAAGATGTTAAAAAAGGTGATTTAGTTAATACATTGAAAGGTCATAAAGAAGTTAATTTTATTAAAGAATATGATAATGCTGTATTATATGAAATAGAAATGGAAGATGGTGTTAGAATTAAATGTACACATAATCATAAATTTTTAGTTAAACCTGAATGGTCTGAAAATGAAGAAGATGAATGTTGGAAATCTGCTGAAGATTTAACAGAAAATGATATTATTTTATCTATATGAAAAATTAAAAAGAATCTCTTTTGAGGTTCTTTTTTTTTTTCTTTTATATAAGTATGATTAATATACATTAATAGAATTTTTATTTAATATATAATATTATGAAAACTAAATTAAATGAAAATAATATTATTGATATTATTAAACATTCAAAAACAAATTCCGGAATTATTAAATCTTTAAATAAAAACGAATTATTATTAAAATATATTATAAATTATACAACATTTTTAAATTATGAGTCAACAATATACGAACGTTTATATTGTATAAAAAATGATATTAATAGTAATTATAAATGTAATATATGTAATAAAAATAATTTGATATTTGATATTAAATATCAAAAATATCGAAATTGGTGCATAAATAATGAATGTAAAAAAACATATATGTTAAACAATAGAGATATAGATAAAGAAAAAGAAAGAATAAATAAAATAAAAAAGACGAAAGAAAATTTAACATTAGAAGATAAATTAAGAATTAAAGAAAAAACAAAACAAACTAACATTAAAAAATATGGTGTGGATTCTTATGCAAAAACTAATGAATTTAAAAAATTAATGGTAGATAAATTTGGGCATGTTTCACCGTTTGCATTAGATATAATACAAAAGAAAACAAAAGAAACTTTACATAAAAAATATGGTGTAGAACACAATTTTAAAATAGAAGGTATTCAAAAACAAATTGAAAATACATTTGTTGAAAAATATGGTACTAAACGGTCATCTCAAAATAATAAAATTAAACAAAAAATAATTGATACAAATAATAAAAAATATGGTGGTAATTCACCAATGTGTAATATAGAAATACAGAAGAAAGCAAAAGAAACACATTTATCAAATTATGATTTTTATGGTTTATCTAATCCTGAAATATTAGTAAAATATAAAAAAACAATGTTAGAACGATATGGATATGAAAATGTACTACAAAATCCAGAAATATTTGATAAAATTTTATTAAAATCATATAAGTATAAAAATTATATATTACCAAGTGGTAAAGAAGTTTTTATACAAGGGTATGAAGATTATGTTATAGAACAATTGTTATCAAAATATAATGAAAACGATATAATAATTTCCAATATTGAAATAACACAAAATATAGGACAAATATTTTATGATTTTAATGGTAAAACACATAAATATTATCCAGACATCTATATTAAATCAGAAAATAAAATAATTGAAGTAAAATCATTATATACATATAATAAAGATTTATTAATTAATAAATTAAAAATGGAAACATGTATAAAAATGGGAATAAAATTTGAATTTATTATAGTAGAAAAAAAAGAATACATGTTGTGGAAAAATAATAAACTTTAATAAATTATTTTGATATAATAATAAAAATATTTATAACATAATATGGAATTTAAAGGCATAAAAATTAAATCAATAAAAAAATTAGATTATACAGATACAGTATATGATATTAATGTACAAGACGTACATCATTACATTTTAGAAAATGGTATGGTTACACATAATACTATGGATTTATTCCCACAAGATAAAATGAAAGGTGGCGAAGGATTATTCTATTCAGCATCAACAATTGCTTTCTTAACTAAAGCAAAATTAAAAGATGGTGAAATGGATGATTTAGATATTGGTCAATCTGGATTAGTAGTTACTGCAAAAATGGTTAAAAACCGTATGGCAAAACCGAAAAAAGTTAAATTTGAAATTTCATTTGTTTCTGGATGTAACCCTTATGTTGGTTTAGATTACTGGTGTACTGAAGAATATTTTGAAGAAGTTGGTATTGCTAAAGGTAAAATGGTTGGAGACCAATTTGTTCCGGGTGGAAATCGTTGGTATGTAAGACATTTAGGAAAACATGTTGCAAGTGCTGAGTTTTTTACTTCTACTGTATTTACTAAAGAAGTTTTAGATGCATTACGTCCAATACTAAAAGATTATTTCAGATATAAATCTATTACAGAAATCAATGAAATTGAAAAACAATTGATGGATGCAAAAGGCGAAGTAGATGAAGATGAAATATATGCTGATGCATTAGATTCATCAAATTTATTTGATGATGAAGATGAAAATGAAGATTAAAAATAAAATTCCAATATGTAACAGTATTGGAATTTTCTAAAAATAATAAAATAACTATGTTTGGAATAAATACAAAAAAAATAGAAACATCAGATGTAGATTTAATATATTTTGATTTAGATCTGAAAACCGAAAATATAACAACTTCACCTTTACCTATGTCTCGTGAATTATCTGATGATAATTCATTAGAATTAAAAACATTTACAAAAAAAATATTTTTAAATGAATCACCAGATAATAAAGAAAAATACATTATGGATTTTTTATTATCACATATAAAATTTGTAGATATTTATAAATTAGATACACATTTAGAAAAAACAGCATTTAAACGTATTTTAAACTCATATAATAATATGATTGCAATTATTGGTAGAATTGGTACTGCAAATAGTCTTATTATAAATACTAAAATAAAAGATAAAAATTATGCATATTTAGATAGTATTAAAGAATTTGCTGAAGATAATAAAATAACTATTTATTTTACAGATTATATTCAAGAAGATACAATATTATTATTAAGAAATAATAACACAGAAAATCCAGGTTTTGTTATCTTAGAAAATGACAAAGATAATTTATTTAATATTACTGGATTAGGATTTTTTCCAGATCTTCAAGCAAAATTAATTAAAATTTTAATTTAATTAAAAAAAAGCCTGGTTAAACCAGGCTTTTTTATTTCTTATTTTTATTGTTTTCTTTTATCTATGTATGCTATAAACTTATCCCATAAATTAAATGTATGTGCAATTGATAAACATAAAGTTAAAAATCCTAAGAATACCATTGCAAATGCAAACCATACTCCAGTAGCTTCTGAATTCCATTTCCATAATTTTATCATTGATATTATCCAAGTAATTGCTAAAGCTGGAATGCCTATACTATTTTTAAATTGAAACGGTGTTGGTCCTAATCCCATTGTGTAAATAAATTATTTTTATGCTTCTTCAACAGTTATTGTTATAATACCATTAATAAATACAGATGGCTCAATAATATGTGTTACTTTATATGTAACTGTATATGTACCTGCTGTTAAGTTATCATCTAATGTTACATCACCTGTTGTTTCGTTTAATGTTAATCCAAGTTGTGTTAATTTAGTAATAAAAACTTCTCCAGTTGTAGCAGCAATACCATCAATTTTAACACCGTCTAATACATTAACCGCAGTAATTGTACCACCATTTGCAATTGTTTGTGTGAAATTGCCTGTTGGTACATTTGACATTACCGGTAATGCTGGTGTTGAACCAAATATATACAAATTAGCATCTGTTTTTGGTGCATAATTAACTGTGCGTTCTACAATTTCACCAGGAAATGTTTTTGGATCTGCTGGTTGTGCATTAATAGTTGTAAATTTAGTTGTGTTAGCATCAACATCAATTACAATCTGTTTACGACGACCTGTAGTGTTTTTACTTGTATATAAAATTTTACCAACTGTTGAACCAACTGCAGGAACTACTGTACGGTTCCAGTATGCTTTTAAGAATTTTAATTTACTAATCATTTTAATTAATTGTCTTTTTTATTATATATTTAATTTAAAAAATAAAAAAATAAATAAAACAAAAAAGGACTCAATTAATTGAGTCCTTTTTTGAAATTAAAAATTAAAACAAACCAAATAGTTTCTTTCTCGGTTGAGAGGAATCTGAATTGGAAGTTACTTGTGCTTTTTGTGTACCATTACGATACATATCAGCAACATCTCTTAGTTTGTCTGTTTTATAATAATTGCCAACAGCCCGGAATTCCCATGTATCACCATTACGAATTGCTTCGGCAAATACTACCGAACACATTCCATTTGCACTAGGATCATTAGAAATATTGTATTTAGCTAATTGTTTACCATTACGATCGACAGCACGAATAAATGCATTTTTTACTTTAGAAAATTCTTGTCCTCGACTATTTCCCTGATAAATTGTTGCATAAAATACAATCTTATTATACTTGTTTGGTACTGTATCAAGCAATGCAATAATTTGTTCATCATCACCATCACCATCACCTGTTAAATTATCACCAGTAGACCAAACTGTATTACTTGTGTGTTTTGTATTTTGATATGATACTATATCATCTGTTGACAATAAAGAATCATTTTGTAATAGTAATGCACATGCATCAAGATCATAATCTCCGGCACCACGTTTAATATCCCAACCTAAACCAATTACCATTTTAGATAAATTGTTTTCAGTATTATCTACATTTTTTCTTAGATCAATTTTTTGACCTTTTGATAGATTTATTGACATAATTAATTAGTTTTAAATTATTTACCACGTCCAACTCTGTAACCGATATAACCAGCTCCAGCAATTAAAATAAATGTTAACATATATTTGATTTTAAATTACTTTACAATATTACCACTGTAATACTTTTCTACAAAGAATGAAAGATCTTCGTCATAACCGACACCAGAAGCATCAAATTTCCAAACACCTTCTAATTTGTACAAACGACCAAATTCGATTGAACGCTCTACCGAGAAGTTTTCATCTAATTCATATTTAGCGATTTCTGATCCGTCGTTGTTGTCTACAATACGAATGTATGACTCACGGACACGACCAAAATTTTGTCCGGTGTGAATAGAAGCAACGAATAACAATTCTGTTACATCTGGATCAAGTGTATTGATGTTGATTTTGATTTGTTCATCATCACCACCAGCAGAGTTCATTCCTGTAGTATCATCACCTGAGTGTTGTACTGAACCACATGGAGATTTTAAATTGTTAAAAAATACAAAGTGTTCTTCAGTTTTAAGCATTTTGTTTTTATCTAATAAAAACACCGAACAGTCCAAGTCGAAATTTTCACCGACACCAGTGTTTGGAGACCATCCTAATCCAACTGTTACATTTGTTTGTCCAACTGCAATACGTTGTCCTTTTTTTAAATTAATACTCATTTTAAATTTATTTATTACTTATTATTAATTACTACATTTATATGAATAATATCTATTATTTAAAAATCTTATTAAAGATATTATTTAATACTAAATACAAACAATATCCAGGAATTAACATTACAATACACATTACATGTCTAAACCAGTTTTTTTGCATAATTTTATATGTTTGTTGATCTTTATCTTTGTATTTATCAACAATTTTGTACCAGTGTTTATCAACTGCGATATAATATAATGCAACAAGTGTTATTAAATAGTTGATGATTATTAATGTTTGAATTATTCCCATTATTTATTGTTTATTTATATTTCAAGTCGTTCTAATTCGATCATTGTACGTAAATTTTCCGTTTCAATGTCAATATTAGTTAAGTGCTCAATCAAATCAACATCTTCAATTTTTAATAGGTATTGATTTAATACATTTTTTACTTTATCTTTAAAAGAAAGTTGTACAATATCAGATAATTTGCTGTTTAATTCAAACTTCGTTTGTTTCAATTCTTCTAATGATTTTAAATCTTCATTGTATTTAGTGTTTTGTTCAACACAGTAATTTTTAATCAAATCATAATCTACAAAGTTGTATACATTTGTATGTGGATTATAAATGAAATATTCACCTGTTTCTTTGATTTTAAACAACTCTACTTGAGATGTCTTACTTCCAGTATATAAAACACCTTCAAACGAAATTAGGAAGAGATTTTTTTGTAATTTACCAAGCAATTTGCGCTCAACTGTATAACCTTCCCATTTATATGAATTTGTTTCTTTCAATTCATTGATTTTAATAAATAAATCTGATGAAATAATCCAGAATAAATCTTCTCTGATTGAACGATTAAAATAAACATAACGATCAGTATGTACAAATCTAAAATCGTTAAATTTATCAATCAAACAATTATAGATACTAGAAAGTTGTAAAGATGCATATGAAGCGTATTTGTACTTCATATTGTCATAATTTTTCAAATCACTTGATACAACATCAATATTATGTTTTTTTGTTGTATCAATTTTATTATCAATGATTTTAATTTGTGTTTTTAATAGAGATACATTTTCATCAATTGATTTTTTCAATTTAACGAAAAGCTCTAATAAGTTGTCAGTATAGTAGTAGTGATATTGTTCTAATTTTTTGTATGATAAATCTTTATTAGATTCAAACACATCGTGAATGATTTCTGATTGATTATAAATATCATCAACAATTTTAGTATCGAAAAAATTTTTGTAAACTTTTAAATTTGCAAGTCGTTTACGAGAATCATATAATATGATTTTATTAGGATCCACAACAGCATTTTTAATTTCTGTAAGATTGTGTGTAGTGGTACCATTTTGGTCAACCTGAATTACCTGCACACTTTCAGGTTCATTGTTTTTACCCTTAAAAATATTAACTATCCAAGTCCACATTTTAATTAAGTTTTAATTTGTATTTTTAATTTCTATACAATTATATGGGTAATATTATTAAAACAAAAAATGCTCAACATATGTTGAGCATTTTTCATCATTAATAATTAATTTATTTAATTTGTTGAACCTTGTCTTTAAGATTCGTTTCAAGCGTTTCAAGTTCTTTAGCGGCAAGTTTACGAGCTTGTTCACCTTCGGTTTTGATACGTTTGATTTCGTCAATAGTTTGCAACAAATTGTCTTGTACTTTACGCAATGTCTCGATGTCCACTACTGCACGTTCGTTTTGTTTAGCAATATCTACTGAATTTGTTTTTAGCATTTCTGCATTCTTAGTTAACAAAGTATTAGTAGTTTCGGTAACTTTGTTTTGAATTTCTGCCATTTTTTGTTGACGCATCAAAGTTACTGCAAGTGTCAACTGATTTTTCCAGATTGGAATAGTTGTGTTAATACTTGATTGTACTTTTTCAGCCATAGTTACATTGTTGTTCTGTACCAAACGAATTTGTGGTAAAGACTGCAATGTAACCATACGTGTGATTTCCATATCGTGTAAACGTTTACTCAAACGATTAATGAAGTCACGTTTGTCTGCAATTTCATAGTCTTCGTAGTTTTCAGCATTCATTTCCATTTCTTTCAACTCTGCTTCCATCTCTTGCAATTTGATGTGTCCACCTACGATCAATTCTTCAAGATTATAAATAAACTCTACGTTTTGTGTAAACAAACTTTCAAGCATATTGTTATCTTTCAAAATTGAATTACGACCTTTATCAAGTTTTGTTACAATTGTGTTAACATTGTTTGATACTGTATCGTATTTTTGGAAAATTTTCTTTGTGTTCATTACCAAACCTTTAAGGAATGGAATTTGCATTAACATACGTTGCCATGCTGGTTTATTAGTTGGGTCAATATCGATGTAGTTAATTTCAGATAACAAATCATTAATTGTGTTACCGATTTCACCAGTATCAAATGCACGTACATTACTCAAGAATGTATCTGAATGTGCTGCTAGTTTATTTTGAACTTCAACACCATAATTCAAAATTGAATTTGAATCAGTTGTTTTCAATCCATTAGATAAACTTTTATATTTTTCGATTTCTGCTGGTGTGTATTGAGATAAATCAATTTTACCAGTTTGATCTAAGCTAATGATCGATGCATTTTTCTTTGTTGATGCAGGTGGATTTACTGTTTCTGCTACTGTTGGCATTACAACAGCATCTAAATCATCATTTACTGAACGTGCTGTAACTTCAATAGTTTTAGGTTGTTCTGCTTTTTTAGTTCTTGGCATTTTTTAAATTATTTAATTATTAATGTATTACATTTATATTGATAATTTCAGATAAACAAAAATTATTTTTTATTTTCTTCCATTTTTTTTATATAATTTTTCATTCTTTCAGTAGGTTCAAAATATTGATAGAAATATTTATTGTATGCTTCAATTTCTTCTGCTACAGGAATTACTAAAAATTTTGCATAATCATTACCAAATTTAATAGAAGTTCTTGCATATGTACCATCTTGTTCAATATACAAGATTTTAGAACCATCATTCATAGAATCTTTAACTAATAATACATAAATATATCGTTCTTTACTGTTACGAACTTTAATAATTCTATTAGTAAATTGACCTATTACATTTTCCATATTATTTCAAAACTTTATCACGTAACATTGCGAAATTTTTACTGTATGCTGGATTTTTGTAGTAACCTTCACTCAAGCAATTGTAATAAATTTCAGTTAAAAAATCTTTATTTGTAACATTAAATAATGTCTCAACTTCTTTTGTATCTTCATATGAAAGAATCATTTTTGCGGTACGTACAATAATACGATAATCTTTATCTGTTAAAATTAAACTACCTAAATCACGTAATGTTTTAATTTGATAATTGTTCAAATATGATTCAATTGATGGATCTTCATATGGATTCAACAACTCAGCATAATAAACACACATACATTCATTTGTGTCAATACCATAATTTTGCACCATTTCTTCAATCTTCTTTTGGTGTGTACCAGTAATGAAAATATCATCAATGAAAATTAAGAATTTATCTTTTGCATAATCATAGTCAAAAGTAAAAGTATCTTTCTTTAATAGCTTCACACGTTGCTTTAGAGACACTTTTCCGTAATCTTGGATATAAGGTACTAAACGATTAATTTTAATGCGTTGAATGTAGTTTCCGTTCAATTCACAAATCAAACTATTTAACTTATTACAAAATGCATCAGTAATCATAGAAGCGGCATTTCTCATATACTGATATGCAGATTCAGAAACAACCAATTGTTTTGTAGCAATAACATCATAATATTTTTCATAAAATGCTAGTGCTAATTCTTCACCAAATTGTTTACCAGCTTCACCAGAACCATATTTCAATCTTGAATATGCGTTAGGATCAAATTTAATTGTTGCTCTATCTTCAAATTGGTGAAGAGAAAATCTTTTAATTTTTAAATTGTGTGCTGACATTTTTTAATTAGTTAAAAATATTAAGTTCAATTAATGCTTGTTCATATTTATTATCGAATAAAGATTCGATTCTTGTTGGTAATGTATCTAAATCGTCTTTTACAACAATTGTTTTAAATCCATAATTCATTGCTCCATCAATATCTGTTATTCTACTGTCTCCAACGTGAATAATATTACGTTTTAAACATTTAGATTGAATGTGGATTTGAGCAAAAAATTGCGGGTTTGGTTTAGAACATGTAATTTCGTCTGAAAATACCATGAAATCAAAATAATCATAAATACCGTATGATGATAAAACACCACGTAACATAGCAGGTGGAATTAAAACAGTATTTGAAGCAATACACATTTTATATCCATTATCTTTACAATATTGTAAAACTTCTTTTACACTGTCTTTTAGTGTTGGCATGTTATCAAAAAATGTAGTAGTATACAAACGCATGAATGTATCTACTGACATTTTATCATTATCAATTTGTAACTGTGCATGTAGCATTGTATACAATTCATTTAATGTAAATTGCATTCCAAATTTTTCAAATGTTGAATCAATATCTGATTTAAACATTTTATATGTACGTTCAATCTCTTTTTCAGAAAGCGTTGTAGCATGTTTGATCATATCTACTCGAGCTTTTAAAAATGCTGGATTAGATTGAATTAATGTATTCCAAAGGTCAAATGAAATTGTTTTCATATTATTTAATTCGGTTATAAAATTCTGCGAATATTTTAAATTTTGGGTTATTTGATGAGGTATCACCAATTAAGTATGCTGTACCAGTTTCGGCAAAGTCTTCAAAGATATTTGTCTTTGCATAATCAGAAACAAACTTATTACATTTTTCCCATCTTTTTTTATAGTAAATGTTAAAGACATCAATGTATTTTGCTTGCATTGCATGACATGCTTCATGAATGATACATGTTGAATCGCCGTTTCTTGCTGCCAATGTAATGTATGAAATACCATTAAAAGATTCTGTTACACCTGCTGAACCGTCTTCAAACATTTCAGCATCGGCAATAATAATACCTTCAAGACCTTTTAATTGATTTTGTGTAAAATATCTATTTAAGTAATAATTGTATTCTTTTTTATACATATTGAAATCTTGGTTATTCATTTCAATATCTTTTGATATAGGATAGAACTCACAATTTTTTAAAAAATTGAATTTTACTTGTGTTAATTCAGTTCTTGCAATATGTTTTGGTTGTGTATTTTCACTTGATTGTGAAGTTACTTTTTCTGTTGAAGTAACTTTATGTTCCGGTTGAATTTGTTTTTCAGTTTCCGGATAAAAAAAGTTTTTACCCATTTTATAAAATGCATATGAACTGTGTATAATACATATGAAGAAATAGATGTATAAAACAATTGTTAATTTTGATTTTTTCATATTAACGATTAATAATAGTGTAACCTTTACCGTTGTTTAATGAATAATTAATTGTTGCGGTTTTAGCATGACAAAAGTCAATAACTTTACCTGTTATTTCACCATGAGATAGTTTTACAACTTCTACTTTAAAACCATACTCATGTTGAAGTGTGTCGCCAATAATGATTTCTCTATCATCATCGTCAAATAAACCAGTAGACAACGAATTATCTACTGGTTTTGTTTTCTTTTTAAGTCGCATGATTATGCTTTTTTTACAAACTTCTGCCACAATACAGGCACAAAGAAGATTGCTAAAGTTAATCCTGAAATGATAAGGTCGAAACCTTCACTTTCAATCCATTTTAATGTTGGTACATAATGAACCAAAAGTGCTGAACATAATTTTAATCCTAACAATCCAATAACTAAGAATGCTGATGTTTCCATTACTGGGAATTTTTCCATCAAGATTACAAATTTTTGTGCTACGAATCGCATTGCTAAAATACCAACGAATACACCGAAGATAATAAGAATAATGTTATCAGAGAATGCAACAACAGCGAAAATGTTATCAATTGAGAAGATAATATCCATAAATTCAATTGCTAACACAGTTGACCAAAATACACCCAAGAAACCAACAGTCCATTTATATAAACGACTATTACTTGCTTCCGGCTGTAAATCATCTTCGGTTGTTTCAGTTGCTTTACCTTTAAAATAAGAGAATGCTATCCATAATAAATATAAACCACCAATTGGCTTCAACCACCAAATATTGATAATTACTGATGTGAATAACAATGCTAAACCTCTAAATACATACGCACCAACAATACCATAAGTAAGTGCTTTCTTTTGAGTTTTAGGATCCATGTCTTTAACCATGGTAGCAAGTACAGCCGCATTATCGACAGACAACACAACTTCTAACAATATGATATTGAATATCAAGAATACTGTAGATAAAGGATTGGCAAAAATTTGATTTACCAGTTCATAAAAATGTTCCATTTTTTTGTTTTAAAAGTTAATAATTAATTCAGCTACAAATATAGCAATAATATTTTAAATATAAAAAATTTAAATTATAATAAACATTTATTCAAAATAACAATAAAAATAAAACGAACAAGAAAAATAAAAGAGGCATTAAAGGCATATGACAATTAATTTAGAAAAAATATTTTTTAACTGGATTTTAAAAAATCCAGAACATTTCAAAAATGTTCCAGGGTATTACTTTGAAAATCAAGATATTAAGTTTGTTTATGATTGTATTCGTAATGAATATTTAGGTTCATTAGATAAAATTGTACCATCAAATAAAGAGATTTATAACTTAGTTAAAATTTATGATAAACGAGATGAAATTCCAGTAGATTTTGTAAAAGCATTATTAAAATATGATCAAAAAGATTTCAGACATGAATTTGTTGATCCTAGATTTAAATCTTGGGTTTTATCAAATTCTGCAATTGGTGGATTAGTTGACTCAATAGAAGAAATTAAAGGCATTGATAAAACCGATTATAACAAAGTACAAGAAGCAGTTTCTAAAATTCGTTCTAATATGGATAATTCATTGAATATTCAATTAGAAAAGGGTTCTTTAGGTTTAGACTTTGATGATCCAGAAGCGCATAACCAGGATTTAGATGTGAATAAAATCACAACTGGATATGCAACAATGGACAAAATTACAGAAGGTGGATGGGATAGAAAAACATTCAATTGTTTAATGGGCGGTCCAGGTTCAGGTAAATGTACATTTTCTACAACTAAAATAAAAGTAAGAAATAAGCATACGGGTCAAATTTTAGAAGTAGATATGGAAACATTCTTTACCATGACCAGACCCGCCGATAAAAAGATTTAATATTTTTTTTTTAATATAAATGTATGAAAAAATTTAGTAAACAAATTGATATTCCATTTATATGTCATATAACTAATAGAAAATTTAATAGTATTGGTGGATTAGGTATTTATTTAACTAAAACTTTAAAATATAATCATAAAAAATATTATGATAATATTATTAAAGGAGAAGTAATAAAATGTCATTTTTGTAATAATGATGGAAGATTTGTATCATTGAGTAAAGGTTATACTAATTTATGTAAATCTGATGAGTGCATAAGTAAATCAAGAAGTACATATACGATAGAAGGTATTATGTATAATAAATTATGTACAAAAGAAGAAGCAGAAATAATATTTGATAAACTTAAATTAAATAATAAAAATAAAAATAAACAAATATCTAATAATTTAACAAAATTACAATTAAAAGAAAATAGTAATAGAACTAAAGAGTATTGGATTAAACGTGGATTTACAGAAAACGAGGCAATAGAAAACATATCTAATATACAAAAGAAAAATGCATTATATCATGTAGATAAATTAAAAACTGATGATATATACAAAGAAGAATGGACAAATAAACAAACTTTATCTTTACAATATTGGATAAATAAAGGATATAATAAAGAAGAAGCTAAGCAAAAATTAAAAGAAAGACAACAAACATTTAGTTTACAAAAATGTATTGATAAATATGGTGAAATTGAAGGTTTAAAACGTTGGCAACAACGCCAAGATAAATGGTTGACTACAATGGATGCTAAATCACCAGAAGAAAAGTTGGAAATTAATAAAAAACGAATGTTAAATAATTCTGGTTATTCAAAACAATCTCAAGAATTATTTTGGAATATTTATAAAGAATTTAAAGAAAATAATATTGTATTTCATGAGTTGTCAGGAAAAGAAGTTATAATGTATAATAAAGAAATTAATAATATGTACAAAATAGATTTTGTTGATTTTACAAATAAAAAAATTATAGAATATAATGGTGATTTTTGGCATTGTAATCCTGAATTATATAATGAATCATATTTCAATAAAGTAAAACAAAAATATGCAAAAAATATATGGGAGTATGATCGAATTAAATTAGATTATATGAAAAATAAAGGATATGATATATTAGTTATTTGGGAAAAAGATTTTAAACATAATAAAGAAAAAATTATACAAGAATGTATAGAGTTTATAAAAAATTAGAAGGAATATAATGGAATTAACGGCAGATAAAATACAGGCATTAAATGATGAAAAGATATTATATGATAAATTTATTGATGCTAATGAAGTTTATGATTGGGAGGTTGAAACACCACAAGGTTGGATAAATATTGAAGGTGTGGGTAAAACAATATTATTTGATAATTGGTACGTTTTAACACATGATGGTCGTGAATTAATTTGTGCTGATAATCATATATTAGGAAGATGTGATAATTTAGATTTTGATAATAAAACATATGATTTAACAGAAATTTATGTTAAAGATTTAAATCCAGGTGATTATGTTATGACCGAAAATGGTCCCGAAGAAATTGTTTTTATACATGTAAGTAAAGAGCAATCACATATGTATGATTTACAATTATCAGAAGGTTCAAATAAACATTATTATACAAATGGATTTTTATCACATAATAGTTTATGGTTACAAAACTTTGCTGTAAATGCTGTGAATGCAGGATATAACGTTGCATACATTACACTGGAGTTGAGTGATAAAAAATGTTTGAAACGTATTGGTAGTATGCGATTGGAAATTCCAATTTCAGAATACACTGAAAAAGCAAAAGATACAGAATATATCAAAGAAAGAATTGCATACATTAACAGAAAAAATGGTGATGGTGTATTCGAACAAAAACCAGGTAAATTGTTTATTAAAGAATATCCATCTGGTTCAGCAACTATTTCAGATATTGAAAGATATTTGAAACAAGTTAAAGAAGAAGCTGGTTTAGAAATTGATATGCTAGTAATTGATTATATTCAAATTATGGGTACTGAAAAAGGTGTAGATAGAAATATGCTTTATTTAAAAGGTGAACACTTATCGGTTGGATTGAGAGCAATTGCACAAAAATGGAATTTAGCTGTATTAACAGCAACACAAATTGCAAAAGAAAAATATGGTGCAAATGACATTCAATTAAATGATATTCCTGAATCAAAAGCAATTGCAGATACTGCAGATATGGTATGGGCAATTATTTTGACACCATTAATGAAAATGGAAGGTAAATATCACTTGAAACATGTTAAATTACGTGACTGTTCAACTGACTATGAACGTATAGGATTTGCATTTGATAAAACTATTTTAAGAGCACATTCAGATTACTACATAGAAACTACATTATAAAAAAAATTATATATTTATATATGAGCCAATTTGAAGAAGACGACGAATACAATGACGACAATGAATTTGAAAATGAATTTGAATCAGATGATGATGTAGAATTTGACAGCGAATCAGATGACGATGATGATTTTGAATTAGAAGATATTGTTATTGATGATACAGATGATACTGATGATATTGAAGAAACATCAGAACCAGCAAAAAAACCAGGACGTAAACCAACACGTTCAAAATTAATAGGTAAACACTCATTAGCACATGATAGTATTTTTAAAGGTAAAAAAATAAATCATGAAGAAGAATATGATGAATCTGAATACATTATTAAAAATGCTGGTGGATCTTTAGATATTAATGAAGACTTGTTAGATTTTGAAGAATCACGAGATAGTATTCAATATTATCGTGAAACAAGATTGAAAGTAGAAATTAAAAAAATATTAGAAGAATTTACAGATATTAACTTTTTAGCAAATAGACGTAAACCATCTAAATCAGATTTCAATGCATATTTTGCATTATTAATTAAAGAATTAGTGAAATTTGGTTATACACGAACAGAAATTTTTATTGAATTATCTGGATATTTCTCAGACAATATTTGGAACATGTTTTTATTATTAGAAAATAAATATTCGAATATTATCATTACAGAATTAAAAGAAAAAAATGGATTTTCTGACATGGACAAAATAAATTTTATTGAATAATATATAATAAAAACAAATTAATAATATGTTGGGAGATTTATATAACAAAATAGTAGGTAATAAAAGATACTATGTACATTTAAGATGTAATGATGAAAAAACTGGAGATTATATTGATAGTTCATCACGTTTAGTTGCTGCGGAACATTTCGCAAACAAGAAAAAAATTAATTTGAAAGACTGGTTGAAAATATACAAGTTATCAAAATAAAAAAGAGGATCCAATTGGATCCTCTTTTTTGTTGTTCAAATTAAAAATATATGATTTAAAGATTTTCACAAATTGGTCCAAGTCCTACCTCAATAGAATGCGAATCTGTAAGAGGTCGACCGCATCGTAAACAGTTTCCTGTATGCATGATATGTACTTGATTATCTAAAAGATTAATTTTGTTTTGCTCAATTTTATTCAAAACATATGCAATAGCTTTAGCACTTGGAGTTTCAACAACATTACGTGCTTTAATGATATTACCATTTGCATAATACCCCAATCTTATAAACTTTTGATATTCATGTTCAACAGAAATAAAAGTGAACCAATTACCATTGTAATCTTTACGAGTAATACGGTAAGTGTATTCTTTACCCGTTTGTAACGATTTAATAGTAAAATCAGCACCATTGTTTTTCTTTTCTGCTTTGATAACAGGAATAAGAGATTGTGATGATATTATGTGATTCATATGTTTATCGTTTTAGACAATACAAAGATAATAAAATATTTTAAATAAAAAAATATTTATTCAATTATTTTTTCGACATATGTAACTGTTTCACCTGGAGTAAATTCTTTTTCAAGTAATAATGGTAAAGAACCTTCTTTACACCAAGCATAAACTTTAAACCCTTTGTAGTGCATTTTAACATACTCCCAACGAGTTTCCCATAATAATCTGAAAATACCTTTACGTCTGTAATCGGAATGAACCCAGGCATCTAAAAACTTGATTTTATTATTGTTTTCAACACACATAAAAATGTGTCCAACTGCTAAATGATTATTTGTATCATATGCTACCCATGTTTCTAAATTTTGGGCATTTGTTTTTAAATGTAAGATCTTTAGATCTAAAGTAGTGTTCATTAAATAATAAGGATATTTTTATACCTTATATATAAACGAATTATTGATTTTTTTCAATATAATCAGCAATTAATATTATATTATCATTACTAATCCAAAAATGGTCGTTTCCATTAATTTTTACAGAAAAATTACCGTCGGTATGATCCAAAAATGCTTTATCAAAAGATACAATAGGATTGTGTTTTTTTGCATTATCTGCATCAAATTCATCCCACATGTCTTGTATAACTTTTGACTTTGTACGTTGCATGGTGGGTTTATAATTATAATACTCTGTAATTTTTTTAATATTATCATAAATCTTAATATCCAAACCAGACCAGTCTTTAACTTTCTCCCAGTTTTCGATAATGTAGATCTTAGCAGATTCTGCAACAATATCCATTGCTGCTATATGCTCATTGTAGGTATTTAAAAAATCTACCTCTGTATGATATTTGTAATTTTGAACTCTTCTTTTGTAATCACCAAAAGACATTGCAGCAATTCTAAATAATAATCCGTGTATCATCTTTTAATTTTTTGTACATTCAATGTAATAAGATGCACGAATATAAAGTGCTTCTAATGACATAATAAGTGGAGGCAATTTTTCTGTACTGTTTGGAAAATATCCACCATTCAACAAATATTTGATTGTGTAAGTCAAATCACGTGCTTTAATACCTGCATTATGTGATTCATTGATTTTTTCCAATACTTTCATCATCCAATTCCAATCGCGTGAAAATGGTAAATCTTTATGAGGATAATTATTATGTACGGAATAAACTACATAATTAGCTTTATCTGTTTGTATATACCAAGAACCAGGAAGTCCATCTTGAAACCACCCTAGATATTCTGCAATAATATTATCTTGTTTTACTGTTTGTACTGACATAATCAATTATTTAGAATACAAATATAATAAAAAAACCGATACAATGTATCGGTTTTAAAAATTATTTGCAACATTTTTTGTATTTTTTACCACTTCCACATTTACATGGTTCGTTGTTTCCTATTTTACGTTCTTCACGAACATATGGAATACCGGAATGATAATTAGCATGTTCATACATTGCATAATCTTTATATGTATTTTCAATTTGAAATACATTATTAGGATTTAAGAACTGATTGTTAAGAATCATATCATTAACTGCTTCAGTATCTTCTTGTTCTTGTGCAATCAGATCATCAGTTTTATGAAGTAATAAAACATTAGGACGTTCTTTTTCAAAATATGAATCTGCAACCATTTCATATGTACTACCATATCCAAACTCACCATTTTCATCTGGATTATGTAAAATTACATTGTAATTACAGTTATGTTCTTTTGCAAGACGTACTGCTACTTCTGTCATTTTTTCTAAATCTTTAAATACACTCATAATTAATTTTTTGTTTTATGAAATCTGTTATACCAAAATCTGTTATCTAATTTACACATACCTTCGTGGATAGTTTCTAATTTACCATTTTTCAATCCAAACATAATACCTGTGAAACATCTTTCAAGTCCTGATGCAAATACAGCAAGTGCAAATTCTTTTTGATTATCAATAGTTTTTAAACCATCGAATATAGTTTGCAATCTATTCCTTTCTTTATCCCAATTTTCTTTAAGAAAATTAATTTCTTCTGCTTTATGCTTGAAATATGTTAAATACTCATCAACTTCATTTGTTTTAATAACATTTACAATAGCATATGGTGAAACACCTGTTGATACATGGTGTACTGCAACATATTTTGGATTTTTACACTTTGCTCTATTGTAATTTGCATCAACAACAATAAAACCTTCTTCTGCCCAAGTCATATGTTCAAATTGTGCTAACATTTCATCAACAGAAGATAAATCATATTGTTTTACTTTTATTAGAGTAGTAGTATCAATATCAACATAATTTAATGTACACATATCTCGTACACCATGTAATTTAAGTGTATAATCTTCATGTGGTGTAACAACAATATTCCATGGTGTACACAACTCGAACATATAGTTATAATTTTTATTCAATTGTTTAGTAAAAACTTCAATTGATCCATATTGCATCACTACAGTTTTCCAAAACAATTCTTTAAACGTCATTGTAGCATGATTAGTTTGTGCATCAGCATCAATTGTTCCAGATGTTTGAACATTCCAAGTATTATTGTACCAATAAACAGTTACTAACGAACCATCAGCCTTTTCGAAAAATTTAGCTGTGTCCCAATCTATTTGAGCACAATATCCTTCACCTAAATTAAAAAATTTATTATATGGAAACGATACAATATCCCAATCTTTTGAACGGTCTAAAATAATACCACGACAATCTAATAACGCAGTTTTAGTCCAGTCTGCTTCTAATTGTCTGTATTTTAGCAATACAAGATTATCTTTCTCTTTTACATCAAGTTTAAGGTATTCTTTTACATGCGATAAACCATGTAATCTAAGTAATATTTGTATTTCTAAATTTTTCATATCACGAATATAGTAATAATATTTTAATTATTACAAATTTTTAAGTAATTTTTTTGCTTTATAATAAAAATCACCATACATGGTCAATTTATCATAAATTTGTTTGTCTTCACAATACTTGATAACATTCTCAAGAACTTCTTTCATTTGATTATCAGTAGTTGGAAATGCTTTAACAAAATAACTATCAACGTTATCACCTTGTTTTAGTTTTCCTGCAAAAATGTCATCAAGAATTCGTCTTTCAATGTCTTCTGTCATTTCAACAATAACGTTTTCTTGTTTCATTCTATCAACTTTAATGTTGAAAGTGTTCAAAGAACCAAACGTGTCAATGTATTGTTCGCCGTCTTTTGGCAATCGTTTTTCAACAACAGTAATATTGCAAGGCATAAATGAATTACTTTTTGCTTTGTCAATACCCCAAAAGTTTGCACCAGGACATTTTCCATCATTTTCAAACAAATCTTTTCCACCATCCATACCTCGAATAGAAAATGAATTATACAATGAAGAATAAACTACTTTACAAGTTTCATCTGTTAATTCAAGATTTGCGACAACTATTAATGTTTTAGACATAATTTTTTATTTAATACAAATATAGTAAATTATTTTGACAATATTACAATATTTTTCTTTAATTAATTCAATCATGTAATTTAACTGTTATTTCATTAATATCTTTAGGAATATCCATTTTAGTCAAATCAATAACACCATATCGTTTAGCACGAATATGATCCACAATAATTTGACTACACGTATCTTTCAATTTATCAATTAATTTATTAAGATTATCACCTTCTGGTAATGTATGTCGTGTATGTCCACCAGTAAATACATGTTCATCTTGAAATGTAATGTTAACTAATGGAGATTCAATTTGTATTTTTAACATATTAAAATAATGTAAAAGGTTGTATAAATTTTATTAATTCTTTGTATGCGTTTTCATGGTATAAATTAAAAATAGGAATACCATAATCTTTTGCAATTCTTAATGCTTGACCTGTTCCACCGCTTGCTTTACCGTCTTTAGTCCAACATACAATAAATTCAACAGGTGTTTTCAAATCAAAACCTAAAACCTGGTAACCATTTCTCACCATCAATTTTTTACCACCATCAGATAATGCTTTCCAATTGGGGTGATATTTTTCAGCCAATACCCATCCTTCTGGTGTATCATTATACAATTCAGAAGTGTGATTATTGTAACCTTTCCAGGGTAAAAATATTTCTTTTAATTCTGCTTTATCTTCAAAAAAAGTATCAGCACCATCTGCAGCACCAGAACGTAGTGTATAACCAAGATTATTTAATTTCAAAACTATTTTATCAATAGTCGGAATTAATTCTTTTGGTGTTTCTCTAGATCCTATTCCTGCGTAATACTTCATTTTTTAATTTTTGTTCTTACGTGTGTAAAAGTCATCATTAACAAATAATTATCATCCTTTATAGCATTTAATTCTGCTAAACTATACCATTTGTTAGAATTTACTTCTAATAATTCAATATCAATAAAATTATTTTTATTAATATTAGAATTATATAAACATGTATATCCACTATAATGGTTCACAACAATTTCACGAATTTCTGTACTATTAAAATAAACACAGTATATCGTTTTTACAAGATAACCAGGACAAACTAAATCAGTATTTGGTTTGTTACTTTGCACGTCTTAAAATAGATTTTTCTTTCTTATTTAAAATATTTTCACGCTTATTCAATTCTGCTTTAATTTGTTCGGTTCTTACTTTTTCCGTACCTACCATCATATCCCCGTTGTATGTTTTGAATTTACAAGTACGATACAAACGTAATAATGCTTTAGTATTAAACTTAGTTAGCACTTCAGGAATTTCCACATGTGATAAATCTTCAACCGGTTTTTGATGAATCAATTTAGATTTTTCTACAACATATTCTTCACCAGAACATTTAACAACACAATTAACTTTATTCACTTTAACAACATAACCCATATAGTTAATATCATCAATAGTGAATCTAACTCTATCGTTTTCTTGAATTTCTCTTGCTTTATACGCAAAATTTAAATTTGAACGTTGCTTTAATGTATTATCACGTAGATCTTGAAGTTTAGACCAATTCTCAAATGACATATTTTCTTCCTCTAACGGACGATTAATGTATGCTTGTTCTCTTTCTGTTAAATTTTCCATAATACAATTATATAAATATCAATATGAATATAAAAAATATTTATATTTTTTTATATTCAACAATTTTAAAATTATTTGCTATTTGTTTAGCGATTTCTTCATCAATGGATAAATGATGTTTTGCTGCTTTATAAAGATTTTTATTTTCTTTTGCCATCCATTTCATATGATTCATTAATGCATTTGTATAAGTATTATGTAAAATTTTACATACTGCTTCTTTTTCATAATATTCATCAACTGGTGTTTTATTTGTTTTATCATAAACACCATCTTCAATTTCATCAAAAAATTTCTGAAAATCAATATCTAATTCTATTTCTATTTTAAATTTACTCATAACATTTAATATTCAACCCAGTTCTCATATGCATTTAAATATGCAGAAAGATCAAAGTCTTTAATGTGGTTTTGTTTTTGTTTAAAAAAATTGGTTTTACAAAAATGTAGTAGATTACTTGTAAATTCTACACTATCTACAAAATTCATGTGTTGTGCATACTTCAATGTTTTATCATTGAGTTTTTCATTAAGTGTATCTCTACATGCAGAAATTGCTGCTTCGTATTCTCTTAATGTTTTATTTGTACTCACATCAAGGTTATCAATAATAGATTTCAATTCGAGATTTGCCAATGTAAAATTCCATTGATCCTGAATCATATCACGAGCATAAATATACCCACGAATAATGTGTCCTAAACGCTTTCTTTTTAGATATTCTGTATTAGCCTTATGATAATGCTTAATATCGCGTCTGGCAAGACCTAAATAGCTTCTAATGACAGTATAAGTAATAAAAGCATCTTTATAATTTGTAATCCAATCTAATTGTGTACCAAATAATACATTTGATTGTACAACTTCAAAGTTAATAGTCGAATCACCGTTCAAAATATTTCTAATGAATGTATGTAATGAAACAAAGTTATGGTCATTACCATTTTCATCAATAAATTGTAATTGATGATGTGTTTGAATAGCTGACAATAATTCATTTTCAGATGTGGCATATATGTATAGATAATCTGTGTCTGATAAAGGACCTTTATTTATATCATCATTATGTATTCCATACATTTTACTGCCAACAATAACTTTAACAATTGTTGCAAGTTTAAGTTTCTCAAATAAATCCTTATCTGTAAAATGTATATTCATAATACAAATATAGTAAAAATTATTTAATAATAAAAATTATTTGTGATTTGATGATTTTTATATGTGTTTCTTGTACTTGTTTAAAAACATTATCAGTATAATCATTATAAATAACAAAATCAAATACCTTTTGTTCTTCTGGTATTTGTGTATTCATTCTAATTTGCCAATCTTCAGGTTTAATGTTGTCTCGTAATACCGCAGCATCTTGTGCTTTATCACATTTTACATTAATAATTAAATCACATAATTTATTTAACCCAGTTTCAAATAAAATAGCAGATTCTGCTAAAATGTATGGTGCATCTTTATGTTCGTTACAAAAATTAATAAAATGTTCACGACCAAATTTAGAAACAGTATCAGTAATCCATTTTAAATTTGCATAACTTTCATTTGTACCACCAAATATTAAAGATCTTACATATTGAGTATTTACATGTCCATCAATATAGTAATTATCTCCAAATTTATCAATTAGGACTTGTTTAAGAGCTTCGTTTGATTCTTGAATATGTTTAGCTGCTTTATCTGAATTGTATACAACAGCACCAAGATTTTCAAATAATTTAGATATAAAAGTTTTACCTCATCCACTCCCCATCAAACCAGTTATTCCAACTGTTATCAGGGGAGCATTTTTATTATTTAAAAATTCCATTATTTGATTATTTGTCTTAGTATGTTAATCTGGTCTTCCAAGAAGTTATTTATTTCTGGTTTGTGTTCACGATATGCCTTAGCAAGGATCAACAACTCATCCTTTGTATATTTTGGATCAGATATACCCAGTATATCCCAGAATAGTTCATCACCACTCATTTCACTTTGATCAGGTTTGTGGTACATGTTTGTTCTTAGCCTTAAAAAACTAATAGACAGTATCATGTATTGTGGTCTTGTAAGTGTACTTGGCTGCATTTTATCAAGTACCTTCATTATCCGGTCTATCAGGATCTGTCGTGTTATAGGTTTTATATCCATTACATCCAACAATTTTTGTAAAATACACTATTTGATTATTTGTCCTATAGTTTTGTATGTACCATCTTTAAATCGAATAGCACGTACTTCTTCACCATTGATGTATAAATGATTGTCAACCTGTTTAACATCAACTTGTGTGTATTCTTTATTACTAACACCAACTGCAACATTGATATTTTCAAGATTTTCAAGATTATTTTTCTTGTTTTTCTTCTTTTCTTTTTTTCGTTCAATATCTGCATCGTATTCGATAACGAAAAAATAGTCTAAGATGCTATCAATTACAATTGAAATACCAATAAATGTAACCCAATATAACCACCCACTATTTTCGTTGGTCATTCCAAATCCATATACCGTAATAATATACGATATAATTACTGATATAATAACTTGTACTAAATTCATAACAATTAAAATAAATGTTTAATAATAGCTTTGATGATAACACCAAAAATAAACAAGGCACCCAATGATAAACCAATCATGTAAACCCAATCTTCTAAACCTTTTTTTCTGAAATCGTTTCTATCCATGAGACAAATATATAAAAAGTTTTTTAATTATTAAAATAATTTTCAGATTATTTTTTTCTTACTCATTATTTGTTGAATCAAAGATAATAAAAAAACCGATATGTTGTATATCGGTTTTCATATTTTTTTTTTATTTTTTTACAAATTAATGAATTCGTTCATAATTGGTCGAATCTCATTTGCTTTATTTAATGCATTTGAAACATTTACCAATTCATCTTTCAATTCTTCAATTTTATTTAGAATTTCTGTTTTACGGTTTTCTAAATTAGAAATTTTTACATTGATGTCTTTTATTACTGTAGCCCATGCAATCTCAATATCAGTCATCAATTCTCTTTGACGTTTAGAAACTTCTGCTTCTAACTCATATAAAGAAAGTGTTTGTTTTGAATTGTTATTTTCATTTTCTGTAACTAACTCAAACAATGCTTTATTTTCTTCTTCAATAGATTTAGCTAAATCGTTTTTGAAAGATTGTAATGCTTCATCTTCATTTTCAATAGTAACTTCAAAATCAGCTTTAATGTTACCTGATGCATTAACTGGATATTCATTATCAAAATCTTTTAACATAGGATCCACATTAAAAATGATAATATCAGAAAAATGTTTAATATTTACCAATTTATTTTTCCAATATTCCAACACACCTGCAATTACTTGATCTGGTGATACGGCTTTATCAATATAACCATCACGAATACATCCCAATTTGTTAATTGATAATGCAACGGTTCCATTTAATCCATACATTTGTACAGCTTTGGTTAATCCACCTTTAATTTGCTCATTTTTGTATCGAATAATAAATGATGTAACTTTAGGATAATAACTATGTTTAATCAATTTCAAATGATCATAAACTATTTTTTGACCCTTGTCTGTGTCAATAGTAAATGCATAATCACAACTTTTACCTCTTTTACTCATAGAATTTACAATTTGTTTAGCAATACGTTCTTTTGCTTTTTCGATTGCTTTAGGTTTTAATTTAACCATTGGTTCATTAATAATTGGAACTAGTCCTCTTCTTTTTAAATTTTCTAAATCTTGTTTTTCTTTTTCTTTATTAACAAAATACAATTGCATTTTATCATATACAGATTTAGCCATAATAACATTTGGCATTTGATCATGTTTCCAGTAACATTTACGATCTCTTGATCCTTTACCTATAAATGTAACAATATTTAAATCTGTTATAGCTTTATTAATTAAATATTGTTTAGTACTAGCTGTAATACCACAATGTTTTTGTATTTTTACCAATGATACTTGTTTATATCCTTGATATATTTCTTTATACAAAATTTGTAGAAATTCATGAATTTGTGAAATTTCTAATTTTTTTCTATCTTCTTTAGTCATTAATATTAATTTAAAACAATTATACAAATAAAAAAGTATAAACAAAAAAAAAGACCTTATAAAAGGTCTCTTTCTAATGTTAAAAACAATTCTTCAAATTCTTGTCGGAATAATTTTTCACGAGTATGTGGATATTCTTTTCTGTATTTTTTCAACATACTTGAACCAGTTCTAAGTCCCATAGTCATATTCGCAATAATATCACAAATCTTAACATATGTACCTAAACGTGATTCTTGTAATCCTTTAATATACTCAGGTCCATGTCGTTCAGAACGGTTTTTACCACGTAACTCAGTACAAGCAAAAACTACATCTGCAACTTCAACACCATATAATTCTTTTACATCATTGTAAGTTAAACGACAATCTTCAATTAAGTCATGTCCACATCCAGCTTTAAATGCCACATTATAATCATTTTCATTTAAAAGAGTTTTAAATAATGTGATAAAGCCAGTAACCATTTTAATATGGTAATAATATGGATATTTATCATTATAACGTTGTCTAACCGAATGATGTGTTTTAAATGCAAAATAACTTGCTTTATGTAATTCACGATTTTTCACATCAAATGCAATTAAATATTTTAATTCAAAAAAATATTTAATTAAATAACAATAATAAATAATATAATTTTTCATAATACAAATATAGTAATTTTATGTATAAAATAAAAATAATCTTCAATTAGTTCATATGAAAAATTATATTATTTATGCATTAAAAGAAAAAAATAAAACAGAATTAAAATATATTGGATTAACAACAGGTAAATTAGATGATAGATTTAAAAGACATTTACGTGATAATAAAATAGTTCATAAAACAAATTGGATAAAACAAATTGGTAAAAATAATATAGAAATTATAATTATAGAAGATAAAATACAAGATTTTAATATTTTATGTCAAAAAGAAATATTTTATATTAATTATTATAAAGAATTAGGTCATAAATTAACAAATATTTCAAATGGTGGAGAAGGGTGGACAGTTGGTACAAAATTTACAGATAAACACAAAGAAAATATTAGTAAATATCATGCTGATGTTTCAGGTGAAAATAATCCAATGTATGGTAAAACACATACACAAAGTGCAAAACAAAAAAATAGTGTTGCACGAAAAGGTTCTGTACATACTAATGAAACAAAAGAAAAAATGTCTAATAAAAATAAAGGAGAAAATAACAATAATTCAAAATTAACTATTACAGATGTTATAGAAATTCGTAAAATGTATAATGATAAAAAGTTTACACAACAAGAATTAGCAATAAAATATAATGTTAATCAACCAGCAATATATAAAATTATTAAATTTATTACGTGGAAACATATTTAATAATATAATTATTATACATTTTGTTTTATAAGCATATCTACTAAAAATTCATAATATGTTAATTTTTTATTTTTTCTTCGAATATATGAAAAAATAAAGCTTGGATGCATTATCCAATTAATTGGAAATATTATAAATGCTATTAATATTTTAAATTCCAATTTTTCTAATGGTAAATATTTTGGATTTGCTTCAATAAATGCATTCATTAATATATTATGTAATGGCCACCAAAATAATATAGAAATAATAATAAAAATTAAAATTGTCATAGTAAAAATATTTTTTTAATAAACTTTATGTTGTGTAAATTTTTTTAATTTAGCATTTAAATAATTACACATATTTGATTTAAATCTTGTAGGTAATTTAGTTTTATTAATATTTTTAATCATTTCATATTTATGCAATAATGCTGTATTTTTAATAAACCAACTTTCTACTAACGAGTTATTATACAATTGATTTAAATTTACATACAACTTATTAATTTGTTGCATATTTCTTGTAAATATAGAACGTTCAGTTTTATTCAATGATTCAAATTTATCATTTAAATATCCCAAAATAGGAAATTGATTTATATCTCCAAATGTACCTTTATCTATCATATTTGATCTAATAATTCTTTTGTCGTTAATGTACAGTATATATAATTAATTCCATTACAATTTAATAGAGTTAATTAATGCTTTACGCATTTTATCTTTTACTTCTTCTGGAACATTATGAATATCCATACCGTCGTGCCAGTTTTCAACAGTTAATACAAATACCATATAACCAGCTTCAATAGCTAATTTACGATATGTATTAACATCTTTTGTAGTTGTATTTGTATTTGCTACTACAATAATTTCAACACCATCTGCTAATGATTCTTTAAATAAGTTTTGACACCACATGTGTGCTGAACCTATTTTCTCGGCTACCCAATTGTATTCACCTGTTTCAATATCAGTGAAATAATCATCTGCACAACAAATCACTGATGATTTATTTGTATCAGTTAACATTTCCGCTAATGTCGATTTACCAGATCCTGGAACCGCTCGTAATATATAACAAATCTTATTCATATTACAAATATATAAATAATTTTTTAATTATAAAAACTTAAAACTGATTTGTTTAATTATAATATATAATGTATGGAATTTAAATCAAGTCAGCAACTTTTTATTAATGGAAAATGGTACATGGATGTTGTATCAGTTGATGGTGAATCAATTAAAGTACGTATTAAATTTTATGAAGGACAAAATAAAGATTTTTTTCAATATAAAACTATTAAATTGCCTTCTAAATTATTCATGAACTGTCAAGAAGATAGTTTTTTAATTCGTTGTACTGTTAATGAAACAGAATTAAAGAAAAATATCGGTTCATTGATTAATAGATTAGTTAAAGAATTAGACATACTTAAAGTATTTGAAGATGGTATGGGTGCAGTTGCTAATCCTGGTTTATCTGGAACTCCTGGTGTACCTGGTTCAGCTGGTTCTGGTGATATTAATGCGGGTGGAATTTTACCACCAAGTGAATTCGGTATGCAAATTCATCCTAAAGTTAATGCAAAAATCCGTAAAAAACTAAAAACTAAAGCTGGTAAACCTATAGTAAAACAACCAGTTATATCTTTACATAAAGAAAATGTTGAAACAATAGAACAGGATAACACAATTAATTCTGAATCTGATTACAAATTAAATTTATATCAATTTTTAGATTATCCTACAGATAACGAATATGATATTAAATTCATTGATGTAATTAATAAATGGAGACCTACATTTTTAGAGATCTCTAGTCAACGTATTAAGCAATATTTTAAAGATTTATATGATGTTAATAAATCTTTAATTAAAGATAAGACATCTGAATGGTTCCAGAATAATATTTTAATTTTGGGTGAAATAACAGATACTGAAGATTAACGAATAATATTTGTAATCATTTCATTTAATGGTCCAGAATAAATCAATTCAATATCATTTTCTTGTACAATTGTGGGTAATAATGTATCATTTAATAATGTATTTAAACCTTTTAAATGATAAATTTCAACACTGAAACTTTCTTCTAATAAATTTGGAGTTAATTTATATGTAGATACATATGTAGCTATTAAATTTACTATTAACCCATGATAATATTCAGCATCAGCTTTGATTAAATCTGTACCATAAATAAAAAATCCATTTGCAATGTATGCCATAAAATTTTCGGCAGTGTCATGGTATCTAAATGTTTTATCTATATCTTTAGTGTATTTTAAAATGATTTTATATTTATTGTTCATCTTCCGTATTGAGTTCTATTTTATTTATATATTCCCAACACGTTTCTGCATTATCGAATATTACCTTATTATTTTCTATTTCCAATGAATTTTCTTCACCAAATATAGTCCACAAGAAAAAATCCATTTGTGCTTCGTTAAAATAAGATTCTAATAATAATATTATTGATTTATATAATACCGCATCATATTTAGAAATATCAATACCATAATGAAATAATGACTTATTATTATCATTCCATTTGTATAAATTATTCCAAACACTTACAAATAATTCTTGATTCATATTATATATTATAAACTGTATATTATTTAATATATAAGTTAAAATTAAATTGTTTAAAATGGCTAGTAAAACAGAAGCAAACGTAAATAAAGATTCACTTACAACAAGACGTAAGATTAAAGAACGTTTACCTAAAGAGTTAAACAAAATAAATCCACGTAAACCATTAAAACAAACAAAACCTGATAAACCAACAGTACCTAATAAACCAGCTACATTGTCAAATATTTATCCATCTAATATTGAAAAACCGGAATTTGCTTCTGAAAATCTATATAATATAACATATACAAAAAATCCATCAAGTCTTGGTAGTATTGATAATGTAATACCTATAGATATAAATGTATCAGAAATAGATAATGTTAATCCTATTGTAAAAGCAAAGAATAAAGTTACAGATATTCAAGATATTGATACTACTAAAACAGAAAAGAAAACATTAGGTAATTTAAATGTATATGGTACAATAGAAAATAGAAATAATACTACAACTTTACCAAATATAAATGATTGATAATCAAGCAGAGAGAGTGGGATTCGAACCCACGGATCCCTTTTACAGGACCACTCGCTTAGCAGGCGAGCCACTTAAACCGCTCGTGCACCCCTCTATATTTTGTGTTGCTACTAGGATTCGAACCTAGATGATACATTACTGTCTCCCGGGTCGTAACCGGGTGTTTTATCCATTAAACTATAACAACATTTTGTACCCTTGGCTGGAATCGAACCAACATCTCACGATTCGTATTCGTGTATTCTATCCGTTGAACTACAAGGGCATATTTATTTTGTATATTAAATATTTAAAGTTCGAAATTTAGTATATCTGCTCAGATTCCAACTGAGATCTAAGAAGGTAGAAACTTCTTGCTTTTGCAGTTAAGCTACAGATACATTAAATAAATATACACTAAAAAAACCGGCGGAGAAAGTGGGACTCGAACCCACACACCACTAGGGCCTACGGTTTTCTAAACCGCCGAGCTTAGACCAACTGCTCTTATTTCTCCAAATAAAACATTATAAATTGACCTTCTCAATAACCGGGGTAAAACTTAATTTACACTCTTATAATGTTTTGCGGAGGAGAGTGTGGGATTCGAACCCACGGAACCCATTACAGGTTCACCAGATTTCAAGTCTGGCGCCATAAACCACTCGGCCAACTCTCCGTATTTGTATAAAATAAAAAAACCTCAGATTGCTCTGAGGTTTAATGTTAGAGTACATTCGATTCGTTACTCCATAATATTTTTCTAATTTTTAGAAAACCTCAGATAATACAATACCACTACGTCTACTCGAAGACGATGATACAGATGAACTGCGGCGTGATATGTTTACTAAGTTTTTCATTTTATTTATATATTGTTTATTTTTCCTTTTGTTTAGCAAATATACAAGTTTTTTTTTAATTATAAAAATATTTTAATCTTTTCTTTCAAATTCAACTTCATTTATGTTTAAAATTGAATCACTAATCAATTGATTTTCATTCTTTCTTACTTGTCCTACAATAGTACCAGTATAGAATTCGAATATAATAAAACTCAATTCGGTCATAGCTTGTTTTGATTCTTCATCAGTTACGAAATAATCTTCGTAAATCTTTACATGTTCGGGATTATTAAAATCTACGAAGATGTATAATTCATTTTGTTCTTCCATTAATAAAATCTTTTGTGTTTTTTTATGTATTTGCAAACCTTAAATGAATATTCATTCACTTCTGATTTATCAAAATGTGTTGTTTCGTAAATATTCCATTTATCTAATTTAAGATCAAGATCAAGATCTAATTGTGTATCACCATCTACAGTACAATCAACATGTGTAATAATTAATTCATCAAACAAATTTAATTGTGTAAACTGACGAATAACATTTGCACCTCCAATTATAAATACTTGTGAATATCCTGACTCTTTACAATATTCAATAGATTCTTTAATAGACGTAAATACAGATTTCTTTTCATCTCCATACAATGTAGTAGACAAAACAATATGTTCACGATCTGGTAAAACTCCAGGTAAAGACAAAAATGTATTAGAACCCATAATTAAAGGATAACCTAATGTTTCTTTCTTGAAGTTTTTTAAATCATCACGTAATTTCCATGGTAAAGAATTTTCTTTACCCATTACACCATTTTTATCAATAGCAATTATTAATTTAATCTTCATACACATTATAGATTAAATTAATAATTTGTTTAATATTGTAAATATTTTTTAGCTAATACTGGATCTATTTTCAATAATTCTCGAACCATACTTGAAGACACATGTGCGTATTCTGGTTTAGTTAAAAAATATGAAACATTAATGTTTGGATCAATGTCTCTTAATGTTTGTATATAATTTTGTTCATACAACAAATCTGAGCCATTTCTTAAACCTCTGATAAGTGTTACGTTACCTAAATGAGAAAAGCTCTTTAAATCGTCCGTAATGAGTTTAGAAATATTGTGTACTTCATAGTTATTTAGAACAGAATTTAATTCTCCTAAAATATCTGTATTCCAAAGTAATTCACCTTTAGATTTACCATTACCAGATTGTAAGATAATAACTTTATCAAAAATCTTTTCAGCTTGTTTTAATACATCGTAATGTCCGGCTGTAAATGGATAAAAACTTCCAGCATAAACTCCAATATTCCATTTTTTATTTTCTAAATATGTAATAAGTTTAGTGGTATTTATACAATAATTATCAGGATGTCCGAAATATAAATCTCTAATTTTATCTAATACTTTAATTCTTTCAGTAACATAAACACTCAACGGAACCCATGAATATTCTTTTTGTATATTCTTTTCAAATAACAATTGTTGTTCAAATGGTTTTTCAAAAATTGCCATATCACAATACATAAATGTTTCTTCCAATTCGGTTTCTGGATTGCGTTGGTATTTAGTAAATAGAATAAGTTCTTTAACTTGTTTTAAAATATGTTCTTCACCCGAACACACTTTAACCATTTCTGCACTTTTCTCTTCATTATCTTTTGCTTTTGGATCATAAATAATGTCGTGATAAATTGCAGTCATTACAAGGATTTGGTATTCTTCATCTGTATGTAAATCTTTAAATTTTTCAACTTCACATAAAACCTCATCTAAGTGTTCCATATTGTGATAGAATCTACCTTTACCGTTGTAGTATGATTCAATATGTTGTAAATCATCAAAAATACCATACATAGTACGGTATGTTTCAAAATCATTTAATACTTCACTCTTGTACATCTTCTCCTAATTTAAATGCAACATCAATATACTCAACAATAGTTTTTTCTAATGCAACAATAGATACAACAGGTTCTGTATCTTCTGCACCAGGAAACAGTTCATTATCATAATCAATTGCTTTATTGATACATTGTTTTACAATTTCTTGTAATGTTTCAATTTCTTCATCTGTAAATACTTCTTTATTTGAAACATCTTTATTTGAAGAATATCCGTTAAAATAACAATCTCGTAGTGCTGCAAATACACCAACACCGATTGTACCAAATTCAGAAGATACTACACCTTCATCTTCACAATCTGGATAAGATAATCTATCTAATTTTTTAAGTAATTCAATACAATCTTTAACTAATTTTTCTTTATTCATCTTCATATTCATATGGTGTATAAAACCAAATGCCTTCACATTCAGGTAAATTTTCTTTAATCATTTCAATTTCTAATTCATCATCATCAAAATGAATATCAAACCCGTGTAAAACTTTCCATTTATCTGTCATTGCCGTGAATCTAATATTTTCTCTAGGTATACCTAGTTCGTCAGTAATTTCAAATAATTGTAAATTTTGACGTTCAATCCATGGCCATTTAGTTATGATTTCAGGTGATGATGGAAAACGAGAAGTTGTAACATATACATCATGACCAGTCTTTATAAAAACACTGGCTACAACTTGCATACGTTTAGTGGACAAGCAAGAATCAAAATCAAAACTTACTTTCATGCTACAAATATATGAATTTTAAATTGAAAATAATAATTTTAATTTCTTTTCGTTTAAATTAATTTCAACACTATCTAAAATTAATGAAGTATGATTGTCTCCATCTGTAGTATTTATTTCATAATCTTTTGTAAAATCACTTAAATTAATTTCAACTAATTCAGATTCGCTGTCTTCAATATTTGAATTTTCCGCATCTGTTTGTAAGTATAAATCTTTAAACTCCGATATAATAAATTCTAAACCATTTGTACTCGAATTAACTTGGAATATAGCAACACCAGAAAATACTGAATTATAAAAATCATCAAATACTTTTTCAGTTTCTCCACCGATGATATATGTTCCATAAATATCAATATCTAAATATTTATCTATCTTTAAACGCGATTCAAATTCCATACTAATTTTTTATTTTTATATATTAAAAAGGCAAAACCATTTGATTTTGCCTTCTTGTATAGATTAATTGGGTTATTAAGCAATAATACCTTTATTTTTAGCTTCTTTCAACCACATTGGAAACTCGTTTAATAACTTGTTATATAATTCGTCGTCAGATAACTTATCTAAGTCATTTGCTTGGAAGAAATTTGCATTGTCTACAACACGCCCAGATAAATCATCTAATTGTTTTAAGAAATTAAATGATGCATTACCGATACCAACAAATTGAAAGAATGCACCATATTTAGAAGCTTCGATAATAGCCTTTTCTGCAGCATATTTATCATCATTTTCACCATCAGTAATGAAAATTACATAAGTGGGTAATGTTGATGCTGGTTTTGTAGATTTTCCTAATCCAAAGAAACCTTTTGTTTCTGTTGGTTTACAATATTCCTTTACAATATCATTAATTGGTGGAGCATATGATGTACCTCCGAAACGATACTTATTGGTAATTTCACGGTTTACAATACCTGCTACATTCTTTTCAGTTACAGCATTAGGGTGTTGCATAGATTGATTATGGAACATAAATAACTCTAATTCTCCATTATCATCAAATTGTAATGCTAATGGTACTAAACGCTCAATAAGACGTTGTACAAAACCAGATCTATATAAATGATCCATAGAACCTGAATAATCCAATACTAATGCAACTTGTGCTTTTACGTCTTGAATATTTTTTGTTAAAACAATTTGTTTAACAATTTGCTTTCTTAAATCAATTGTACTCATTAGAATAATTCTGCTAAAATTTCAGTTAAACCTTTTAATTTTTTCTCTAACAACTCTAATTTTAAACGTTCAGTATAAATCTCAGAGGCAGAAAAATTAACACGACGATATAATCCATTAATAATTTTTTTCTGCTTATTAATTTCATCACGAACTTTTAACATTTCTAACTCAGTCGTATTTTTACATCCATCGATATGTAAATCCATATCTTCATGTGAATTGTCTCCACTTAAAATTTCTTTAAGTTTTTTTGGTTTTGTACTCATTTTATTTAATTTTAAAAATTTAAACATTTATATTATTTTTATAATAAATATAAAAACTCATCTCCCATTCCTAAAGATAAATCAACTTTTTTCTTTACCACTTCTACCTTATGATTTAATAAAAATTCATTAGGATCAAATATTTGTTGTTTATCACTATATGTCATATCTGGATTTTTACTCGGTAACGGAATTTCATTACATGGTCCAGTTTGTTGTGTTAAACAACCATATTCTGTATTATATTTATATTTAGTCCATTGTTTTAACTTATATTTAGCGGAATCATATGAATCATATGGATAAATAATACATTCAACATGTTTACTAAATTCATTAGCACCCAAACGTTCAATATCACCCAAACGTTCAATAGCACCAGATTTTAAATTAACATAAAAATTAGCATTTACTTTTTCTGAAACTCTACCTGATATTGTTTTATGTATAACCGGATAACATTCAGTTTCTGTAAATTCCCAACGTATGATATTATATTCTTCAAATCGATAATCAACAGAAACAAAAATTGCAGTATCAGCTTTTCTTTCAAAATTATTAAGTGATAGTAATTTATATTTATCATTATTATTACATTTAAGTGCTAAATAGTAATTACCTTTTGTTAATGAACTTATTGGTTTATCATTACCATCCATGTCTTTATGATTATCAACCATTTTAATAATAACCACATCAGAATTTGTAAACATTTCTGGTTTATATTCTAAAAATTCTTTTGAATAAACTATTTTATCACGTGTATCATATTTATCAATAATTGCATCTAAATCAAAATCTTTATTAACAAATTGTACAAATCTATTATATGTTATTAATTCTGATCCACGTTCAGTTACATATCTTAATTTAACCGAAAAAAGTTTTGTTTTTGTATTATACAATACTTTATCAAATACTAATTTTTCTGTATCATATCCATTTTGTCTTAATACACTTAAATTAAAATTATAAAAAATGATATTGTGTACAAATTTTGGATAACAGTTAAATTCTACTACAGGTATATCAATAATATGTTCTTCATTCATATTTCTTTGTCTTAATTAAATTAATTAGTTTTTTATATCCTTCAATCTTATTGTAAATAACAAACTCTAAACAAGTATAAACATTGTTTTCGTGATTTCTGGGACCATAAATAATATTTTCTATACTATTTATATCTAAACTATTTACATATCCCATAGGACAACGTAAATAAAGAGGAGTATATACTTTTGCATATCCAATAGTTTGCATTCTATCATAAAATAGAAAATCTTTAAACTGTTCGTCTTTACGTGAATCTTCGTGTCCATAATGACTGATCCATTCAGCTTCTACTTTTGCTAGTTTAAATATTTTTTCAATCATTAATGCATTTATATAAATAAAAAACCGGACTTAAAAATCCGGTTTATAAATCATATCGTAATATAGTTTCTAAAATATACTCTGAGTGTGCCATATTCTTTTCATTTGCATAACCTATTGTTAGGTGTAAATTAAAAAATGGTTTTGGTGTTAATCCCATGACGGTACGAATATTTGCAACATCATCAGAATACACTTTGATCCACCAATGCTCTCCGTTTGTACGTATTTCTGCTGGATCGTATTTAAAAACTATTTCTTTACCATAAAACAATTGTTTAGCCATTTTATACAATTCGTAATCTTGTATTTTATCATTAACAATTGTTATATGTGCTTTTCGAATTGGTTTATTTAATTTTAAATTAAAACGTGCATTTAAAAACCATGCATAATACTCATGCACATCACAGTCTGTTTGACATGTAACAACACGTTTCCAAGAACTTTGACTTTTATGTTTTTTAGTCAAATCTACCGGATCAAATATTATTTTTGTTTTTAATTCTAACATTTGTGCAAATATAATAATTTTTTAAATATTTTAAAATTATTTTAATTCCATTCCTAAATTTGTTTCTGTAATAATTCCAGACTTATACAACACATAATTATAACGTTGTGTATACACTTCTTCAATACATGTTTCTAAATATTTCTCATCTAACAACTCACCAAAAGCATAAATGAAATCATTCAATCGACTAATGTCTGTATTGTATAAGTTTGTAAATCTTTCTGACTCAAGTATGTCTTTAGCATTTGTTAAAATCATACCACACAATTTATCATATGTAATATTGTAATATTCTAAGATATAATTGTATTGCTCTTTATATGTTTTACAATTATTAATAAAAGATTCGATAATTTCATCATTAACGTACTTTCTAAATTGTTCAATTGTCATGAATTGAGTTTCCTGCATTACCATTAATAAAGTGATTTTAAAACTGTTTCTGTTGCAATAATAAATTGATCTTCGGTGATTGTTACCAAATCTACAGGTAACGGTGTAGTTTCTCTAAAATTATAAATTTCACCTATTGTCATTGCTTTATTTAATGTACAAACAATAACAGCATTGTCTGGTGTTTTAAAATGATAGTACGTACTTGTTGATTCAGAATATAAATACTCTTCATAATAACCAGGATCCACAAATTCTTTAGGAACCACAACATTTGAAGGTATTAATTTGTTTTTAAATAAACGAGATATTTCTGAAATAGAATAACCTGATATTCCACAACCGATTTTTGTTAACCAGAATTTTAATTGTGGATTTTCAACAGCATATAACAAAAATGCATCAATCTCTCTTTCAATTGATAACAATGTTATTGGTTCTTTACCAGCAAAATCAATTGTTACAATCCCATATGAACGTCCTTGTAAACCACGTGCTTGACCATAAATAGCACCATAATATAACATTGCTGCTTTTGCTGCTCCTCCATCATGATGACCTTCTGTATTTGTACCAAAAACAAATATATCTGTTTCTGTCATTGTATTTGAATCGATAGGATCCGGTGTGAATTCTCCAGAATTATAATACGGTTTTGGGTCGTTGTATAAATTACTAATTTCTTTATACAACTCTTTCCAATTAATTGACGCATTAAATTCAATACTTTGTTTTAAACGTAACAACAATGCAAATGCATCATTCTTATTATTTATGATTCGTTTAAAATCATGAAGTATGTTTATAATTTTATAATCACTTGTTTGTAATTGTTCCATAATACAAATATAATAATATTTTTTATATTTTAATAGCTTTTGGCGTATAAATTAATTGAAAATCCGTTTTATATCGCACATTATATTTACAAATCTCTGCATAACAATAACATACAACATCAACTGAACGTCTAGAACGTGATAATATTTTTTTTAATTTATGTAATTCTTGTTTATTAGGTATTCTTGAATGTAATAATACATCTAAATTGTATTCCAATTGTTTTACATCTATAATATTCATTGCTTTTTGCCATTTAATTAATGTTTTTACTAGATCTGGTTTCATATTGATGGTTTTAAATTTATTGTCATAGAAGTAAATGGATATTCTTCTTCGATATATATCTTAGTTCTCTTTTCCCAGTGTCCTAATAATATATTTTTAAATTTACTTTTTATTCTTTTTGCAAAGTCATCTTGATTAAATACATCAACCAAATCAAATACATAAGCCATATTTTTATCAGCATGTAATCGTAATGCACGACCAATACTTTGAATGATAACTTGTTCTTTCTTAAAACTTTGTGTAAATATTACATTAGTAATTGCATTGATACTAACACCAGTTGATAATGTACCATACTCAATACGAGGCTACTAATACTTTAGTAGCCCCGACTTCTCTAATAATTTTTCTTTTATCTATAATTTTTGCCATTATTTATTTATTTATTTATTTATTTATTTATTTATTTATTTTATTGTTTTTATTATTGCATTTTCTAAAATTTTATTATTACTATTTAAATCTATTAATAATATTTTAATATCTGTATCTCTATATTTTCTAATAAGATGACTACTAAATAAAAAATATTTTTCTAATTTTGACATGGTATTAAATATTAATTCATCATTATTTGATAATATAACTTTATGTTTAATCCCAGATCTTTTTTTTCTATTTTTCATTTTTTCTAAATAAATAGGTTCATTCCATAAATCTTTAATTTTATTTCCTGCATTTTTTCTTTTTATTTCATCTTTATTAACAATATTCATTTTTTCTTTAAATTTTAAACGTTCATCATTAGACATTAAATTCCATCTTTCTTGCGTTTCTTTTTGTTTTTTTACAATATTATCTGGATTTAAATAATATTCCTTCATTTGAATAGATTTTTCTATTTTTTTTTCATCTGTCCAATAACTTTTTATTTTATTACAAAATTTAATATAATTTTCATCAGTAATATTTTTCCAAAATATATTAGCTCTTCTACTTTGTTCTTTAGTAGATAGACTTTTCATATGATTTGAACGTTTTAATTTAAATTGATTAAATTTTTCTATATTTTCTTTTAATTTAATCCAACCACGTTTAGACGCTAAAGATAATTCTTTACTGTTTTTATAATCTTTCATCATCTAATTTAAAGCTCTATGATAAGCTCTTATATTTATAGCTTTAAATAACCATAAATGCACATTTCTATGATCTTCATATTTTATTTTTATTATATTCCATATTTCATTTTTATATTCAGGAAAAAAACAAACGGGTAAAATATGATGTTTTTCAGTATAATCATTTTCATTAATTATTTCATTATACGATAATAAATAATTAATATATTTATTTAAATATTCTTCATTATCAATTACATTATGTTTACATATAAATTGATTTTTAATAAAATTAAAATTTACCATATAAATTATTCTTTATTTTATATATTAACTTTTACTACTGGTGTTTGTATCAATTTTTAATTGATTCAAAAATATATCATCAATATCATCATTTTCATCAATATCAGATGCTATTTTATATTTACCGTTAGTTAATAATATTTCAGTATCTGATTTTATTTCTAATTCATAATCACCAAAATTTAAAATAGTATATTCAATTTTTTGAACAGTCTTTTCCATTTCTTTCTTAATGAAATTACGGTTGTTTTCAATGTTCTTTTTTGTTGCATTGTTTTTAACTGAGCCATCGATAAAATAAAAATCCTTATCTGGATTCTTTTCTTTCAAGTATTCAAATATTCTTTGTCCATATTCAGTATTATGAAATAATACTAAAGTATTTGATTTACACTGTCCTACAATTTGACTAATTACACCCAAACGTTCTTCAGACTCTTGTATTTTTGCAACTTCTAAATCATATGCAGATTTTTTATCAGCACTAGCAACTGTTTCCAATAACTCAGCAAATTCAAAATCATTATGTTGCATTAAAATACCTTTGATTTTAACTTTAGTAATATATCCTTCATCCATCAATTGTTTAGCTTTAACTACAGATACAATTGGTCCGGTCTTAGCCATAATTTCCATCATTTCATATGTATCTTCTTTTGGAAAAGATCCAGACATACCCCAACGATAATAAGCATTCTTTAATGTATAACGTAATATTTTCTTAGAATACGAATCAGATTTACCTTTATGACCCTCATCAATAGTAACTGACCAAAATTGTTTAAACCATTCTTTTGGAAATTTAGAAATAGTTTTGGTCTTAGTTTTATTTCTTGCTTTAGGATCATCTACTTTTTCTTCATATGTCAATGATTGATATGTAGAAATAACAAAATTTGGTTCTTTTGTATTATCAAAAGTTCTCGGTTTCTCCTCTTCTCCATAAATTTCTTGTGGATTCAAATCTATTTGATTTCTCCAATTGAATTCTAATGCATCATCAAAGAACTGTGATACAAGTGTTTTAGATGGCACCACAAGTAAGAATTTCTTATTTTTATACTTATGTAATAAAAAGAATAAAACCATTGAATAAATCAATGTTTTCCCACCTGATGTAGCAACTGAAATATTACAATATCTGTTTTTAATAATTTGCCATGCTGCTTCTATTTGATAATCACGTGGCATGAATTTATAACCGGTAAAGAAATCTGTTATGAATTGTTCAAATTCTTTTTTCTTTACTTCACGGTTTATAGGAAATTCTTCTTTATTTATAAAATTAAAAGGATAACCAAATTCTTCACAACATTTAAATGCTTCTTTCCACAATCCCATAGGAATTGTATCATCTTCTTTTTTATATCGTGTACGTTTACCATCCCACAATTTCATTTTAAATGTAGGATCAAACATATAATTATCTGGATGTCTATTCAAATAATTTTTAATACCTCTTAATTCGGTACTATTTTCAGGATAGATTTTTATTCGTTCTTGATCATGTAAATATTCTAATTTCATAATCATTATAAATAAAAAAAAGCGTATTGTTTAAATACGCCTTTGAAAAATTTATTTACTTATTTTTCTGTATTTTAAAGTGCGCATATAAATCAAGTTTATAAAGGCACTATTTGTTTTTGAAGCTATAATATTATTATAATATTTTATTTTATTAATACTTTAATTTCAACAGGTGTGAATGTTTGAAAGTAATATTGTATTTGTTCTTCTGGTACAATGTGTTTAGATAAAAAATCATATTTATATTGTTCATATGTCCAAACAACACCTTTATTATCAATACGATATTCTGTTAATATTTTTTCTTCCATTACTTAAATATTGCAAATAAATCCAATCTATTTTTAATCGAATACATGTATTGGTCGATTGTTTTAATACATTCACGTAAGAATTCAACAACTTGTATTAATATCTCTTGTGTGTGTTCAAAATCTGCTAAATCACCAGAAATAATAATTTCTTTTTGTCCATTTGAAATACGTGTATTACCAATAATTGGGTGGTTTGCTAAATTTCCTGTAGGTCTTGTACCATCTGGTAATAATCCAGTAGAATATAAAATCATTTTATCCCGTTTCATCTCTTTGATTATTTTTTGTTCTGATGCTAATTCAGTTAAAAAATAAGAGATTTCTTCTAATATCATTGTACGGTAAGACAATGCAAGTGCTTGTGCATCAGTCATATCATGTGGATTTTTTGTACGAATCAATGGAGATAAATCTTTAAGATTTTCAGCCCATTCTGCTTTCTTTTCTTCTACAATTTTTGATAGTTTTATATTATAATCGCCTTTTGTTGCCATACAATGTATACAAGTTATGAAAAATTTTGTTTAATTAAATTTTCTCATAAATGACATCATAATAATAAATAAACGTAAAATACTGTGATGATTTAGTTTGTTTATAATACACTTCATAAGTACCATCATCATATTGTTTTAATGAAATGGTTTCTTTATTTAAATCTGGATTTTTAACTGGAACTGCATTATAACTAAAAACAGGAGATTTTGATAATATCTTAATTTCGGGGTTTAATACAAGATCTGTTCCAGTTCCGGGTACAATATTGTTCTTTAAATCATAGTATTGCGCCCATAAAATAAATTCTTTCAAGCGGTAACGATCCATTAAATTTTTATCAATGTAATCATAACATGCTTGTCCAATCTTATCACCTGGTATTAAACCATTTGGTATTTGTTTAAATGGTGATTGTGGATTCAATGTATAAATTTCATTGTATAGATATTCACGCAATAAATGTTTACTATCAAATTCAAATACCCAACGGGTTGTAGTATTACTATCAATAGCACTTTGTGCTTTATCTTGTTCAATTGATAATAAACTTTCTGCTTTTACACTATCGTATGACATATTTGCCCATCCAGTAACAACAGCATTCACAGTAGGATTTAATAAGTCAATATTGATATCTGAATTGTAATTATATGTAATACGGAATTCATCCTCAATATCCATCATTTTACCTGTAATGAAATTAGTTTTTTCTTTCATTACTACAGTTCCTGGAATAGGTAACTGTTTAAATTCTTCAACTATAGATTTCTTACGCATTATGTTTTAATCTTATATTTATTAGCTAATGTTGTAAAATAATATTCTAAATCCCATGATGATTTAAAAATATTAATATCAACTGTCATTGCACCGTGTTCATCAATCATTGGATATTTATTTGTAGAATTGTTAATATTAATACTTGATTTTAATGGATTTACACCTTCAAACACTTTAGATCTAATTATTGATTTTGAAATTCCAAAATATTCATAATCAAATTCAAATGTAATATTTTTTTCAACATTTTTAAATACATAATATCCAAATGTTTGTGATATTGAAAAATCGTCGTCACTTGGTATCATTGGTGTATCATAAACAAATCCTAATACAATTTCTATTTGATTTGGATATAAAATAGGATCAAATACTGTAGATTTTTTAATCTCTTTAATATGTATTGTTTTATATTCTAAAAATGGAAAATCAACACATTGATCAAAATAAATAAAATCATTAGCAGTTAAATTAGTAATCGGAGTAGTTAAATGTAATGATAATGTATTATCAGTCGCTATTGATAAATATTCACTCACATACATATTACTAAAATTATCCATTTTTGATTTATTAAATAAATCAATTGTATGTATAATAGGTTCATAATCGCCACTAAATCTATAAATAGTAGGTAATTTCTTCAATTCTGAATATGATAATTCTTTATTTAAATTCTGTCTGAATATTCTTCTATTGATATTATCATCAACATAAACATGTGGAATCAAACCATCTGTATTTAAACTAGAAACAACAATATTAGTATTCGTTTTAAATGAATTAGCAGGTATAACTGGACATGATGTATCACCAACCACAACATTCACATTTTTATCAATACTGATTTTATCTGGTTCTGATATTTTAAATCTAAATGGTAATACTTGTTTTTCTGTTGTAACAACTACATCTGCAATGTTTGCAGCAATAGTTGCAACTGTTGTTGTCATATCTTCACTAAATACAAAATAACAAATCTTATTTCCTTCTTTACGTGATATTTGTAAATTAGTATCAACTAATGTAAATCCTGTTCCCTGTACATAAACCCATTGACCTTGTTTAAAATTTACGTCATTCGTAAATATAACTTTCACAGTTCTATTCGTACCATCCAATGGATCTAACATAATTGAACTAATAGTATATTCTGGTTTTGTCTCAATTACAGTATATTCAATTCCGGCACTAAATGAATTATCAGTTAAACTATTGTTATTCAATATATTAATAAAATTATTTAATGTTAATGCTTGTGGTTTTAATTCACTATCTACCCAACTTGTAATACCTGTAAATGAATCATAAACAGTATATTTGATAATGTCTTCATTATAAATATTATTACGTTCTCTGTAATCAAGAGAAGTAAAACTTCCTGATGGTGTATAAATGAAAATATTCACCAACATATTTTTATATTTCTTGTTTAAGATAATTTCAATACCTGCTTTACCATGTAATGCAGTATCGTCAGTAAAACGAGCATTAAATAATATAACAAATCCATATCCAGATAATTCATTAGCCGGAGATGTTGTAAATTTAGTTACAACATTTGGATCTTCAAGATCTACCCATTGTACATATGCTTTAAACCCTTTGAAATACACAGCTGGTCCATTTACATTATCGCTTGGTTGTAAATAGCTTATTTTATTATGATGTATTAAGTTTTTACTTAATGTATCATTATAAATTGTTGGTGTATTAAATAAGAAATCAAAATAATCAATAGTTGCATTAATATTTTTATAATATGTTAAATCTGGTTTATAAATAGTATTAATATTACCACCAACTTCATAAATTTTTCTAAACTCAAACATATCTAAGTTTAATGTTCTATGTATAGTGTTATTTAATCTATAAGCATTGTAATTGTATAACGTATCAAAATCACCTAAATCATAATCAATAGGTTTACCTACAGTATAAAACCAATCCAAATTTAAGTCATTAATACCTAAATTTGTAGCATACATGTTTGGTGTTAAGTTATACACACCAGATACATCTAATGAGTTATTAATTTTATATGGATATGCATTTGTATTGATTGAACTCAATAATCCCCACTTAACTACAGATTGATTAATATCCCAAATACGTGTTAATGTATTTGAATTATTCAACATATATAAATCACCACTAGCAGCATATTCACTTGCTAATGGTAATAAGAAATTATTCTCTGCTATCTTTTCTTGAGTTAATCCATCTTCAATCCAAATATTGTAAAACTTTTCAAAATATGGATCTTTTGGTAATGCGACATCATTAATATCAATAGATGTTAAAAACGGTCTATTGTATGATATTTCATCATTTTTATCGTATTCAATTGCAGCATGTTTAGTTACAACTCTATCATAATCCCAATCACCAATTTCTGTAAATTTATATACAACAATTTCAAAATATGATATTGTATTATCCTTTGTTAAAATCTGCATTGATTCAACACGTGAATTATTGATACCTAATTTACGGAATAATGTGTTACTGTTACAACTAACATATTCATCTGTATGTAAATAGAAGCGATTAAATGCATCTTTTTTTAATTTGTAATAGTCATCACCAATTTTAAGCATAACAACTGAATTACGAGATGTAAAATATTCAGTAGATACATCACTAAAATAACTACCATCGATATGTTTTAAATATGTATGGAAAACACCTGGGTTACCAGTTTCTTCTTCATATACCAATGTAATTGGTTTTTGTGCACCGATAACAAAATCATCTAATAAACCATTAATCTTATTATCACTAATTAAAATATACGCACCTGTTTCAACACCGTTTTCGTCAACTTGTTTTTCTACTAAATAAAAATGATTATCTATCTTAAAATAAACCGGTAACTGATTATTGTATGTTCCAAATACTGGATTTACGTTGTTTCCGGCCAATTTAAAGACATTATCCACAATTTCTATACCTTCACCAATACGGAATATATTTTGTACGTATGGTGAGACTTTATTGATAAATTTAATATCATCACCATAGAACCCAACATAACGGTTAATTGTCCATTTCTTACGGTATGGAATAAAGTCATTAAAAATGTAATATGTTCTTGGTTGTAATGGATTAGAAAAATCAACAGCCCTTGTATATTGATCATCTGTAATCTGACCAGCCTGAATCATCTTAAATATAACTGGATATTGATCTTCATAATAATTTGTATTCTTTAAAAATACACCTGATACAGTATCATCAAATAAGAATGAAATATTAGAATAGTTTGCAGCTACTACACCATTTTTTCTAAAACCATCAATTAAAAATGATTCAAATTCAAAATCTGTAGTTTGATTTTGCATAAACTCTTCCATAAAGAACGATTTAGATACAGAACCACCAGTATAATAATCATATCCTTTCCACTGACTGAATTCATAACTTTTAAAATTTAATTCAATCGAAGATCTTGGTAGTACATCATCATCGATGTAATTTTTTTTCCATAATTTACCAATACTTGTTTTAGGTGTTAAATCAAAAGCCTTCACCACTTTTAAATTATTAAAAAAATCTTCTGATAATGTATTAATATTATCTAAATCATATAAACCTGGATCATCTAAACGGAATATAAAAAAATGTTTAGGTAAACTCTCAGGACAAATCTTTAATGTTGTGTTGTATTGAAATTCTTCTTTGTATCGAGTATCTTCAACTGCTCTTGGACCAGAATAATATAAATCATCATACTGATTTTCATATGAATTTTGTATAACGTCTGATTTAATATCATTCTTTACTTGGTATGCAATATCTGTTGGTAATCCTTTATAAAATGATGCAATACGTTCAGATAAAAATACATCTGAATTAATTAAATACTTTTTATATTTCTTATCACCTAATTCACGATTAGCAGAATACGATTCTAAATATAAGTTATAATCAGAATCTACAACTATCTTAACATTTGTGGTTAATGCTGGATTTGCTCGTAATAATGATATAGAACAATTATTCATTTAATAAAAAAAAACCTTTCATTTATATATAAATGAAAGGTTTCTATGTTTTAAATTAGCAAAAAAATATTATGCTAATCTTGATTTAATCATGCTTGATACTACGCCCATATCTTGACCTGGGTATGCAGTACGGAATTGTGCAATTACTTTACCCATTTCTTTTTGAGTCAATTCAATACCCATTGATGCGATTGTTGCATCCAATGCTGTAGCCAATTCAGCTTCATTCATTGTCTTAGGCATGTATGATTCGATAATTGCTAATTCTTTTGCTTCTGTATCAGCCAACTCCATATTACCTGCATTTGTATATGCTTCAATACTTTGTTTACGTTGTTTAGCCATAGTTGATAACATATCAATATGATTCAATGCTTTTCCTGGTGCATTCTTTTCTGCAACAGTAATTGCTGATGTAATTGAACGCAATGTATTCAAACGCAAAGAGTCTTTTGCTCGCATTGCTTCTTTCATGTCTTCTGACAATTGTTTTTTAAATGTTTCCATCTTTTTTCTTTTTTTTACGTTTTAATACTACAGTAAATGTTCCTACTTTTTGTTTTCTTTTAGCTCTTAAAATTAATTCAGCAACAGTATATCCATTTGATTTAACTGTTGTTTTATTTTTGAATTTACCAACAATTTTATATGTTACAGTTTTATTTTTTAATTTAAAATCTACAACAGAATGTTGTAAAGTTATTTGATCTGCACTGTTTGCTTTAAATACATCACACAATGCATAATGTAACGGACATGCATATTTATTATCATATGATATAGCACGGTTAAAATGTTTTGGACGAATTTCAATTACAAATTCTTTCTCTTTTAAATTTTTTTTTAGTAAACTCAATCATAATTTTTTATTTTTAATTCTGCTTCCAATGTATGTAAATCATTTTTTAATCGTTCTAAAAATGTTTCATTTCCATCATCACCAGATAATAACCAATCAATTCTATGAATATAAATTTCCGTTTCTTTTATAAGTTTATATGCATGTTTAAATTTTTCTAATACTTCATCCGGTAATGTTGGATAAAATTTATCTGGTTGACTAATATATTGATATTTAATTTCATTTTTAATTTCATCTTCAGTTTTTTCTCTACCCGATTTTAAAATCTCAGATTCTATAATTTCAGAAATCTCATGTAATTTATATTGATAATAATCAAATGTACCTCCACTCATATCACAATTATATGAATATGCATTTACATATAAAAAGAAAAGCCAATATTTCTATCGACTTTCCTATCAGTTTAGTTTATTGTTTTACAAACTTGAAAGTTTGAGAACCAGCTTTTACAATGTAAATACCAGTCTGAAAACTTGAGACATCAACATTCAATGAATTCGTACCGTTGTTTCGGTTATCATCATTTGAATATACCAATTGTCCACTCATAGAGAAAATCGCAACAGGAACTTCATTAGTCGTAACATCAAAGTCAATTGTAATATTACTTGATGCTGGGTTTGGATATGCACTCAAACGTGTTGTTGTCAATTCCAAATCATTTACACCTAATTGACTACTATTAATTTTAATAATTTTAAACCAAGTATTACCTAAATTACCATATACTTTTACATAAATAGTATCTATAAAATCTGTAATATTTAATGTATCAACATATACTGATGTATTATGTAATGAATCAATTGGATTACCATAACTATCATATGTACTTCCAAACCAAACTTTATTAATAATCGCATCATTACTATTATATAGTTGCTTCAAAATAATTTTTGTTGTTGTATCTGCAACATAAAAAATATTATTTGAATATCCATTATTTGCATTTGTAAAATTAGAATTACTAAAAAAATTATTTATTGTTAAAGTATCATTATTACCTATTGCAAATAATGTACTTTGTGAAAACGATACTAAAGATGTAATCGCAAATACTAAAGTTAAAATTAAATTTTTCATAAAAAGTTTTTTAATTATTAATTGAACAATACAAATATAGTAAAAGTTTTTGAATAAAAAAACTTTTTATGAAAAAAAAAAATATTTTTTTTTATCCACTAATAGAAGATGTTGCTAATAATGAAGTTAAAACTACTGGTTTATATTGTGTAATATTAAAGTTTAATTGTAAATCAAATGGTCTAATATTATTTTCTTCTTCCATATAGAATCGTAATTTCTTATTATGTACTGCTGGTGTTGGTGTTACAGATGTATTAATAATCTCAATATAATTATTTACATATCGTTGATCTGAACCAATTGTACCTAATACGTTGTATGCATTTAATTGTCCACCACCAGTTATACCCATTGTGTTTAATGTAGCATTGTATTTAGCATTATATTTTTTATGTAACTGTACAATATCTAATCCTGTAGTACCAACTTCAATTGCTGGTGTTGTTGACATTGTACCAGGTACATTATAATCCAATAATACTTCACCTACAGCTAATGTACCAGATTCTAAAGCGTCAGGTACATCTGTTGTTGTACCAGAAGAGACTTTTAATACAGTAACAACTTTATTATTCAATCCAGTTAATAATGGATCAACAAAGCCATCAAATATTAATCTATCACCAGGTTTAACAATATCATCACCACCGTTACCTTCTATTTGTATAACTAATTTATTTAATGCATTATCTTTTCTATAATAACCAAAAGATACATCTACTGTCGGCATATCACCAGCTCCATTTAATGTATCATTATCAATAAATAATTGATTCGTTGTTCCTGGTCCTGCAATTGTATACACACCTGTTCCAGTATATGGTTTAGCATAAATATAAATTGGAATTGTAATACCATTTGAATCGCCTGGTTTAACAAATCTAATTAATTGTGTTGAAGTATCTGTAATATCTTCAAAACCAGATACAACCGGGTGAACTGTAGTACCCATAGCACCATTAATACTTTGATTTTCTGTTGGTAATGGTAAATATACAGATCTTGGGTTTTCACTAACTTGCCAGTTATAAATATTTGTAATATCAGTAATAGGTAAATCAGGACCAACAATTGCAGTTTGTGAACCTGGTCTATTGAATAAACCAACATTATATTTATCGTGAACTAAAATATTATGAACAATTGTTGCTCTATTTGTTAATCCAGTATAAGGCGATGCAGGATTATATTTCCAATAGTTATTTACAACCTGTGAGTTATGTGAGTTATAAATATAATTACCTGATAAATCTTTAGTTTGTAACCAAATCCATTGATTATCTTTTTGAGTTGCAAATATTGGTGTTGTATTCGCTACATATGTACCACCTGTATAATTAACTAAAAATTCAGAATTTGATTTAATCCATGTCGCTTGTATTGCAGTGTTAGCTGATGGAGCTGCACCAGTTACATCAAATGTTGGCCCTGTTCCATCAAATGCAAATAATGATGGTTGTTTACCAGCAGGTTGACCATATCCACGGTATGATAATAATCCTAAGTTAGAAGATTCTGCAGCATTTTTAATGAATAAAGAAAAATCATCAATTAATATTAATTCATTTTTATATGTACGTGCAATTGAATCAACTGGTGCTGTTGTTAAACCAATTTTAGTTTTTTGCATGTAATCTTCTAAGTTTAAGTTGTATGATAAATTATTACCACTAAATACTTTAGTTGAATTACCTTTATTCACAACATAAACTTCAAGAATACCTTTAGCTCTATTGATATTTTCTTCTAATGCAGTAATTTTAGCAACCATTGCTAATAACTGGTCATATAAGTTGATAATTTTACCATTTGTGTCTCTAAATCCAGAAGCAATAGATTCCGCTTTATGTGCATAATAAATATCAGCATCACGAATAGCTGAATTCAAGTGTAAAGTTAAACCACGAGACTCTAAATCACGTTCAAATTGAACTTTAATATCATCTGCTTGTGCTTCTTTTAAAATGAACTCATCTTCATTCAATACGTTATTTAAATCATCTGGAAAATCTATTGTTAAAATATTAGAGAATTCAGATTCTAATGGTGTTTCAGGCCATCCAACTTCAGATAATGATTTAACTTTAATTTCAATACGTTCACCTGGTAAAATTGGAATATCTACTTGATTGATGTTTGGTGTATTGGCATCAGAAACATCTTCTAAACTCCATAACCATTCACCAGAAATAGGATCTTGTACTCTTTTACGAGAGTCAGTTTTAAATTTTTGCCAGTTTGAGAACGTACCATTAACAACTTTTGGTTTTAATGCACTAGCATTTGCAGTTGTATTTGTAGGACTAGCTGTTTGTGCAGCTGAATTATTTAAATCAGTAATAGTTAAAATAGGATTTTCAGCACCTGATTTAGATAACTTACGGTACCAAACTTCAAACTGTACTACTTCTTGTGGTTTTGTTTTACTACTTTGTACGGCTTCCGGCATAGGGAAGAATCCACGTAAGTGATAAACTGGCGCAATCTTGTTTAAATTCTTTTTAGATGCAATAATATCTGAGATTACAGTAATCTTAGATTGGTTTTTAGCATCTAATTTAGATTGTAACATTACTAATTCATCATCAGCACGTTTTTTATCTGCTGATGACTCAAATGATGTTGTAGAAATCTGACGATTTTTCTTTTCAATAGAAGATTGTAATTGTGAAATCTCAGATACTAATGTATTTTTGTTGTTGTGTAAATCACGGATTTTTTCTGCTTCAACTGTTTGTGTTAAGTGTGCATTTATTTGAACTACTTTAAAATTTGTATTATCTAAAACAGGTGCATTAGGTTTGATACCATAATAGTTAGGTACTTTTTTAGCAACTAAATCTTCTAATACTAAACCATAATCATAAACTTTACTTACATAATAATCTGAAAACAATTCACCAGTTTCATTATCCAAACGTAATTCATTTGTATAAATACCCATACCAGGAGACCAATCTAAACCTACAATATTATTTGTATCGTTTACTTGTTTAACAAACATTACACAATACTCATCAAATCCAACACTGATACGTACATTTCGTTTAGGTACAGTATTAGAATAATAAGAAATAGCATTTAATCTTACAGGAATTGGTTCTTCACCAAATACTTGTTCAAATCGTACACGGTATTCAGAAGTAATAGTAGATATTTCAACTACTTTATAAACAGAAGTAGATTTAGTATCTGCTGATGTTGGATTAACCTTAATTAAATCTCCAATTTTTAAATCAATTGGTTTTGGACTAGTAGTTAAATCAGATACATCATAATAAGTTAACGTATCTAAAATATACCATAATTTTTTGTTAACTGTATCTAAATCAGTAGACGAAATAGTAAAATCACCTTTGTATTGTAAACGATTAGGTTCAATTCTGAAATAATCTTGGTCAATTAACGTATCATCAACACGGTTAACTAATCCAGGTGAATCCAACCACGTTACGAATTCAACCATATCAATATTAGTTTTACCTAAATATTTTTGTTCGAATTCTAATTTGCGTGCGTCACCATCTGTAGTTAATACAACATCTTCATTACCATTATCATCAACAGTAACAACTTTATCGAATTCCACAATAAAACGACGTGATAAAATAGTTCTAGTGTCTTCATCAATTTTATTTGTCAAATCTAATTCAACACTAATTCGTGGATTTAAAAATGAATCGAAAATCCAGTTAGGATCTGTTTTAAATGTACTTACAATTCCTAATTCTGGAATTGATTTAGGTTCATCGTTTAAATCTGCTGCAATAATACGTTTAAAACTGTTATTAGCAATTTGTAATGCAGCTGGATTACCATCCATTCCTGCCAATAACTTAACCATTTTTGTTAATTGATCAAGTTTTTGTTTGAAAAACCCCACTGTTGGAATTTGCGCAACAGTTTCTTTCCCTGTTGCATCAACAGTTTTAACAGAAACATATGATTCATTGCTATTAACAGCTTGATCGATTTTAGTTAATAATTCTAGCACATTTTGATTTTGACGCATCATTTGTGCTGTTTGATCATTTAATGAATTATATTTTTTTGCCATTTGGATGTTATAACTATTTTATGTTTTTATATATTTTATTTAGTATCGTCTATTTGATTATTCTTAATATCTATTTTACCAGTCATTCGTTCTTTAAATGATAATGGACGATTGTACATTTTATGATAACGGGCAATAACGTCTTTGTATTTTTGAATTAATATTTCGTGCGATTTTACTTCTTGTTGTAGTTCATACATTTTTGTTTGTAATGTATCTAAATTTCTGTCTCTGATGTATTTGGTATTTTTTAAATCCGTTTTTAATAAATTGATAATTTCAAGCAACTGTGCTTGAGACATAGTGCTGAAATTATCAATTCTTAAAATATCATCGGGTGTAAACATAATTTAGTCTTTAAATCCTATACGTTTTTTGTTCTTTTGTTTAATTGTTTTTGCTTTACCATTATAAATTTCAGCAACTGTCATTGGTTCAGTAATATCCAAATCTTTATCAATTGCTTTTGCTAAACGTTTCGAATCTTCTACACTTAATTTATCAAATTTCCATTCAGTTAATAAACGACCTGCTCTTAATAATGCTGGATCGATATTTTTCTTATCCATATTAAATGTAGCAATCACCTGAATTTGTGTGGCATCATTCAATAATCCGTTTGTAATGTTTAATAAATTTGATACTGCTTGTACACCAAATTCTGACTCACGTGCTTGTAAAGCGTATTCAGCATCCTCTAGTATTAAAATAGAATTTTTGTGCTTCTGTAAGAACGTAATAAACTCAGGACTGGCTAATTGTTCAATCATATAAGATGGAACGTAAATGATTTTCTTTTTATTACATAATTTAGTAATCAAATGTCTAATCAAAGTTGTTTTTGCTGTTCCTGGTGTACCGTGTAATAAAATCAAACCGTGCGTTTTATTTGTTAATGCATCAACCATATCATCATATACAGGAACAAAATCATCTCCATAGTGTAATGGTATATCTAATTCCATTACTGTAGTGTTTTGTTTTTGTAACATATAACCATATGATGAAACACCAATAGTATAAAACGAATCAGGAATCTCAACATGTGGAATAGCTTCATTTAATAATGGTAATAATTTAATAATTAATGGTTTTGTTTCTTCATTATAATAAAAACGAATTCCGAAACAAGTATCTTTATCATTATTTGTCATTTCTTCTGCCATTTCTACAGTACCATTAATAATATCTAAGTCATCTAAACCTTCGATTTCAATTTCTTCCATATCATCTTCATTAATATCATCATCTAGATCAGAAGAATAAACTACATGCTCAATACTATACATAAATGCAATATTATTAGCAATATAATATGAGTCAATATACATTGGCTCTAATGTTTTTTGAGACGCATCTGTAGTTAATTGTAATCTTTCATAATATTTAAAATTATGTTGGTTAAATACTTGCATTGTAATGTTTAAAAACTTTTCTAAATCTAATGTCTTATTTATTATAACTTCCGAATGGTCTGGTACTTGTGCTAAAATTTTAGCTAGGACGATGCTATCATATTCTGCATCAAGATTTATATTAATTGCCATATAATATTTATGTGTTTATTTTTATATAGTATGAAATTAGTTATGTATTGAAAAAGAAATTAAAATAAACTTACAATTATTTTCAATCTTTTGTTTAATTTCGGTAACTCTAATGCTTCTAAATAGTAGTTAACCTGATCTGCAACCGTTTTCTGAAACAACTCATCGTAATCAACTGGTGGTGCGAATTCTGGAGTAAATGAACCCAATATGTAACAGAATTTATCATTTAAATCATGTATACACGGATAAATTTTAACTTTAACACCTGGTTTTATTGTTTGATAAGTATTTACTAATTCTGGATGTTGATATAATAAGTGATTGTATAAACCAGCAGCTTTCACAGTATAATATGTACCTTTAGCAACCTTCAATGTTTCTTTATCTTCTACAATACCTGGAGCATCAATAACTTGTCCATCTACCATTATTTTACTTGACCAATATGCGTTAATGTTCGCACCTGGACAAATGTCATTAATGTTTGTCATTTCAAATTCTTTTTTAAGATCCCTTACGAATTTTAATAAGTCTTTGATGTTATAAGTTTTTGGATTATCAAATAAATAATTAATGATGTCCATTACTTTTTCACGAGCAAATTTTGGTGTTCCTTTCTTAATTAAATCTACACCTTTAGGTACAATATTTGCTAATCTGTCATATTGACGACCATCTTCCCAAATTGTATGTTTAATGTATTTTTTCTTTGTTACGAATAAAATAGATTCATTGATATTTTCTAATTCGAAATCCTGAATATTTTCAACGTGGTATTTTTTAGCATAGTTCTTTAATTTAGTTTTGAATAATTTTTCTAGTCTAAATTTAGAAACTTTCCATACAAATTCTTGTTCATCACCATTCCAATTACAACTTTGCATTGCTGGATTAAAACCTACAAATAATGAATCGGTATCTACATAATTTGATACAGGAACTTTACGTTGGTATTCACCATCTTCCATTTCTGTTTGTGATACTTCACCATCATGATCAGTTTTAGATAATCGGTGAATCCAACTACTATCAATTGGTTTAACATCACCGGTAATTCCTAAATGCTCATGTAATTCATAATCTTCATGCCAATATTCATACCAATACGTTTCATTGATATTGTCCATATATTTTACTACATCTCGACCCATTGCTGTAATAGCTCCGGCAATATCTTTGGTAGAACATACAAAATACTCGTTACCAAATGCACCATAAATAGAGTTCAAAATCAATTTTAGACCTGTTTGAATGGCATTATAATAGTTATATTTATTAGTACAATAATCAATAATTGACTGTATAGTTTTAATATCTAATGTATCTAAATATTGAATTTCATTTTCAGATAATTCATCTTTATTTCTGTCAAATTCAAATATTTCAAAATTAATTTCCATATGTATTTTACATTCAAATACTACATTTGTTTAAACATTAAATAAATTATTTAATATATAATTATAAATACTATTTACGGAGCTTATGATTAAATCTGATAAAATCAATATAAAAATAAATAATAGGAATAAACAGCATTATATAACTAAAAATTATGAACTAGTAAATGGTATAAAAACGCCTAATGGTATTATTTATGAATTAGAAATAAATGTAAATGATTTGCCTGAAAATTCGCATGAAAAAATAGATGTGATTTGTACAAATTGTAAAAATGAATATAATTTAATGTATTATAAATATTTACAAAACATAAATAGACAAAATTATTATACATGTAAAAAATGTTCTAGGATAAAAGCTAAAGAAACGTGTTTAACTAAATATGGTGAAGATAATTATATGAAAACTGATATAGGTAAACAAAAATATATTGATACGTGTTTAACGAAGTATGGTGTTACGAATACTTTATTAGATAAAATTATCCAAGAAAAGAAAAATAATACATTAAAAGAGAAATATGGAAGTAACTGTGCATTATTACATCCAGATATAAAAAAGAAAAGTGAAGATACTAATTTAAAATTATATGGTGCTACAACATATAATAAATCTATATATTTTAAAAACAAAATTCATAAAAAATGGATTAAATTTTATAATAATAAATTACCACTTGATTATAATATAAATGATTTTACTGTATTAAATGAATCTAATTTAAAAATTAAATGTAAACATAATCATGAATATGAAACCACATATAAATTATTATATCAACGTACTAAATTATATAATGTAGAACCGTGTACAATATGTAATCCTATAAATAATTCTATATCATGGACCGAACAAGAAATATTTAATTTTATATCAACTTTAACAGTTACTGAACAAACAAATAAAAGTATTTTGAATGGTAAACATTTAGATATTTATTGTCCTAATATTAAATTCGCTATAGAATATAATGGAATATTTTGGCACAGTGAAAAATATAAAAATAAAGAGGCACATTCATATAAATCAATATTATGTAAAAATAAAAATATTAAATTATACCACATTTTCGAAAATGATTGGATAAATGATAAAAATAATATAAAAGAATTAATTACGAATTTTATTAATAATTCTTTTAAAAATATAACAAATTATCAAATAAATGATAATACTATTTATATTAATAATGATAAAATAGCCACAATATTTATTGATGATGATACATTTAAAATTAAATTTTATAATTATACATATAAACCTAATAATGTATTTAAAATTTTAGTAAATGATTTAAATTTACAAACGTATTATTATAAACATGATAATAACCATTTTTTTATTAATACTGATAATTTATCATTTATTAAAACACTAGATGTTGATTATAAATATTTAAATATTAAATCAAAAGAAATTAAATTATATAATAAACAAGATATAGAAAAATTAAATGAAAATATAATAATGTCAGATTATTATAAAGTGTATGATAGCGGACATACTTTATATTCATTTAAAAACAAACATGTATTATATCATGAAGAAATTACAACATTTTTTAAAATTAATAATATTCAGTATTTTATAGAAAATAATAATTATTGTTTTTATAATATTGCTAATATAAAATATGAAATATGCTATATCGATAGTTTAAAATATAATACTAATTATATTGATAAACAATATTTTTATAAATTATCAGTAGAAGCTGAACAAAATAATAGTTTTAAATTTTGGATTAAAGATTTTGAATGGGATAATATAAATAAACGTGATATATTAAAATCTTATATTTTACATGCCGCAAATAAAACTAAAATTAAAATTTATGCACGAGATTGTAAAATACAACCAATTGATTCTAAAACAGCACGTCAATTTGAGAAAGAAAATTGTTTTTATGGTAAACGTGGGGCATCTTTAAATTTAGGTCTTGTATTAAAAAAAGATATAGGCGAATTAAAAGCGGGCACTTTAGTTATGTTATATACATTTGGTTATAATTTCTTTAGTAAAAATAAAAATATTATAGAAATTATAAGAGTAGGTACATTAAAATATTCATATGTCATTGGTGGTAGCTCAAAATTATTTAATCATTTTATAAAAAATTATGAAATATTAAATATTGGCAATCAAGATATAAAAATAGATGCGATAAAATTTTATTCTGATTATGATCATAATATTGGTAATAGTTTAAAAAATATTAATTTTATATTTAAAGGTTATTCTAAAGGTGGATATATGAATTATCATCTTTTAAATAATAAAATATTACATCGACAACCTACAAAACATCATGAAATAAAAAATGATCCAAACATTTTATGTATACCTAATGCAGGTGTAAAAATTTATACGTATAATTTTTAATTATTTTAATTATTTATAAGTATTAGTAAATTATATCATATGTGTCCTGTTTTTATTCATATTTTTTTATGTGTCTGTTGTGTTTTACTATATAAATATTCATTCATGTCTTAAATGTGTAATAAACACAATTTTTATCCAATATTCAAACTAAAATAGTAACACCAGACTAACTCCAAATCAACACTCAATCCAAAATAAAATATTTTTGGGACACATAATGCAGATAAAAAAATTAAAACAATTGCATATCTCTATAATATATAACTGTACATAAAAAATTATTATAAACAAATGAGTTTACACGTAACAAAAAGAAATGGGCAGAAAAATGAATTTGATGCCGAAAAAATTAACAAAGTTTTACTATGGGCGTGTGATGGTATTTCTGGTGTATCAGCTTCTGATATTGCTATGAATGCTGAGATCCAATTCTTCCCTGGTATTAAAACAAAACAAATTCACGATGTATTAATTCAATCAGCTGTTGACTTAATTTCAGAAAAATCACCAAACTATCAATATGTAGCAGGTAACTTATTAAATTACTTATTACGTAAAGAAGTATTTGAAGTTAAAACTGAAATGCCTCATTTATGGACTGTAATCACTAATAATATTCAAAGAGGTGTGTATGATCACATTATATTAGAAAAATATTCTACAGAAGAAATTAGTGCATTAAATCTATACATGAAACATAAACGAGATTACGATTTCACGTATGCTGGATTGCAACAATTAATGGATAAGTATTTAGTACAACACAGAAAAACTAAAACTATCTATGAAACACCACAATATGCATTCATGTTAATTGCAATGACTGTATTTATGGATCATGATCAAGAAACACGTTTTAAACACATCAAAGAATTATATGATTTAATTTCTTTACAAAAAATTTCTTTACCTACTCCAATTATGGCAGGTGTTAGAACACCAAACAGACAATATAGTTCTTGTACATTAATCGAATCTGGTGACTCTTTAGATAGTATCTGTCATGTTGATACAGCAATTACAAAATATGTGTCTAAAAGAGCCGGAATTGGTATTAACGCGGGTAAAATTAGAGGTATTGAATCAGAAATTAGAGGTGGTGAAGTAGTTCATACAGGTGTTGTGCCGTTCTTTAAGAAATTTCAATCATCTACACACTCTTGTTCACAAGGTGGTATTCGTAAAGGGTCTGCTACTATTTATTTTCCTTGGTGGCATTATGAAATTGAAGATGTATTGGTATTGAAAAACAATAAAGGTACAGATGATAACCGTGTACGTCATATGGATTACGGTATTCAATATTCACGTTTATTCTACAAACGTTTCGTAGACAATGAAGAAATTTCATTATTCTCACCATCAGATGTACCAGGTTTATATGATGCATTTGGAGACAACGAAAAATTTGATGAATTATATTTAAAATACGAATCAAATAAAAAAATCCGCCGTCGTACAGTTAAAGCTCGTGATTTAATGAACAGCTTCGCACAGGAACGTGTTGGTACAGGTCGTATGTATGTAATGAATATTGATAATGCTAACTCAAATTCACCATTCGTACAACGTATTAAAATGTCAAACTTGTGTTTGTCCGGTGATTCAATGATAAATGATGTTATAATTGATGGTGTATTAATTAAATCAATTAACATGTTAGAATTAATTGATATTTATAATTCTGGTAAAGATATTAAAATTTTATCTAAAAATTTAGAAACAAATGAATTAGAATTTAAACAATTACAAAAAGCATGGAAAACTAAAGAAGACCAAGAATTATATGAAATAGAAGATGAAGAAACAGGGTATAAAATTAAATGTACAGGATGTCATCAAATTTATACAAAAAATCGTGGTTGGATAGAAGCTAAAGATTTAATTGAAACAGATATTTTAGATATTTTAAAATAGTTACTAAATGAATTTAATATATAAACAAAAGAAATATTTTTAGTAACATGATTAATTATGAAATATATAAAATAACAAATATAATAAATAATAAAATTTATATTGGATATACTAATAAAGGTATTGAAAATAGATTACATAAACATTATATGAATGCAATTTATGGTATTGATACTCATTTTTATCGTGCTATACGAAAATACGGTATTCAAAATTTCAAATATGAATCTATAGATAATGCTAATAATATATCGGATATAAAAAATAAAGAAATATATTGGATTAATTATTTTGACACTTTTAAAAATGGTTATAATATGACAATTGGTGGTGATGGTGGAAACATTGTACACCAATTGTCTCCAGAAAAATATAAACTATTTATTGATAAAAAAATAGAACAAACTACTGGTATAAATAATCCAAGATATAGTGGATATACAGATGAACAAATAGTAGAATATGCTATATCTTGTTATATTGAAAATGAATATAATTGGGTTTTATCTAAATGGTATTCAGATTATTGTAATAAATTTAATATTCCTAAAGCGTTTTCAAAATTTAGATTCAATGGAAAAGGAATGAAAGGAATGAAAGAACAAATGATAATTAAATTAAATGAATTAGGATATAATATTGATAAAATAAAATATAAACAAACTGAAATACATTTAATTACATTATCATTAAAAGCACAAGGTAAAAATTGGTATCATAATGATATTTTAAAACAAAATAAACAATTATATGAGCCTATTAATAATGATTGGGTTTTAGGAAGAAAAAAATATTAAAAAAAATAAACAAAAACATATGTTAAAAATTAAAAAATTAGAAATTAAAGAAGATGTGTATGATTTAACAGTAGAAGATAATCATAATTTTTATGCAAATAATATATTAGTGCATAATTGTGTAGAGATCTGCTTGCCAACTGATGAATTAACTTCAATCTATGACATCGATAACAACCCAGCAACAGAACATTTATCTGAAGGTGAAATTGCTTTATGTGTATTAGCAGCATTCAATTTAGGTACAATCAAATCTTGGGAAGAATTAGAAAAATGTGCTGAATACATCGTACGTTTATTAGACTTCATAATCGAACACCAAGATTATCCAGTTAATGCTTCTAAAAAGATGTTAAAACGTCGTTCTATCGGTGTTGGTGTTACAAACTTTGCATATTGGTTAGCAAAACAAGATTTAAAATACACAGATAATGAATCACTTGAGAAAGTAGATGAATTATTTGAACACATTCAATATTCATTGTTAAAAGCAAGTAATAAATTAGCACAAGAAGTTGGAGCATGTGAATGGTTTGATAAAACTAAATATGCACAAGGTGTTATGCCAATGGATCGTTACAATAAGAATATTGACAAATTAGTTAAACGTGATTTATCATGTGATTGGGAAACATTGAGAAAAGAGATCAAAGAATACGGTTTACGTAACTCAGTATTATCTGCAATCATGCCTGCTGAATCATCAGCTGTTGTACAAAACGCTACAAATGGTATGGAACCATTACGTGCATTGATTACAACTAAACGTTCTAAATCAGGATTAGTTAAACAAGTTGCACCAGAGATCCACAAGTTGAAAAACAAATATCAATTAGCATACGATATGAAATCTAATAAAGGATATACAAATATTGTAGCAGTTGTTCAAAAATGGATTGACCAGTCTATTAGTGCAAATCACTATTATGAATATAATCCAGAAGGTATTTCAATCAGTGGAGTTATTCAGGATATTTTATACTCATATCAAATGGGATTGAAGACGTTATACTATTCAAACACAGATGATAAAAAAACAGATGATATTGAAGAAATGGGTGTAACAGATATATGTGCGGGAGGTGCTTGTTCAATTTAAAATAAAAAAGAAAAGGTTTACAAATAGTAAACCTTTTCTTTTCATTTTAATATAATAAAATATAATTTACAAAATATGAAATCTATTATAAATACAAAACAAGTTGATTATAGAAAAACACCAATGTTTTTTGGTGATTTTGATTTAGGTATTCAACGTTATGACCAGCCAAAATATGAAAAAATCTTTAACATGTTCAAGCAACAGTTATCATATTTTTGGCGTCCAGAAGAAATTAATTTATCAAAAGATAAATCAGATTTTAATAATTTATCAGAACATGAGAAATTTATCTTTACAAAGAACTTAGGTTACCAAATATTATTGGATTCTATTCAATCTCGTGGTATTTCTCATTTATTAGAAGATTGTACTAATCCTGAGATTGAAGCCTTTGCTAAGTCTTGGGAGTTTATGGAAACATTACACTCTTATTCATATACATATATCATCAAACAAGTATATACAGACCCATCAGAAGTATTTGATAAAATTTTGGAAGATGATGAAATTATCAAACGTGCTAGTTCAGTAACTAAATATTATGATGATATGATTAATAGTATTCCAGATGATACAGAATACAATAAAAAGAAAAAATTATACTTGACATTAGTATCAATTAATATTCTTGAAGGTATTCGTTTCTATGTATCTTTTGCTTGTTCATTTGCATTTGCTCAAAACAAAAAGATGGAAGGTAATGCTAAAATTATTTCATTAATTGCTCGTGATGAAAACTTACACATGGGATTCAGTTCAATGATTTTAAAAATATTATCTGAAGATCCAAATGAAGGTTTCCAAGATGTGGTTCGTGATTGTAAAGAAACAGTTATTCAAATGTATAAAGATGCAGCTGATGAAGAAATGGAATGGGCTAAATACTTATTTAAAGATGGTTCAATGATTGGATTAAATGCAGACATTTTAATTCAGTATATGAAGTTCTTAACAAACAACCGTTTAAAGATGATTAAATTAGATCCTATTTTTGATAAAGCACAAAACCCTATTTCATGGATTGGTAACTGGACAGAAAGTAAATCTGTACAAGAAGCACCACAACAAACAGAAATAATATCATATACAGTTGGAGCATTTAATCAAGATATTGATGAACACGATTATAATGAATTTAATTTTTGATAATTGGAAAATGGTAAAATATGAATCAGAATTATTAAATAATTTTTATAAATATATTAATAATTCTGATTCAATTATTTTAAATATTAATAATAAAAATAATAAATATAAAATAAACGATTGTCATAATAATGTTAATACATTTTTAATTAATAATAATTATGAAAATTACGGTAAAATTTTAGGTTATTATTTATTAATAAATAGTGATAATTCTCAGATTTTAGCTATACAACATTCCGTAATATTAAATAAAAAAACAAATGAAATATTTGATATTACACCTTGTATTTATGATAAAAAATTTTTTATATATGGATATAAAATGCCTGAATATAAATATATATTATATGATAAATCTGATATAAAAAAAGAAAGAACATTAGTTTATAATATAGATGGTTACATATTATAATTATATTTATTTAGATCCTAGAAAACCAGGTAAATATTCATATGAAGATATTTGTTTTTTATATGAACCGATTTATATAGGTAAAGGAAATGGTAATAGAAAATATAACCATATCAGTTATTTTAAACATAAAAAATTAAATCGTATTAATTCAATATTATTTAATAAATTACAAAAAATATATGATTTAAATTTAGAACCATTTATTATATCTTTTAATGATACCCAAAATGAAAATTTTGTTTATGATACAGAAGCCAAATTAATTAATGAAATTGGTACTATAGATGGTGAAACCATAAAACGTGGTCCTTTATGTAATTTTTGTATTGATAATAGACCCCCTAATCATAAAGGTAAAACTTATGAACAAATATATGGTTTAGAAAAAGCAAAAGAACAATTATTAAAACGTACAAAAATTCAAAATGATGTAGGTGGATATTTTAAAGATCATAAACATTCACAAGAAACAAAAGAAAAAATATCAAATAAAAATAAAGGTAAAAATAATCCTAGATATAATGTTATAGTTAATAATGACACAAGAAATAAAATAAGTCAAGCCAATAAAGGAAAAAAATCCAAATTATCTAAACAATACATATTTATTGATATATACAATAAAAAATATTTAGTATCTGGTAATGATATTATACATTTTTGTAATATATTTAATTTATCAAGATCTACATTAGATAAACGAATAAATTCAAATGTCGCACCAAAATATGGTAAAACAAAAGGTTGGAAATTATTTCATTTCGACAAAATAAATTTGCCACAAGAAACAGAAATTATTTCATATACTGTAGGTGCATTTAATCAAGATATTGATGAACATGATTATAATGAATTTGATTTTTAATATTTAAAAAAAGATATATAAATAGTATATAACAGTTAACACTATGATAACATCAATTAAAGATTTTAAATTAATGAAAGAACAGCTAACAACAGAAATAGCTGTACAAGTAAAACATATACCAAAAGTAGATGAATTGGTTTCAACTGAAAATACATCAGAACCAAGTGAACAATTTAAAATGGCATATGATATTGCAATGTATGCTAAAGATTTTGAAATGTCGAAGCCAGATACAATTGGAATGGTTAGTAAAATTTTTGTTGATCCATCACAAGCACCTAATGATATTTCTGTTGCATTTGTACAAGATAATTTGGGATTAATTATTGATATTTTAGATAAGATTCCAGATAGTGATTATCCGGAAAATCCTATGACATTTACAAATGATATGGAATCAAATAGTTTTCCTTTTGAATGTGTAATGTATGCTCCAAATAATGATAAAGTTAAAAAATTGGCAGAAGCATTACATAATCAAATAAAAAAGAAAGATTTTAAAGTTATATACGAAAATGGTATTTTCTTTGTTAATTCATTAGAACAATTGAATGAAAATAACAGAAATATTGTTATGAATGTATTAAACGAAAGTAATGCAAAAAATATAAGTAATCAGTTAAAATGGAAAAGAAAATTAATATAAAATTATTTGAAGATTTTAAAAATGATTTAGTAACAGCAAACACTGATATTAAATTAATTTTAGAATTTGTTAAAAATAACTGGAATAAATTTAAATACGAACCCGGTAAAGGATATAGGTTTCAAAATTGTGTTATGCTGGCGTCAGCTCCAGGTTTTCCGGATAATGATAGTTTTACAGTTGAAATTGAAATACATATTGAGTTAGAAGGTTCTAATAAAATTGTTAATTTGATTGCGCATGTTTATCAATCTGGTGGTGGTTTAATTAGTCATGAAACATCTACAAACCCTGCTGAATATGATGATGTAGAATTTGAGATTACTGATATTGATAATGTACACTATTCATTGTTTTACGACGATCCAGAACAACAAGTAAATGACATCGACATCGATGTTGATAATAGCGGAGAAAACTATAAAATGTATGAAGATTTTATAGAATACGTATTAGAAGGTATATTATATTAAAAATAAAAATTAAATATTAAAATGAAAAGTTTAAGCGAATTAATTAACGAAAACGAAAACAATAAAACATATAAGTATGTTGTTGATGTAAAAATTGAAGGTACTGTAACTGCTGGATCTGAAGGTGATGCTGGTGAATTAGTTGATAAAGAAATTGACAAAATTGACGGTGTTGTAGATTATAAAATCGCATCAATTGACAAAACTGAAGATAAAGTTGAAGAAGCTGTATTATTAGAAAATGACGGTGATGCAGCTGTACAATTAGCATTTGATCAAATTGTTGATGCATATAATAATGCATATAATAATTTACCTACGCCTTATTATAAAGCAATGTTACGTACACAATTAGAAATGTTCTTTAGAGGATAAAAAACTTAATTACTATGGATATAAATAAGATTTATTTTATTATTAATGAAGTATTGGATAGTTACTTAAATGAAGGTATCAAGCCTGATCATTTACTTAACTATTTGAATACAGATGAAAATAATTTTAATTTTATGTACAATCGAGTATACCGCAAATTAACATTAGAAAATGTAACATTTGAGTCAGAAGTATTGAAAGAATGTTTAAAAGATAGTATACGAGATAAAATATCTATAATTAATGATTTAAATAAATAAATTAAACTCTAGAAAGGTTAAAAAGTCTATCATTATTGGTAGACTTTTTTAATATATAATAATATGAATAGTTTTAATAGCAGATTTATAAATAATTGGAAAGACTTACAACATGCTAAAGTAGGTTTAGAGTTTGAGTTCTATTCTAATTTTAGTTATATTAAAACAATGGAATTATTAAATCTGGAATTTCAACCTATTGAAGTTTGGGGATTTAATCAATACCATTCTGAATTTGAAGTTACTGATACACGATTTAAGATTGAACCAGATTATTCAGGTGGTTCTGATATGGTTGAATTAATTACTGGACCTATGTATTGGGCAGATGCTCGTTTAATATTAATTAAAATGCTTAATTATATTAAAAAACACGGTTATACAGATGACCATTGTTCTATACACATTAATATTTCATTTGATGATGTAGAAGTTTATAATATTGAACCAATTAAATTAATATTAAATTTCAATGAAGATTTTGTATATGAAAAATTTCCTAGTCGTCGCAATAATATTTATGCACGTAGTATCAAATGGATTGTACCGTTTGAAGATTGGGAAGATTCTGAAACAGCATTGAATTCAACAATACAATCATTACAAATTCCGGATGATACTAAATATTATGGAATCAATTTACAAAAAAAATGGCAAGGTTATTTAGAATACCGTTACATTGGTGGTGCAGATTATGAAAATAAAATAGATGATATTTTATCATTAATGGATTATTTCATATTACAAACACGTAAAGCTATTGTAGAGCCTTTATTACCAGAAGATAATATTAAATTATTATCATATTTAGAAGAAAATATTAACTGGTTTAAACAATATAAAACATATGATGATTTCTTAGCAAATATTGATGGTATTAATGTAGAAATAGATCAGATTGGTGATTACAACATGATTAAAATGTCATGGGATAAATTCAAGGATAAATTATTCCAAGTTATTAAGTCATGTGATAATATTAATAATTTAACTATTAATTATAATTCAACTACAAACAGATTAGAATTAGTTGATGGTTTAATTAATAATATTCATTATTTAACTGGTGTTGATTTTATTGATTGTCAAATTAAAAATGCTACTTTATATGCTTGTAATTTAATTGATACAACATTAGAAAATGGTCATATATATAATACAAAATTTTATGAATCAACTGTTTCAAATTGTAAATTATCAAACTGTGATGGTTTAGAATGGTCTGAATTAATTAATTGTTTATTTGACGGTGGTTATTTAAATTGTATTATGAAAGAAGGTGTATTTAGATCTGGTAGAATTGGTGAAGATGCAGATATAGATATTACAGTAAAAATGGCAAATAAAGATACATTCTGGAGAGTTGCACCAAACGATAAAAAAATTAAAGGATTAGAAAAATAATGGATAGTAGATTATCATTAGATGAATTAATAGATGTAGTACGACAAAATGTTACATTGAATTGTAAATTGCCATATACATTAGGTAATGAAAATATTGAACGTATTATATCATTTGATGCTTTACGCTGGTTTTATCGTGAATATAAATATGCATTGCAACGAACATACTATTATGTTGATTTACAATCATATTGGAAAAATAATTCTACAGGAATTAAATTTTTAACATTACCAGATGAAATTGAAGCTGTTAGATGGATTTATATAGTTGGCTATAATGATATGCGTAATTTAGGATATATGGTACCAAATAATAGTATAGCATTATCTGCAACAACAACACCATTTGTTGCTGCTATTAATGTTAGTGAATTTGCCGAATCTGTTGCAGTTATGCAATCAATGCAAGATGCAATATCAACATTTTCTAAAAACACTGTTAAATTTACATTTGATCCAAACAGTAAACGATTTGAAGTTCAAACATCATTGAATTCTAATTTAATATTAGAAGTATATGCACAAATACCACCAGAATCATTATTTGGTGATCCTTATTTTATTAAATATGTTACCGGTATGGCTATGATGGATTATGCTACACATTTATCATTTGTTGATATGCAATTAGCAGGTAATACAAAAATTAGTACTGATCGTATTTATGATCGTGGTGATAAATTAGTACAAGAAGTAAAAGATTATATTAAAGGAATTACAAGAGGTTCATTCTTCTTTAATAAGACTCGCTGATCCAAAATACTGAGTATCAAGTTATTAGAACATTCTTATTAAAAAAGAATGTAAAATATTTTATATATAATATAAATTTATTTATTGTATATGGAATTAAAAAAATGTTCAAAATGTAAAGAAGAAAAAGAATTATCTAATTTTGGTGTTGGTAAACGTGAAAAAGATGGTTTACAATCTATATGTAAAATATGTGCAAAAGCATATAGAGATGCTAATAAAGAAAAAACTAAAAAATATAATGCACAATATCGTGAAGATAATAAAAATAAAGCAAAACAATATAGTGCCAAATATTATTTAAAACATCAAGATCGTTATATTCAAGAAGCTAGAGTGCGTTATAGAAAAAATCGTTATATACTATTAGAAAAAGCTAAACAATATTATATTGATAATAAAGAAAATATATACGAAAAAAAGAAAGTATATACCATGAATAGATTAAAAAATGATTCACTTTTTAAACTTAAAATGAATATTAGAACTTTAATAAAATATGGTTTTAATAAAAAGGGTATTAAAAAAATATTGAAATCAGAATTAATTTTGGGTTGTTCATTTCAAGAATTTAGAGATTATTTGGAGAAACAATTTGACGATAAAATGAATTGGGATAATCAAGGTTCATATTGGCATTTAGATCATATTAAACCAGTATCATTAGCAGCAACTGAACAAGAGTTGATTGAATTAAACCATTATACAAACTTTCAACCATTATTCTGGAAAGAAAATTTATCTAAATCTAATAAATATAATGATTAAATCTAATATATAAAATAACTATGATAACAACAATTAACGAATTTAAAAAACATTTAAATAATGTAAAACCAATTAATGAATCTATGGGTGATATTTCATTAACAGAAATTGAAAATAAAAGATTTAATGAATGGTTTATTAATTTATTAAACCAAACATTCTCTAAAGTTGAATCAGGTGCTGATTTTAGCGGTTTAAACGTATGGAATGTATCTGGAGATACAGAAAATGGTTATTTTATTATTCAAGATGAAAATAAAAATCCATATGAAGTTGGTTTTGAATTATTTGAAAGAAATTTTGAACCAGACGATTTAAATCCTACAAGTGAAACAATAGATTATATTGAAACATCTAATAAAGCAGAAGCAATGCGTTTTATTGATGTTGCTAAATCTTATATTCACGTAGAAGATGTAAATGAACGTTCTGATTTTGATGCAGTTGCAACAATTGGTAAAATTACTAAGAATATTACAATTGAATTAGATTTAAAACATTCTATGCACTCAATGGAACGTCAAGGACGTTCAACTGAATTCATTAAAAATTCAGACATTAAAGCAGCAGTTGACAAAGCAACACCAGAAATAGTTGATTTATTAATTAACAACACTTTAAATGCTGGGGATCCTGTTTGGGTTTATGATTCATCAAATGATTTAAACGTTGTTGGTTCATTATTAGCAAATAAGAAAACAGATATAATCACATTCAAAATTATTACGTGTATGTTCCATAAAAACTTCTATAATAAAAACAATACTTACAAAGTAACTGTTTAATAATATATAGTTTATGGCAAAAGATATATCAGATATTTATATCAAGGGTGTTAAAGACCCATTATTTAAAGAAAATGTATTAGAAACTAATACGTATATAGATACTGTTATTTCTAAAATTTACATGATTTTAATGACAAATAAAGGTGATGTTTTAGGTGACCCAAACTTTGGTGCAGATATTCCGACATATTTATGGAAAACACGATTTCCAGCAAGTACATTACAACAAAATATTATTGAACAATTTGAAACATATATACCTGAATTATCTTCATCAGATTATACAATAAATATTTACATTTTACCTGGTACAGTACAAGATATTGGTGTAATTCAAATTGATTTGGGATTAACAAGTGTAAATGTACTTTATAAATAAAAATTATACAATTATGAGTTTAAAAGATTTTCAAACAACAATAGGTGCAAATCCAGATGGTGATTTTGGTAAAGAAACCATGCTTAAAACTATGGCATATTATAAATTATCAAAATTTCAAGTTGCACATTTTTATGCACAAGTTGCACATGAAACAGGTGTATTCAAAACATTCTCAGAAAATTTGAATTATTCTGAAGATCGTATGTTATTAATATTTAAAAGTGATTTTGATATAAATAAAGATAGAGTATTATCTGTACAAGAAAAAGCCAAAGCAAAAGAATTAAAAGGTAGTCCAGAAAAGATTGCTAATTTTGTTTATGCAAATCAAAATGGTAATGGACCAGAATCTTCTGGTGATGGTTGGAAATACAGAGGTCGTGGTGCATTACAATTAACAGGACGTGCAAACTATCAAAAATTCGCAGATTTCATAAAAGACCAATCAATAATGGATAATCCAGATTTAGTTGCAACTAAATACGCTTTTGAAAGTGCTATTTATTTCTTTACAAAGAATAAATTATGGGCAACATGTAATAAAGGTGTTACGGATAGTGTAATATTAGCTGTAACAAAACGTATCAATGGTGGAACAAATGGTTTAGAACATCGAAAAGAATTAACATTAAAATACTATAATATGATAAAAGACGCTAATTAAGCGTCTTTTTTTTATATTATATATATTGTATTAGGTAATGTATCAAAAACCCATCTGGTAACGTCGCAGAGCCAAATATTCATATTATATTCAATTCCTTTCCATGAAGTAAATATATATTCAGCACCACCAACATCTGGTGTTTCTTTAATTTTCATTAAGCATGATGCATTTTCAATATGTTTATCACTTAATGATAAATATATTTGATCTTCACCTTGTGCCATAATTTCTAACATAATATCAGCACCACAAACCATTTCTAATTCATCAATAGAACCAGTCCATTCTGGAATATCAGCATACCATCTATTTTCGGGTGTTTTATAAAATCTATAATTAAATGTCATAATTAATCAAATTCACTATCTTTTAAATTTCTATTTTCAATTGCACAACATAATGCTAATTCAATATCACAATGATAAATTACAGTTTCACCATCAATATCCATAGCAGTAATACCAAATAATGCATTATTAAATTTATCTTCATTAATGTTTTTAAACATTTTAAAGATTTTTACAATTTCTTCTTGAACAAATCCTTCATTGTATTTTGTTCTAAAATTATAAACTAAATCGTGTATATTTATATCAGCTAACATTTTTTCTATTCCAATTATATTTATATGTTTTGTTATTTAAAAATTCTTCCCATTCTTCTTTCCATGGTCCAGATAATAAAATTGTGCAACATCCATTTGATTTTGCTATTTTATGATATGAATCTCTTGGAAAAAATTTAAAAAAAGATTTACGTCTTTTAATTGTAAATGTTTCAGGTATTTTACAAACCAAATTATGTTCTTCATATGAACCAAACAATTTAAAACTTATAGCATTGAATGCATGTGTATGATACCTGTCTTGTTCACCATTGCTTTTATGAAAATAAAAGAAAATTATACTGAATAAGTATTTTGATTCAAATACTACAAATTGTGATACCGGTTGAGTACCAAATAAAAATTTATTATACTTTAATAAACTCCATGATTTTCTTTTCATAACGCTTTAAGGAACATATACAATTTAAATTCAGATTGGTCATTTAATACGTCTAGTTTTTGTAACTCGTCGGCCATAACCCATTTTACTGATTTATATGATCCCAAATCACCGTTGTTTGATTTCACTTTAAAAATATTATTTGGTTCTATACTTGTTCCAATAATTGCTATCCATTGTCCAGAACCAATTACTGGTTTTGCAAATGTAACTCTAATGTTTTTTGCATCTTTTTTAGGAATAACATTATTTGCCCATGGATTAAACAATTTTAAATTGTAATTCAAATCTTTTACTTCAACCGAACGTATTTTATTTAAAATAACACGATCTTTTGTATCAATTTGATTTTGCATTAATAATTGTTGTTGTAAATTACGAATTTGATTAAAATCCGCTTTACCCATTAATTGATGAATAGATTTATCACCTGTTTCATTATATCCATCTGGTGCTAATCTAAAAAACGCACCAGTAAATGTCATATTCAAAATTCGATCACATCTAAATAATCTCCAGTCTTTTTCAACGTTACCACCTTTACTTACAGACCATCCTTTTAAATGGTAACCACGTAATAAGTATTTACCATCTTTAGACTTACCAAATGCCATTGGATATATTACACGTTCATGACCTGAAAAATTATCATCCTCGTCACCTTTATAATCAATCTGAATAATCATACCCCACTTAATAGCTTTAAGTATTAATTCTGGCGAAAATTTTGTAGGTGTATTTGACGGAAAATCATTAAATACATCAGAATTCTTTAATGTAAAACGAGGTACTAATGTTTGATCAGCATTCTCTGCTAAAAACATTCTATATTGTGGAACTAATAAAAATTCTAATTCTTTTCTACTATTATGTAATAAACCCTTGTAAAACATTAATTATTCTTTTCTTTTTTTAACTCGTATACTTTACTAAAAAATTTTTCAAATGAAATACTAAATGATAATGCTCCAAATACACCAACACTGATTAAACAAGCCAATGCTACTATAAATCCATAAGGTAACAATAAACCAGATGCAAATCCAATAGATAAGAAACCTACTTCTGTAAATCTGTTTCTTAACCATTTTGATAAATGAACGGCATCAGTTACAAATACAAATGATTTAGTAGATAGAAAAAATCTTGGAGTTTTTAAATCATCTTTGTATTTGTTTTTCCATGATATTTCAGGATTAAAAAATTGCTGTTTTTTTAATTTACTGAATATACTATTGTCATAGTGAAATAATATTTTATCTCGTACAGCATCAGAAGCACCAGATAAAACTAAAAACAACACACCAACAATAAATAATATAATTGATAAAACCATAAAATTGTTTTATCTTTATATATTAAATTTGTGTGTTTATATAAAAAATTATGAATTCTAATATATAAATTGAAAACATAATATTAGAATTCAATATATAAAGATATAAATTGGATGAAAGGTACATTTACACAAGATGAATTTATATCTTTATGTAAAATGGTATCTTTAAATAATTAAAAATGTTGCCTATTACAATTTCTAATATCATACATTAAATAAATTAATACCAGACCAATCTTTCAACATATCCATATAAATAGTTGATATAATATACATATAAAATATACTAATTGGATAATATGTTTGAAAAGATAATTCTATAATTGTTAAATCTAAAAATAAAAATAATTTAGAACACAAGTATAATAAAAATACGGGAATAAATGATATAATTTTTTTCATTATTTTATTTTAAAATAGTTTTTTAATATTTCGTATGATACATCATACTGTTTCATTATATAACGATATGGACCTTTTTTATATAATATACCAATATTGACACATAATTTTAAGAATCCCTCAATTTCTTTTTTATCAGCATAAATATTATTAATCTTACACATATCAATAATATTATTTAACGTAGATATACGTTGATTTATTTTAATATCTGATGGATATATAATTGATAACAATTGATTATATAAAAACCATTTCTGAAAATTAGGATCATATTCAATAGTTTTCTTAAAATCATTATACGACTTTAAATTGTAATACGCACTAAAATAAACACCAAATAAAATTAATAACTCTATAATAGTAGATACAAATATAAATACTACAGAATCACTTGAATTTTTTGTTAATGCTTTATTACTTTTTGAATTAATTTCTTTTGAATATCCTTTAATTAAAGAATCACGTTCTCTATTATTAGATTTAACTAAATTTGTATTCAATAAAATAGAATTATTTAATTCTTTCTTCTCATCAATTAATTGTCTATTACGTTCTTTCTCTGATTTAGATAAATTTGAATTTTCTTGTAATTTCTTATTTATCTCATATTGTTCTTTGTCTTTAAAATCTAATTTGTTTTTATATGTACTGATTTCTTTTTCAATACTTTCATTTTTAACAACATAGATTTTATTTAAACTGTCTGAATATGTTTTGATACTTTCTTCTTTGTTTAATTCAATTGCTTCATTTTTTGATGCAAATAATTTAGCACCATGTAATGATGAATAAAACGACATAAAAATAATACCTAAACTAAAAATACCTAATACTAAATATGATTTTATATTGTCTGTTTTCTTCAAAAATGCATAAGAGAATTTTTTGAAAATATCACGTTTAAATAGTTCCAATCCAGATAATAATAATAAACAAATGATACCACAAACATAAATATTTGTAATACCAATTGATAAAATATTAAATAGAAAGAAAAATGCTAAAAAGATAGATATAAAATTACCTAAATATGAAAATATGTTTAATAATATATTCACATTTTTGTATGATGAATTAAATGATTGTTCACTTAATTTCTCTTCTAAATTTAAATAATCAGAATACTTCATACATATTATACAGATTATTTCAAATTTCGTTTAAAATTTTATTTCATAATATCTTTAGTCATAATCAACACCAGTAAAATCTTTATATCGTTCTTTACACAGTTTTAAATATTCTTGTGAATTATTTCTTATTTTACTTGGATGACAAACTTTATTATTTTCTATTTCACGTTGTGCATGTATTTTATATTGCTCTATTTCTTGAGTAAGTTCTCTTACTATTTTATTATAAGTCCATTTATCCATATTTTTTAATATAATTATTCAAAATTTTCTAAAGGAAAATAAAAAGTTTTACACATATCTTTATTATTTTCACTATAAATAAGGTCAACAACAATACTATTATTCTGTCTATTTATTTTAATATCATTATATTTAAATATATCATAATTCCAACCTAATGATATATTTTTTTTATATAATTCATTATTAATATAATTAATAATCATATCATCTGTTATTTTTTCCATTTTTTTTTTTTCATTTTATACCGATTATTTCAAATTTCGTTTAAAATTTTATTTCATAATATCCTTAGTCCACGATGAATAGTTTAAGTATGTAAACTTTTCTTCGCAAATCTTTACAATTTTATCATTTAACATAACGTAAATGTTTAATATTTAATAAGTTATAAAAAGGTATATTTATAATATAGTTAGCCCACATATTTAAAGCGAGCCTTCGTGATATGTCCATACTTATCTTCCTCCAAAACTTCTTCAAGTTCATAACCCACTTCATCGAATAGATTTCCGTTTTCATACTCCCATCCCCAAGTTGACCATCCAGTTTTGTCGTCAGGGTCTTCTTCCCATTGTTGAATAAGAATAATACGTGGGCTAACACCAAATAAAAGCAATATGGAGTCTATCGCTTCATTAGTGTTTACTGCTTCCAATTTCCAGTCTCGGAGTACCTTATTTATTTTATCTCTAATTTCCATACTGCTTTTATTTGTGAACCGTTATAAGCAATCGCTCGTTCCTCGCAACTGTTCGCTTCGCCTTATAACAGCGTATTGGTTCAATATTTTAAAAAGCCATCGCACGGCTAGTACTTAAAATTACGTTTCAATTCATAATCAAAATAAAATTCTTTTGGTTGTAGTCTTGATAAATTTTGCGCCCAAATAAATCGCCCGGCAAATCCAGCAACTTTGCAAATATCCTCTTGAAATTCTTGCTGTCTTGAACCAAACCAAGTCGTAATAAGTTTGCCTCCATTTCTTTCATTAACACTATCGTCGCCAAACATACCATTTTTACCAAGCCTATATGAATCAACTTGCTTTTCAATGAATTTTATTTTGGCTTTTCTATACCAACCTTTTTTTCGTTCTTTCATTTCCTTCGCTATTTTTTAAAATACTAAACCAATACGCAAAACGTTATGTAACATTAAAACGATTACATAACAACAAATATAAGAAATAAATTTTGATTTGTCTGATTTTTTAGGTAAAATTTACTTCTCATATTTGCAACCGTTATACACCATTAGGTAAAGTGTGTATCATCCAATTCACAAGGTCTTTGTAATTAATACTTGTTCGTTCTTCATTACCTTTATCATCTTTGGTAATTAAAGTATCTTGGTTGTACCAATCTTCCTCAATCTTTACAAATTCCTTAGCTTCCTTACCTTTACTTTGTGCATATTCTCTATATAATCTTCTTCCATTCATAGTCTAAAATTAACGGTGTATAACAAGGTATATATGTTATACGCCAAATTAGTGCCGTACTTAATTATTTAGTTTGTGGTCAGGCGTACAACACATATACCCAACCGTTATAAGTAACCCTATCGGGTCGCTATCGCTTACTTATAACAGCAAATAGGCTCAATTAATTAAATTGAAAATCCTACGTGCTTTTAAAGTCAGTTTTTCATCTTCGCTCATCAACGCACTAATTATAAGTTCAGCACGTTTATAAGTTGTTTTTTCTATTTTTTCAATGTAAACTTCTACATCTACTTCGAGTGCCTCTGCGCACGCTAAATCCATCATATCATATAGCATATTCGTATAATTTACATACTGCTAACAGCGTATATGCAAGATACGCCTACAAGCATTTGTTTATAATTTGAAATTTTATCGTTTTGCGTACCTCACATATACGCAAAACGTTATGTGTAATAAAAATTACTACCGTTTGTAGTACCTATTAAATAACCAAACATATAACCATTTTGGATTTCTATAATAAAAACCTTTACCTTGTTTTCTTTGAGGATATGTCCAATGATAACCAACACATTTTTCAAACTTCCATTGTTTCCAATACCATTCCAATTTACTAATGAAGTCAAGTTTATAAATCTTAACAAACATTTCTTCCCACTCATCGTTTTCTTCATTGTAATTTGGGTATTCATTTTCAAATTCACACAACTCGCCATTATACATACAAGTTCCTTTCAAATGAACATCGTAGTGATTAGAAATCCATCTAAACTTGACTTCATTGTATGGTAAGGTTTTTATTAATTCTCGTTTCATATTCTGTAATTTTTACTAACACATAACAAATGATAAAAAAACATTAAAACGATTTTTTATCATCAAACGTTATGCACCATAAAAGCGGAGCGTATCTATACACGCATTTAGTGTTGAAATTGGCTCACCATATTGCTTACGTTCAAATTCAATTCTACCATTGTAACCGTGCTTACTCTTATACCATTCAATATAACTTTCAATTCTATTGTGCATTTCACAATCAGAAGCATCTCGTTTCCCACCATCAGTAAGCACTAATAATCCATGTAATTGGTATTTTAGCGCAACTGCAAATGGTATATGTTGTTTACCTTCACAGCATTGGCAATAGTGTTTGTGTACATTTTCACCAATTTCTATGTTCGGACATTGTATCTTTTTCATAATAATAAATTTACGGTGCATAACATTGTAAATAGTTAATGCGCCAAGTTAGGTCAGTGCTTAATTCAAAATTTAAGGATAGGCGCACTAACCATATACCTATCCGTTATAAGTAATAAAATTTACTACCGTTCTACCTTAATCATATCATTTGAGAAGTAGGCACTTACCCTATCTTCTTTTCCATAAGGTTTGAAATATAGTTGTCCGTCTTCTTTCTTATAAATTTCGTGTTCACCATCCATTTGAACATCTACAATATCACCTTCTTTTAATTCTACTTCAAACTTATCAAAGCATTTAACATATTTGTTTTTCATAATCCGTAAATTTTACATACTTATAACAGCAAATATAAGAAATAAATTTTGATTTATCTATTTTTTATAGGTAAAATTTACTTCTTATATTTGCAAACGTTATGTACAAGTGCTACATTAATGCTTCTATTGGGGTTCAGTGAAGAAAACAAAAAAAAATTTCCAACACATAATTAGTTTAATTTTATTCTGTTTAATATTTTTATATTATTTGGATTATATACAACATATTCTTTACCACCAATTTCAGAATAACCAATAACACCATCAAAATGTTTTTTCAATTCATCAAAAGATAAATATTTTCTAATTTTTCTAAATGCTGATGTTATATTATTATATTCTATTGCTTCTTCTATATAGTTTTTGTCATAATTGTTGATATTATCAATCTTGTTTAATAAATATAATAAAGCTTTCTTAGCATTTAACTGATTAGTTAAATCTAATGGATTATTTAATATGATTTCACATTCATAAAGAATTGAACCGAATTGTTTAACATATTCATAATTATCACTAAAATAAAATCCCTTTCCATACAAATCACCTCTAATATTACATATTTTATTAGTATTAAAATAATTAAAATATTCATTTGATGTGTGATACACTATTTTTTGTAATTGTTTATTTTCATTCAAATATTCACGTATAGTATATTCACGTATAGTAGTTACTATAAACTTTTTCAAATCTTTCATTTGCTTTTCTTTATATATAAATATTAAAAATTAAAATTTCCACCCTAAAATTCTTTTTGTTTTTGTATGTATATCTAATCAAGTTTTGTCTGAACTATACCGCACCTATACATAACAAGGTGTATATATAATGTGAGTTTCGGTGATATATTCAAGTTCATCATCCTAATCAACATTTTGTGGTTAAGTCAAGTTCAGTATTCAAATCTCACACTACATATACACCCAACCGTTAGCAACAATACTTCTTTCGTGATTCTAAATATTCTTCGTAAGTTCCACCTTTAGAACCTCCATGCCCATCTGAACGACTTTGCCAAGATAAAAATTTGTAGTGTTCATCGCATTTTTGTTCATATAATTCTAACTCACTTTCATCTATCTCAAAAAAACCATAATTTTTAGTTAGGTTTTCTAAAGTAAAATGTTCCATTGCGTTTGGTCTTGTGCCATCGCTGTATGTAATTGGTTTTTTTGACCAACTTCTATAACATCCGTTACTTTCATCTAAATCAAAAATGCTAAAGTCATTAGGTCTTACTAAATATTTTGGTTTCATAATCCGTACTGTTGCTAACAAGGTATATATGCAATACCTTATTAATGTTTGTATTAAATTTTAAAGTTTCGGCTTCGGGTACTACATATATACCCAGCCGTTATGCGTAATGCTACATTATACGTTCTAATTGAGATTTTGTTTCAAAACTTTTTAAAAATTTACCTCACCATTTTCCCACTTTTCGTAATCAACGTTTAACATAAACCCTATATCAATAGTTGGTATCTGTTCAATTCTTAATCTTTTGTACGCAGTTAATCTATGACCTCCATCAAAAAACTCACCATCATTCAAAATAATTGGCTCTAATTCATTACCACTTTTAAGAATAGACATTAATTTTTCAACATTTTTTTCAGATATACCCCACCCTATTTGTGTTAGTTGATTATATAGTTTGTCCGTGTTTTTATATTCAACTTTAAATTTTGGTTGGTGTTCAATAATTAAATCATTGATAGAGTCTTTCAATGATTCGGGATTCCAATAATTTTTCTCCACATATTTATTATTGTGGTATATGTTTTCAACAATATCATTTTTTATCGAATTAGATAAACTACTCCATTTAACATAGTTATTTACGTTTTCAATCAGATATTCTCTAATTGTTGTTTTTATGAATCTTTTTAGTTTATTACTTTCCATATAAGTAAATATTTTATCCTATATATAAATATTTCATTTTCCCACCCACATTTTTAAAAAGTTTTGTTTAGTACCTCTAATGAAGTTTATCATAAATACCCAGTACTGGTCATAACAAGGTGTATATGTAATGATTTTTCTTACATTTAAACAACTTTGTTTGTTAATAAGTATATTCATCTTTTCAATTAAAGTTTGGTGTAAATCACCGCATATACACTCGACTGTTAGCGGTCATTACCCAAAAAGTAATTTATCATTACAAATTAAAAATATACCACAAGCGTGTTTCATTTATTCAGACTATTATAAAGACATAATATATGATTCAAATTCATCATAAGTCATAATCTCTGTACCTAATTTTTGTGCTTTTTGCATTTTTGTAGTAGTAGTTGCTTTAGTATTAACAACCAATACTTTAGTATCTTTATTAAGTGATGTATGAATACATTTACCAGTAGCCTCCACAATTCTTGAATATTCTTTTTTAGAAATACCAGATGGATTATCTCCAGTCATTTCGTAAGTAATCATTCCTGCTTTTGGAGGTTCAGGTTTGTTTACAATAACATTGTTACTCAACAACACACCAACCAACTGTTTAACCTCATCTTGACGATCAACATCCATGATAAATGCTTCAACAACTTGTTTTTCAAGACCTTTGAAATCATGTGGAACTTTAACCATCCAATTTGCAAGTTGTTTTGAAATTGTTTTACCACAGTTTCTGTAACCGAATGAATAAATCACTTGCCACAATTCAACTTTAGTAAGTGCAAATACATTTTCAATTAAGATTTCAAGTTCACGACCATCTTTGAAAACACCAGATTGTAATAATTCTGCTCTTAGAATATCTGGATTAACACTTAACAATGTCAACAGTGTTTGACCAGCATCGTGCAATTTAGAAGCCGTTGCAGGACCAATTCCTTCAATACCTAATGCAACAATAGAGTTGTATAGTTTAAGTGCTTTAAACTCGTCCGTATCTTCAAAATTATCAACCATTAACTGTACACCATCAAAATAAACACGATGCCCATTCCATGTTGTTGGAAAATATTTTTGAACTTCTTTAGGTATTTCTACTTCTATGTTTTTCATATTTATATTTTGTTTTACAAATATACGAATTATTTTTTAATATTGTTATTTTTTAACATACCAATAAACCAACCATCCTCAATATATTTATTTTTTTCACTTCGTTTTATAATAACCATATCAATATTATTATTTACCCATATATAATATCGATTTTTCATGTTTTCTTCTTTATATGTAAACCATTTTAAACCGTCAATTTCACCATATCTACTAATAAACCAATCTAATCCTGTTGCCATTTTTCTATCTTTTAATTTTTGGCATTTTTCTGTATATTTTTGACTACCTAACGTTTCACCATATTTATTAATAAACCAATTTAATGTATATTTATCTTTGGATTTATTACGCATTTTTTCTTTTGTTTCTTCTGTATGTTTTTTACCTTTGAATGTATTTGACATTATTTTCAGTGCTTCGGGTTTATGTGTATAACCATTTTTCCATTTATCTTTTAAAACAGTAGATATATTATCTTTATGTATTTGTGTAAATTCTATTCTCCCAATAATCCAACCATTTTGTAAAAATGTATCTAATTTATCAGCATTTATACATTTTGTTTTATTACCTTTATAAATCCAAGATTTATTTAATTCTTTTTTAGTTTTACTTATTTTGTTACCTATCTCTATTTTATTAGTATTATAAGTTATAGTATTACCATAATCTAATACTGTATTATATCCATTTTTTAATGTGTCAAATTTTAATATGTATATTTTTTCTTTTTCTAATAAATCAATATTTGAAATATTAATATCACATATTTCTAAAATTTCTTTAATAAAAGTAGATTCGCCATATTTTCTTATTGCATTATAAAATTTACCTTTTACACCTAAGTTAGCATTTTGTATATGTTTTATCCATCTTTTGTCTATATCTTTACTTAGTCCTATATATTTTTTATTATTAATTTTATTTGTCCAACAATATATACCACATTTTTCCATATTACTTTTTATTTTTATATATTAAAAGTAACATTAATAAAAACAGGTAATATTATAAAATATCTATGGGTGAACTAACAACTTCAATTATGCGTGGAATAATATCACCAGATTTAATCAAAGATACTGTTGCTCCAGGATAACATTTGTTTTTCAACATCCAATCTGCGTTGTATACAGAAGCACGAGTAACAACAGATCCTAACAAATCAACTGGTTCAAGAATTGCAACCGGTGCTAATTGTCCACGTTTACCCAATGTCCATTCAATACCAACAATTTTAGTATAAACTGCTGGAGTTTCAAATTTAATTGCTAACGCCCAATATGGGTGGTGTGAATTTCCACCAATTTCATCACGAAAATCTTCTTCTACTTTACATACAATACCATCCAATTGGTATTTGCAATTCTCACGGTAGTATTTGAATTCAGCATACATTTTTTCAAAATAATACAATGACATTTGTGAACATGTATATTCTTTTAAAAAATCAAGTGTATTGAATCCCCACTTAATTAATTGTGTATGTGTATCACCTTTAAAATCAACAATTTGAAATGCAATAAAATCAATGTCTGCACATTTTGTTTTATCACCAGACCCTAATGCACCTGCAACAAAGTTACGTGCATTTGCATACGGTTTAGCAATTCCGGAATTAGGTCCGTATGTTGTATCAAATAAATATACATCAATTACTGCTTCCCCTCGAATTTCACCAGTGAAATCTTTAATTGTATTTGGAACAGCATGAGCAAACACTGCTGTATAATCTTGACCTTCTTGACCATCTCCACGAGATAGAATAGAAACCAATTTACCATTTTCGTAAATACAGTTAATTGCATTACCATCAAGTTTAGGTCCAAATTCTAAAATAGGATCACTATTAGCTGGTAAAATTGAATACATCCAAGATGAAAATTCACCATATGGTATATAATTTGGTTTGAATTGAATTTTTGCCAAAGACCCCATTGGTGATTTGTGTGCAGTAAATTTGTTTTTACCTTTACTGATAGTTGCTTTGTTACCTTTGATCTTAATTGTACCAACAATATCAACAACAAATGAATCCAATTTACGAAGTTGTTCTTCTAGTAAATCAAATTCAACATCATCCATAATTGGATTTCCTGTATAATATGTTTCCTTAGCACGTAAGAATAATATTTCGTCCGCTGTAAGTGTTGATAAATCAATTGTGTTTGCCATAATTTTTTTATTGTTTTACAAATATAGTAATATTTTTTGAATTATAATACTTTATTTTGTTTTATTTGCTTGTTTTAATTGTAAACGTGCAGTTTCCAATGCTTTGTTCAAATAAATTGCACTACCTCCAAGTTTATTACTTTTAGATGCTTCAAGAAACTCCATAGTTTTTTGATGGTTGTATTCTGGTTGTAAAATAATAAATACAACCGCATCTTCCAATGCTTCTACAACACTATCAAATGATTGGTTTTCTTTGATATTATTAATAATATTAATTGCTTGTGTCTTATCCATTAGTTCTTAGTTTCATTAAATGTTGCAACACCATTTGTAATTGTTACAACAACACCAATATTCATTCCTCTAACACCAATTTCAGTATTAAGTTCAAACGTTCTATTGTCATAATTTACAACAATAACATAACCACCCCATACACCTTTATACACACCATCTGGTAATGTTGCATCTTGTGGTAAACGTTCTTTAATTGATACAATTTTATTTCCCATTTTATTTTAATATTTCTAATACAATTATATAAATTATTTTTTAATATTAAATAGGTAAATGAACATTTTTTAATAAATTATTAGAAACATGACAATAACCTTCAGTAGTTTTAATATTAGAATGTCCTGCAATTTTTTGTACTATTCTAATATCTGTATTATTTTCAATTAAATTTGTAAAACAAGAATGTCTTAAAGTATGTATGGACGAATTATTATCTATATATTTTTTATAAATATTTTGACAACTTTTTATAGAATATTGTTCTTCATTTTGACCATTAAATAAATATATTATTGGTTTATATTGTTTAAAATAATTACGTAATAATTCTAGAACTGTTTGAGATAATGGGACGATTCGGTCTTTTTTACCTTTAGCATTCTTGATATGAATTAACATTCTTTTAGAATCAACATCTTCTATTTTAAGATTGACTACTTCAGATACTCTTAAACCAATTGAGTAAGTTAAAGTAAGAATTGCTTTATGTTTTAAATTTTGGATTTGGGACAACTTAGATTTGATGAATTCTCCATCTATAACTTTTGGCAGTTTCTTTTCTGAACGAGGTCTTTTAAAACTTACTTTATCATATTTCTTATTTAGACCAAATTTATACAGAAAGCGAATTGCATTTATAACTTGGTTTTGTTGAGAAACTGAAGTGAAATTATAATTATCTAAGTATGATTGAAAGTCATTAGAATTTATATGCGTCACTCTTTTATCTCCACAATACCTTACGAATTCTTTAATGTAATGAAGATACACTTCTTTTGTTCTATTGGAATAGTTTAAGTATGTAAACTTTTCTTCACAAATCTTTACAATTTTATCATTTAACATAACGTAAATGTTTAATATTTAATAAGTTATAAAAAGGTATATTTATAATATAGTTA